>Ga0207661_10000012_pt1 | contig 354345 bp, 301 predicted proteins | sample KBSC713LmetaG_FD_184337 | JGI IMG/M metagenome (GOLD analysis project Ga0207661, IMG submission 184337) | Corn rhizosphere microbial communities from Kellogg Biological Station, Michigan, USA - KBS C7.1-3L metaG (SPAdes) (version 2) | ecosystem: Host-associated > Plants > Roots > Rhizosphere ...
GCCCTCTTCGATATTGCGCGCCGCGCCGAAGAAGCGCTTGGGACGCTGCAGGGCGTTGGAATCGACGCCGCCCGAGAGGACCTTGCCCGAGGGCGGCACGATCGTGTTGTAGGCGCGCGCCAGGCGGGTGACGGAATCGAGCAGGATCACCACGTCGCGCTTATGCTCGACGAGGCGCTTGGCCTTCTCGATGACCATCTCGGCGACCTGGACGTGGCGCGTGGCGGGTTCGTCGAAGGTCGAGCTGATGACCTCGCCGCGCACGCTGCGCTGCATATCCGTGACTTCTTCCGGGCGCTCGTCGATCAGTAGCACGATGAGCGTGACTTCCGGATGGTTGTTGGTGATCGAGTTCGCGATCGCCTGCAGCAGCATCGTCTTGCCGGTGCGGGGCGGGGAAACGATCAGGCCGCGCTGGCCCTTGCCGATCGGCGTCAGCAGATCCATCACGCGGCCGGAATAGCTGTCGCGCGCGGTTTCGAGCTTGAGCCGCTGGTTGGGATAGAGCGGCGTCAGGTTGTCGAAGAAGATCTTGTTGCGCGCTTCCTCGGGCGGCTCGAAGTTGATGGCGTCGACCTTGATCAGCGCGAAGTACCGCTCGCCCTCTTTGGGAGGACGGATCTGGCCGGAGATCGTGTCGCCGGTGCGCAGGTCGAAGCGGCGGATCTGCGACGGCGACACGTAGACGTCGTCGGGACCCGGCAGGTAGTTGTACTCGGGAGCGCGCAGGAAGCCGAAGCCGTCCGGCAGGCACTCGAGGACGCCTTCGGAGAAGATGAGGCCGCTCTTTTCGGCCTGGCTCTGAAGGATTTTGAAGATCAGCTCCTGCTTGCGCAGTCCGGCGGCGCCGGCGATTCCCATGTCCTTGGCCACGTCGTTGAGCTTCTGAATGCTCATGTCCTTCAGTTCGACGAGGTCGAGCGTCGGGGTGCCGGTGCGGGCGCTTTGCGCGGCCTGCGCCTTGCGGCGCTGCTGGCCGGGATGGCCTTCCGGTGCGATCGAGCCGGCGCCGGTCGTCTCCGCTACAGGAGCGGGAGGCGCGGCGGCCGGAGGAGGAGCGGCGGGAGGCGCGGCGGCCGGAGGAGCCGCGGGCGGGGCAGCCGGCGGAGCCGCGGGCTTCACGGGCGCAGCCGCGGCTGGAGGCGGCGGCGGTGCTGCCGCAACGGCCGGAGGTTTTTCCGCCGCGGGTTTCTCGGCCGCGGGCTTATCCGTCGCGGCCGCGGCCGGCGCCGGCGGGTTCACAGGCGGCGACACCTTGGCGGCGCGTGGCGCGCGCTCCGGCTTCTCCGCATGCAGTTTCTCGGTGTGCGCCTTCTCGGCAGGAGGCTTCTCAGCCGCGCTCGCAGCGGGCTTTTCCGTCTGGGTGGTGCTGTCGGATGCTTCGCGGGCGGGCGCCTTGTCGGCGGGTTTGTCCTGTGTCGGCGGGGCCGTCACAGTGGTGGGTGTGTTTTCGTTATTGCTTGCCAAATTTCCCTCACTCCCCGGCCGGTTACGGCCGAGAATGGCAGCGGCTCCACGCCTTCCTGGCGGATGGAGCGGAGTCCGCGCCCTGCTTCAGATTGATTCAACTTGTCGATTTTGGTGGCGACTACGATATACGGCCTACCTTGATACTCGAGCCACCGCTTCAGGTCGAGGTCTTTCTCCATCCATCCGCGGCGGGCATCCAGGATCAAACAGGATAGCTTCAGCGTTTCCCGATTCTCCAAATACGCGTCGATCAGCTTCTTCCACTCTTGCTGATGTCCCGGTGGCACGCGGGCATATCCATACCCTGGCAGATCGACGAAAAACATCTTCCCGTCGATCCGATAAAAATTAATCGTCTGCGTGCGCCCGGGGGTGCTGCTGGTGAACGCCAGCTTTTTCTGGCCCGTGAGGGCGTTGATCAAGCTGGATTTTCCTACATTACTTCTACCCAGAAACGCGACTTCCGGCAACCGGTCCGCCGGAAACATCTCCGGCTTACCGGCGCTCACTACAAATTCCGTTAGCAATCGCCAGCCGCTTCCATAGGGTCGCGGCTAATGCGCGACGGCCTCATCCGCAGGCTGCTGCTGCACATCGATCCCCGGGGGGATGGGCAGAGCCACGGGTTGCCGCTCCAACGCGATCTTGAGCACCTCGTCCATCGAGTCGACGAAGTGCAGCGTCATCACCTTCTTGATGGCGTCCGGGATGTCCGGGAGGTCCTTCTCATTCTCCCGCGGCATGATCGCTTCCACGATACCGTGGCGATGCGCCGCCATCAATTTCTCTTTGAGCCCGCCGATCGGCAGGACCTTGCCGCGCAGCGTGATCTCGCCGGTCATGGCGATATCGCCGCGCACCGGGATCCGCGTCAGCGCGCTCGCGATCGTCGTCGCCAGCGTGATTCCCGCCGACGGTCCATCCTTCGGGATCGCGCCCTCGGGAATGTGGATGTGGACGTCGAGATTGCGATAGAAGTCGCGCGGCAGCCCGAACTGGTGGGCGCGCGACCGGATGTAGCTCATCGCCGCCTGCGCCGATTCCTGCATCACGTCGCCGAGCTTGCCTGTGATGGTCAGCTTGCCTTTGCCTTCCATCAGGGTGCACTCGACGGAGAGGATCTGGCCGCCGACTTCGGTCCACGCCAAACCCGTCGTGGCGCCGACTTCGTTCTTCCGCTCGGTCGTCAGGTCGCGGAACTTCCACGGGCCGAGAAGATCGGGGAGCTTGTTGCCGTCGATGACGACCTTCTCGCCCTTCTTCTTATCTTTGACGCTCTGGTTGTTGACCACCTGGCGGGCGATCTTGCGGCACACGTTGCCGACCTCGCGTTCCAGGTTGCGGACGCCGGCTTCGCGCGTGTAGTACTCGATGAGGCCCTTCAGGCCGGAGTCGTCGAACTCGATCTGCTCGTCGCCGAGGCCGGTGGCTTCCTTCTGCTTGCGCACCAGGAAGCGCTTGGCGATCTCCAGCTTCTCGAGCTCAGTATAGCCGGAGAGACGGATGACTTCCATGCGGTCCTGCAGCGGCGCCGGGATCGTGTGCAGCACGTTCGCGGTCGCGATGAAGAACACTTCGCTCAGGTCGTACTCGACGTCGAGGTAGTGGTCGACGAACATGTAGTTCTGTTCGGGGTCGAGCACTTCGAGCAGCGCGGAGGACGGGTCGCCGCGGAAGTCCATCGACATCTTGTCGACTTCGTCCAGCATGAACACCGGGTTCCGCGTGCCGGCCTTCTTCATCATCTGGATGATCTGGCCGGGGAGCGCGCCGATGTAGGTGCGGCGATGGCCGCGAATTTCGGCTTCATCGCGCACGCCGCCGAGCGACATGCGGACGAACTTGCGGCCGGTGGCCTTCGCGATCGACATGCCGAGCGACGTTTTGCCGACGCCCGGAGGTCCGACGAAGCAGAGGATCGACCCGCGCGGATTCTTCACCAGCCGCCGAACGGCCAGGAATTCGAGGATGCGCTCCTTGATCTTATCGAGGCCGTAGTGGTCCGCGTTGAGAACTTCTTCGGCGTACTTGAGGTCGCGGATTTCCTTGGACTTCTTCTTCCACGGCACCGCGAGCAGCCAGTCGAGGTAGTTGCGGGAGACGGTGGATTCGGCCGACATCGGCGGCATATTCTCCAGCCGCTTCAGCTCCGCCATCGCCTTCTCGAGCGCGTCCTTCGTCATGCCGGCGGTCTCGATGCGCTTCTTCAGCTCATCGATCTCGCTCTTCTCACCGCGGCCGAGCTCCTTCTGGATCGCCTTGATCTTCTCGTTGAGGTAATACTCTTTTTGCGCCTTCTCCATCTGCCGCTTCACGCGGCCCTGGATGGTGCGGTCGACATTGAGCTTCTCGATTTCGATATCGAGCATCTCCGCGACGCGCGTCAGGCGGTCGATCGGATCGAAGATTTCGAGCAGCTCCTGCTTCTCTTCGATGGTGAGCTGCAGGTTGGCGCCGACGGTGTCCGCCAGCTTGCCCGGGTCGTCGACCCGGATCGCGGCGATCATCGTCTCGTAGTTCAGATTCTGGCTGAGCTTGACGTACTGCTCGAACAGTCCGGTGACGCGGCTGATGAGTCCGTCGAGCTGCGCGCCGGGCTCCACCTTGAAGCCGGAGGTTTTGACGATGGCGCGGAAGAAACCTTCATCGTCGGAGACGGAGACGACCTTCGCGCGCTCGACGCCTTCGACCAGGACCTTGATGTTGCCGTCGGGAAGCTTCAAGCTCTGGACGATATTTACGATCGTCCCGACGTTGTAAATTTCGTTGGGTTTCGGCTCGTCGATGGAGGCGTCATGCTGGGTGGCAAGAAAGATCTTCTTGTCGCCCGCCATCGCCTCTTCCAACGCCCGCACACTCGATTCACGCCCCACGACGAACGGGGTCATCATGTAAGGGAAGATGACCACGTCGCGGATGGGCATCATCGGCAGACGTTTTGTATCGGATTTTTCCTTTGAAGTAAGCATTACTCTCCCGAGGGGGTTCGAAAACCCGCCCCCTGGTTCCAGGCAGTCTTGAGTGGCCGGACCGGCCAGCGGGGATCGTTTACCCAGCAGCCGGTCGCTAGCCGGCCCGGCTCGTTAGCCGGCCTTTTCTAATATTGTAAGACTGATTTTTTGCGCCAGCACCATCTCTTTGGTGACCTGGAATTCGCGGACCTTCTTGTACGAGGGCAGATAATACATCAAATCCAGCATCAGATCTTCGAGGATCATGCGCAGACCGCGCGCCCCGACGCGGCGCTCCATGGCCAGATCGGCGATGGCTTCGAGCGCATCGTCATTGAACTTCAGCCGCACATTTTCGAACTCGAACAGCTTCTGATACTGCTTGACGATGGCGTTCTTCGGCCGCGTCAGGATCTGGATCAGCGCGCTGCGGTCCAGGTCTTCCAGCACCGCATTCACGGGCATACGGCCGATGAATTCCGGAATGAAGCCGAACTTGATCAGGTCGAGCGGCTGCACCTGCGAGAGCAGGTCGATATCGCGCCGTCCGCTGACGCCCGAGAGCCGCGACGCCGCTACCGTGTTCGAGCCTTCCTCCTGCAGGAAGCCCATCGACTTCTTGCCGGTGCGCCGCGCGATCACCTTCTCCAGCCCGACGAACGCTCCGCCGCAGATGAATAGGATGTTCGTGGTGTCGACAGGTGTAAATTCCTGGTGCGGGTGCTTGCGGCCGCCCTGCGGCGGCACATTCGCGACCGTGCCTTCCAGAATCTTGAGCAGCGCCTGCTGCACGCCCTCGCCCGACACGTCGCGGGTGATCGACGGATTCTCGTCCTTGCGGCAGATCTTGTCGATTTCGTCGATATAGATGATGCCCTGCTGGCATTTCTGGACGTCTCCATCGGCTGCCTGCAGCAGCTTCAGGATGATGTTCTCGACATCCTCGCCGACGTACCCCGCTTCGGTCAGGGTGGTGGCGTCGACAATGGCGAAGGGCACATCGAGAATCTTCGCCAGCGTCTGCGCCATCAGGGTCTTACCGGTTCCGGTGGGCCCGATCAGCAGGATGTTCGACTTCTGAAGCTCGACCTCGCTGTTCCGCATGCGGTTCATGTGGATCCGCTTGCAGTGGTTGTAGACTGCAACCGCCAGCTTCTTCTTGGTGGCTTCCTGCCCGATCACGTACTGATCCAGAAACTCCTTCACTTCCAGGGGCTTCGGGATCTTGTTGAGAGTTCCGGAGGGAGCTTCAACCTTATCGTCTTCTAAAATTGAGTTGCAGACGGCGATGCATTCGTCACAAATGTAGGCCCGGGGATAGTCGCTCGGAGAAGAGATGAGCTTTCCGACTACGTCCTGACTCTTATGGCAAAACGAACACCGTAAAGCATCATCGGATCCGGCACGCTTCACGCAGTTTTCTCCATTTCTGCCTGTGGCTCCGTACGGGCCGCTAGCGGATCCCGTTTGCCCTTGCGATAGGGACCTTCATTCGATTTCGTTCCTATTATCACCTGAACCGACTTCCTAGGCAATGTGGTCTGCTGACTGGGGGGTAGCCCTTGGTACTTGTTTGCCCTACGCCGGTCCGGCCGTCTTGCGGGCGTGCTCGAACAGAAAACTCAGCGTCTTTTCCGTTTGGATGTGGTTGGCGATGCGTCCCAGCGTCCCATCCTTCTCGAATTTCATGTGGAGGGCCGCTACGGGCTCGCGCTGTTGTTTGGCGATCTTCTCGACCTCGCGGTCGACTTCGTCGTGGGTGGCGTGGATGGCTTCGCGCTCGGAAATCCGCGACAGCAGCATCGAGGCCTTCACCTCGCGCACCGCCTTCTCGCGCTGCGTTTCCTTCACCTTCGCCCAGTCGAGCTTGATCGAACGCGGATCGATCCCCTGCTCGGCCATGGCGCGCAGGCTCTGCTCCACGCGATTTTCGATCTGCCGCTCGACGAAGACTTCCGGCACCGGGAACGTGTGCGTGTCGACGATGGCGTCGACGATCTTGTTCTTCGCCTCGGTCTGCGCCTCGTGCTGCCGCTGGGCGAAAATGCCCTTGCGGATCGCGTCCTTGACCTCGTCGAGAGTGCGGTAATCGCCGAGTTCCTGCGCGAATTCGTCGTTCAGTTCCGGCAGTTCCTTGCGGCGAAGGCCCTTCACGGTCGCGTGGAACTTGACGGCCTTCCCCGCCAGACGCGCGGCGCCGTAATCCTCGGGATACGTGACCTCGAAGTCCTTCTCGTCTCCCGGCGAAAGGCCGCGGAGATTCTCCGTGAAGGCTTCGAACGTGTCCGTGCCGCCGATCTCGAGCACCATCTCGTCCTGCTTGACGGGCTCGCCCTCGACCCCGGCCGTGCTCTCCAGCGCGACCACCGCGTAATCGCCATCGGCAAGAGGACGCGGATCGACGTTCACGTACTGGGACTTCGAATCGGCGATCTCGCCGAGGCGCTTGTTCACGTCCTCGTCGGAGACTTCCGGGTCGTGGTACGGAACTTCGACGTCCTTGTATTCGCCCAGCTCGATCTGCGGGACCACTTCGAATTCGGCCTTGAAGCGCAGCGGCTCGCCGTCATGGAAGTGGAGATCCTTGATGTCGGGGCGGCCGACCAGATTGAGGTTTTCGGCCTCGATCTGCTTCTGCAGCGCCTTCGGGATCAGGTTTTCGACGACCTGTTGGCGGATATCCTGACCGAAGTGCTGGCGGATCAACGACTGCGGAGCCTTGCCCGGGCGGAAGCCCGGAAGCTTGGCGCGCTTGCGCACGTCCTCGATGACCCGGCTGGTTTCGCTCTGAACTTCATCGGTAGGGATGGCGATCTCCAGCGAGTGCCTGCAACCTTCAATTAATGCCAAGTGGGTTTGTACCTCGGGACAGAAGTGATGGTGTAAATCTCATAATACCACGTACAATGGCCCTGACCGCCGCATGCCAGTCAACCTCGTCGACGCCGTCCTGAAGGTCCTCCTGCTGTGGATATTAACCACGCCCCATGAGTTCGCCCACGCCTGGGTCGCCACCCGGCTCGGCGACGATACTCCCCGCAACGAAGGCCGCCTCACCCTCAACCCCCTCGCCCATATCGATTGGATTGGAACGACGCTGCTCCCGTTCATCATGTTGTTCCTCGGCGGCGGCTTCATCGGTTGGGGCAAGCCGGTCCGAAGCGAGCCCTCGAAGCTGAAAGGCGGCATGAACGGGCTGCTTCTGGTCGCCCTCGCCGGTCCCGCGAGCAATATCGTGATGGCGGTGATCCTCGGTGCGATTGCCTCGGCGTTCCAGGGGAACGTGCTCTCCCACTACGTCGCTTACGGCGTCAACCTGAGCCTGTTCCTGGCCGTCTTCAACCTCATCCCGATCCCGCCGCTCGACGGCTCGAAACTGCTGCTCGCTCTCCGAATCCCGATCAAGTTCTACATCGAGCTGGCCCGCTTCGGCTTCGTCCTGCTGCTCCTGCTCATGATGCGGACGCCGATTGGCGACTGGATGAACCAGTGGAGCGCCAGCGGCGCATACACGATTCTGACAACCTTCGGATGGCGCGGATGAGACTGACCGTCGTACTGCTCGCGGCGGCATGCTGCTGGTCGTGCAGCACCCCTCCGCCGCCCGTCGAGGCGCCCAAAGATCCCACCGCGGACGCCGGCTACGGCAAGACCGTCGAACAACTACAGGCGCTGACCGCCCAGGCGGAACAACTCGTGAAAGCCGGCCGCCCAGACGATGCCGGCGCGGTCGTCCAGCGCGCGCAGGGCTTGCAAGCGAAACTCTTGTCGGCTCCCCGGCCGACACTAGCCGCGATGGAAGCCGCGACGGACCTCGACGACCTCTACGGCCGCATGATGCTCGCGAACAAGCAATACGGGTGGGCGAGGGACTTCTTCCAAAAAAACGCGGTCCGCTGGAAGGCGTGGAAACCCGCCACGGAAGACACGGAAAAGCGTCGGAAAGTCGCGCTCGATAAAGTGGCGGAGTGCGAAAAACAGATGCAATGATATGGGCCACGAATGCACACGAATGAACACGAATAAGGCAATGGAAATTATTCGTGTTCATTCGTGTGCATTCGTGGCCCTACTGGTTTTCTCTTTTTCGGCCTCTGCCCAGATCAAGGTTTCCACGTCTTTCCCCGGCGGGAATGTCGGCAAAGTCGAATTTGTTTCGCCGACGCACCTCCGCTGCTCTGTCCAGGGCCAAGCCGACCACGACGGCCGGAATCGGCAGGCCGACTGGTATTTTTTCAAGCTCACCGGTCTTCCCAAAGACAAAGCGGAGGTCACCATCGACCTCGTCGACCTGGCCGGCGAGTACGACTATAAGGCCCCCGCGTTCTCTGTCACCAAGGGCACACGCCCGGTCTTCAGCGCCGACGGCGTCGAATGGGGACACTTCCCCGATGCCTGGGTGTCGTGGGACGCCAAAGAGCCGCATTTGACTCTCCGCTTCACCCCGCGGACGAAGGAGCTCTGGATCGCGCACGTCCCGCCTTTCGCCAAGCCCGTCTCTTACCGAGGACCCGACCTCGAACGCGAGGTCGTCGGCCGCACCGTCGAAGGCCGCGACATCGAACTGCTCACCATCACCAATCGCAAAATCCCCGAGGCGGGCAAGAAGGTCATCTGGCTGATGTTCCGGCAGCATGCCTGGGAAGCCGGATCGTCGTGGGTTGCCGACGGCGCGATTCGCCACCTGCTTTCGCCCGACGGCGCTTACCTCCGTGATGAGGCGATCTTCAAGATCTTCCCGATCGCCGACCCCGACGGCGTCGCCGCCGGACGCGTCCGGTACAACAAGAACGGTTACGACCTCAACCGCAACTGGGACGTCGAGGATCCCACCCTCATGCCCGAGATCGCCGCGCAGAAGAAGGCGATCCTCGCGTGGGTTGACGGCGGCCATCGCATCGACCTCTTCCTCTCCGTTCACAACACCGAGACCGGCGAGTACCTCCAGGCTCCCGCCGAATACAGCGCGCTCGGCAATCGCGTCCTCGACCTCCTCGCGAAGCGGACCACCTTCAACGCTACCGGACCGCTCCGCGACACCGGCCATTCGGCCCCCGGGCGCATGACCGTCGCCGAGGGACTCTTCCACGACCGCCACATTCCGGCGATGCTGATGGAGCAGATGATCGAATTCAATTCGAAGCTCCACCACTGCCCGTCCGCGCTCGACCGCCAGGAGTTCGGCGCCGCGCTCGTGGGTGTCCTGTACGAATCTGTCAAAACTGCCGCGACACCGAATCCCAAACCCGGCGTCTAAGATCCGCCATGGAACTGCATCGCTGAGCTTCTCGCAAGAAGTGGAATCGTAACTCTTGGACTCCGATCCGCTTCCGACCGGACGCCGCCGGGGTCTAACAACAATCTCTTGGCCGCATAGAGCCACTTCTCCGGGCGGGACCTGTTGGACAAGCAGGCCCGAAGCGACGCTCGCGGGAATCGGAAACCGTCCCCAGCACTCGGCAAGGCGCAGATCATTCTTTGTCTGGCCGCGTTAGCACTGTTGGTCGGCGCGGCGGATCTCAGCGCACACTGTCTTCCAGGAGTTGTGGTCAATCAGACTCTCTCAAGAGTTATGGGGGGAATCACCCAATTCCGACACGTCACTTAGTCGCGGATACTCTGTGTACTGCTCCCATCGCCGCATACGAAAGGAAGACAAATGTCCGCTGTTGCCGCCCCGCTATCTCTGAATCGCCGTTTGTCGGCCCCCCGACGACTAGCCCTGCTCGTCGCCGTCGCCTTCTCCGCGCTTTACGGGCAGGGCTCTGGTCCTGCCGGGTATTGGACCTTCGACACTGCCACGATTTCCGGAACGCAGGTCCAGGACAGTTCTGGAAATGCCTACAACGGGACGCTGTCGAACGCAAGCTCGATCACGGGGAGGACAAATCAGGCGCTCAGCTTCTCGGGCACCGGCAGCTACGTCAGCGTACCGGATAACGCCGTGTTCCAACTGACGCACGATTTATCGATCAGCGTCTGGGTCAAGAGCACGAACAGCACCCAACTGCAAAACTTTGTCGGTAAATACAATGACACGGGCGCGGAGTCCGGCTACCTCTTGCAGTTGAGTTCCGCCGGAGTGCTCACCGTGCAGATCGGCGGCAACAATCTAGCCAGTGGCACGAAGAGCGTGGCCGACACGACGCACATCAATGACGGGAATTGGCACCACATCGCGGTAGTCATTCCCATGGGCCAAAACGTGAAAATCTACGTCGACGGCACGCTCAGCTCTACGACTAATCAAGTCCCAACCTCGTCGGGTGACGGCTCAACGGTTTACCTCGGGACCTCGCCAAATGAATACTATGGATCGCCGTTTACGGGCTCGCTCGACGAGGTGCGCATCTATAACCGCGCGCTGACGGTATCGGATGTGAGCAGCCTGGCGAGCGGCGCCGTCTCGGCTCCGTCGATCGTGCCCGGGACGGGGATCTATACCGGCGCGCAAAGCGTCAGCCTAAGCTCCACGACGGCCGGGGCGACGATCCGGTACACGACGGACGGCTCGACGCCAACCGAGTCGCACGGCGCCGTCTACAGCGGCTCTCCCGTTTCCATTGCCGCGAACGCGACGTTGAAAGCGATTGCCTACGTCGCGGGGTCGAGCGACAGCGCGGTGACGAGCGCCGCGTACACGATCGTGTCCGCGAACCCGCGGCGGATCGGCGTAAAGTCAACCGGCGCGTACTGGGGCGCCGACGGCGAACACATCGACCTTCTCTCCGGCAACCTGAGCTTCGCGGTTCCCGTGCTCGGGGCGAAGGCGCGCGGCGGCTGGGGCGCGACGTTCGCGCTGAGCTATAACTCGCAGATCTGGCAGCAGGTGTCGGGCACGACCAATCGCATCGGCGGCGACGTGGGCTACGGCTTCGGCTGGACGTTGCAGGCGGGCGCGCTCCTGCCGCTCGGCAATGCGTATTTATTCTCGGATGCGACGGGCGCTCAGTACCGGCTCGATCAGTATGCGAGCGGGCTGTGGACCTCGCGCGAGGGAGCGCACGTCACCTTCGATCAGAATGCGTCTAAGCTCTACTTCCCGGACGGCAGCTTCTGGATCATGAACGTGCAGTCGGCCATCAGCGAAGACGACGCCGGGACGCTGCATCCGTCGCTCATTCAGGACTCCAATGGCAATCGTATCCAGCTCCAGTACGCCGCCGCGAAGGGCTACACGACTGCGAACACGAGCGCCCGCATCACAAACATTATGGACACGCGCGCCTCGGGCGGCAGCGCGTCATACACGTTCAACTACAACACCGACTCGACGCCGCACCTGACGAGCATCACGAACAGCCTGGGCTCACCCGAGACGTACGGCTTTGCGTATACGAGCCAGACGCTGCAGTCGCCGTTCTCACCGCCCCAGTCTTTCGGGACGGCAACACTGCTCCAGTCGGTGACGCTCAGCAATTTAAGCCTGTCGCACAGCTTCCAATACAGCAGCGGCGGAAGCGGCGAGCTTACGCAAGTTACGAAGCCTCTCGGAGGCGTGCTCGGATGGTCCTACCGGACATATGCCTATACGGGCACGGGACTCACCTACCGCGAAGTCCAATCGCGGACGATGACGGCAATCCCCGGGGGCGCGCAACTGACGTGGAACATCTCGCCGGATAGCGGGACTACGATTCACGCCAGCACGACTGTCTCGGACGTGGGCGCGGGCACTTCGAGGGTGTGGACGTTCCGGACGGACGCCGGAGTCTTCCAGGGCGTCGCAGCCACGTACGAAGAGCGCGACAGCGCGGGGACGCTGCTGCACAAGGACTACACGTGGTCGCAGGACGGAGGAGGGAATGTCTTCACGAGCTCGGTCGTGGCGACACTCAATCCGGGTTCTGCGTACGCGACGCAGGCGCGCACGGATTATGCCCAGGACAGCTACGGCAACACGACGCAGACGAGCAACTACGACTTCGGGAACACCAACTCGCCGGCACGGGTCTACAACTATGGATTCCTGGGCGGCACGGCGGCGAGCATGTACATCCGCAACCGGCGGACGTCGGCGAGCGTGACCGCGGGCGGCCAGAACACGACGTTGGAGACGCGCCAATACGACGACCCGAACATGACGCTGACCGACCGGCCAGGGATCACGGCGCACGACTCGACGTATGGCACGTCGTTCCTGACGCGGGGGAATGTCACCCAGATCCTCACGCCGGATGCTGTGCGCAACGTGAAGTACGACATCGGCGGGATGCTGACGAGCGTCGACGACGGGAATTCGCATAGCGTCTCGTTGCAGCCGGCCAGCGGCACGAACTTCTCGGCGCCGGGAACGGTCCTGCCGAACGGCCTTGCCGACCTGCAGAGCACCTTTACGTATAGTGCGGCGCTGCTCCCGGCGTCGGCGACAGGCCCGAACAGCGACTCGACCACGAACACATATGACAGCTTCGGCCGCGTGGCGACGAGCGTCTCGCCGACGGGCGCGATGACGTCCTACAACTACAATTACGCGCAGCGCCAGATCACGGCGACGATCAGCGGCGCGGGGATCCAGACGCGGTGGCAGCGAGCGACGGTCGACGGCTTCGGGCGGACGATCAAGGTCGAGACCGGCGACGGCGCCACGACGCGATCGACGGTCGACATTACGTATGGCGCAGCTTCCTGCGCTCCACTCGGGAAGGTTGTCAGCGCGTCGCAGCCGTACGCGCCCGGCGATACGGAAGTCTACAAACGGTACACCTACGATGGCTCGGGGCGGACGCTGACGATCACGGCTCCGGACGGCGCCAGTGTGACGCGCTACAGCTATCAGGGCAATCAAACCACGGTTACGGACCCCGCGGGCAAATGGAAGAAGTACACGCGCGACGCCTTCGGCAACCTGGCGGCTGTGAACGAGCCGAACCCGCAAGGCGGAGCGGATTACGTGACGTCGTATAACTACGACGCGCTGAATCACCTTACGCAAGTGACGATGACGAGAGGCGGCACGACGCAGACGAGAAGCTTCTCGTACGATGCCACGACGCACCGGCTCACGCGCACGGTGACGCCGGAAAGCGGAACGGTCCAGTACGCGTACAACGCCGATGGGACGCTGCTCTCGAAGGTCGATCAAAAAGGCCAGAAGATCCAGTATCAGTACGATTCCTATGCGCGGCCGTCGTACATCTACTTCTATGCCGTGGGGGCGACGCTGCCCGACCCGTGCCAGACAGTCCGCATCAGTTACGACCAGCAGGAGATTCCGGGAAGCACGAGCTACCCGAAAGGCCGGCGGACGGGTATCCACTGGGGCGAGGCGAGCGGCTGTCCGTACAAATTCGAGGAACTCTACAGCTACACGCAGCCGGGGTTCGTGCAGACGAAGCGGGTGACGGCGACGAAGGCGGGAACGAGCACGGTCAACCTGGACGGCAATTTCACGTACGATTCGGAAGGGCGCGTGCTGTCGTACCAGCCTCCGCCGCAGGACAGCAGCACGGCCGCGTCGACGGCGCTCTACAGCTATTACCGCGACACGCTCGGCCGCGCGACCGGATTGTCGAACCAGGGGAACGTGGTCGTATACACGGCGACGTACGGGGCGGCGAACCAGCTTCTTTCGATGTACTACCCGCAGGACGGGTATACGGAGACGCGGCAGTATAACGCCAACCTGCAATTGACGCGGTTGACCGCCACGCCGCAGAGCGGCACGGGAATCGACATCGAGTACGATTACGCGTCGCCGACGAACGGGAGAGTGTCGCAGACGAAGGACTGGATTACGGGATCGCAGGTGACGTACACGTACGATTCTCTGAGTCGGCTGACCCAGGCGATCACGACGGACCCGCCGCAGGGGCAGAACTGGGGTGTGCAGTGGGGCCTGAGCTTCGCGTACGACGGGTTCGGGAATCTGCTGCAGCAAACGCCGGTCAAGGGCACGCCACCGTCGATGAGCCTGGGCGTCGATGCGACGACGAACCGGATTAACAGCACGGGCTACCAGTACGACGCGGACGGCAATCTCACGACTCTGCCGGGCGGGACGACGTACACGTACGACGTGGCGAACCGCATCGTCTCCAACGGCGGGTCGTTGAGCGCGTCGTACAATCCTTCGAACCAGCGGATCTGGGACGGCACGTATCTGTACTATTACGGAGTCGGCGGCGAACTGCTGGGGCGATACCAGCCGACGTTCGGGTCGACGAGCACGTGGGCTCGGGACGGCGGAGCGACGATCTGGTTCGGGGGAAAACTCATTCGCTACCGCGGCCAGTGGGTGATGACAGACCGGCTCGGATCGGTGCGTGCTAACGAGGGTGGGGAGCGTTTCGATTTCTATCCGTACGGCGGCGAGATCACGGCGACGGCCGATGGGCGGCCGAAGTTCGGGACGTACTTCCGGGATAGTGCGGGCCAGGATTATGCCATCAACCGCTACTACGGGTCGGGGATGGGGCGGTTCTTGTCGCCGGACCCGGCGGTTAGCCGTGTGTCGCCGGCGAGACCGCAGAGTTGGAATCGGTACGCGTATGGAGAGGCCGATCCCGCGAATCTCAACGATCCGCTCGGCGAGAATGTTTTCAGTGCGATTGGAAATTTCTTCAGTGGGATCGGCTCAGATATCGCCGCGGGAGCCAGTTACCTTGGGAATGCCATCGGCGATTTCTTCGGTGGAGGCGGACCCGCCGCTATTACAAGCAGTATCTACTATGCCGGCGGTGATGGTCCGCAAAATACTACGACCGCATACTACCCAGCGACGGGCATCATGGCGGTTGATCAGGCAGTTGGTGACTTCGCGAACAAGTACATCAATCCGATCGCAAATAGCCCGGTCGTAAACGGGGTCAATGCGGTTGGCGCCGCCGTCCTCCCATTTGTCGGAGGCGCCGAGGCAATTGCAGGTGAGGCTGTGGAATCGGCAGTGGGCGCCGCCGACGCCGCGGCTGACGCCGCTGGTGCGGCCAGCACCGGTCGCGTTTTCTATGGAACTCCTGAAGGCGCGCTCATTCCTGCGCCCGAAGGTTACACTGCAGTAGCCGCCCAGAATGGTAGAGGGTTGGTTCTCCTGCCCGGCGGGCAGGCGCTGGGGGATAATGCAAATATCATCCGCTACGGCGACCAAGGCTACATCCGATACTACAATGATTTCGGACAACCGCTGAATCCAATGACCGGACTGCCGGGCACGAATGCCCTCACGCATTTTTCACCTGACTACATCGGTCCGCTATTAAACTATCCGGGTGGAAACTAGAGTATGACAAAGACGCAGTCGGGCGAGCAGCATGAAATAATTCTTGAGTCTGGGGCCGTGACCGCGGTTCTCGTGGACTTCAGAGTCGGTATCTTCATCCGGGAAGTCCGGGCGGACGTTCGGGTGTTTCTAAACACGCCCTTTTGTGTGGAGGAAAGTGACGGTCGTTCTGCAATGGTGACGCCTGGCAAGATTGAAACACTAGGACCTGTTTTACTGTTCTGGAATAGAAACGTAGTGCGCATCGTCATCTTCCCCGACGGCAGCCTCATGATCGAGCGATCTGACGGCGCGCGAATTCGCGCTATCTCGAACGACACCTTTGAGGCGTGGGAACTCAGTGCTAACAGCCCCGGCGAGGAATTAATGATAATTTGTGGGCCCGAAGGGCGGGTCAGCACGTTCAGAGGTTCGCCCAAAACTGAGGGACGTTCAACCTCGTCGACATAGCCTTCACATCGTACCGTCGATGTACTACCCGCAGGACGGGTATACGGAGACGCGGCAGTATAACGCCAACCTGCAATTGACGCGGTTGACCGCCACGCCGCAGAGCGGCACGGGGATCGACATCGAGTACGACTACGCGTCGCCGACGAACGGGAGAGTGTCGCAGACGAAGGACTGGATTACGGGGTCGCAGGTGACGTACACGTACGACTCCCTCAATCGGCTGACGCAGGCGATCACGACGGACCCACCGCAGGGGCAGAACTGGGGCGTGCAGTGGGGCCTGAGCTTCGCGTACGACGGCTTCGGAAATCTGCTGCAGCAAACGGCCGTGAAGGGCACGCCACCGTCGATGAGCCTGGGCGTCGATGCGACGACGAACCGGATTAACAGCACGGGCTACCAGTACGACGCGAACGGCAATCTCACGACTCTGCCGGGCGGGACGACGTACACGTACGACGTGGCGAACCGCATCGTCTCCAACGGCGGGTCGTTGAGCGCGTCGTACAATCCTTCGAACCAGCGGATCTGGGACGGCACGTATCTGTACTATTACGGAGTCGGCGGCGAACTGCTGGAGCGATACCAGCCGACGTTCGGGTCGACGAGCACGTGGGCTCGGGACGGCGGAGCGACGATCTGGTTCGGGGGAAAACTCATTCGCTACCGCGGCCAGTGGGTGATGACAGACCTGCTCGGATCGGTGCGTGCTAACGAGGGTGGGGAGCGTTTCGATTTCTATCCGTACGGCGGCGAAATCAGTCCGACCTCTGACGGACGGCCGAAGTTTGGGACCTTCTTCCGGGATAGCGCGGGCCAGGATTATGCGCTCAACCGATACTATGGGCCGGGGATCGGCAGGTTCTTGTCGCCGGATCTTGGAACAGCCGTGCCGGGTAATCCGGGCAGTTGGAACCGGTACGGATATGTGCTGGGCGATCCGGTGAACTTGCAGGACCGAATGGGATTGAACGCGGACGATGAGGATGAAGAAGAGGCGGACCCCGAGGGCGTCGATGTTGGAAACGCGTATGTGTTCAGCGGCGGCGGGGGCGGCGGCGCCGACCTTGTTGTTCCGCAGACCCTACCGTGCTTTTCTTCCTCAGCTGACTCGTGCGGTGGCTCGTATGGCGTAGCGGTGGATGTTGCGTTGAATCCGACCGCACAGCAAGTGTTTGGTCAAGTCAACCAAATGAACCCGGGTGGTTTCATCAACTTCGCCGGGTCTGTGATGGCGACCGGCTACCTGGGTGGTGCTGGCTTGGCAAGCCTCGCAGGAGCGCTCGGAGTGCCGGCCGTCAGTACCGTTGCGGCGTCTGGGACTACGGCCGTTGCCGCGGCAGAGTCGCCCCAAGGACAACAAGCGATACAGACAATGACATCCGTCCTGGAAAGCGGTCTTAACGAGACTCAGCAGGTCGTCTCCGGATACCAGATCGCTGGAAATCAGGGCCTCGTCGGTAACACTTATAATATGAATCTCTGGGGCCTTTACGCGGCGGAGAATGCGGAGGGCATTCCATCACTCGTTCAGGGACTGCGGTCGGTTGCGAGTTCGGCGGGCGCCGACCAGATCAGTATTCTGGGGAGCCAAATCATCAACCCCGGGTTGATTAACCTGAATCCCGCGGTTGCGTTACGGTTTGGCCTGACACTCACACAAATTAACCAGACTACGATCCTGCTGCAGGGGCCTGTACAGTAAAGCGGTGAGTTCCGGTGATCTATGAGTGCTGCTCTACCATCGAAGAACGTAATGTCGGCTCTCTTTTTGCGGCGGGGCGGTAATGGCGTCCACGCTGGGTTATTCGAGGCATTGGACCCCTTCGCCACCACATTTTTGAAGCAAGCTGTAGCTTTGAACGATGGAGAGTCGGAAGTGATCGCTTCCTGGGGAGACGCCCACAATTGGCTTCTCCTAACTACCGAGCGCCTCCTTTGGGAAGACTCAGGAAGTGACGGTTCCGTTTACCTTCGGGATGTCGTTGGTGTCCGACCGGCGGCGGGCGATGGGCATATGAGATCAAAACGTTTACTCCAGCGACTCGAAGTCACTACCGCCGACAGCCGCCAACACATACTCAGAATCGAGGAAGGCGCGCCGTTTTCAGGATTATGGAATGTGCTCCTTCGCGTTGCTGAACAGAACCGTCGATCGAAGCGGGCTCCCGAGCCGAGACTTTAACGGCGCATACACGCGCGACGCTTTCGGCAACCTTGCGGCGGTCAACGAGCCGAATCCGCAAGGCGGAGCGGATTACGTGACGTCGTATAGCTACGACGCGCTGAATCACCTTACGCAAGTGACGATGACGAGAGGCGGCACGACGCAGACGAGAAGCTTCTCGTACGATGCCACGACGCACCGGCTCACGCACACGGTGACGCCGGAAGGGGTACCGTCCAATACGCGTACAACGCGGATGGGACGCTGCTCTCGAAGGTCGATCAAAAAGGCCAGAAGATCCAGTATCAGTACGATTCCTACGCGCGGCCGACGTACATGAGTTCGCGCATCTAATTTGGGCAACTATATACTTGCCGTACCAAAATGTGATACGCTGGCGCTCGCCGTTAAGTGAGGCGGCGCACAAGTGGAGGATCGGCCAATTCAGTTAGACGCTGCGGCGTTGCGGGTTGATCTCAAGAATCCGCGAATACCGACGGAGGCCGCTGGCCAGCACGAAGCGTTGCGAGCAGTTGCCGCAGACCAGCGGGATCGTCTGGTTGTGTTGGCTGAGCACATTGTCAACTACCGTAGGCTGAATCCGGCTGACTTGCCCATAGTCATGCCGTCGGATGAAGCGGCGGATCTTTGGACCGTGCTCGAAGGTAATAGGCGCCTGACTGCTCTTCGTGCTTTGGAAACTCCCGACTTGTTTACCGGCGCCCTAGAGCCGAAAAGTCTCAAGAGAATCCGCGCACTCAGCGATTCGTATCGGCAGTCCCCGGTTGAAGCGGTGTGGTGCATCGTTATGCAGGATCGCGCGGAGGCGCAACCGTGGATTGATTTGCGTCACCAAGGCGCGCAGGACGGTGCGGGGATTATCCAATGGGGTCCGCAGGAGAAGGCCCGAAGCAGAGCGCGGAATGGTCAGCCCGTCGGCGTGCATACGTTTTTTCTGAACTATCTCCAGGACAGCGGACAACTTTCGGTAGGTGAGCGACAGCGAGTCAAAAGCTCTACGCTTCAACGGATGCTGGAGAATCCTGCCATTCGTGAAGTCGTGGGTTTCACCGTGGAAAGGGGCGGCGTTCATTTCGCGAGAGCAGAGCAGGAAGTCATCCAGGCGGTGATGCATATTGTTCGTGAACTTCTAACCGGGGTGAAAGACGTAAAAGACGTCTATACGAGCAAACAGCGCGAGCAGTACGCCGCAGACTTTCCGCAGCGCCTAAGGGCAACTCCCCAGACCCAAGCAGAGAGGGCCGCGCCACCGCCGCCGGAGCCAAAGCCGAAGCAGGCTGCCGCAACTGCGCCTGCTTCGCGGAGAGCGGCTACCGTCCGCGTTCAGCCACCCAGGGCGAAGCTCATACCGGGAGACTGTTTTCTTCGAGTGAAGGACCGCAGAGTCAAAGGCATCGAAATTGAACTTAGAGGTCTGCCTCTCGAAGATTTTCCGAACGCGGTCACTGTGCTCTTCAGGGTGTTCCTTGAGATGAGCGTCGACTACTACAGATCGACGACGCTAAAGCGCCCGTCCGCCGCCCTTCACGATAAATTACGTGAGAAATTGCTCGACGTTCTCGCACACATGGAGACGCAAGGCGTTCTGACCAAGTGGGAGGCGAATCCGGTTCGATCCGCGTGCCAGAAGAACTCGTTCCTGGTCCCGTCTGTTGTGATGATGCACGAGTATATTCACAATCGCCACGTCACGCCGAGCCCAACCGATCTGCGCGCCGAATGGGATAGCTTACAGCCCTTCATTCTCGCGCTTTGGCCACGATAAAAAAGTGCTGGCCAAACTGAATGGGATTCTCTAAACTCGGGCTATGCCATACTACACACCGCTTCGCTATCCAGGTGGGAAACGGCGGTTGTCCAGCGTCGTCGCAGCGCTTCTGAAGCAGAATGCGCTCACCGACGTTCAGTATGCAGAGCCTTACGCTGGGGGAGCGGCAGTCGCCCTCTCCTTGCTCTTCGAGGAACACGCCTCGATAATTCACATCAACGATCTAAGCCGACCTGTATACGCGTTCTGGCACGCCGTTCTTAACGAGACAAAAGAGGTATGCCGACGCGTTGAGAGCGTCGCCTTGACGATGAAAGAATGGCAACGTCAGCGGGCAATCTACTTGGGGCGGGAAAAGGCAGACCTGCTGGATCTCGGCTTCGCGGCGCTGTTCTTGAATAGAACAAACCGCTCCGGCATCATCGGCGGCGGCGTTATCGGCGGAAAGGCGCAAGAGGGCCCGTGGGGGATTGACGCGCGATTCAACCGTGACGAACTTGTCGCCCGTATTCAGCGCATCGGTCGCTTTCGCTGCCGCATTAAGCTCTACCAGATGGATGCCCTAGAATTCATAAAGGGCGTTATCCCGAAACTCGGCAGCAACGCATTCTCACTGATTGATCCTCCGTACATTGCCAAAGGCAAGGATCTATACCTGAATACCTACTCAGTTGCCGATCACCGGCAAATCTCAGAAGGCGTCAGCGCCCTCAAAACGCCGTGGATGGTCACGTACGACCGTGCTGCAATCGAACACGGTCTTTACGAGCGGCATCGACGGATTGTGTTCGGGTTACGATACAGCGCGCAAACTCGGTGTGAGGGCGAGGAAGTGATGTTCCTCTCCGACGGACTCGCGCTTCCCGAGCATTGGCGGGCAGTCGGCCGTCAGTTCTGCCTGACCCCGCCGAATTGCGCGCATCCGCTCTATGGGAAGATGGAACTGATGAAGACCCACCCTGAAATGGCAGAAGGCCCAGAGGCCGAACAACGCTTCAGGAATGCGCTAAAGACAGTACTGGCTGTCCCCAAGGCCGCTGTGCCGAATCCTTTCACGAAGGCGCAGCGCAAACCATCGGACCGTCCGACGCAGAGACGCCGCACAACTCGCTAGCGGCCAGTCTCCTGTAGGAATCTACGGACGGCCCAAGCAGCCGCAACGTAGTGCTCACTGGCAACGTTGAATGAGTGGTCCTCCGGAAGATTGTCCAGCCCCAAGCGTTGCGCAAAGAACTCGCCCATCTGATCCGCGTTGAAGTCTTCGTCGTCTACGATCCGATTCAACGCCGCAAAAAAACGCCGCTCATCCTCTGGGTGTCGCGTATGCCATGTAGGCACGGCGATGAAATCTTCCATTGCCTCGTACATCTTCGTTGCCCTTTCGTCTTACGTGTTGTTCCGTTGCTGCCGCTTGCCGCGACCTTGCCGCTCTAGCTCAGAGCGGCGCTTTGTGGTTCACGATCCTTGCCCGTCAGGTGCTCGTACGTCAGGCGCTTCTCGGTGATTTGCGAGAGCGCGAGCCGGAAACGGTCAAAGTCATCCATTTCTTTTCGGTAGTTGTAGCGGAATGTCTGCTCATCGAGGTAGCGAAACAGATGGAACGGTTCGACGCTGACATAGGTACCGCTCAGTCCGCGCTTCAGAAGACTCCAGAAATTCTCAAGGCCGTTCGTGTGGATGTTTCCCTCGACGTATTTAACCGCGTGGTCGATCACTTGATGAGCATATTCGCTAGCGAGGCCTTCGTACGACAGGAGCGCGTCGGTGTAGAGCGCTGAGCCAGCCTCTACGTGTTTGCGAACTTCGGATTGAAGCGCCTTCTTTTTGCGGTTAGGAACAACAGCGGTACGGACCTTGCCGCCGCGTTCGAGAATGCCCATTACAGCGGTCTTGTCCTTGCCGCCGGTGCCGGTAATCCGCCGCTCGCGCTTACTGGCATGCATATTCCGTGCCTTGCCGCCGATGAATGTTTCATCTGCCTCAACTTCACCCGAGAGGAGAGTGAAGCCGCCGTCCTTCAAGGCGTAACGGAGGCGGTGGTTCATGAACCATGCCGTCTTTTGCGTAACACCGAGGGCGCGGGCTGTCTCGCAGGAGCTAACGCCATTCTTGCAGTTGACCACAAGCCACAAGGCCGGGAGCCACTTGTCCAGACCGAGCGGCGAGTCCTCAAAGATCGTGCCGGTTTTTAGTGAGAACTTCGGGCGGTCGTGCTTGCCGTAGCATTTCCAGACGCGATTCTTAGCAAGCCACGTGACCTTCTCCGAACCACACTGCGGACACTTCACCACACCGTCCGGCCAGCGCAGTTGAACCATCAGCGCTTTGCAGTTGTCGAAATCAGCAAAGTGGATGATTGCCTCGCGGAGTGTTTTGAAGCTGTCCATGCACCAATACTACGGCTTTTTGCTTGGTCCGTCAAGTATATAATTGCCCTAATTTGGCCCACTTTGATCGTCTAATTTGGCCCACCTGGACAGCCCCGGATGACAAGATTCCGGGATGGATAGGAGGCGCAAAGTGGAACTATTCGAAGAGCTCCGGCGGGGATACGCGGCCGCGCTCGACCTGTACGAATCTGTCAAAACTGCTCAGGCGCCGAATCCCAAACCAGGCGTCTAAGCGGGTGTATGGAATTCGTGCAGGACCTCCGCCATTCTTTCCGCATTTTCCGCCAGAATCCCGGCTTCACCGCCGCTGCCGTCGCCGCCCTGACCCTCGGCATCGGCGCCAACACCGCGATCTTCTCGGTGGTGAACGCGGTCCTGCTCAAACCTGCCCCGTTCCCCGACGCCGACCGCATCGTGATGTTCGTCAACACGTCGGCGCAAGGCACGGGCTCCGCCTGCTCCCCCGCCAAGTTCCAACACTTTCGCGAGCAAACCAGCATCGCCCAGGACGTCGCCGCTTTCCGCGGCGGCGTCGTCAACCTGACCGGCAACGACTATGCCGAGCAACTTCAGTCCGCCCAGGTCAGCGCGGACTTCTTCCGCCTCTTCGGCGCCACCACCGTCCTCGGCCGCGGCTTCACCCCCGACGAGGATCGCCCGCACGGCGAGAAGGCCGTCGTCCTGAGCAACGGCTTCTGGACCCGGCGCTTCGCAGCCGACCCGCAGATCGTCGGTAAAACCGTCTCGCTGGGCGGCGACCCCTTCCAGGTCGTCGGCGTCCTCTCCCCCGCCTTCGATTTCCGCGACTTCGGCCTGCCGCCCGACGTCTTCACGCCCTTTCAACTCGATCCGAACTCGACCGACCAAGGCCACTACTTTCAGGCGGCCGGACGCCTCAAGCCGGGCGTCACCATCGGGCAGGCGAACGCCCGCATGAAGGTCTCCGGCGACGACTACAAACGCAAATTCCCGACCGCTCTCCCGAACGGCCAGGGCTTCGGCGTCGAGTCGGTCCGCGAGTCGCTGGTGAGTAACGTCCGGTCGTCGCTGCTGGTGCTCGCCGGGGCCGTGAGCTTCGTCCTCCTGATCGCGTGCGCGAACGTCGCCAACCTGCTGCTGGCGCGCGCCGTCGGACGCCGCCGCGAGTTTGCGATCCGCGCGGCCATCGGGGCAGGACGCGGCCGCATTGTCCGCCAACTGCTCACCGAAAGCGTGCTGCTGGCGTTCGCCGGAGGCGTCGCGGGAACGGCGCTCGGGATCGCCGGCATTCGCGCCCTGCTCGCCGTCAACACCGCCAACCTGCCGCGCGTCGGTCTCGACGGCTCGATGGTGGTGGTCGACTGGCGCGTGCTCGGGTTCACGCTCCTCGCCGCGCTCGTCACCGGCCTCCTCTTCGGTCTGATTCCAGCGCTGAACGCCTCCCGGCCCGACCTCGCCGTCACCCTAAAAGAGAGCGGCGGACGCGGCGGCTCGGGCTTCCGCCACAACAAGGCCCGGACGATTCTGGTGGTCACCGAGGTGGCGCTCGCCGTCGTGCTGCTGGTCGGGTCGGCGCTCCTGATCCGCACCTCGATGGCGCTCTCCGCTGTCAATCCGGGCTTCGACGGGACCAACGTCCTGACGCTCCGAATGTCGCTCAACGGTCCACAGTACGTGAAGTCGCTGGCCGTCGACCAGCTCATCACCGCCGGCGTCGAGCGGCTCCGCGCGATTCCCGGCGTGCTCTCGGCGACCGCGGCGTGCTGCGTCCCGCTGCAAGGCGGCTATGGTCTGCCGTTTCTCGTCGTTGGACGTCCGCTGACCGATGGGCCGTTCCACGGCGACGGCAATTGGGCCACCGTTTCGCCAGGGTACTTCGAGACGTTCAAGATCCCGGTGATCCGCGGCCGGTCGTTCAGCGACCGCGACACCGCCGGCGCAGTTCCCGCCGTCGTGATCAACGAGGCGATGGCGCGTCAGTTCTGGCCCAAATCCGACCCGCTCAACGACCGCATCTGGATCGGCAAAGGCCTCATGCCCCAGTTGTCCACCGAAACGCCGCGTCAAGTCATCGGCATCGTCGGCGACGTCCGCGGCAGCCTCAACAGCGACGCGCAGCCCACGATGTACGTCCCGCAGGCGCAGGTTCCCGACGCCTTGAACGCGCTCAACGGACGCCTCACGCCCATGAAGTGGATCGTCCGCACGCGCGGTAACGCGATGGCGCTCGCCCCGGCGATTCAGGAGCAGTTGCGCCAACTCAGCGGCCTTCCGGTCACCGACATCCGCACCATGGACGAGGTCGTCTCCCGCTCCACTTCCCGCCAGCGCTTCAATATGCTCCTGATGACGGTGTTCGGCAGCGTCGCGCTCATCCTCGCGGGGATCGGGATCTACGGCCTGATGGCGTATTCGGTGCAGCAGCGGACGCAGGAGATCGGCATCCGGCTGGCGCTCGGCGCGGCGCCGCCGGCAGTTCGGAAAATGGTCGTGTGGCAGGGCATGCGGCTGGCGCTGATGGGGATTGCGGTCGGTCTCGGGGCGGCGTTCGGCCTGTCCCGGCTGATCGCGACGATGCTCTTCGGCGTGAAGGCAAAGGACCCGGCAGTGTTCGCGACGGTCGCAGCCGCGCTAGCGCTGATCTCGCTGGTAGCGGTCTGGCTCCCGGCGCGTCGCGCGACCCGCATCGATCCGACCGTGGCTTTACGGTCGGAGTAGACGTCGAAGGAGCAAAGAACCCAACAACACGGCCCAGCAGGCCGCGGGCACCACCAGAAAGAGAAACCCGAGCTTCACCGCGATCGCGCCAAACGCAACTGCCGCGTAAATCGCCAGCGCGCCGACCGCGACCGTCGCCGCCGCCCAGTCGGGCACGGGCAGGACCCATCCGGCTGCGAGGAACGGCGCCGCTACCCAACACGTAAACAGGACCCACAACACGGCCGATGGGTTATGCGTGGCCTTCACCATCAGCGCTAGCGATCCGACTGCCCCGATCGCCGACCAGATCTTCCGCATCGCGCGAGTCTATCATCCCCTTGGCCGCGCTCGCGTGTAAAGAAATCCGCGCGTCTGCCGATAACCTCTTCGTGGAAAGCAATCGGCTTCTCAGGATCGCGCTGTTCCTGTGTCTGACTCTGCCCTTGCAGGCTGCGTTCAACTGTGTGCCCGACATTCCTCCGGTCGCGGGTCTGATCCGGATCGGCGCGCCGGCCCCGGATTCCGGGAAATCGCCGGTCAGCGGCGCGGCCGGCGCGGTGCCCGGCGGCGCCACAATCCTGCTGATGACTTTGGAGACCGGAAACATGGCGTCGACCGTCGCGGCCGCCGACGGCAGCTTCAGCACGACTCTCTTCGCGCCTCCCGGCACGACGGTACAGGTCAAGGCCGGACCATGGCGGATGGGTGTTTTCTATAGCGATGTCCTGAGCTGCTTTCCAGGGACGTTCGTTCTCTCCGGAGCGCCCCCGTCCGCGCTCGCGGTCTCCGGCGGCGGTATGGTGCAGCCGTTCCCCAACCAGGTGATGTGGACCTTCGACGGAACAGTGAATGCCACGAAGTTCGCGCCGGGCGACAAACTGCGCCTCACCGGCGCCATGAAAATCTCGTCCCCAGCGCTGGAAACGTCAGGCCGGATGTCCGTGCAGGCCGCCGTGGCGCTGGAGCGCCTCTCGGCGCCGGACGGCAGTCCGACCCTCGGGCACAACACCTTCGTTTCGATGTTCCTGACCCCGACCGGCTTTCCCATCGAACGCTCCGCCAACGGGTTCTTCAGCGGTCCCGATCTGCCGATCGTGAAAATCGACAACGCCCACGCGTCGGCCGCGATCGATCTCTCCTACACCCTTCCCTCCGATCTCCTGCCGGGCTATTACCGGCCCTATGTGGCATTTCAGAACTTCAACGGCACGCCCAACGTCCCCGCCACATTGCTGCCGCTCTCGATGTGTTGCCCGTTCCTGGGGGATGACCAGTCGGTCGCGCAAACCAATGGGACGTTCCGTCTCGGACCGCAGCCGTCCGCGCTCCTCCTTCCGATCATCCGTGTAGGCGATCCGGCGCCGCCCCGCCTCTTCGCGACTCTGCTCACCGACGAACTGAGCAACGGCACGCGCGGAACCAGCGCGCTCGAAGACAAAGGTGTGTTCGCGGTGGCCTCCCGCATCGTCGCCCAGGCGGACACGTTCATCCTGCCGCGCAACGATCCCGACACCGGCGCGCCGATCCCCTATCGGCTGGAGCCGTTTGCCCTCCAGGTGAGCGTCTCGAATCACATCCAGCCGGCGAGTATTCCGATCATCCCGTTCCGCTTTCCCTCCGGCGGCCTTACGGTGACCATTCAGGCCCCCAGCGGAGCTGTGACGACGATCGGTCCCGTCCCATTTGCCCAGGGGCGCAATCGCGGCCTGACCAGTCCGACTGGCGACGATCTCAATCCCAACGGCGGCCACATTCTGAATGCCTACCAATTGAGCACCATGGATCCCCGCTTCGAGGTTCCGTTTACGGAGGACGGGTTGCATCGCATCCGCCTCGAAGGCACGGTCGACGATATCTGGGGCAACCCATGGTCGGTCGGCGGCACGTACGAAGTGTGGATCGCGCGGCCGTTGTCGCTCGACACCGCGGTGCTCCCCGGCACGCCATTCGTCGTCGGCGACACCTTTTCTCCGGGCCTGATCGTGTCTCCGCCCGGCGCGGCGTCCGTCACGCTCAACTGGCAGCTTGCACCGAACTCCGACGCGTCGAAGATGGTGCGCGGCACGGTCGCCGGGCAAGCCAACGCTTTCGGGTATTTCCAGCCGCAGGGCGCGGGCGTGAAATTCACGCAGCCCGGCGAGTATCGCGTCGACGTGACGGCGACGTTCACCGATAAGGACGGCCATCTCTGGATGGGGTCGCGGACGTGGGGCGGAGTGGTGGCGCCCCCGAATCCGCCGGTCGTCGCTCATGGTCATCGCGGGCCGGAGATGTTGCAACTCGAAGGCCTGCAGTGGTTCTACAAGAGCCAGACCGGCGTCCCGTCGAGCGGTCCGGACCATGTTCCGTTCCCGTTGCAATCGGGTGATGTGTTATGGCTGCAACTCGACGACGCGGCTGCCCCGACCGTCACGTTTCAGGACCTCACGACGGGACTCGGCGCGCTCGTGTCCTCGCGTCCCAACCCCGCCGGACCCTTCGAAGGTCCGATGGGCATGAATCCCCTCGCCCTCAGCCGTCCCGATGGCCAGGAGCCCCACCTCGATCCGTCCAAGGTCGATCTTTGGGGGTACGCCTACTCCTCGGTTCAACTGCCGCTGGTCCGCGTCCGGGAAGAGATCTCCGGCGGCATGATGGCTTCGCCCTACTGGCGTTTGCATGAGCAGAACGCGCACCAGCTCGGCAGCGACGCCGGCGGCGACATGGCCAATAACTTCAAATTCCAATATGGCGCGGTGGTCCTCCGTGGGGCCGCCGTCGGCAAGCCCGTTTACGACATCTACGGGTCGCTGCTCGTGATCGTGCCTGTCCCGGACAAGGATGCGCTGGCGGGCAGTCGCGTTTTCCCCCCGTTTCAGGGCAACGGCGGCGGTCCGAGCGGTGGTCCGCTGTTCCGCTTCAACGGCAAGGACATCGATATGTTCCTGCACCTCACCGGCGTCCGTCCCGGCAGCGTGCTCGAAACGGGCGATACCGCTGTCTTCGCGGGGGCGGTCGCGCCCGCCTTGCCGGCGATCGTGAGATATACCGTGACCGCTCCCGATGGAAATGCCACGGTCTACACCGGCCGCGCCAACAAGGTCGGCTACTACTACCATCCGGAGAACGACTTCGCCGTCGTCCAGCCCGGCATCTACACGGTCGACCTGCGGGTCATTTTCGACGGCAGGACATCCGCCGGTCAAGTCTCGAATCCGCTTCCCTCCGGCGACGTGCTGGGCACGGATTACGGCCATTTCTCCTTCTACGTGACGCCGCGGGGCGCGCAGCGTCTTTCGACCGACCTTCCGCCCGCGACGATGTTGTCACAGAGTCCTCTGGATATTCACGTCTCCGCGTCGAACGGTCACGTCACTGCGATGGTCCCGGGCTTCGTGCTCGAGTCGCGCGCCATGGCCGGCAGTGGCGGCGTCGTCCTCTATCGGCACGACCCGCAGTCGTTCTCGCCGGATCTGCCGATCGGCCCCAATATCGCTGGTAGAAATTTCAATCTCGTGACCATCAGCCTGTTCGATCCGGAGACCAACGCCGCCCGCGTCCTGGCGTTCCACGAACTGAAACTCATGACTATGGAGCCGCCGCAATGAAGGCCGTGAGACTGGTTGCCGCATCCGTTGTGTTGCTGGCCGCGCTCCCCGCCGCCGCGCAGTCCAATGGAGCGCTCGTTCTGGCGCCGTCCGGGATGCTTTACGCGGTCAACTCCGATTCGAACTCGGTCAGCGCGGTGGACCCGCAGACCCGCCGTAAAATCGCGGAGACCGCGGTCGGCAAGGACCCGCGCTCGCTCGCCCTGAGCCCCGACGGAAAAACGCTATACGTGACCTCACAGGCCGACGGCCGGCTCACGGTGCTCGACGCGGGCGCGCTCTCCGTCCTCGCCCCGATCCCGGTCGACGCCGAGCCGTACGGCGTGGTGGCGTCGCCTTCCGGCGAGTTCATCTACGTAGCCTGTTCGATCGCCGGGGTGATCGACGTGGTCCGCGTCTCTTCCGCGCCGGACTATCGGATCGAGGCACGCATCCCCGTCGATCCGCGCCCCAAGGGTCTCGCCCTCTCTCCGGATGGCGCGCGCCTGTACGTCACCCATTTCCTCACGGGCAACGTCTCGGTGATCGACACCGCGACGCGCCAGGTCATCCGCTTCATTTCCACCGGGCCCGACAGCAATATGATGCAGCGGATCGTCATCAATGCCGTTACCGGCAAGGCGTACCTTCCGCACATCCGCTCGAACACCGGCAACCCATACCTCCTGTTCGACGGCACGGCGTTCCCCGAACTCTCGGTCATCGACTTGGCAACGGGCGACCTTCTGCCGCGCGAGCGTGCCGACCTCTCCATCGGTTTGCACTCCGTCAACCTGCCTTTCGATGTCGTCATCTCGCCGGACAACAAGCGCGCCTATGTCGCCAACCTCGGCAGCGGCGAGCTCTCGGTCGTCGATCTTGCCCTGCGCTACCGGGTCGCCGACATCGACGTCGGCGACGGTCCGCGCGGGGTCGCACTGTCTGCGGACGGCGGTGTCGCCTACGTCCTCAATTCGCTCTCGGACGACATCTCGGTCGTCGATCTCGCCGCCCTACGCGAGACCGCCCGGATTCCGGTCACCACCAGTCCGCTCGACCCCCTCATCAAGCGCGGCAAAACGTTCTTCTTCTCCAGCCGCTCGACCCAGATTTCGCATCAACGTTGGATGAGCTGCGCGACGTGTCACATCGAAGCCGATATGGATGGCCGCAGTTGGCAGCTTGCCGGTATCGGACCGCGCAATACCCCGAGCATCCGCGGCGCCCTTGCCACTCCGCCGCTGCACTGGGATTCCGATATGTGCAGCATTCAGGACGTCGCCGAGTTCACGATTCGCTTCATCCAAGGCGGCGCCGGGCTGATCGCCGGCCCACCCGCCACCCCTTGTGTCGGGACGAACGTCGGACGCTCGGCGGATCTCGACGCGCTCGTCGCGTTCTGCGCGTCCCTGCCCGCCCGGAAGAATCCGTTGCCGCAGGACGCCGAGGCAGTCTCTCGCGGCCAAGCCATTTTCAATCGCGGCGACGTTGCCTGTGCCACCTGCCACACGCCGCCGCTCTATACGAATTCGACCCTAACGAAGCCCTTCCTCAAGCTCGACGTGGGCACCGCTTCGCCAGTCGACGTCGCCGGTCCCAAGTTCGACACGCCGTCCCTGTTGATGTTGTGGAACACCGCTCCGTACCTGCACGATGGCAGCGCCCCGACGTTGATGGAGGTGTTCACGACCCGCAATCCGCAGGACCGTCACGGCCGCACGTCGATCCTCACGGATGCCGAAAAGGCCGACCTGATCGCGTTTCTGCTATCCCTCTGAGGTAGACAGCTCAGTTCTGATGCGCGAGCTCATCGGCCTTTTTGCCGATGGACTCCTGGAAGACGCTGGAGAAGAAGTCGCGCGACGCGGGCGACGGTCCGATGTGCAGATTCGTCGAGTCCTCGTCGACGAACCCGAGATAGCCGGCCCAGCCGAGGTCGTTCAGCACGAACCGGAGCGCCTCTGTCTCGGCGGGCGGGAGTCCGGAGTAGTCGATGTCGAACACCTGCCCGGTGCTGTGCGAGAGGCCTTCCCGCTTTCCGCGCGAAAACTCCTCGGGTTCGACCAACGCGGTCACCGGCAGCGAATGGAATTTCTGGTCGTGCGGCTTCATCGCGTCAAACAAGCGGTGAGTCTCGAACGCGATGTACGCCAGCGCCCCCAGGGCCGAAGGCGACCCCTGCGAGAGAAACTCCGCCGTCAACGGCGTGTCCGACAGAACTTTGAGCGAATACCCGAGATAATCGGGCCGGTCCAGCGCTCGAACCAACCGCTTGCCGGCGTCGAGACGGATATCGTCGCCCGTCCGGAAGATGAGGTCTTCCCGCTTCAGCCACACCGAGAGCCGGTGCGGCGCGCGGATGCCGTTGCTTGTGAAATCGCTCCGGAATTGCTGCGAGAGCGTGTTGAAGGCGTCGGGATCGCGCCGGTAGAGCGCCAGAAGTTGCTGCGCGCGCATGATCCGGAAGTAATACGTCGGCGACCAGTCCCGCTGCATTTGCTGCTGAATCGCCTCGTACAACTCGCGATTCCATGCCGGGTCATTCGAGAAGAACATCCGCGGCACCGTCATCTTGTCCTTCGGGATGCCGCGCGCGCGCCGGGTGAGGTCCATCATCTCGCCGACGCAGCCCTGGCCGCAGTGGTAGGCGAAGATCGCCCAGTCGCGCCCGCCGAACTTGCGCTCCATGCCGGCGAAATAATGGGCGGCCGCCGGGATCGCGCGCTCCGGGTACATCCGGTCGTCGCGCGACGTCACGACATAGGGAGTCTTGTGCGTCACGGTCTTGTAGCGCGCTTTCTTACCCTTGCCCGAGATCAGGATGCGCTCGCGCGTCACCTTATACCGCGTCGAGACGAGCACCTTGAGCCCCATCGAGCGGGCCGTCGCGCCCGAAATCTGCATGATGCCCTTCGGCCCCGACGGACTCTCCGCCTTGGCGTCGCCCCAGCTTTCGAGGTACGCGATCGCCTCGATCAACGACGCGGGCACGCCCGTATCGCGCTCGGCCTGTTTGAAGAGGCTTTGGAGTTTGGCCGACCCGGTGATCCGCTTGGCGCCGGCCAGCGCTTGCGGCTCGCGCATGATGCCGAACGTCTGCGACTGGATCATCAGATCCGTGCGCGCGTCCAGGAGGTCGTCGGAAATATCGTCGCGCTCTACGCCGATCCCCGACACCCGGTGCGCGGGAATGAAGTAGTCCGGCGAGCCGGCCTGACCCAGTGGCGCGAGGCTCAGAAGTACAAGGGCCGCGATTCTCATCCCTGATTTCAAGTGTAAGCCTCGGTCTGCCGCTGCCTCTATTTAAATCGTTAGACGGACGGCGCAGCACTACGGATACACACCGAGTACGCTCCGGAAGGTTAATCGAACAGGACGCGCTCGCCGTGCGCGGGCGCGAGGTAGCGGACCCCCGGCGCGCGCAGCTTCAATGCCGCCTCGAACTGATGCGGGTTGGCTCCGTTGTCCGCGAACATATCGTAGTGGCACGGGACGGCGACCCGCGCCTTGACCTGTGCCGTCAGCATCGCCGCCTGGTCGTGCGAGAGGTTCTTGAAACCGCCGTTGATGCAGGAGATGATCATCGCGGGTTTATGCCGTCCCGCCGACGCCAGCAGTTCGCATTCGGCCGTATCCCCGGTCATATAGATTCGCGGCGCGTGCCCGAACTCCAGGATGAAGCCGCAGTGGTTCAAGTCGGTGTCGTCGGTCGGCAGCGCGAACGCGCCCGTGATCTTGACGTCGCGGATCTCGACCATGTGGTCGGGCCAGATCGGCGCGATCCGGCCGCTCTCGATGCCCTGCCGCCCGAAGACGTCGCAGCTCGGGTGCGGCCCGATGAAGCTCATCGTGTCCTTATGCCGCAGGCGCTCGATGGTCTCGGGATCGGTGTGGTCCTGGTGATTGTGCGTACAGACGAACAGGTCCACGTCGAGCTCTTCGGGCGGGATCAGGACGGGCACCTGGCGCGACATGTCCATCCCATTTACGGCGGTCGCCGCGCAACTGTTCGTGAGGTAGAGATCGGTCCCCACCACCGTGCCCTCGGAGGTCTTGAAAAGGAAGCCGTTCTGCCCCAGGAACCAGAACGCGACCGACCCGCGCGGCACGCTCGATTCGCGAATCTCCCGCATTAAACTCATGCGTTCATTGTGGCAAACTCTAGTTGATGCCGAATGTCCCGATGGAGTTCATCCGCGGCGTCCTCGCCCTGTTATGTCTGTTCTTCGGCCATATGGCCGGCCGCGCGGCCGGAGCTACGGCCAAGGGACGGCAACCGGGACGCCGCATGGTCACTTGGATCGCCCGCATGGTGCTGGCGTCCGGCGCACTGTTGGTCCGCCACGAGATCGACACGCTCGTGATCGCCGTCTGGGCCCTGGAACTGGCGCTCTTCGGCGCGGGCTACTGGATGGTGCTGAACCAGAAGCCTCCCGAGGACCTCACGCACGAGATCTTCCCGGAGTGAGGGCCCCGTTCGCTCTCGAACGGTACCTCGCCGATATACGAGATCGCAGCGCCTGGGCCCCCGACTGCGCGATCGAAGACTATGCCGGCCCGAGCGTTCCCCGTCCGGTCCTGTATCGGATCGCGAACCTCTGGGCACTGGCGCTCCTCGACGACCGCTTCGAGACGCTCCTGCTGCCGGTGCTCGTGACCGAGTCCCCGGTGCTGGATGTGTTGGAACGCGACAACCCGTCGCTCGGCCGGGCCTTCTTGGCGGAGAGGCTGGAGTCCGGAGCCTGCCTCCTCCTGATTGACGGTCCGCAAGAGGAGGGCGACCGCTGGCCGGGCAATCGGGTGTTCTACGCGTCTGAAGAGTGGGACAATGAACGACATGCGTGAATTCGACCGCATCACCTGGAATCCGAACCAGATGAACGGGCAACCCTGCATACGCGGCATGAGGCTGACGGTCCGCCGCGTCGTCGAGGCCGCCGCCGTTTACCCGAATCGCAGCGATCTCTTCCGCAACTACCCGGAACTGGAAGAAGAAGATATCCGGCAAGCTCTTGCCTTCGCCGACTGACGCTCAATTACTCCAGCGTTCGCCAAGCCTGTGCTCCGGCGATATCAATGGCATGCTTTTCAACGCGGAGCCACGGAGATCGCGGAGGTAACGCGGAGAACTTCGGCCCGCAATCACTTGGTTTTCTCCGCGTAATCTCCGCGTCCTCCGCGACTCCGCGTTGAAGGGAATTCTCACCTGGTTGCATTCTCTGCGTCTTCCTCTGCGTCTCCGCGTCTCTGCGTCAAAACCGAGTCCCCGCGTTACAATCGCAGATTACATGTCTCTCATCGTCGTAGGATCCGTCGCGTATGACGGCGTCGAAACGCCGCACGGCAAGGTCGACCGCATGCTCGGAGGCGCGGCCACGTATATCGCGCTCTCTGCCGGCTACTTCACCCCCGTCAAGATCGTCGCCGTCGTCGGCGACGACTTCGCCCAGGAGGACACCGACCTCCTCGCCTCCCGCCACATCGACCTCGCTGGACTCGAGCGCGTCGCCGGCGGCAAGACGTTCTTCTGGGCCGGCGTTTACTCCGCCGACATGAACGATCGGACCACCCTCCGCACCGACCTCAACGTCTTCGCCGATTTCAGCCCCAAGCTCCCCGACTCCTACCGCAACGAGCCCTACCTCTTCCTCGGAAACATCCAGCCCGAACTGCAGCGCAACGTGCGCCAGCAGATGCCCGCCGTGAAACTCACCGGCGGCGACACCATGAATTACTGGATCAACGATTTCCGGCCGCAGCTTCTCGAAACACTCAAGCAGTGGGACTTCCTGCTGATCAACGACAGCGAGGCGCGCCTCCTCTCCGGCGAGCACAATATCCGCCGCGCCGCCGCCAAGATTCTCGAAATGGGGCCGCACACGCTCATCATCAAGCGCGGCGAGTACGGCGCGATCCTGTTCCGTCGTGGCTGCCACTTCATGGCGCCCGGCTACCTCCTCGAGGACGTCTTCGACCCCACCGGCGCGGGCGACTGCTTCGCGGGCGGCTTCATCGGCTACCTCGCCGGACGCGGCGTCTCCCCGTCGAACGGCGACCTCCCCTTCGACGACCTCAAACGCGCCGTCATCTACGGTTCGGTAATGGGCAGCTTCTGCTGCGAAAAATTCGGAGTCGACCGTTTCCGCACGCTCACGCGCGAGGAGATCGAAGGCCGGTATCGAGAGTTTGAAGCCTGCACCTCGTTCTAACATCGCGACCCTCGCCGCCCTCGGCTGCGCGCTCGCGCTGCTGAGCGCCGCCGCGGTCCACTATTTCTTCTCGCACGGCTATCTACTCTGGTATGGCGACGCCGAGGCCCACCTCAACAGCGCCCGTCGTCTCGTCGACTGCGCGACTAGTAAATACGGCCAGATCGGCACCGTCTGGCTGCCCCTGCCGCACTTCGCGACCGCGCCCTTCGCTGCCGTCGACGCGTGGTGGCGCACCGGGATCGCCGCCGCTTTCCCCTCCGCCGTTTGCTTCGTCGCCGGGGGGCTCTTCCTCTTCGCCGCGACCCGCCGTATCTTCGATTCGACCGCCGCCGCGTTCGCCGCCGTCTCCCTTGCCGCCCTGAACCCGAACCTCCTCTACCTCCAGTCGACGTCGATGACCGAGTCCTACTTCTACGCCGAGATCACGGCCGTCCTCTACTGCACGATTACGGGACGCGTCACTCTCGCGGCCCTCGCGACCGTCGCCGCCACCCTGACGCGCTACGAAGGCTGGTTCCTCATCCCGTTCGTCACCCTGTTCTTCGCGACGCGCAAACCCAAGTCCGCGATCCTCTACGCCGCCATCGCGTCGCTCGGCCCGCTCTACTGGTTCGGCCACAACTGGTTCCTCACCGGGGACCCGCTCGATTTCTACCGCGGCCCTTACTCCCCGCGCGCGATCCAACGCGGCGAACCGTACCCCGGGCTGCACAATGCGCCACTCGCCTGGCTCTACTACCGCACCGCGGTCACCCTCTGTTCCGGTCCGGGACTCGCGCTGATGGCGATCGCGGGCACGGTCGTCGCCCTCGCCCGGCGCGCGTTCTGGCCGATGCTGCTGCTGGCACTCCCGCCGATCTTCTACCTCTGGAGCATGTACTCCTCGGGCGGTACGCCGATCCACGTCCCCGGACTCTGGCCCGACTCGTACTACAACACGCGCTACGGCCTCGCCGCCCTTCCGTTTCTCGCGCTCGCCTCAGCCTCACTCGTGACCGCCGTCCCGAATCGTATCCGCGCGATCGTCGCCGTCCTGATCGTCATTGCCGGCACGATCCACTGGGTCGCTTACCCCGGTCCCGAGAACTGGATCACGTGGAAGGAATCGGAGCACAACTCCACCGGCCGCCGCGTCTGGACCACGCAGGCCGCCGACTACCTACGCGTCCACTACCGCCCGGGCGTGGGCGTCCTTTCCTCGGGCGGCGACGACCTCTTCGGTATCTACCGCCTCGCCGGCATCCCGCTGCGCGAGACCTTCAGCGTCGATAATGGGCTGCCATGGGAAGCGGCGGTGCGCCGGCCCGACCTGTACCTCACGCAAGGCTGGGCCGTCGCCAAACGCGGCGACCTCGTCGAGCAAGCCGTGGTTCGCAGCGGACGCTACCGCCTCATCCGGACCATCGAAGAGAAATACGAGCCGACGATCGAAATCTACAAGTTGACAGGAGACCTCAAGTGACGACCATTCCCTACATCAAAGCGCACGGCGCCATGAACGATTTCCTGCTGACCTGGCGGAAGGACGCCCCCGAAGGCGATCGCCCGGCGCTGGCGCGCGCCATCTGCGAGCGTCATACCGGCATCGGCGCCGATGGCTGGATGCTGGTCGATCCCACGCCGGAGGACGGCTCCGACGGCGCGATTCAGCTCTACAACTCCGACGGCAGCGAGGCCGAAATCTCGGGCAACGGGACGCGCTGCGCCGCCGCCCTCCTGGTCGACCGTGGACATGCCGGCGAGACCGTCCGCATCCGCACGGGCGCGGGACTGAAGACGCTCCGCGTTCTGAACCGCAAGGGTGTCGAGTTCAACTTCGAAATGAACATGGGCCGCGCCGAGATCCGCGAGGAGCACTGCGAGCTTCAGCTTTGGAGCGGCCACCGCGACTCGGTGATCGTTTGGGTCGGCAACCCGCAGTGCGCCGTCCCGGTCGACAATTTCGACTTCGACTGGCGCGCCGTCGGGGACGCGATTGAACACCACCCCAAGTTTCCCAACCGCACGAACGTCTCGTTCCTGCGCCGTATCGATCCGCACACGATCGACGTTCGTTTCTGGGAGCGCGGAGCGGGCGAAACCATGAGCTCCGGTACAGGTTCCACCGGCGCGGCGGCCGCCGCAATTGTGCGGAAATGGGTCGAGTCGCCCGTCGTTGTGCGAACGCCCGCAGGTCCGATCGAGATCCGTCAGGAAGAGGACATGTACCTGGTCGGTCCTGCCCAGCTCATCGGCCATGGCGAATTCTACGTATGAGAGAATTCGGAGCGTGATGCCTGAAGCACAAGTTGCTATTCAACCTACTGCCGCAATCTTGGAGGAAAAAATCCGTTCGCGTACGGCGCGCGTCGGTATCGTCGGGTTGGGATACGTCGGCCTGCCCTTGGCCGTCGAATTCGCCAACGCGGGATTCTCGGTCACCGGAATCGACCTGAGCGAGCAGAAGACTCGCAGTGTCAATACGGGCCAGTCCTACATCGGCGATATTTCCACGCCGGCGCTCGCCAAGCTCGTCGAAGCCGGCAAGCTGCGCGCCACCGCGGATTTCTCCGTCATTTCCGAGCTCGACACCATCAATATCTGCGTCCCCACGCCCCTTCGCAAAACGAAGGACCCGGACATGAGCTACATCGTGTCCGCCTGCGAGGAGATCGCCAAATACATCCACCCCGGGACGCTCATCATCCTGGAATCCACTACCTATCCGGGAACCACCGACGAGCTCGTGCTGCCGATGCTCGCCGCGTCGGGCCTGAAGGTCGGCGAGGACTTTTTCCTCTGCTTCTCGCCCGAGCGCGTCGACCCCGGCAACCCCAAGTACCAGACCAAGAACATTCCGAAAGTCGTCGGCGGCGTCACCGAGGCGTGCACCGAAGTCGGACGTCTGTTCTACGCGCAGGCGCTACAGACTGTCGTGCCGGTGAGCTCGACGCAGGTCGCCGAGATGGTGAAGCTGCTCGAGAACACCTTCCGCATGATCAATATCGGTCTCGTCAACGAGATCGCGATGATGTGCGACCGCATCGGCATCAACGTCTGGGAAGTGATCGACGCGGCCGCTACCAAGCCTTTCGGGTTCATGCCGTTCTATCCGGGTCCTGGCCTGGGCGGGCACTGCATCCCGATCGATCCGTTCTATCTTTCGTGGAAAACCAAGCAGGCGGGTATCGAAGCCCGCTTCATAGAGCTCGCCGGCTACATCAACGGGCAGATGCCGCACTTCGTGGTCGACAAGGTCCAGAACGCGCTCAACGACGCCGGCAAACCAGTAAAGGGCTCGCATATCCACATCATGGGAGTGGCCTACAAGCGGGACATCGACGACATGCGCGAATCTCCGGCGCTCGATATCGCGCTGCTCCTGCAAAAGCGCGGCGGCAAGATCACCTACAGCGATCCCCACGTCCCGAAGCTGCGGTTAGAAGGCCTGAACCTCGATGCCCAGCCGGAAACCACGGCAGCCGCAGCCGACTGCGTCGTGATCATCACGGACCACACCGCCTTCGACTACAAAGGCCTCGCGCAAAACGCGAAGCTGATCGTCGACACGCGGAATGCGCTTAGAGGGGTGAAGTCCGAAAACATCGTGAGGCTATAAATTGGCCACGAATGGACACGAATGAACGCGAATGAACACCGGTCTTAATTCGTGTGCATTCGTGTTTATTCGTGGCTAATCACTGTGCCCCTAGGATTTCCGGACCCAGTATTTGCATGTGCACTTCTTCCAGCACCCTCGTCGTCCCGGCGAGTTTGTCGGCCAGGCGGATCGCGGTGATGTGGCTCATGCGGAATTCTTCCAGCGTGATGCGACGCACTTGCCGCATGCGGACCGGGCGGAGTTTCCGGTCGGGGCAGGGCATCAGGAAATAGGTCTCGTCATCGCGCAAGTCCCCGCCATCCGGTGACTCGACGAAGATCTTTGCCGTCAACCCCAACTGGCAGAAGTTGACGCGCTTGCCATCGGTCTCCGGGAACAGGGCCCACATCTCCTGCTCGGTCTCGATGTATTCGTTGTAATCGAAGGACTTAGGTAAGGGATAGGCCGATTCTGGCTCGATGAAGGAATAGCTGGACACTGAGGGACTCCCGCCCCTCAGTGTACCGTTTTTCACAGCTATTTGGTGCGTGGCATTTCGTTCTGGTGCACGCGAATCTGGTTGTGCACCTCGCGCACCCCCGAGACCGAATCGGCGATGTCCTCGGCGAGCCGTTTCGCCTGCCGGTCGTCAACCGTCCCGGAGAGCGTCACCTCGCCGTTCTGCACCTGTACCTCGATCTCGCTGGCGTCGATATGCGGATGGTCGGTAAGCCGCTCGTTCACGTCCTCGCGGATGCGATCGTCGGACCGTTGCCAACCCTTAGGACCGCGGCCCGAGTGCCGTCCCATGCCGCCGCCGTACGTCGCGGTGCCCTCGAAGTTCCCCATGCCGGCGCCGTAAGACGCCATGCCGGTGCCGAAGCCGCCTCCGCCCGTCCCGAACAGATTCGTCCGGCCGGTGCGCGCTCCGCCCCAGTCCGACTCGATACGTGCCGACCGTAGCGCCGGATCCTCGTGATGCTCGGTCTCGCGGGGCGCTGGGCGATTGCCGTACGTCCCCCAATTTCCCTGGTTACCCCAGTCCCCGCGGCTGGGCTGCTGCGCGACGCGTTCCGTGTCGGAATACCGCCCGCGCCGGTCGTGTTCCCAGCGATTTCCTTCATGCCCTCCGCGCGGACCCTCGCCCGCATATTCGCTGCGGCGATCCCAATCCCAGTCGCCTTGCCGCTGCCGACCTTCCCACTCATTGCCGCCGACGTCGCGGCCCCAGTCGCGGCCGCGATCCCATTCGCGAGTCCGGTCGAATTCCCGATTGCGATCCCAGTCGCGCTCTCCCCGGCGTTCCCGGTCGCGTTCCCGCTCCATGTCGTAACGATCTGCCATACGTGGGCTCCTTTCGCTGGAGTGGCGCGCTCAATCTCATAGTAGCGGCGGAGGCGTTTTTCGACTGTGAAGCCGCCACCGAATGCTGAAAAATTCTTCATGTATCGAAATGGCTGGTTGACAACGTCTAAGGCCATGTCCAAGCTAGAGGAAAGCGAGGTGGCTGTATGAGACTCGGATGGTTGACCGGGACCGCCGCGGTGGCGATGGCGTTGGGGGCGTTGCCCTCCTTCGCACAAACCGTGATCGGCGCCAAATCGGGCGTGATCAATTGGGCGGAAGGCGATGTCTTCCTCGCCGATAAACCTTACACCATGAGCCCGACCCAGTTCGGTGAAGTGAAAGAGAACATGCTCTTTCGCACCGAAGAGGGCCGCGCCGAGATCCTCCTCCCGCCCGGTGTCTTCTTCCGCATGGGCGAGAAGTCGTCGATCAAAATGATCAGCAACCGTCTCGTCGATACCCGTCTGGAACTGGTGACCGGCTCCGCCGTGATGGAGATCGTCGACGTCGATAAAGGCGCCGCGGTCACCCTGGTCGACAAGAACGCGACCATCACGCTGAACAAGTCCGGCATCTATCGCTTCGACGTGGAGCCGGCCCAACTGAAGGTATTCAAGGGCTCGGCCGATGTCGAGATCGGGGGCCAGACGGTCACCGTGCAGAGCGGCAAGATGCTCCCGCTGGGTAGCGCGGTCGCGGTCGCGGAGAAGTTCGACGTGGCCTCCACCGACAGTCTCGATCACTGGAGCCGTCGCCGCGCCGAAGTCGTCGCCAGCGCCAACGTCTCGGCCGCCAAGCAGGCTCACTACGGCACGATGGGCGCCTCCGACCCCTGCATGGGCGGCTATGGCTCCGGCACATATGGCGGCAACGGCCCGTACGGCACCGGTCCCTATGGAACTGGTCCTTACGGACGCCCGCTGGGAACGTGGGGCTACAACCCGTGGTACGGCTTCGGCACCTACATCCCGTGTAACGGCAGATTGAACAGCCCCTATGGCTATGCGATGTGGAGTCCGATGGCGGCCTACCGGCAGTTCTACGCGCCGCGTCCCGTCTACACGCCCAATCCCGGCTTCGGCAACGGCGGCTTCGGCAACTATCCGACAGCCGGCACGTCAGCCGGCGGCTACTCCGGCTCGGCCTCCTCGGTCAGCATGGGAGCCCCGTCCAGCGCCCCCGCGGCAGCCAGTTCGGGAAGCTCGTCCGCAGCGGCCGGAGCATCCTCTGCCGGACATGGCGGAGCTGCCTCGGGCGGTCACGGCAAATAAGCAATTTTTAGCCGCCGATAAACGCGGATGAACGCCGATAGGAAAACGCAATTGTGTTATCGGCGTTCATCTGCGTTTATCGGCGGCTAATGATTTACCGATAGCGCCGGCTCGCCCGCATCGCGATCAGATCGGCGACTTTCCCCAGTAGTTGCGGGACATCTTCCGTGTGGATCGAGAATTCGTATGCCCCACGTCCGGGCCTGGGCTCGAACTTGGGTTCGCAGGACGTTACTACCGCCGTCGCCGGCCGATACCCCTTGACCCTGGCATACGCGAGGACATCGTGCGTGCCCTCCGCGCCATCCGTCAGGACGAGGTCGTAGCTGCCGGAGTCGAGCTTGGCGAGCGCCTCCCACGAGGACCCCGCCACATCCACGGCATACCCGCCCGCCTGTAGTAACGTTTGTAACGTCAACCTAGGTGCAAGCTGACCATGCACCACCAGAACCCGCGCCAGATCCAGGCCGGCATTCGCAATGGGTGCAAACCGCATTTCAGTCTAGGATTACTTTAACCGAAGTTCTTGAAATCGCATCCCTTTAATTTGACGGCCGGACCGCCCACCTCCCCAACTTCCGGATCAAGTGCGTTAACACACATGTATTCATACGGATAGACCGATACTGTTGGTATCGTATGAACGACGAGTGAGCACGCCGCAACCTGACAACCTTGCCCGCGTCTCGACCGGCGTTTCGGGCTTAGATGAGATACTCCGCGGAGGCCTGATTCCGCACCGGTCCTACATGGTCCGGGGAGGGCCCGGCTCCGGAAAAACCATCCTCGGGACCCACTTTCTGGCTCAGTCGGCCTCCCGCGGCGAGCCCACCCTCCTCATCACCTTCGGCGAGAGCGAGGCGCAACTCCGCCGCAACGCCGAACGCCTCGGCTTCAGCACGGACGGCATCTCTTATCTCGACCTCAGCCCCGACTCTTCCTACTTTGCCCAAGGCCAGGAGTACGACATTTTCCCGCCGTCCGAAGTCGAGCGGGATCCGATCACCACGCGCATCCGAAACGAGGTCAGCGCGCTGCGTCCCGTCCGCGTGTTCGTCGACGGCCTCACCCAACTCCGCCACCTCACCGCGACCCCGTTCCAGTTCCGCAAAGAGACCCTCGCCTTCCTCCGCTTCCTCTGCGAAATCGGGGCGACCATCCTCTTCTCTTCGGAATCGAACGAGGCCCCCGACGAGGACCTCCAGTTCATCGCCGACGCCGTGATCGACCTCGACTTCACCGGCACACGCCGCCACGTCTCCGTCACCAAATTCCGCGGCTCCGACTTCCGGCCCGGCCGCCACACCCTTCGCCTCGGAGACGGCGGTATGACCGTCTTCCCCCGCCTCCTTCCCGACGAGTTCTCGCTCGATTTCGAGCCCGACCGCATCCCGTTCGGCATCCCCGAAATCGACCAGCTCACCGGCGGCGGCCTCGAGCGCGGCGCCATCTCGATCCTCACCGGACCCAGCGGCGTCGGCAAGACTACCCTCGGGATGCAGTTCACCAGCGAGGCCGCGCGCCGCGGCGAGCGCTCCGTCGTCTACGTCTTCGAGGAATCCCGGACGTCGCTCATCCGGCGCTGCGCCCAGGTCGGAATTCCCTTGCAGGACCTGATTGCCGACGGGCGTCTCACGATCGTCCACGTCGAGCCCCTCCGCTACACGGCCGACGAGTTCGCCCTCATGGTCCGCGAGGAAGTCGAGCAGCGCAAGGCGCGCATCGTCATGATCGACAGCGTCTCCGGGTACAGCCTGTCGCTGCACGACGAAGATCTCGTCACCCATCTGCACGGCCTCGCGAAATACCTCCAGAACATGGGGATCGCGGTCCTGCTCATCAACGAAGTCGAGGCCGTCATCGGAGACTTCCGCGTCACCGACGTCGGCGTCAGCTATATGGCCGATAACATCGTGTTCCTCCGCTACCTCGAGCTCGGCGGCCAGATGGCGAAGGCGATCGGCGTGCTCAAGAAGCGGCTCGGCGACTTCGAAAAGACGCTCCGCGAAGTGCAGATCACCGGCGACGGCATCCGGCTCGGAGCTAGTTTGAAAGGACTACGCGGCATCCTCGGCGGCGTCCCGGTATGGGACCACCCGCCGCGGGAAAAGGACACGGATTGAGCCGTATTCTCCTCCTGCTCGAGAATCGGGAAAATTGCCGGCTCCTGGAAGAAATGCTGGGGCGCCGTCATGAATTGGCGACGGCTCCCGTCGCCGAAGTGCCCTACGACCTGGCCATCGTCGACGCCGGATCGCTCAAGACCCACGGCGAATACATCATCATCCACAAACAGGAAGAGGACCCCGTGTTGTTTCCGGTCCTCCTCGTCACCGCGCGTCAGAATATTTCGCTCTTCACCGGGCCCCTCTTCCGCCTCGTCGACGAGGTCGTGCTGACGCCGGTCGAAAAATTGGAATTGATCGCACGTGTCGAAATGCTGTTGCGCGCGCGGCGGCTGTCCTTGGAACTTCGTTTGCGAAAGGACGACGTAGAAGCGTTCATCCACGCGATGACGCATGATTTACGGGCGCCGCTCCGAACGGTTACAGGCTTCGCGGAGGCCATGGTCGAAGAGCAATCTTCGCGCCTGGACGCCGCCGGCCGTCACCAGCTCGATCGCATTCAAGCGGCCGTCCGGCAGATGTGGGATCTGATCGAGTCGCTGGTCGACTATTCCCGGATCGGGCGCAAGGCCATCAAGCTGAAGCCCGTGAATCTCGACGAGCTGATCCCCGGTTGTCTCGAAGAGATTCAGCCGGAGTTACAGCGGCTCAAGGGAACGGTGGAGATCAAGGGGCAGTTGGGCCGGGTGGAAGCCGACCCTGCTCTGCTCAAGATCGCCGTTCACAATCTGGTGTCGAACGGGGTCAAGTATGTGCAACCCGGCGTCGCTCCCCGGGTCGAGATATGGACGGAGCGCAACGGCAACGTGGTGTGTCTGATGATTCGCGACAACGGCATCGGCTTACAACCAGAGGATCAACAGAGGATCTTCGCGCCGTTCGTGCGCCTGCATGGAGTGGAAGACTATCCCGGGCTCGGGCTCGGCCTTTCCGCGACCAAGCGCGTCGTCGAGATCATCGGCGGGCAGATTGAAGTGCATTCGACGCCCGGCCACGGCAGCACTTTTTCTATCGAACTTATGGCCGGAGGAGCCTAATGAGGGTCTTGGTCATCGACGACAATCCCGACCACCGGGAATTGATGATCGCAAAAATCCGGAAAGCCTACCCCGAGGCGGAATTCATCGAAGTCATTCGCCAGACCATGCTGGACGAAGTTCTGCGCCGCGAAGATCCGCTCGACCTCGTCTGCACCGATTACCGCTTGCAGTGGAGCGACGGGCTCAAGGTCCTCTCGCAAGTCAAGGCCGCGCATCCGGATGTGCCGGTCATCATGGTCACCGACACCGGCAGCGAAGAGGTCGCCGCCGCCGGCATGAAGGCCGGTCTGGCGGACTACGTCCTCAAGGGACACCTGCACCGCCTGCCGCTGGTCCTCAAAGAGAGCCTCGATAAATCGCGGCTCCGCCAGGAGCATGAGCGCGCGCTCGAGCGGCTGCGCGAATCCGAGGAGCGCTATCGCATCGTCTCCGACCTCAGCTCGGATTACGCCTACTCGTACCGCATCGCGCCCGACGGCGCGATCACGCTGGACTGGATCACGCAGGCGTTCACCCGCATCACCGGCTACACCGCCGCGGAGCTACAGCCGGGCGTCCTGCTGCCCGTCGTGCATCCCGAGGACCGCCACTTGATCGAGCGCGGGCGCAAGGAACTGCTCGCGGGGCACGGCTACGCGGCCGAGATCCGCATCGTCACCAAGGACGGCGAGGTCCGCTGGCTCAGTGACGAGGCGCGTCCCCGTTGGGATCAGGCCCATCGCCGCGTCGACCGGATTTATGGCGCCGGCAAGGACGTGACCGATCGCAAGCGCGCCGAAGAGGAGCGCGCGCAACTCATCCGCGAACAGGTCGCGCGCGCCGAAGCCGAGGCCGGCGAACGCCGCTACCACTCTCTGGCGGAGGCGATTCCGCAGATCGTCTGGACCGCCCGCCCCGACGGGTTCGTCGACTATCACAATCGCCGCTGGTTCGAATACACCGGGCTCAGCGAGGCCGAGTGCGCGACGCGCGACGTCTGGCGCGACGCCATCCATCCCGAGGACTCGCAGACGTGGCACGAGCGCTGGGCGCAATCGCTGCGCACCGGAGACGAGTTCGAGACCGAGTCGCGTTTCCGCCGCGCCGCCGACGGCGCCTATCTCTGGCATCTCTGCCGCGCCATTCCGCTCCGTGACGCATCGGGCCGCATCACCAAGTGGTTCGGCACCTGCACGGATATCGACGACCAGCGCCGCTCCGGCGAGGCCATGCGGCAGGCGCAGAAACTCGAAAGCATCGGGCTCCTCGCCGGCGGTGTCGCGCACGACTTCAACAACCTGCTCACCGGCATCCTCGGCAACACCAGCCTCGCGCTCGACGAGTTGCCCAGCCATAGCCACATCCGCCCCATGCTGGAGAACGTGCTCCTCGCCAGCGAGCGCGCGGCCGACCTCACCCGCCAGTTGCTCGCGTACTCCGGCAAGGGCCGCTTCTTCATCCAGTCGAGCGATATCTCGGTGCTCGTGCGCGAAATCGCCAGTCTCATCCAGAGCTCGATTCCGAAGAAGGTGCAGCTCCGGCTCGAGCTCGCCGAGGAGCTGCCGATGGTCGAGATCGACAGCGCCCAGATCCAGCAGCTCATCATGAACCTCGTGATCAACGGGGCCGAGGCGATCGGCGAAGACTGCACCGGCATCGTGTTGGTAAAAACGTTACTCCGGGATGTAGACGATGCGTATATCGGACGTAATCATTTCGCAGTCGACGCGGTGACGCCCGGCCGCTACGTTGCCATCCAGGTCCGCGACACCGGCTGCGGAATGGACGACGGGGTCCGCTCCCACATCTTCGACCCGTTCTTCACGACCAAGTTCACCGGCCGCGGACTCGGACTCGCCGCCGCCCTCGGCATCGTCCGCGGGCATAAGGGCGGCATCCGTATCCAGACCGAGCCGGGGCGGGGGACGATCTTCGAAGTCCTGCTCCCGGCGGGCGCGCCGCACGAAGCGGAGTCCAAAGCTCCGGAGCAGGAGCGTGAGCTGCACGGAGCAGGCGCTGTTCTCGTTGTCGACGATGAAGACCTGGTCCGCAACATCGCCAGGAAGGCCCTCGAGCACTACGGCTACACCGTCCTGGAGGCCGAGAACGGGCAAAGCGGCGTCCGCCTGTTCCGCCAGTATGCCGATGAAATCTGTCTGGTCCTGCTCGACATGATGATGCCGGTGATGGGCGGAGCAGAGGCGCTCGAAGAGATCCGCAGGATTCGTCCGGACGTCCCGGTCATCGCGTCGAGCGGCTATAGCGAGAGCGTCGCCAAGGAGCGTTTCGGGGGGCGCGGTCTCTCCGCCTTCCTGCAAAAACCCTACAGCGCCAGAGTCCTCGCCGACTACGTCAAGAAGGTGATCGACCAGGAGCGAGCCCTCCGCGCCGGCGGGGATTAGGCGCCTCGTGCATCCGATCCAACCCGGCGGTACAATCTGGGTCGGAATGCGGACGGCTCTGCCACTCCTGATCGCCGTGCTCTGTGCCACCGCGCTGGCGCAGAGGCCGAAGCCCGCCGAGATCGCCCTCCGCGACGGAACCGGTGCCGCGGAAGGCCGCCTGCGCGCGAATCACAATCGCCGCTACTCGGTAGCGGTCGTTGGGCAGTCGCTGACGATCGAGATGAACGTCGAGCCCATGCGGTCGGTGTCGCTCGAAGTCTACGACCCCGACGGAGGCCGCGTCCTGCTGCAGAAGGAGGCGGCGGGACGTTGGACCACGCCTGTCACGAAACCCGGCACGTACGAAATCGCCGTGGTCCGCGCTGTCCCTGCCGCTCCTCCTTCTAGCTATCGACTGCGCGTCTCGGTGCGGTGACGTCAGAGCCTCGGATCGACAGGCTCGCTTTCGAGCGCCAATACGCCGAACACGCATTCGTGTACCCGTCGCAGCGGCTCCTGCCGCACAAAGCGCTCCAGCGATTCCACGCCCAGCGCAAACTCGCGGATAGCCAGCGATCGTTTCCCGGCGACCGCTCGCTGTCGTAGCCGAGTCAAGTGTTCCGCTCGCGTGTACTCAGGACCGTAAATGATCCTCAGGTATTCACGCCCACGACATTTGACCGCAGGCTGGGCCAAATCGCGGCGGCCTTTCTGCACGAAGCTGAGCGGCTTTACGACCATGCCCTCGCCGCCCGAGTCAGTGAGCGCCTCCCACCATGCGGTGGCGTCCCCCTCGCTCGCCGCATCTGACAGGTCGATCTTGCGCCACGGAGTCGCCAGCAAAAACCCTGGATCAACCTGGCACAGCCGCGACAGCGTCTCCATATGCCAGACGTGATCCCGATTGACGTGCACATGGCCCTCGGACGCGAGCAAGTGAAACGGCGCCAGGCGGAGATCGTCCAGTGACTGGACGGGCCAGCAATACCGCCGATACGCGTCCACATACAGCCGCGTCAGCGCGAGTCGCTCCCGGTAGGATTCCAACAGTCCGGTCGCCTCCGGGTTGATGGAAGCCGCCGCTTCCAGCAGCGAGACAGCCTGCGGCAACGCCGCTGTCGCCGCGGCGCCGGCTGGCGCGTACTGTTGTCTCAGAAGCTCCTGCGCCTTCACCGACCAAGGCATCAACTCGCAATCGAGGCACATCCAATCCGTAGCCAGTTCCTCCCACAGGCCGGTGGCCGAAATGGCGTTCTGCACTCTCGCGAGGAATGCGCTCTCCAGCGTCGAATCGTTGAAGAATCGCCGCCCGGTTCTCGTATAGCAGATCCCGATGCCCTCTCCCGCTACGCCGAAGCACTCCCTCGCGGCGGCTTCATCCCGGCAAACGATGACTATTGCGCGCGAGCCCATATGCTTCTGCTCGCAAACCACCGTTGCGACGCCTTCGTGCCGGTAATACGAGAACGCCTCAGTTGGATACTCGAGGTAGCCTTCCTTTTGTGTCGTCTCCGGCGGGGACATCGTCGGTGGCAGGTATATCAGCCACTTCGGGTTCGCCGCGAAACGGCTCATCACTTCGAGCGCCGCCGTGGCGTTCTCTTCCCGGATCGTGACCGTGCGATGCAGGCGAGTCCCAATGATCCGCTTTCCCGCGACATCCTCCAGGTCCAGAAGCTCGTCGTGTCGCTGCTGCGCGGTCAGTTCGGGGACCGGTGGAGGCTCCACAGCCAGGAACGGGCGCGCGGGCTCGTAATAGGTTTGCCGCGCGGGAACCGACACCATCTCTCGTTCCGGATAGCGAAGCGCCGTCAGCTTCCCTCCGAATACGCAGCCGGTGTCGATGTTGATGGTCCGGTTCAACCACTCTGGTTCCGCGACCGGCGTATGTCCGTAGACCACCATTGCTTTCCCGCGATATTCACCCGCCCAGTTGCTTCGCACCGGCAAACCGAATTCATCCGTTTCGCCCGTCGTCTCACCGTAGAGCGCGAAGTCCCGGACCTTTCCCGATCCACGGCCCTGCATTTCTTCCTTCATTCCTGCGTGCGCGACCACGAGCTTGCCGTCGTCGAGCATGTAGTGGCTCACCAGACCATCCAGAAAGGCGCAGGCCCGCTCGCGGAACTCGGGCGGCTCGCGATCGAGTTGTGCCACCGAGTCCGCCAACCCGTGCGTGATCTGCACGTCCCGTCCCTTCAGCTTCCGAACGAGCTTCATGTCGTGGTTGCCGGGGACGCAGAGCGCCGCGCCGCTCTCCACCATACTCATCACGAGCCGCAATACACTCGGGATCGCCGGACCACGGTCCACCAGGTCGCCGACAAATATGGCCTTTCGGCCGGCCGGAGGCGTTGCGTGATACGCGCCGCCTTCGTCCGCGATTTGGTATCCGAGCTGCGCCAGCAGATCCCGCAGCTCTTCAAAACAGCCGTGAATGTCGCCGATGATATCGAATGGCCCGTGCTCGCTCTTTCGGTTATTCCATAGGGGCTGGCGCTCGATGACGGCTGCGTCCACGTCCTCCGGCGTGGTCAGGATGTGAACATGTCGGAACCCTTCCCGTTCCAGATTTCGCAGAGACCGCCGCAGGTCCTGAGATTGATTTCGGATCACGTGCGGACCAAAGTTCCGGTCCGTACGCGCTTGGTTGCGATCCGCGCACAAGCGTTCCGGAAGATTCAGCGCGATGGCGACCGGCAGCACGTGAAACTGTCTCGCGAGCGCGACCAAGGGCTTCCGCGCCTCGGCCTGCACGTTGGTGGCGTCGATAACCGTGAGCTTACCGGCTGCCAGCCGCTTCGACGCGATGAAGTGCAGCACCTCAAACGCTTCTTTCGTCGCCGCCTGATCGTTCTCATCGTCGGAGACCAGCCCGCGGCAGAAATCGGACGACAGAACCTCCGTCGGCCGGAAATGCTTACGCGCGAACGTCGACTTCCCACAACCCGAAGGCCCGATGAGCACCACGAGCGACAATTCCGGGATTTTGAGGTTCATCGTGTGAATACCCCCATCTGGGTCGGAGGACCGACTGCCGGGTCTTCAGGCCCAACCGGCAGGAAACGGACCGTGTAGCCGAACCGTTCCGCGACTGCCTGAGCCCATTGTGAGAACTCTTGCCGCGACCATTCAAAGCGATGATCCTTGTGCCGGCGCTGACCTGACACCATGGTTGGGAACTTGACGTTATACTCGGCGTTCGGAGTCGTCAGAATGGCCGCCTTTGGGCGCGCGCACTCGAACAAGACGCGCTCGAATGCCGCCAACCTCGGCGGGTCGAGATGCTCGATTACTTCGATGACCGTGGCCGCGTCGAACCCCTCCAGCCTCTTGTCCCGGTACATCAGGGAGCCGTGAATCAGCTCGATTCGCTTTCGCTGCGCTTCGGGCATCTGATCCAGATATAGGCGCCGGTGCGCTGTTTCCAGGGTGCGCCAGGAGACATCCATCCCCACTAGCCGTTCGAACGCCTTGTCGGGCAACAGCGCCTTCAGCAGCTTTCCCTCCCCGCACCCGAGATCGACCACAGTTTTTGCGTTGACGGCTCGTAGCGCCGATAGCACGGCGCCGATCCGTTGTTCCCACAGCCTCATCGGCGCTTCGATTGCGAGCTCTTCGTTCTGGCGCGTCTGTTCGACCGCTTCCGGATCGGGCGCGTCCTCGTCGGCCAGCCGCGCCAGGGCGTCGCGAGTCAGACGCCGGTCATGTCGCAGATATCGGGACGTGATCGTTTCCTTCGCCGGGTGCGCCGCCAGCCAGCCCTCGCCTTTCCTGAGGAGCTTTTCGACCTCGTCGTCCCCGACCCAGTAGTGCTTATCTGCGTCCATCACAGGGACCAGAACGTAGATATGCGTCAGCAGATCCTGCAACCGTTTCTTGCCGCTGAGTTGGATGGTGAAGTGGAAACCCTCGCCCCATTCCGGGAACCGCTCATCGAGGGGGTGTCTCTCGACGTCTACGGCATAATCGAGCGGTTCGAATAACGCGCGGATGAATGGCTCACCGCCGCGGCAGGGCGCGACCGCGATCACCGCTGTCCAGTCGAGTTCCGAATCGGCGAGCGCCTGACGTTCCTTGCTGCGCCCACCCATCGCGGTTCCGTAAACTCGCGACATCGCGACGCTCAGTAACGAAGACGAAACGTAGGGCCGATCGTTGACATACTGATCGAGCGTGCCCTCAGTCGCGCTCTTGGAGCGTCCGCGGACGAGTCCAACCGGGTCGATATCGAGCAACAGCGACGCGGCTGAACGCTGCTCCGAAAGCTCCGGGTACACGACATGCGCATTGCCGAAAGGCAGTTCGAACGAATGCACTCGAGCCGGATTCTTGAGAAGCAGATAACCCAGATCGGTTCCGGAAATAGGGCCGCCAATGGTGAGGAACACGATCCCACTATAGGGAAGGAGCGCGTACCTCCGCCACTCGGCGGCCCAACATCCTTACAGCGTCCCCATTCGGCCCGCCTGGAAATCGTTCGCCGCTTGCACGATCTCCTCGCGCGAGTTCATGACGAACGGGCCATACCGCGCCACCGGCTCGCCGATCGGCTCGCCTGCGATCAGCAGGAAGCTGAGCGGACCCTTCCCGGTGTTTCGCACCTTCACCGTTTCACCCGCCCGGTCGAACAGCACGACCTGATACTGCGCGGCCTTCGACCCGGCGAACTCGCCCTCTCCCTCGATCACGAACGCGAACGCGTTTTCCGATTTCGGAATCGCCTGCTCGAACTCCGCCCCCGGCGCCAGTGTCGGATGCAGGTACAGGATGGGGATGCGCGTGTCGATCACGCCCTGCACTCCGAGCGACTCACCCGCGATCACCTTCACCGCTACGCCCTCGCTCTTCGCCACCGGAATCCGTTCCGACGTCGTGTCCTGATACCGCGGCGCGATCATCTTGTCGCGCTTCGGCAGGTTGATCCAGAGTTGGAACCCGTGCAGCTTGCCGCCATCGCGGACCAGCGTCTCGCCCGGCATCTCGGAATGCACCAGGCCGGAGCCCGCCGTCATCCACTGCACGTCGCCCGGCCGCAGCGTCCCGTGGTTGCCCCACGAATCGCGATGCTGCATTTCGCCGCTCAGCAAATACGTGACGGTCTCGAACCCGCGGTGCGGATGTGGCGGGAAGCCACGCGCCTCGCCCTTCGCGAACTCCGTTGGACCCATCTGGTCGAGCAGCAGGAACGGATCGAGGTCCATCACGGTCGAACCTGGAAAAGCCCGCCGCAAATCCACTCCGTCACCGTCCTGCGCCCGCGGCGCCGTGAACACCTTCTGTACCCCTCGGTTTCCCATATTTATCTTCACCTCAAGATAATTGATGCTAAGATAGGCAAAAGGATGCAAACCCTGCCCACCAACGGAGTCCACCTCTGGCTGATCTTAATGAAAGCGCACGAAGCGATGCGTCGTCACGCCGAGCGCCATATCCATTCTCTCGGGATCGGCTTCTCCGACTTCGCCGCCCTGGAAGTCCTCCTCCATAAAGGGCCGCTGCCCGTGAACGAAATCGGAAGGCTGGTCCGCTTGACCAGCGGCTCGATGACGACCGCAGTGGATCGCCTCGAAAAGAAAGGCATGGTGGAAAGACAGAACGATCCGGGAGATCGTCGCGCCCGAGTCGTGCACCTGACAGACGCCGGAAAAAAGCTGATCGAGTGCGCCTTCGCGGACCACGAAAGGGCAATGGAAGAAGCCGCGTCTGGGTTGAGCGCCGAAGAAAGAACAAGACTAGCGTCGTTATTGAAAAAACTAGGACGTAAAGCGGAAGAGCTTTATTAGGCCACGAATTCACACGAATGCACACGAATGAATCCGATCGTCTTTATTCGTGTGCATTCGTGTTCATTCGTGGCCAATAAAAGAGCTACGATTGTCCCTGGGGGCCTCTCTATGAAGGTTGCACTTCTCTTCCTTCTCAGCGCCTGTCTTTTCGCGGAGACCGGCATCCGAGCCCGCGCTACGCTTTCCGATTACCCCTGCCACGAAGCGCCTTTGGGTGTCGCCATTCTTTCCCCGGATCAGACGAAGAAGCTTTTCGCTGTCGATCTCACGAAGATGGGCTATATCGTCGTCGAGATCGGCATTTACCCGGACCGCGATGTCGAGGTCGCCGCCCGCGACTTCCTGCTGCGGGACCCGGTGGACGGCACGACCTACCGTCCCGTCACGGCCTCCGCGATCGCCGGGAAAATCGAAGACAAGAAGACCGGCAAGACCACTCCGCCCAAGATCCCCGACTGGATCCAGGTGGGCGGCTCCCAAACCGTCGGCTACAGCACCGGCACGTACAACGGGCGGAGGACCGGTGGCGTGTACACGGAATCGACCGTCGGCGTAGGTGTCGGCAACCCGCAAGTCCCGCCGCCTCCTCCGCCATCGAAGCACAAAGATAAGGACCCGATGAGCGTGCAGGCCGAACTCGAATCCGCCGCGCTCCCCGAGGGCCGCTTGGGACATCCCGTCGCCGGCTACCTCTACTTCCCCGCGCCGCCCAAGAAGGCGGCGCTCGAGCTCACGTGGTACGCAGCGGACGCGCAGATTCACCTGACTCTGCCCGCCACAAAGTAGCCTTCGGCCACCGACGCCGCGCCAGCTTCTCCGCGATTCCGACATTCGCCGCCCGCAGCATCACGACCGCTTCGTACCGTTCCAGCAACTCCGGCGTAAGCTCACCCGTCAGCAGCAGGACGTCGCGTCCGCGTCCCGGGAAGATCGCCGTCGACCCGTCCGTCAGCGCCACGAACTCCGTCTCGGGAATCTGCACGCGCGTTCGCCGTCCGCCGTCTCGGATCAGCGCCTCCGCCTCGCGCTCTGATGGGCCTCGACTCGTCCGCCGATACCGCTCCATCGCCTCGCGCCATAGCCGCCGGAAGAGCGGACCCGAATCCACCGCGCGCACCAGGAAGCGCAGGTAGTTGATCTCCAGCACGCGCTCCAGTTCCGCCTCCGAGTAATACCGCGACGTCGTCGCGCGATGCCGATGCTCCACGACCGCGCCCCCCACGTACACGGTCGGCCACCCCTGCTGCCACGCGCGCCAGCCGATATCCATGTCCTCGACGTAGGCGGGTTCGTAGGCCTCGTCCATATTGCCGAGCGCGCGCAGCTTGTCGGTCTCGTACAGCGAGCAGCCGCCGCTGCCGTATAGGACCCACGTGCCGTCCTCGCCGGCGAGCGGCTCATCGCAGCGGACCGGAAAATCGTCGGGCCCGCTCTGCGCCATCACGGCCTTGCCCGTCTCCTCGCGACGCACGCCCTCGGGAAAGCGGATCTGCGCCGTCGCGCAGAACAGCTCCGGAACGTGCGCGAACGCGGCGAGCAAGGCGCCAAAGAATCCGGGCTCCAGCAGCATGTCGTTGTTGAGCAGGCACACGTGCGAGTAGCGCGCCTCCGCGATTCCGCGATTCACGGCGCGCGCGAACGAGAGCGGCTCCCGCGACACGATCGTCCGCACCTCCGGATACGCGCGCGCCAGCCATTCCGCTGTCCCGTCGTCCGAGCCGTTATCGACCACCAGGATCTCGTGCGGCACGCCGACCTGCTGCGCCATCAGCGTCGGGAACTGCACTTCCAGTAGATGCCGTCCGTTGCGCGAAGGGATTACCGTCGTGACGCCGTGCGGCAGAGGGCGGAATACATGCGGGGGCGTTCGATGCCGCTTCCGCCGCAACCAAACCGCGAGCGGCATCAGATCAGGTCTGAGACGCCCGTGGCCTCGCGCGTCGCCCACATCCGCAGCGCCTGCGTCGCGAACGCGGTCGAGACCGGGTTGATGTAAGGCAGCCACTCGCCGCCGCGGCGTCCGAACCAGAAGCCGCCATCCGGCGCCTCGAATTCCTGGAGCTGTTCGGCTTCATACGCCGCCGCCTCGCGATCCAGGGCCAGAATGCCGAATCCCTCCATATACATCCGCATGCGCAGGATCTGCGCCCACACATCCGACCGCGCGAACTCGGGAGCGATGTCGCGCGCCAGCCCCGCGGCCAACTCGAGGCCATCGTGGATCGCCAGCCGGCACCGCGGCTCATGCGACCGCGGCAGCATGCCCTCCAGGAAATAACAGAACGCGTGCAGCCGGTCCATCACCTTCGGCCGTTCCGCATGCCCCGGCAGAAAGTCCTGCCAGTTCTCCAGCGAGTACCGCAGCATCCGCTCGTACGGCACGAAGAAGCCGAGATCGCCGCTCGCCTCCGCCAGTTCGTGCCATCCCGACGCCGCTTTCAACTGGTAGCACCCGGGCGCACGCGACCACCGCAGCGGATCGCGTTCGACCGGCGTCTTATCGGGCAGGGAAAGGATCGGGTGGAAGTCGCGGAGGTTGTCGAAATCGCGGGTCATGTGCCGCCCGATCGCGACCGCCGTGTCCAGATACGGCTGAAACTCGGTCTTCCGCCAGATCGCCACCAGGCCGCGCACGATGATTCCGTTGTCGAAGAAGTACGAGTAGGGCGCGCCCTCTTCGAAAGGCATCGCCTCGTGGCGCGCGTCCCACATCCGGACGAGATAGTCCGCCGCTGCGATAGAGGCCGCCTGTTCGCGCAAGTACACGAAGGTGCTGACCGCGTAACCGGTGATCTCGGTCGACACCGGCAGATTGCGGTTGAGGTCCGTGCGATGATAGCGGGCGACGCCGCCACTGGGTTCCTGAATGCCGGAGCGCACAAACCACGCCGCGGCGCGATCGTTCTGAAGCAATCCGCTAGTGTAACATCCAGATGCCGACGGTCAACGTCAAGATCGTCAGCGGAACGCCGGCCTTCGCGTACTCCCAAAACCCGATCTCGATCTCGCGCCGCGCGCGCTCCACCACGATCAGGTTCGCCACCGAGCCGAGCACCGTCAGGTTGCCCGCCAGAGTCGACGACATCGCCAGCGTCAGCCAGGCGCGCGCCGGGTCGGCCAGCCTCGGCACAACGCTCTTGAACACCAGCACCGCCGGCACATTGCTCACCAGATTCGAGAGCAGCGCGCTGGAGATCGACAGAGGAAAGCGGCTGGTCAGGGTGAACAACTCGCCGGTCAGCGGCGTCTTCTCGATCGCCGCGATCACGATGAAGAGGCCGATGAACATCACGAGCAAACTCCAGTCGATCTCGCGATAGACGCGCTCCGGCTTCACGCGGCGTGTGATCAGCAGGAGCCCGCCGACGATCACGGCGACCTTCGGCACCGGCTGGCCCGCGAAGAACAGCGCGATCATCACGGCCGACGCGATCACCGACTTCCACATGAGCGCGCGATGCACGCGCGGCGGACGATGCTCGAGCCGCAAATCGTTCTCCTGCCGGAACTCGGCGCGATAGACGATCGCGATCACCACCACCGTGAGCACGAGACCGATCGCAGCCACCGGCGCCAGCGCCGCCGCGAACGTACGATACGGAATGCCCGAGAAGGCTCCGATCATCATGTTCTGCGGATTGCCGGTGACGGTGGCGACGCTGCCGATGTTCGACGCCATCGCGACGGCGAGCAGATAAGGGATGGGCTTGCGGCCCAGCCGCTTCGTGATCTCGAGGACCAAAGGCGTCAGCACGATGCACATCGTGTCGTTGACGAAGAACGCGGAGAACACCCCCGACACGGCGACGATCCCGGCGAGCAGCAGAATCGGCTTCCGCGCGTGCTCCACGACCCACGCCGAAACCACCGTGAAGAATCCCGAGAGCCGCAGATTCGCGACCACGATCATCATGCCGAATAGCAGCATGATGGTCTCGTAGTGGATCGCGGCGTACGCCTCGGCGACCGTCAGGACGTTGAATGCCAGCATCAGCACGGCCCCGATGATCGCGGCGCCGGTCCGGTCGATCCGGAACCCCGGCAAGCGTCCGATCGCCAAAACGACGTAGGTGGCCGCGAAGATCAGGTAGGCGGTCAGCAAAAAATCATTGTCGCATTGAGCCGGAATCGGTGGGCAATCCTGCTAGTCTCCGCGCCGGGAGAACTGCCATCCGCGAGCACCAAGAACGCGAACCTGAGTAGGACGCACACCACGAACGAAGGCTCGGGCTTGCCGCGATGGACCAGAAGTTCGATGCGCGCCGGCGGGTTGACCTGTTGGCGACGACGCTCGAAGGCCCCGTCTATGAAGGTTCAGGGGGCCTTGAGGTTCTCCCGGCAAGGGATGTGAGGGAAGTGGTGGCCAGGGACGGACTTGAACCGCCGACGCCAGCCTTTTCAGGGCTGCGCTCTACCAACTGAGCTACCTGGCCGTGGAATCTTCAGTGTACCAATCGCTTCAGGCCTTCTGCAACGCTTCGAGCGATTCTCCCGTCGCCTTCTCCACTTCGGCGTGCAACGAGTTCCCGTGGGCGTCCATCGTCACGATCGCCGCGAAGTTCTTCACTCGGATGTGCCACATCGCTTCCGGGATGCCGAACTCCATCAAATGCACGCCGAGCACTTCCTCCATCGTGCGCGCGTAATACTGCGCCGCGCCGCCGATTCCGTTGAGGTACACCGCTCCGCATTCCTTCAGCGCCGCGAGCGTCTTCGGACCCATTCCGCCTTTGCCGATCACCGCGCGGACCCCGTATTTCCGGATCACATCGCCCTGATACGGCTCCTCGCGAATGCTCGTCGTCGGACCGGCCGCCTTCACCTTCCACTTCTCGCCCTCTTTCAACATCACCGGACCGCAGTGGTACAGCGCTGCGCCGTTCAAATCGACCGGCGGCGGATTCTTCATCAGGTACGCGTGGACGTTGTCGCGACCCGTGTACATGTCGCCGTTGATGAGCACCACGTCGCCGACCTTGAGCGCGCGCATCTGCGCTTCCGTCAGCGGCGGCGTCAGCACCACTTCACGACCGGTCAGCGGGAAGCCTTCGCCGCGCGCCATCCGCTCGATTTGCCGAGCGGGATCGCGGTACAGCCAGTTCGTAATCGCGCCGTTCTTCGCGTCCAGCCGGACCCCGAGGCGCCGGAACGCCCAGCAGTCGTACGCCACCGACACGAAGAAGCTCGCCGGCAGCCGGTTCGCCGCCGTGATCTTGCACCCGATCAGCGACGTTTTCCCGCCGAAGCCCATGGCGCCGACCCCGAGCTTGTTGGCCTCCTCCATGATTTCGGACTCGAGCTTGGCCAGCGTCGGGTTCGGATTCACGTCGTCGAGGGTGCGCAGCAGTTGCTGCTTCGCCAGATCGTACCCGTGGGCGCGATCGCTGCCGATACACACGCCGAGAGCGCCCGGCGCGCAACCCTGTCCCTGCGCCTGCCAGACCGCGTGGAGCAGGCACTTGCGGACGCCCTCGAGATTGCGGTCGGCGCGGCCGAGGTGGTCGAGATTGCACGGCACCGAGTACTGGATATTCTTGTTCTCGCAGCCGCCGCCCTTCAGCACCAGCCGCACTTCAATCTCGTCCTCTTCCCATTGCTCGAAGTGGATCACAGGCGTGCCTTCGCCCAGGTTGTCGCCGCTGTTCTTGCCGGTGATCGAATCGACCGAGTTCGGCCGCAGCTTGCCGCGCCGGGTCGCCTCCGCCACCGCCTCGCGGATCGCCTTCTTGATCTGGATCTGATTGACCCCGACCGGCGTGTGCACGAAGAACGTCGGCATGCCCGTGTCCTGACAGATCGGGCCCTCGTCGTCGACCGCCATGTCGACATTCGAGAGGATGATGTCCAGCGCCTGTGAGGACTGCGTCCCCGGAGTCTCCGTCTCGGCGGCGAGCTTCATAGCCTCGCGCACATCCGGCGGCAGGTTGGTCGAAGTCTGCGTGATCAGTTCGAGCAGGCTGGTGGCTAGGAATTCCATAGGCGTACCGAAGCGCTTATTGTAGCTTGATGCGGAGCTCGGCCTTCATCCCCGGCTTCACCGCGGGGACGTTGCTGGCGAACTCGACGATGGCCTGTCCGTCCTTGATCTCGCGGACGCGGCCGGCCAGCCCCGCGGTCCCGAGATCGAGCAGCACCACCAGCGCGTCTTCGCCCGGGTAGATGCGCTTCAACTGCTCGGGCTTCGCCTCCGCCGCCACTTCGAGCGCGAACAGGTCGGTCGCGATCTGGAAGAGGTCGGGGAACTCCCGTGCGGGCTTGCCCAACTCCCCCTTGCGCGCCACGATCGTCCCGGCCACCGGCGACCGCAGTTCCGCCGCCGCGAACGCCCCCTCGGCGTTGTCCAGCGCCTCGCCTCGTTCCGCGAGCGCCTGCCTGGCCTGCGCGAGCCGGTCGTTGGCGGTGCGGACCGCGTCGCGCGCCGCCCGGTCGGCCTTGTCCATGATGTCGAAATCTTTGACCGCAGCTTCGTACTGCGCGACCGTGGCGTCGTACTTGAGTTTCGGAGTTGCCCCGTGGTCGTGGAGCATCTTCTGGCGTTCGAAATCTTTCTGCACGCGATCCACCTGCGTCTTGGACCGTTGGAAATCCGCATCCGCCCGCGACTGTTCCAGCCGAGCGCTCGCTAATGCCGATTCTGCCGAACCCACCGCCTGCTGCGCCGTCTCGACCGCCGCCGCGGCCTGTTCGCGGGTCGACTCCAGCCCCGACGACCCGATGCGCGCCAGCGCCTGCCCTTCGAAGACTTCGTCGCCGACGTCGGCCGTGAACGCCTCGATACTCCCCTCGATCTCCGCGGTTACGTTGACGACGTGCTGTGCCCGCACCATCCCAGGGAGCACCAACTCGTTGCCGTTGACGATCGCGGCCGCGGCGGGCGCGTGCGGCGCAGGCGGCGCCGCCTTTCGCAATCGATGCGAGAGCGCGCCCGCGCCGATGCCGGCGGCGACCACAACGGCCACGACGAGGAGCCACTTCGCGCGCATATATGGATCAGAGTAACAGGCGGTCTAATCCGATCGCAGGGCCTCGAGCGGATCGAGCCGGGTCGCGCGCCGCGCGGGCAGGTAGCAGGCCGCCAGTGACGCGGCGAAGAGAAGCACCGCGATTCCGAGGAACGTTGCCGGGTCGAAGAAGTCCGTGCCGAAGAGCAGACTCCGCAGCAGGCGGCTGAGCGGGACCGCGCCCACGATCCCGGCTGCCACGCCCCACGCGGTCAGCGCGACGCCTTGCCGCAGGACCATGCGGACCACGTCGCCGGCGTCGGCCCCGAGCGCGATGCGGATTCCGATCTCGTGCGACCGCTGGTGCACCCAGAACGACGTCACCCCGTAGATCCCGAGCGCCGCCAACAGCAGAGCCACCGCGGCGAAGGCGGCAATCATCCGCAGTTGGAACGCGCGCTGCGCTAACGCTTGCTCGACCACCGACTCCATCGAGCGCACGCCGAAGACGGGTAGGTCCGGGTCAGCCGACTGGATCTCGCGCCGCAGCGCGTCCACCATCGCCTGGGGCGGCGCCGCGGTCCGCAGGAAGACCGTGAGCGCGACGTTGCTCCGCTGGTACGCCGAGAAATAGAGGTGCGGAATGTCGGGCGCCTCGATGCCCTGGCTCTTCACTGAGCCCACCACGCCGACGATGGTGGCCCACTGCAGGACGCGGCCGGTCCCGATCTTGCGGCCGATGGGATTCTGGCCGTGAAACGAGAGACGCGCCAGCGCCTCGTCGACGATCGCGACCGGGTTGCCGCCCTCGTCGGATTCTGCAAAGAAACGGCCGGCCACCAGACGTACTCCGAGTGCGCGGAAGAAATCGGGCGTCACGAACGCAGCCTCGCCGACGGGCCGTTCTCCAGGCCCCAGGTTCGACCCCTCCGGAGCATAGGAGAATTTGTTGAAGCCGAGCAGCGGCGTGCTGTTGCCGACCCCGATGGCGGCGTATTCGACGCCGGGTAATGTGCGCGCCCGCCGCAGCACCTCGCGCATGAGCGCGTTCCGCGACTGCGGCGTGCCGTAGCGCGCCTGCGCCGGATCGTTGGGCACGGGCAGCCACAGATTCGCCAGCACGACCCGTCTCGCGTCGAAACCCGGATCTACGCGAAGCAGATTCCAGAAGCTGTGCAGCAGCAGTCCAGCGCCCGCCAGCAGCACCAGTGAGAACGCCACTTCCGCCGCCACCAGGGCCGACCGCAGCCGCTGGTGCGCGCCGCTGGTGGAGCCACGGCTGCCCTCGCGCAGACCCGCAATGACGTCGATGCGCAAAGCGGGCAGCGCGGGAATCAGTCCGAAAATGAGGCCGGTGATCAACGCCGCCGCCAACGCGAACACGAACACCGGCCCGTTCACTCCGATCTCATTCACCGGCAATTCCATCGGCACGAAGCGCGGCAGCAGCGGAGCGGTCAGCGCCACGATCGCGCAACCGCACGCAGCGCCGAGCACCGTAATCAGGAGGCTCTCCGATACGAACTGGCGGACGATATCGGACGCCGGCGCGCCGATCGCGCGGCGCACGGCCATTTCCCGCCGCCGTCCGACCGCCTTCGCCAGGACCAGGTTCGCGATGCTCACGCAGCAGATCAACAGGACGCAAACTACCGCTCCGAACACCACGAGCAGGGTCGTGCGCACCTTGCTCGCCAGGTCCTCCTGGAGCGGAGTGAGGCGCGGCGACCATTGCATCTTCGGGGGATAATCGGCGGGAAACTGCGCCGCCAATGACGCGGCAAACGCGTCCAGCCGGTGTTGCGTCTCCGCCAGGGAGAGTCCGGGCTTCAGCCGAGCGATCGCGCCCGGCAGAATCCGCTGTCCGCGCACGGGCGGGTTCGGGAAGGGCGCCGCCGCGAAGCCCGCCGTGATCCACACGTCGACGCCGTTCTCCAGTGTCGGACCGGGATGACGGAAGCTCGCGGGCATCACGCCGACGATGGTGTACAGATCGGAATCCAGGCGGATCTGCTTGCCGACGGCGCTCGGATCGCCGCCGTAGAGGCGCCGCCACATGCCGTCGCTGATCACGGCCGCTTGCGCGAACCCTGGTACGCGATCGCGCGCGTCGAAGACCCGGCCGAGCTGCGGCGCGGCGCCGAGCATGCCGAAATATTCCGGGCTGACGGCCATCGACTCGACGCGCTCCGGCCGATCGCCGCCGGTCAGGTTCGAGCTCACCGGCCAAGTCGCGGAAATCGCGGCAAAAAGCCCGGAACGGTCGCGGAAATCCTCGAACTCCGGCACGGACATGCCGAGATCGTGGATGTTCATGGCGCGCAGATCGTCTTTAATGGTGACGAGCTCGTTGGGCTTGGCATATGGCAGAGGGCGCAGCAGCACCGCGTCGACCAGAGTGAAGATGGCCGTGGTCCCGCCGATGCCGAGCGCCAGCGTCGCCACCGCGATGGTCGTGAATGCGGGGTTGCGCCGCAGACGCCGCGCGGCTTGGCTGAGGTCCCTCCAGAAGCGCATATCCGGCGGCGAATTGCACGCTTGGGGCCGGAAGCGTCGTCCGCAACCTCAAGAACTTACCGGCCCTCCACAGTTCGGTTCCGAGACGCACCGTCCGAAATCGGACGGCCGTGCTGCTACCGGTTGTATTTCGGCGTGACCCCGCGCAACCCTTGCCACACGCCGTCGAAGGCCGCGACCGTCTCGGGGTCGACCGGCACTTTGCCGAAGACGTCGAGCGCCTGCTCGAGTTGCTCCACCTTCGAGGCCCCGAGAATCACGACGTCCGTCGCCGTGTGACTCAGCAGCCAGTTCAACGAGAGGTCCAGCAGCGACCGGCCGGTCTTCTCCGCTACCGGCCGCAACTGGTCGACCGCGTCGAAATACGCCGGGTGCCAGTAGCGGTCGAGGTACATCTGGTTGTTGTCGAATCGCGTCCCGGGCAGCGGCCGTTCGCGATGCTGCTTGCCCGTTAGCAGTCCCCCCGCGAGCGGGTTGTAGACGACCGTCGACACACCGAAGCGTTGGCAAAACGGCAGGTACTCCTGCTCGATGCCACGCGCCAGCAGGTTGTACATCGGCTGCGCGACGTAAGGCGCCTGGTACCCGTGCTTCTCGGAGAGCCACAGGATCTCAGCGTGCTGCCACGCGGCGTAATTCGAGATCGCCGGGTAGCGCACCTTGCCCGCGCGCACGACCTCGTCCATCGCCGCGAGCGTCTCGTCGATCGACGTCTCGTAATCGGGGAGATGGAGGTAGTAGAGGTCGAGGTAGTCCGTCTGCAATCGCTGGAGGCTGGCGTCGATATTGTGGAGGATCGATTTGCGCGAGAGCGGGGACGCGTCCGCCGGATCGCCGATCGGTGTCCCGACCTTGCTCGCGAGCACGACCTTCTCGCGGCGTCCCTTCAGAATCCCACCGAGGATCTTCTCCGACTCGCCCTTCACGTACGAATTCGCGGTGTCGAAGAAGTTGATGCCGCGATCGAGGCAGAGGTCGACCATGCGGGCGGCGGTGGCGGCGTCGGTCTGGCCGCCGAACGTCATGGTCCCGAAGCAGGCGCGGGACACGGTCAGATCGGTGTGGGAGAGAGCGCGTGTTTCCATGAAACTGCCAGTTTACCGCCGCAGCTTCGGGAGGCGTGGCGGCCGCTTTCCGTGGCGCGTTGCCGTGCCGACCGGCTGATACGTGAGCTCGGTCCCGGCGCGCGCGCAGCGCAGCATCAGGCCGCCGCGGCTCATGTCGCCACGCCCGACGAACTCCTCGGGGAAGAGGAGGCGGTCGCCGAAGATGGCGGTCATGGGCGCGAGGTACTTCACGGTCGCGACGCTGCCGAGGAGGATGAAGTCGCACTCCGCGCCTGCGAGTTCGAGCAGCGTGCGGCAGTGCCGTTCGAGCGGCTCGCGATATCGCCAGTCGTCGGCGTCGATCGGCACCGAGGCGATCTGCCGCAGATGCTCCAGCGTGATCACGGTCGAGGGCGGCATCAGTCCCATCCCGGAGGTGATGACGAACGCGCCCGGCAGATCGGGCGGCGGCGCGGAGAAGGCCTCCGAGTACGCGAGCTTGCCGCGGAAGTAGAGGCCGCTGATGAAGGCGAAGGTCTCGCCGATCGTCGCGCCGTCGCCGCGCAGTCGGACGGCGAGATCGAACGACGCGCCGGCGCGGAAGAGCATCGCGGCGCGCTGGCCGCCCGCGTTCGCGGGGGACAGCAGAAAGATGCGCGGCTTCACGGCCGCGGCTCCGGCGTCACGATAAACGCGTCGGTATCGGTCGCATGCGTCACGCCGTAGAGCTCGTCGAAACCCTCGGACCACGCCGGCGGCTGCAACTTCTTGAACGTGCCGATCACGCCGGGAACGGGGATCGCCGCCTTGCCCGCACGCTTCGCGTTGCGCCGGATCGCGTCCTTCACCGGAGTCTCGAAGAAGTAGCCCACGACGCGGAAGCCCGCCGCCTTCGCCGCCGCGATATACGGCGCGCGGTCCTCTGCCCGCGGGTTGGTGTTGTCGACGACGAACCGCTGTCCGCTGGCAAGGCACGTCTTCAGGAACGCCGCCTCGCGAGGGCGCGTGCCGAGCAGGTCGAGACTGACTCGAACGTGTGTGTCGAAGAACCGCTCGCGGTAGAACGTGCTCTTGCCCGACCCCTGTATGCCGGCGAAGATGACGGCTTCCATGTCAGGCAGCGGACTCGCGCACGACCTCGCGCGGGTCCTTGTCGTCGCGCAGGCCGGCGAAGCTCGAGTGCCGCAGGTGGTTGGCCTCGGTCCAGTCCGTGAACTCCACTTGTGCGACGAGCTCGGGCTTCACCCACCGGCACTCCTGCATGACCTCGGCAGTCAGCGCCTTGCCGCGACGCGCGGTCTTCGGCTCCGGGAGATTCGCGAACGGGCACTTGGCCGTTTCCAGCGGTTTCAGCCGCTCGAACACGGCCCGCCGCGTCGCCGGCACGAAGCCGTTCTTCACCTTCGCATTGAAGATCAGCTTGCCCTTCTCGTAATACCCGACCAGCAGTGACGCAAAATCCCGTCCGCCGGGAATGTAGCCGCCGATCACCAGTTCCTGCCCCTGGTTGACCTTGAACTTCACCCACGCGCCGCTGCGTGCGCCGGGCTCGTAGATGCTGCTGACCTTCTTGGCGACGATGCCTTCGAGCCCCTGCTCGCGCGCCGCGCGCACCAGATCGTCCGCGCTCGCTTCGAGCGTGTGCGAGATGCGGACCGGGTCGGCGAACTTCATCCGCTCCAGCCGCGCGCGGCGCTCGCGCAGCGGGAGGTGGACCAGGCTCTCTCCGTTCAGCTCCAGGACGTCGAAGACGTAATAGAAGATGGGCTGCCGCGTCCGCTGAAAATTCTGGAGGGCGTTGAACACCGGCCGGCCGTTCTCGTCGATGGCGACGATCTCGCCATCGAGGACGGTCCCGTCCGGCAGCCCTTCGAGCGCCTTCGCGACCTTCGGAAAGCGCGCATTGAGCTTGAGGTTGTTGCGTGAGAAGAGCTGCACCTCGCCCTTCGCCTTCACCGCAATCGCGCGATACCCGTCGAGCTTCACCTCGTACTGCCACGCCGGTCCCTCCGGCAACTTGGGCACGAGCGCCGCGCGCATCGGCTCGACGAACTTCGCCGCCCCCGTCGTCGGCGCCGGCGGGGACTGACGAGACTGTCCCAAGGCGCGGGGTGTGCGCCGCGTGGACAGTCCGGTCTGTCCCCCCTCCGCCATCGACTTCGGCAGTTTCTGCTTGAGCGTCAGCACCTCCGCCCACAAGTCGCCCTTCTTCTCCAGGCGCGCGACTGCCGCGTCCGGCGAGAAGTTCAGCGGACCCGCATCGCGGCGGTGCAGCGCGCGCTTCAGTTCCTCCCACGTCACCGGCATCGAGACATACGGCTCCGACCGCTTGGCGCGCAGCGAGTACACCGAGACGGTGGTCTTGAAGTCCGAGTTTTGGCTCCAGTCGATGAACACCTTGCCGGTGCGCTTCGCCTTCGCCATTTCGGAGACGACGAGGTCGGGCATCTCGCGCTCCAGCCGTTGCGCCAGGCCGCGCGCGAACGGCTGCGTCTGCTCGTATGTCACCGCGGTGTTCAGCGGCACGTAGATCTGCATGCCCTTCGACCCCGAGACCTTCGCGAACGACGCCAGCCCCGCGCCGTCGAAGATCTCCTTCAGCCGGAACGCGACCGTCGCGCACGTCACCAGGTCCGCGCCCTCACCGGGGTCGAGGTCGAATGCCACGGCGGTCGGACGGTCGATGTGCGTCGCCTTGTGCAGGAAGGGGTGCAGCTCCAGATTCGCCGTGTTCGAACACCAGACCAGCGTCGGCAAGTCGTCGACCACGATGTAGCGGATGAACACGTCGAGGTTCCGCCGCTGCACCTTAAAGATGCGGACCCAGTCGGGCGTGTACTTCGGCGCGTCCTTTTCGTAGAAGTGCGCGGCGTTGATGCCGTCCGGGTAGCGCTTCAGCGTAAGGGGGCGATCCTTGAGATGCGGCAGGACGTAGTCCGCCATCCGAATGTAGAACTCGATGACCTGTCCCTTGGTGAACCCAGAAGGGTAGAGGGGTTTATCGAGATTCGTCACCGCCACGCGGCGGCCTTCGACGTCGATCTCCTGCTTTTTGCGGGCAGTCCCCACCGTGATGGTCATCATGCACCCGAACGCCCGTTGTTTGCAATTCAACCGCCGCGTTCACGCGTGCCTGACGGCCTCCATCGGGTCCACCCGCAGCCACGGTAGCGCCGATAGGCAGGTCATCACCATCGCCAGTCCGATTACGGCTGCCGAGACCGGCAGCAGCACGGTCCACTCCACCGCGCCCATCCGATAGAACTGCGATTGGAGCAGCGCGCTCGCCACGATTCCCAGCGCCAACCCAATGGCGACGCCCGCGCCCGTCACCACCGCCGCTTCCCTCAACAGCATGGCCAGCAACTGTCCGCGGCGAGCCCCCAGCGCCACGCGGATGCCCAGTTCCTTCTTCCTCTGACTGACCGAGTGCGACACGGCCCCCGCCAGTCCGGTCATCGCCAGCAGCAGCCCGAGGCCGCTCAACAACTCGCCGCCCCAGGTAATCACGCGCATGCCAAACAGGTCCAGATCCACCCACTCCGCGAACGTCACGGGCTCGACCATCACCTTTAGCCCCAGCCCGCGCATCGCCTTGCGAAACGGCTCGACCCAGTGCTTCGGGTCACCGCTGGTCCGCGCAATCACCTCGATCCCGCTTTGGTAATTCTGGCGCAACGGCAGATAGACAAACAGTCCCGGCTTCTCTTCGCCGATGTCGTCTTTCGTGTTCGCGGCCACTCCCACGATCGTCACCGGCCGCGGCGGTTTGCCCACCATCAACACCTCGCCCAGCGGCTTCCTGCCCTTCCAATACGTCTCCGCCAGCCGCTGGTTGACGATCGCAACCGGAGGCGCCTTCTCCCGGTCATTCCGGTCAAACGCCCTTCCGGCCACGATCGGTATTCCCAGCGTCGCGAAATAAGCGTCGTCCACGGCGGTGTGCGGGCTGGTCGCCTCGTCCGCTCCCGGCGCCCGAATCGGCAGCGGCTCCGAACCGAACAGCGGCAGCCCCGCCGCCAGCGTCACTGCCTCGACGCCCGGCAGCGCCGCCGCCGTTTGCCGCAGCTTGTCGTGAAACTCCGACGCCTGCGCCCGGCTGTATCCCTCCGCTTCCGCGTACACGTTCAGCGCCACGAGGTTGCGCGCCGAGAATCCGAAGTCGTCGTTGCGCATGTTGTGCAGGTTGCGCTGGCACAGTCCCATTCCGACCATCACGAGGGTACACACGGCCACCTGCACGATGACCAGCGCGTTCCGGCGCACGCTTTTGCGCGAGCCCCCCACCACGATCTCTCCGCCCAGGATCTGCGCCAGAGCGGGCGACGACGCGTACAACGCCGGCGCCACCCCCGTCGCCACGCTCGCAAGCGCCACCAGCGCGATCGTCAAGCCCAGCACGGCGCCGTCCAGCCGTAGACTGATCGAAAACGAAAACGAGCCCCAGATCGGGAACACGTAGGTGAAATTCCGCAGCCACCGCGCCACCAACGCCGCCATTCCGTATCCGAAGGCTCCGCTCGCCGCGCACAACGCCGCGCTTTCCCAGAGAAACTCGCGGATCAAGCGACCGCGCGGCGCCCCGATCGCGAGCTTGATCGCCGCCTCCTGTCTTCGTCCGGTAGCCGCAGCGAGCATCAGGTTGGCCACATTGGCGCACGCGATCAACAGCACCAGCAGGACCAGCAGCATCAGAACTCCGCTCGCCACCATCAGGTCCGGAATCGCGTCCGGCGGCAGGAGCGTCGCACGCGTCAGCCTCACCGTCTTCCCTTTGTCTTCTGCCGGGTATGCGCTCGCCAGTTGCCGCGCCAGAACCGTCATCTCCGTCTGGGCCTGCGCGCGCGTCACTCCCGGTTTCAGGCGAGCGGTCACCGCCAAAGTTCCCTGCGATCGATCCGCCATCCACGACCGATCCTGATCGTGCCGCAAGGTTGTGAACAAGTCGCCGTTCGCTCCGTAGAATCCGCCGGTGAAACTGGGCGGGGCCACGCCGACAACCGTCATTCCCGCCATTTCCTTGCCGATGACGTCGAGCTTCGACCCCAGCCGTTTCCAGCACTGCCACGACATCACGGCCTCGTTGGAACTCTCGGCCGGGTCGCCGGCGGTGAAGAAGCGGCCGAGAAACGGCTTCACGCCCATTACCGCGAAATAGTTGTCGGACACCGGCCGCGTCGCCAGTTTGACCTCGCGGCCATCGTCCTGGAAAGCTACGTTCAGCCCGATCGAATTCGGCGCCCCGGCGATGTCGGTGAAGACGTGGTTGTTCTTCCGGAAATATTCATAATCCGGATACGACACCTTGCCGATGTCCTCCTGGGCCGAATGCGAATAGAGCATCACGAGCCGGTCCGGCTCCGCTCCCGAAGGGGGCAGCAGCAGCACTGTATTGGACAGGCTGAGGGCGATTACCCCCAGCGCCATCGCGATCGAAAGCGAGAAGCAGGAAACCGCAATCAGTTTCCAATACCGACGGGCCGTGCGCAGCGCCTTCGCCATAAGTCAGCCTCCTTAATTGGCGATATTGTGGCACAGGGCTCCCCGTGAAAGGCCGTCACGCCTGTGTCTGCGCCGGAACGCCTTTGTTTCCAGCAAAGGCCCGTAAACCACGTACTGGACGTGCAGTCCTGGCCCGTTCTGCGGCCGCCTTCGTGCGCCACTTTACACCGCTTCCAGGTGTGTGACGTAACCCGGCGCCAAAACCCGCCGCCTTGTATAATGAAACCGATCTGAAGGAGGGGAAGATCATCCGCGGGACTGTGTTCGTTCTGTGCGCGATTGCTGCGCCATCGCTGTTCGCCCAAGCGGGGGCTCCGGCCGCGCAGGCGCTGATGCAGCAGTATTGCGTCGCGTGCCACAGCGCGAAAGCCAAGACCGCCGGGATCGTTCTCGAAGGGATCGACTGGTCGAACCCGGGCGCGAATTCCGCCACCCTCGAAAAAGTTCTCCGCAAGGTGCGGACCGGCGAGATGCCGCCCGCCAAGATGCCGCATCCGGCGCCTGCCGCCGCCGGCGCCTTCACCAATTGGCTCGAAGCCGAGCTCGATAAATCCGCCGCCGCGCATCCCAATCCCGGCCGTCCCGCGATCCACCGCCTGAACCGCGCCGAGTACGGCAATGCGGTCCGCGACCTCCTCGGCATCGAGATCAATACGACTTCTCTGCTCCCGGTCGACGACTCGGGCTACGGGTTCGACAACGTCGCCGACGTGCTCTCCGTCTCGCCCGCGCTGCTCGAACGTTATATGTCGGTCGCGCGGCTGGTTAGCCGCCGCGCCGTCGGCGAGCTCAACGTGAAGCCCGGCGAGGACGAGTACGAAGCGCCGCGCACCGGCGGCCGCGGCCGCGCCGAGCGCATCAGCGACGCCCTGCCGTTCGATTCCGCCGGCGGCGTCGCGATCCACCACTTCTTCCCGGTCGACGCCGAGTATCTGATCAAGGTCAAAATGGGCGGAGGCGGCGAGAAGGAAGTGCGCCTCCCAATCAAGGCCGGCGATCGCCTCCTGGGCGTCACCTTCCTCCTCGATTCCTCCAAGCCCGAGATCGCCGCTCCGATCAATCCGCGCGCCCCGGGCGGCGGCGGACGCGGTCAGCAAGGCGCACCCCCTCCGCCTTCCAAGCTCGATATCCGGCTCGATGGCGCGCGTCTCAAGCTCTTCGACGTCGGACCGAACTCGCGCGTCGACAAGGTGCTGATCGGCGGACCGTACAATCCGACCGGCCGCGGCGACACCGTCAGCCGCGAGAAGATCTTCGTCTGCCATCCTACGGCCGCCTCCGACGAAGACGCCTGCGCGCACACGATCCTGGCGAAGCTCGCGCGCCGGGCATTTCGGCGTCCTGTCACCGAGGCCGACCTGAAGCCGCTGCTCGCGTTCTATCACAGCGGTCGCGCGCAAGGCGATTTCGATCTCGGCATTGAGAAGGCGCTCCGCGCGATGCTCGTGTCGCCGAACTTCATCTTCCGCGTCGAGCGCGATCCCGTCGGCGCCAAGACCGGCTCCGTCTCCCGCATCAACGACGTCGAGCTCGCGTCGCGCCTCTCGTTCTTCCTGTGGAGTAGCATCCCGGACGACACGCTGCTCGAGATCGCGGAGAAGGGCCACCTGCATGAGCCCGCGGTCCTCAATCGCGAGGTCCGCCGCATGCTCGACGACCCGCGCGCCGACGCCCTGGTATCGAACTTCGCCGGCCAGTGGCTTTACCTGCGCAACCTCGATGTCTCCAAACCCGATCCCGACGCCTTCCCCGAGTTCGACTCGGAGTTGAAGGACGATTTCCGCAAGGAGACCGAGCTGTTCTTCGCCAACATTCTGCGGGAGGACCACAGCGTCCTCGAACTGCTCGACGCGAAGTACACGTTCCTCAATCAGCGGCTCGCGGAGCATTACGGCATCCCGAACGTGTACGGCTCGCAGTTCCGCCAGGTGGCGCTGACCGATCCGAATCGCGGCGGCATCCTGGGGCAGGGAAGCGTCCTCACGGTGACGTCGTATCCGAATCGCACGTCGGTGGTGCAGCGCGGCAAGTGGATTCTCGAAACGCTGCTCGGCGCGCCGCCACCGCCGCCTCCGCCCGACGTTCCGGATCTCAAGGCGCACGGCGAGGACGGCCGCCAGCTCACGATGCGCGAGCAGATGGAAATGCACCGCGCCAACCCGGTCTGCGCGTCCTGCCATTCGCGCATGGACCCGCTCGGCTTCGCGCTCGAAAATTACGACGGTGTCGGCAAGTGGCGCGTGAAGGACGCCGGCAACACGATCGACCCCTCGGGCAAACTCCCCGACGGCACGACGTTCCAGGGCCCGGCGGGGCTCAAACAGATTCTGCTCACGCGCGACAAGGACGCCTTCGTCAACACGGTCGCGCAGAAAATGATGACTTACGCGCTCGGCCGCGGGCTGGAGTCGTATGACATGCCCGCCGTCCGCGCCGCCGCCCGCGAAGCGGCGAAGAACGACTATCGCATCTCGGCCCTGATCGCAGCAGTGGTCAACAGCACGCCATTTCAGATGAGGAGGACTTCGGAGCAATGAACTTCGTCACGCGGAAGAACTTGGATCGCCGCACGTTCCTGCGCGGGCTCGGCGGCGCCGCGCTCGCTCTCCCGATGCTCGACAGCATGGTCCCGGCGCTGCGCGCCGCCACCAACGGCGCTTCCACGTCGCCGGTCCGCCTCGCCTTCGTGTACGTGCCGAACGGCATCATCCCGGGCGCCTGGATTCCCGACACCGACGGCAAGGGCTTCGAATTCAAGCGCGCCATGAAGCCGCTGGAGCCGTTCCGCGAGAACATCAACGTCCTCAGCAATCTCGCCCAGATCAACGGGCGCGCGCTCGGCGACGGCGCGGGCGATCACGCTCGCGCAGGCGCTACGTGGCTCACCGGCGTCCACCCGAAGAAGACCGAGGGCGCGGGCATCCACGCCGGCGTCTCCGTGGACCAGATCGCCGCGCGGGCGTTTGGCAAGCACACGCAACTGGGGTCGCTCGAAATCGGTCTCGACTCGCCGAGCTTGGCCGGCGGCTGCGATTCCGGCTATAGCTGTGCGTACACCAACACCATCTCATGGCGCGGCGAGACCGTCCCGATGCCGATGGAGCCGAATCCGCGCGCGGTCTTCGAGCGCCTCTTCGGCGATGGCGACTCCACCGACGCCGCGGCGCGGCTCGCGTCCCTCAAGGAACAGCGCAGCATCCTCGATTACGTCGCCGGCGATATCGACCGCCTCGAGACCAATCTCGGGCCGCGCGACCGCTCCAAGCTCAGCGAGTATCTCGACGCGATCCGCGATATCGAGCGCCGCATCCAGAAGGCCGAGGAACAGAACGCCACTTTGAAGCTGCCCGTGTTCGAACGGCCGGCGGGCGTCCCGGCTGAGTTCGAGGACCACGCGAAGCTGATGATCGACATGCAGATCATCGCTTTCCAGGCGGATCTCACCCGCGTCGTGACGTTCATGATCGCGCGCGAAGGCTCGAACCGCAGCTATCGCAAGATCAACATCTCCGACGGCCACCACTCGCTGACGCATCACCAGAACGATGCCGAAAAGATCGAGAAGGTGACGCAGATCGACACGTACCACGCCGGCCTCTTCGCCTACTATCTCGACAAGCTGAAGAAAACTCCGGACGGCGACGGCAATCTGCTCGATCATTCGCTGATTGTCTACGGCAGCAGCATCTGCGACGGCAATGCGCACACGCACCACAACCTCCCGCTCGTGCTCGCGGGCGGCGGCGGTGGACGGATCAAGGGCGGACGCCACCTGACGTTCCCCAAGGAAACGCCGATGAACAACCTCCTGCTCACGATGCTCGACACCGCGGGCGTCCCCGGCACGGAGCACTTCGGCGACAGCACCGGCAAACTCGAATTGCTGACGGAGCTCTGATGCGCCGACGTTTGGCCGCCGCCCTCTTAACGGCGGCATCCTGTTATGCCGCGGGGAACGCCGCGGACGCGCGCCTGCTCGACGCGATCAAGCGGCGCGACCACAAGGCGATCGCCGCGCTCCTGGCCCAGAAGGTCGATGTGAACGTCGCGCAGCCCGACGGCGCTACGGCGCTCGCGTGGGCTGCGTACCTCGACGATCGTCCGACCGCCGAGGCGCTGCTCAAAGCCGGCGCCAAGGTCGAGACCGCCGACGAGTACGGCGAGACTCCGCTCACGCTGGCGGCGGCCACCGGCGATGCGACGCTCGTCCGCGAGTTCCTGGCGGCGGGCGCGAATGCCAATGCGCACCGCTGGAACGGCGAAACGGCGCTGATGATCGCGGCCAATGCCGGCAGCGTCGAGGCAGTGAAGGCGCTGATCGAGAAGGGCGCCAACGTCAACGCCGCGGAGCAGATCAAGGGACAGACCGCGCTCATGTGGGCTGCGTCCGAGGGCCACGCCGATGTCGTGCAGTTGCTGATCGCGAAGGGCAGCGACGTCCACGCGAAGTCGAAGTCCGGTTTCACGCCGCTTGTCTTCGCGACGGTCAAGGACGATGCGAAGTCGGTGAAGGCGCTGCTGACCGCCGGCGCGGACGCGAATTACGCGCTTCCGGACGGCACCAAGGCGCTGGTCGTGGCAGGGTCGTATAAGGCGGCACATGCGGCGTCGGCGCTGGTCGATGGGGGAGCCGATCCGAATTCCGCCGATAAACAGGGCAATACGCCGCTGCATGCCTTCGCGCAGGCCGGCGACACGGACGTGGTGAAACTGCTGCTCGCGAAGGGCGCCAACGCCAACGTGAGGACTGCAAAAACGCCGGCCTTGGGCGGACGAGGTGGCGGTGGAGGCGGCGGATTCCGCTTCGCGGCAGGCGAACAGACTCCGCTGATGCTCGCCGCGCGCGGCAATCACGTCGACACTATGAAGGCGCTCATCGCCGGCGGCGCCGATCCCAAGCTCAAGGCGCAGGATGGCTCCACGCTGCTGATGGCCGCGGCCGGAAGCGGCCACGTCGAAGCGGTCAAGGCCGCCTACGAATACGATCAGGACGTCAAGGCCGTCACCGAGAGCGGGTCCACTCTCATGCACGCGTCGGTGACCGGCACCATGCAGAACTCGACGCAGCCCGAGATTTGCAAGGTGATCCAGTTCCTCGCCGACAAGGGCGCACCGCTGGACGAGAAGGACGGGCGAGGCCGCACGCCGATGGCCGCCGCCAACGTGCTGCCGATCGACAAAGCGGTCGAACTGCTGAACGAGCTCGTGGCCAAGAGCGGCGCCAAACCGAAGATCCCGACAAGCCGGTGATTGCGCTCTTCCTGCTGTTCGCGAGTTTCGCGCACCAGCCGCATATCGAGAAGGCGAAGCTCGTCTGCCTCGACTGTCACGTCGCGCCCGCGAAGTTCGGTGCGGAGGTCGGCTACCCGGCGGTCGCGAAATGCGCGCTGTGCCACCCGTCGATTGACCGGCAGACGAAGATCCCTGCCGAACGCACGCTCAAGCTGGCGGACTTCGTATATTTCGACCACCGCATGCACCTGAATAACGCAGTCAAGTGCGAGGACTGCCACGCCGGCGGCGGGGCGGCGAATGCGGCGGTCGTGACGATGAAGTTCTGCCAGAGCTGTCACGTGAAGATGCGCGCCGCGGCGGGCTGTGGCACGTGCCACGACGCGCGGTAACTCCACTCCCCTTTCACCGGCCGGTGAAACAGGGTATAAACGGAGTTGCGCATGTCTTTCCCTCAAACTCAGCTTCCGGACCCCGGCCTGCCGCAGCCCGGACCGGCGCCCGTCCCGGCGAAGCCGGGTCGCCGCCGAACCCGATGGATCTGGGGCGTTCCGCTCCTGCTCGCCGGAGCCGCGGCGTTTCTGCACTTCCGCGGCGCGCAGGAGGCCAGCGTCACCGCCGGAGGAGGACCTGAGATCGCGACGGTCGCGATTTCGATGGGAAATATCGATTCCACCGTTCGGGTCGCCGGCACGATCGTCGCCGAGCGATCCGCCATCATCCGCGCACCGCGCATCATGGGCAGCCGCGGCGATCTCAACCGCGGCGGCGCCCACGACCGAGGCTCCGGCCCCGCCGGCGGCGGAGGAGGCGGCGGCGACTTCAACCTCACGCTGCTCATGCTGTCGAAGCCCGGGACTCAGGTCAAGGCCGGCGACCTCATCGCGCAGTTCGACCCGCAGAATCAGGTGCAGCGGCTCGACGATTACAGCGACTCGGTCGTCCAACTGAAGAATCAGATCCGCCGCATGATGGCCAATCTCGCCGCGTCAAAAGAGACGCACGAGCAGAAGGTCCGGCTGGCCAAGGCGGACTGGCAAAAGGCCGTGCTGGACGAGAAGACGACTCCCATCCGGTCGGTCATCGACGCGGAGAAGATGCGGCTGGCGGTCGAAGAGGCGCGGCTCAAGTACGACGAATTGCTCGGGCAACAGGCGCTGGTCGAGGAGTCGCAACAGGCGTCGATCCGCGCGTCGCAGCTCGTCCTGGCCCGGTCCGATATCGAGATGGAGCGCGCGCGCAATAACGTCGACCGCATGCAGATGACGTCGCCCATTGACGGCATCGTGGTGATGGCGAACCTGGTGATCAACGGTGAGCTCCGCCCAATCCGCGAAGGAGACCAGGTGCAGGCGGGGCAGCCCGTGCTGTACGTGGTCGACGCGTCGTCGATGGTTTTGAACGCGTCGGCGAACCAGGTCGACGCGGAGCGCATGCGGATCGGCATGCGCGCGCAGATCAAGCTCGACGCGTATCCCGCGCTGAGTCTGCCCGCGACGCTGATCGGCGTCGGCGCGATGGCGAAGGTCAGCACCTTCCGCGCCGCGTACGTCGGCGAAATCCCGGTGCGCTTCCGCGTCGACGGCCGCGACTCGCGCCTCCTCCCGGACCTGACCGGCAGCGCCGACGTCATCGTGGGGAGTGAGTCGAACGTGCTGGTCGCGCCCAAACCGGCGCTCTTCACGGAGAACGGAAGGCCTTTCGTCTTCGTCCGGGACGGCGAACGCTGGCGGCGCAAGCCGGTCGAGACGGGTCTCCATAGCTTCACGCACTTCTCGATCCGCACCGGCCTCGAATCCGGCGCTCTGGTTGCCTTGCAACAGCCGCCCGACAGCCTGTAGAAGGGTCCCAGCCGGGGACGCGCCCGCAGTATACTGGCCTGAAGGCCCCAGGGATGCTGACCCGTCTACTTCTGTTTACTCTCGCTTGGACCGCGCTCGCCGCGGATCGAGACTCCGCCGAATGGGTGATTCGCAAGCACGGCCGCGTGATGGTGAACGGCTCCCGCGCGCCCATCGACTCGCTCGACGCGCTGCCTTCCGGCGACCTCCAGGTGACCGGCGTCGATCTCACGGGCACCGTCCTCGACCCCGCCGAGCTCACCCATCTTGCCGGGCTCGAGCACGTCCGCGAACTCTACCTGCCGGGGTCCGCGTTTACTCCAGGATCCGGGAGCAAGCTCGAAGGCAACGCCGAGACGAAAGTCATTGCGGGCATGAAGGAGCTCGAGAAGCTCCAGCTCTCGCTCCACTTCCTGCCGTATTTCAACCTCACTGACGCGGGCTTCGCGAACTTTAGCGGGCTCACCGGGCTCAAGGAACTCCGCTGCGCGCAGTGCCGCATCTCGAATCGCGGCCTTGACCCGTTCGTCAATCTCGAAGCGCTCGACATGAGCTATTCGACGTTCGGCGATAAGGCCATGGCGAGCCTCGAGCGCATGCCCAACCTGCGCCGTCTCTACCTGCGTGATACCAGCGTCACCGACGACGGCATCCGGCACATCGCCGGCCTAACCAAACTCGAAGAGCTGGACCTCTACGGCGTCCGCATCACCGACCGCGGCCTCACTTCTCTCAAGGAGTTGAAGCAGCTTCGCAAGTTGATCCTGCTCGGCGCGCCGATCACCGACGAGAGCGTCCCCACCCTCGCCGGCATGACGCATCTCACGGAACTGAACCTGTATCGCAGCAAGATCACCAACGCTGGACTGGCGAAGCTCGCGGCGTTGCGCGACCTCGCTACGGTCGACCTGCGCTATAGCCGGGTGACGGCTGCGGGGGTTGAGGCGCTCCACGCCGCCGTCCCTGCCGCCGCGATCGAGTTCGTCGGAGCGCCGTCGCGCACCGGGTCGAAGAGCATCCTGCCGGCGAACGCGCGAACGGCGAAGAAGTTGAACCTCGAAGCCGCGGAACTCGACGACGCTTCGCTCCAGCAGGTCCTCGCGCTGAAACAGGTGACCGAACTCAACCTCAGCTACACCGCGGTCTCCGATGCTGGTCTCGCGAAACTCACGGCGCTGCCGAATCTGCGGGTGTTGCGCGTCGCCGGGACCCAGATCGACGGCTCCGGTCTGTCGGCGCTGAAATCGCTCGTCGAACTGGACCTCGCCGCGGTCCCGATTCGCCGTGTCCCGTTGCTGCCCGCGATCGAGCGCCTCAACCTCAGCGGCACCGATGTCACCGACGCCGCCATCGCCGAGCTTGTGAAGCTCCCCGCGCTGACCGCGCTGAATCTGAACAGCACCGACGTCGGCGACGCCGGCTTGCGCGCGCTCGGAGCGATGCCGAGCCTCCGCGAACTCGGGCTGAATTTCGGACGTTTCTCGGATAAGGCGCTCGCCGCCTTGAAGCCGCTCGTCAATCTCCAGCGCCTCGACCTCGTCCACACACGGACGGCGGCGGAGGGAATGGCGGCTATCGCCGCGCTCCGCAATCTCGAAGAGCTCAATCTCGACTACACCGCGGTCGACGCCAAAGGCTTCGCGCTGCTCAAGGACATGCCGAAGCTTCGCGAGTTGCATCTCGATTCCGTCGATGTCGGCGACGAATCGGTCGACATCCTCGCCTCGATGCCGTCGCTGCAATCGGTGAATTTGTATCACACGCTCATCACAGCCGACGGCGCGGCGCGGCTGCAAAAGGCTCTGCCCAAGTGCAAAGTGATTTGGGACCGCGATTCGGCGCGCCCGAACCGGAGGAAGACGTGAGACTCCTCTGCCTTCTGCTCCTGACCGGAGCGGCGTTCGCCGAGGAGACGGTCGACCTCCGCGGCGCGTGGGTCACGGATTCCGACATGCCGCGCTACGCGGAGATGCCGGACCTGCGCCGTCTCGATCTCTCGCTGACCCGTCTCTCCGACCGCGGTCTGCGCGCGCTGAAATCCGCGCCGTCGATCGAGGAACTGAACCTCTACTTCGCCGAGCAGATCACGGACGAAGGCGCATCCGTGGTTCGCAACTGGAAACATCTGAAGTCGCTGAATCTGCGCGGCACGAAGATTACCGACAACACGCTCGAACTGCTCGCCGGCGTCCCGACGCTGGAGACGCTCGACATCGGGTGGGCACAGATCACCGACACCGGTCTCGAACACCTGACCGCGTTGACCAATCTCCGCCGCCTCAGCTTCGGCGGCAACAAGCTGACCGATACGGCGCTCGGGTTCCTCCGCCAGATGCCGCAGCTCGAGTACCTCGACATCGGCGGGCAGCAGCGGACAGACTCTGGATTGTGGTCGCTCACGCTCACAGATGCGGGCATGCAGTTGATTGGATCGGTGACCGAGCTGCGCGAACTGCGGCTCGAAGGGCGCAACCTGACGGCGCGCGGACTCGCGGCGTTGAAGCCCCTCGCGAAGCTCGAGCGCCTCAACCTGCAAGGCTGCAAGCGAGTGCGTTCGGACGCTGTGCCCGTGCTCTCGGCGATGAGGCAACTGCGCGTGCTGGATGTGAAAGACAGCGGACTCGACGAAGCGGCCGTCGCGCAACTTCGCGCAGCGCTCCCGCACTGCGAGGTTCGATTTTAAAATCCTTAGTACCAGGGCATGGCTTTAGCCGTGCCGAAAAAGCAATTCAGACGCGTTGGGCTTTAGCCCCCGCCTGCGCGGTGTTCGGGGGCCGAAGCCCTCCGCGTGCGACGCCCGGTGGCACGGATAAATCCGTGCCCTGATACAACGCGCGGTGCAACTTGCACCAGCGCTGACAGATTCCAAAAGGCTTAGGCCTGATTCCCGGTGCAACTTGCACCGAACTCCCCTACGCGACGATCTCGGTGAGCTTCTTCGAGGCCGTCGGAAACTTGCCCAGACCGACTCCGAGAATGTCGTCCGCGACCGTCCAGTAGAGGTCGCCGATCGTGCCCATGACGCGCGAGTGCATACCCGTCTTTAACTTCCCGGTGTGCCCCGCGACGATCATCGCGAGGCCGCTGCACTTGTGCGGATTCGCCTCCGCGTGTTCGTGCGCATAGACGATGCACGTATGGTCGAGCAGGTTGCCGTCGCCCTCGGGAATCGACTTCAGCTTCGCAAGCAGATAGGCGAACTCCTCGGCGTGCCAGCGCGTGATGTCGCGCATGACGCGCTGTCCGTCGGCGCCGTCCGCGCCCGGCGCTTTGCCGTCCGCGTGGGTGTAGTCGTGGTGCCGCGCGGCGGTCAGGCCGAGCCACGGGAACCGCGCGAGCCCCTGTCCCTTGGTCAGCATGTACGACGCGACGCGCGTCTGCCGCGTGGCCAGCGCGTGCGCCAGCAGGTCGCTCTGCAGCTTCGCGATCCGCGGCCAGTCCTTCATGTCGCCCTCGGAATCGGGCGGGTCGATGCGATGGTACTCCGGTGGCAGCCCCGCGATCGCGCGCTCCAAATCGCGAATCGACGCCAGATGCTCCTCGACGCGCAGCGCGTCCTCCTTCGGCACCTGCTTTTCGAGCGACGCCGCGTCCTCGCGGACCGCGTCGAGAATGCTGCGCTTGCGGCTGACCCAGCCCTCTTCGCGCGCGCCGAACAGGTAGTCGAACAGCTTGGTCGGCAGCATCTGCGGCGGCAGCGGACGGTCGAAGCCCGCCCAGCTCATGTTCCGCTGGATGCTCTCGCCAAACGACTCCTGCGAGACGCCGACCTGGATCGAGCTGAAGCGCGAGTCCTTGCCGATCTTCGCCGCGACCGCCTGGTCGAGCGATGCGCCGCCCGCGCCATGGCCGGTGAATGGCGTGCAACTCACGACGCCGCTGATCGCTTTGTGGTGCCCATTGCCGGGGCCGGGCATCGTGGCCGCCTGGTTGTCGAGCCCGCTGAGGACGTGGATATCGTTGCGGAAGGGCGCGAGCGGAGCGAGGCAAGGGGAGAGGTGATAATCGGCGCCGGCCTCGGCGGGAATCCAGTAGCGCTCCGGGATGCCGTTGCCGTTGAACCAGAACACGAAGCGGCTCTCGATCGGTTTGGCGTTGGCGTCCGCGCCGTAGGCCGTGCCGGTCGAGTTGAACATGCTCACCAGCGGCGGCAGTCCGACCTGAATGGCTCCGCCCGCCAGTGTCAGTCCCTTGAGAAAATGGCGGCGCGAAACCCGGAATCGCCTAGCGATGACGTGCGACATCGTCCCCTCTTGTCATCATCGAGATTATCATTTCCTGGAACTGAAATCCCGACCGGCGGAAGTCGTCGAGTACGGTTCGAAGCAACGGGCGGTCGGCGGGGGTTTCGGTTCGTCCCGACACATACCGGAAGTACTGCTTGACGACGCATTCCTGGCACTGCGGGCTGGCCGCTAGGACCGCGCCGAGCTCCTTGGGGGTTGTGAACGCCGAGTTCGGAATACCCGCGACCTGGCCGGTCGTGTCGAGATCCAGTTCGACGGTCGAGACTTTTTTTGCGGCGGTCTTCGCCTCGCCGAACTGCTGGCCGAACGTGAGCTTCAGTTTGTCGCGGTGCTGTCCGATGGCGTCGAACTTCTCGAACCCGAACCCTATGGGGTCGACCAGATTGTGGCAGCCGGCGCACGTCTTGTTTTCGGTGTGCATGGCGAGCCGATCGCGATTCGTCATCGGCTTCGCTTCCGTGACCGGCGGAAGGTTGGTGTTGACGCCGGGCGGCGGATCGGCGACGTGCTGGCACAGGAATTGTTCGCGGACGAAGAGGCCGCGCGCCGTCGGCGACGTCTCGTCAGGCTTGGTGGTGAGGGCCAGGAACATCGCCTGCCCGAGCACGCCCGCGCGCCCGGAGTTGGCGGGGAAGGGGACACGGTCGAAGTCGTTGGCCGGCGGCTCGACCCCGTAGATCCGCGCCAGATCTCCGTTCGGATAGGCATAGGGAGCGCTGAAGAGCTCCATGAAATTCCGCTTGTTCCAGACCAGGTCGGAGACGAACGCACGCGCCTCGTTGGTCATCGCGAGTGCGGTGTCCGGCGTGAAATTCGGGAACGCGCGCCGCTCCTTGGTGGCGGTCAGGGCGCGGTCGTAGCGGAGCCACTGCGCCGCGAATTCGTCGAGCGCCTGGCGGGCCTTGGGGTCGGCGAGCATGCGGCGGGCTTCCTTGTCGACGTCGAAGTCGCCATGCGCCGCGGCGGCGAAAAGCGCGTCGTCGGGCATGGAGTCCCAGAGCGCGTAGGAAAGCCGGCTGGCAGAGGCGTACGGTCGCCACTTGGGATTGGTCGCGACGTCGAGGCGGAAGAGGAAGTTGGGCGATTGCAGCATCGCCTCCACGACGAGTTGCGCGCCCCTGAAGAAATCCGACTCCTTCTGGAAGAGCGACTCGTAGCGGCGGACCTCCGCCGGCTCGAGCGGACGGCGGAACGCCTTGGCGCCGAATCGCGCGATGAACTCGGCGCGACACACCGGCGAGGGCTCGCACCCGACCAGCCCGCGCGCGTCGCGGCGAAACGCATTGGCCGCCAACTTCTCCGCGGCGTTACTGTACGCATCTTCGAGCAGCGGCGGGAGCGTCTCCGCGGCGTACTGATTCTTGAAACCGTTGACGAAATCCTCGGGCGGGAACTGATTGGCCGGCAGTCCGCGTTCGCCGAGCAGGTCGCGGACGGTGTTGTTGTACTGCGTGTGCGTCAGCCGTCGTAACGCGACGGTCTGTCGCGCGCCGCTGTCCTCATCGCGATACGCGAGGGCCTTGGCGAGGTCGTCACCCTTGAGCGCGGCCAACTGCCCGATCCACGCCCGCAACGCCGCTTCCTCAGGACTCCCCGGCTTGATCCGCTGTCCCCCGGCATGCGCGATCCGCGCCGTGGGCTTGCGGAAAAACAGCGAGTTCTCGGGAGTCTTCGCGTCGACAAGCCGCACGAGGGACAGTCCGAAAGCCTCGATCCGGTCGGCGGACGCAGTAGTCTCGGGGAAATGAAGACGAGTGGCGGACGCGACGCCGTCGGGATTATGACATCCGCGGCACCCGGCCTGTTCCAGCACGGGATAGAGCGACTTTGAAAAATCGGAGGCGCTCCCCAAAAGCGCCCAGAAGCACAGACAGAAAAGAAGTCTCACGTTGGCCCGAGGTCATTATATCCGGGGCAGGACCTTCTCCATCCGGACGATCGGCAGCGTCACGCCATTGCCCAGCGGGACCTCGGCCGGCTCGCGTTCGATGTAGCCGTGTGCCCGATAGAGCGGGATGCCGGTGAGCGTCGCGCCCATCTCCAGTCGCGTAAAGCCGGCGGCGGCCGCGGCGCTCTCGCAGGCGCGCAGGATCATCGTCCCGACGCCGCGGCGCGCGAAGCGGGGATGGACGAAGAAGGCTCGGATCTTGGCAGCGTCGCGCGCGGGGTCGAGCAGCGAGTCCTCGCGCGCCGCCCACTGGTCGCCGCCGTACAGGGTGCGCCTCCGGCTCCAACCGCCGCAGCCCGCGATGGCGTCGTCGTCCGTCACGACGAAGTACGTGCCGTCGGCGACAAGCTGCGTGTCGACGCCGAACACGCCGCGCAAGGCCGCATCGATTTGCTGCGGCGAGTAGCCACCGGCCTGCAGGCCGCGGACAGACGCCTCGATCAGCTCGTGTAAAGCCGGAGCGTCATCCGCAGTTGCCAGTCGCAGCGTGAACGGCACGGCTCATTCCCCGGGGCACACCGGGCTTGTCGCAAAGGCATACTCTTCCACGACACGCCCTTCGATCAAGTGCGATTGGATGATTTTTTCCAGGACTTCCGGCGTCGCCGAGTGGTACCACGTGCCTTCGGGATACACGAGCGCGATCGGACCGCCTTCGCAAACGCGCAGGCAATTCGCTTTCGTGCGATAGACCCGGTCTAACAACCCGAGCTCGGCCAGCCGCTTCTTCAGGTACTCCCACGACTCCAGCCCTTGCTCCTTCGTGCAGCACTTGGGCTTGGTCTGGTCGCAGCAGAGGAAGATGTGGCGGCGGATCTGCGGGATCATCAGACCCGCCGCGAGCTGCTCCAGCCGTTCCATCAGACGATCTGCGCGGTATTGACCAGTTCGCCGATTTCCGGGACCCGGATCGTCACTACGTCGCCGGGAGCGAGCGCGGCCTCCTGCGGCACGATGATGCCGGTGCCCGTAAGCACAACCGTTCCCGTCGGAATATGGTTCGACCGCGAGAGGTAATCGATCAGCGTCTCGATTTTGCGGTGCAGGCGCGAGGTCGACGTGCTCCCGGAGTAGCGCTCTTTGCCGTCACGCGTGACGGTGCAGGTCATCTCGAGAGTGTACGGGTCGGGCAACTCGTCCTCGGTGACCATCACCGGGCCGAGCGCGCAGCACGCGTCGTAGACCTTCGACTGCGGCAGGTAGAGCGCGTTTTCACGCTCGATATCCCAGGCCGAGACGTCGTTGGCGAGCGTGTAGCCCGCGATCTTGCCGCCGCGTCCGACGATCACCGCCAGCTCGGGCTCGGGCGCCGTGAACTTCGAGTCGGACCGGATACCGATTGCCTGCCCGGTCGCGACGCACACACGCGCCGTCCCTTTAAAGAAGATCTCCGGCCGGTCTTCGCGATAGACGTACGCGTACATCCCCTCGCGCGTGCCGTGCTCGCCGTCGCGGAATGAGGCGCTGGTTTCGTACGTGCAGCCGCAGCCCCAGACCTCGGGCGGATGGATCGGCAGCACCGGCGCCAGCTTCTCCGGGTGACGCGCGGCCAGATCGCTCGCCAGCTTCGACAGCGGAATCTTTTGCGCTTCCGACCGCCGGATCAGGTCGAGCATGTTGTGCTCCGGAATCGGCCGCGCCAGCCCGCCTTCAAAAACGGCGGCCACGACCGCCCCTTCGCATTTCACTTGTCCCAGTCGCATTAGTATTTGAGGTAAATCGTCTTGTAGTCGCTATAGAATTCGAGCGCCGCCGGGCCCTGTTCCTTGGGTCCGAAGCTCGAGTCTTTGGAGCCGCCGAACGGGAGTTGGTACTCGACTCCGGCGCTCGGCAGATTGACGGTCAGCAGCCCAGCCTCGGCGCGGTAGATATACTCGAACGCCCGCGAGAGGTTGGTGGTCTGGATCGACGACGACAGGCCGAACGGAATGTCGTTGGCGATCCGCATGGCGTCCTCGAAATCCTTCGCGCGCATGATGGCGAGCACCGGTCCGAAGATCTCCTCGCGCGCGATGGTGTGGCTCTGCTCGACATCGGCAAACACGGTCGGCTCGACGAACCAGCCCTTGTCGAAACCGCTCCCGGAGAGCCGCCGGCCGCCACATTTCGGCTCGCCGTTTTCTTTCCGCCCGATCTCGATGTACTTCAGGACCGTGTCCATCTGGCCCTTGTCGACGCACGGTCCGATCTCGATGCCCGCCTGCATGCCGTCGCCCACCTTGAGCTTCTTCGTCCGCTCCGTGACGGCCGCGACGAACTTGTCGTAGATCGCGTCCTCGACGATGGCGCGGCTGGTCGCCGTGCACTTCTGGCCGGTCGAGAAGAACGACGCATTCACGACGTTCTCGACGGCGGAGTTGAAGTCCGCGTCCGCCAGCACGATGGTCGGATTCTTGCCGCCCATTTCGAGCTGGATGCGGAGCCGCCGCTTCGACGCCTCATTGTGCAGCCAGTTGCCGATTTCGCACGAGCCGGTGAAGGACACCGCGCGCAGAGGCTTGGCGTCAATCAACGCCTGGCCGAGCTCGCCGCCCGATCCCGCCACGAAGTTGACAACGCCCTTCGGCGCGCCTGCCTCGTGCAGCGCTTCGACGATGCGCCACGCGCTCAGCGGGGCCGCGGATGCCGGTTTGAGGACGACGGTGTTGCCGCAGATCAGCGCCGGCGCGAGTTTCCACGCCGGAATCGCGCTCGGGAAATTCCACGGCGTCACCAATCCAACCACGCCGATCGGCTTGCGGATGGCGAACATGTGTACACGGTCGCGCTCCGAGGGCACCAGCATCCCCGGCATGCGCGAGCCTTCGCCCGCGAAGTAGCGGAGGATGTTGATCGAGCGCCGCACCTCGCCCTTGGCTTCGGGCAGCGTCTTGCCTTCCTCGCGGGTCATGTCCGCGGCGACGTCCTCGAATTTGCGGTCGAGAATGTCCGCCGCTTTAAATAGGATGTTGCCGCGCGCCGGGCCACTCATGGTGGACCAGCCGGGCAACGCTTTGGCCGCGGCTTCCGCCGCGTCGTGAACGTCCTGCGCCGTGCCTTTCACAAACTGGCCGACGATTTCGTCTGTGTTGGCGGGGTTCACGTTATCGAACGTTGCCGTCCGCTTCACCCACTCGCCGTTGATGTAATTCGCAAAGATTGGAGTCATCAGAATTGAACTTTGGGCGCCTGCCGCGCGCCGGGATCTGTCCGGAAATAGGCGTCGTTCCGCGAGAAGCCGGAGAGCGATGCCACGATGTTGTCCGGAAAACGCTGGATCTGAGCATTATAATGCTCCAGCGTCTCATTGTACTTGCGGCGTTCGACGGCGATCCGGTTTTCGGTGCCGGCCAGCTCGTCCTGCAGCCGCAAAAAATTCTCGTTGGAGCGAAGCTGCGGGTAGGCTTCCGTCAGCACCAGCAGCCGTCCGAGCGCTCCGGAAAGCTGGTCGTTGGCCGCGATTTTTTCCTGCGGCGTCTTGCTCCCGATCAGCGCCGAGCGCGCATTCGCGATCGCCGTGAAAACTTCGGTCTCGTGCTTGGCGTACCCCTTCGCGGTCTCGACCAGATTCGGGATGAGGTCGGCGCGCCGTTGCAGCGCCACGTCCACCTGCGACCATTGCGCGTTGACCGCCTCGCGCTGCGTCACCAGATCGTTGCGCACGCTGACGAATTTGCCGCCCAGGCCAACCGCCGCAATGACGAGGACTACGAGGATGATGAGTGCGGTTTTCATGTGGCGCTCCTATTTCTCCAGCCGGTCCACGGCATCGATCACGACCGAGATGCCCGCGAGGTACGGGTCGAGCAACTCCGCGGCGTTCGCCTCCCGCGGCTTGATCCGCTCCTCGCGGACGTCGAGCAGTTTTTCGAAAGGCATAGAGTCGATGGCGAAGTGTTGGCGCGCCGCTTGAATAATCTCGCGCTTACGCAGCGGCGTCTCGACCCCGTGCAGCAGCAGCGCGTGCCGGAACAGGACGCAGAAGGTCGAGACGGAATCGAGCAGCAGGCGGCGGAGCAGGTCGGGGTCGGAGAGCATGCCCGCGGCCTTCTGCCGGAGGCGCAGCAGCTTCGAGCGGAGATCGTGCTCCACCTGCGCGCGGTAGAACGAATTGTCGACAGTCAGGGTGGAGACCACGTCCTTCCCGTGCAGGATGCGGTGGCAGCACTGGATGTCGCGGAACTCGATGGCGAAGCAGTCCGTGCCGGTAACGACTTCGCGTTCGGTGAGCAGCAGAGGCGCGGGACTGCCCTGCTCGCGCCACCAGCGGAAGATCGGCTCGCCCGCGGCCAGTTCGCGCCCGGTCAGCTCGGTGACCACGCACAGGACGTTGTAGTCGGAGAATTTCGGCTGATGATCGCCGGTGACGGCCGACCCGTACAGCACGACGGAGACGAGCCGCTCCTGGTACGCGGCCTGCAGTTTTTCGACGAGCTGATTCAGCACTGCTTCCATGATGCCTTACCAGTCGCCCGAGGCGCCGCCGCCCCCGAAATCGCCGCCGCCGAATCCCCCGAAGCCGCCGTCGCTCGAATCGGGGCCGCCGAACCCTCCGCTGCCGCGGCTACCCCACGTCCCGCGTCCGAGCACGTTGCCGAGAATCATCCCGGGCAGGAAACCGCCGCCGCTCCAGCCGCGCCGGTAGCCGCCGTAGCCGCGGGAACCCCCGGAGCGCATGAGCCACAGAAAGAGGAAGACCACTCCGATGACGATCGGCCAGGGAAACCAGTCCGAAGTCTGAGGCTGGACACTGCGGGGCAGAGGAGCCTGAATGGTGACGTTCTTGGCGGAAGCGATCGCGCTGCCGACGGTCTGGGCGGCGGCTGTCAGCGCTTCGCCGTACTTCCCCTGTCGAAGCGCCGGGCGCATCTCACGCAGGGTCGAGCCGGCGAGGCCGTCGGGGAGGATCGGCTCCAGGCCGTACCCGACTTCGAGACGGCTACGGCGGTCCTGGATCGAGAGGAGGAGCAGAACGCCTTCGTTCTTGCCCTTCTGTCCGACACCCCACGCCCGCGCGATGGTGTTCGCGACGTCTTCAATAGGTTCGCCCTGTAGGGAGGGGATGGTGACCAGCGCCATCTGCGCGCCGGTGGAGCGTTCGACCTCGGCGCAGTACGTCTCGATGCGAGCCTTACTGGCGGGGTCGACGACCTTGGCGAAGTCGCTGACGTAACCTTCTGGTTTGTAGGCCGTCCAGTCGACGGACCACCCGGCCGAAGCGGAAAACGCCAGCCACACGCCGAGCCGGAACCACTTCCTCATCAGAAGCTTCAGTGTACTACGCGGGGCCTCTGGATTCCGTGTTGGAGGTTCTGCTAAAATGTGGATGCAATTGCTTTTTGGGACGTCGTCTAACGGTAAGACTGCAGACTCTGGATCTGCGTATCGGGGTTCGAATCCCTGCGTCCCAGCCAAAATTCTCCAAACAATCTAGATTCAATTCCTTACGATTGGCCGTACGAGCGTGGTGCCGGTATTTTCGAAGATTCCGACACCAAGGATTGCCAGCATGGCCACGGGGATCGGGTCGCTCAATTCGAGCGGTTGGCGGTCCTGCGAGCGCGACACCACCGCCCGACCGCCACTGCTGCGAGCGCGAAGCCCATCAGGCCGGCGGTAGACGGTTCCGGTGTGTTCTGCACGTCTGCGAAGCCAACCAAGCGGGTTGACGACGGGATCCCGGTCGGCGCGATCAACGTGGGCAGTCCCGTGGCGCGATCAATGGAATACAGATCCCTCGTCTGGGCTCCTACGGAGATCAGGTAGAGGGTATCGTCGGTCGAATCGTAGGCGAGGTTTCCAGGTTGCCTGCCAGTGGGGAGAATGATGTGTGTCGAGAGTTGAGCCGCTTCGCCGGATGTCGTACTGATGATGTCGATTCCACTGTTTGCGAACTCGTATCCGTAAAGGACATCGTTCCTCGAATCATAGGCGATGTCCGTATCAAAGTCGTTGTGGCCGCCAATCCGCGTCGAGGAACCGTCGAACTGGATGTTATTGAGGCCTCTCCCTGTGCTGCCCGTGGAATAGAAAACCGACAAGTTCGGATTCGCCGTAAAGCCTTGTCCTACTGTACCGGCATTGATCAGAGTGACGGTTCCCGTTGTGGGGTCGATCGTTCCGAATCCCAAATTGCCGGGGACAAGCCCAATTCCATAAAGGATGCCATTGAACAGCACTATGTCGTCATCGACGGGGGACGACAGCGCGACGACCACATTTGACTGTCCGGTTGCCGTGTCGACGCTCCAAAGACGACTGCTGCTCTCGTCTGAGGTTGTTTCGAGCGCATAGAGCGTGCCCGCGAAGGCGCGCGAGGAGCAGAGCAGGACTGCAAGTACTGCTAGAATCCGCATAGATGGAAAAGTGTAGCGAATTTCCCCATTTCCCCGCAATCGCGGCGTGGACTGATGTCTCGCTTCTGGAATGGCTTGGTTCCGGCGTGGCGTAGAATCCCTGCGTCCCAGCCGCCCTCCTGCTCGTCCGGCGATCATCGATCAGCGCTTTACTCCCAAGTCCCTGTCGAGCGCCACTCCGTCGAAGGGGACCACGATGATCTTGCTGCCGTGATTGTCGTCGCCGCGCTCCTGGTCCTTCGGGACATCCAGCACCGCGAAAGTGAAGTACGCCACGTGGCCGTTCTCCAGGAGGACACCGGGACGCTCGATCTTGTCCCAGTGGTTCACGGTCCCATCCTGGTAGCGGACGAAGTCCGTGGTCGGGTCGTACGCCAGACCGCGGTTGGTCCAGTTCGCGATGCCGTCGAGCGAGGTCAGATGAAACGCCTTCCGCTCGCTCCAGCAGTTCACGACGATGTGGTACAGCCCGCCGCTGTGCCAGATTACCGGATCTTCCAGGTTGCGCGTCGGCAGCCCCGGCATGCCCGCATAAATGCTCGGCCCCTGTAACTTGTACGGTCCGAGGATGCCGTCGTCGCTGATCATGATCGCGCCCGACCGCGCGACAATCTCGAACTTGCCGTCCGGCCGCACCATGACGGCGACGTTGGACATTCTTCCGTCCCGCGCGTTGAAGCCATTCGCGTCGACCTTGATCGAGCCGAGTTGTTCCCACGGCCCGTCGAGCGATTTGGAGACGAACACATCGCCCGGCCGGGTCTCACTGACGACGACCGCGTAACGCTTGTCGGGCAGGACCAGCGCCGTTACGTTATGTCCTTTGCCCCCCTGGTTGTTCGGCCACGTGAGCCCCTGGTCCTTGTATGGCCGGATCGGATTGGCGCTGACCGCGTGAACGGCCAGCGACCCAAACCACCCGTTGTGTCCGCGCGACTGGTCCCAGCGGCTGGCGAACAAGTGGTACTTCCCGTCGGGCCCCTTGAGGATCTGTCCGTCCCAATAACACCACTTCTTGATGGTCGGGTCTTCGAGGCCGTTGTCCGGATCGCGCGGCAGGACGTTGTCCGCCCCCCACGCCTCTTTCGTGAGCCGTCCCCGGACCGGTATCGGCCGAAAATAATCGATCAGGGTCTTGTCCGCGGCAGGCGCGAGGGCGGCCAGTGCGGACAGGATCGCCATCGCTCGAATCGATGTCCTCATAAGCCCCAGTAAACGCTAACGAGAATAGCAGGCCACGGCCGTTACCGCTATTGCGGGGGAAATGTAGTACGATAGCCCCACCTGATTTCGGGAGGGGTGTCCATGTCGATTCGAAATACAGCCGCTCTGTGGTTTGCGGCTGCCACACTTCTGTTCGCGCAGTCCGAACGCGGCAACATCACCGGTCTCGTGACTGACGCGACCAACGCCGCCGTGCCGAACGCGCCGGTCAAAATCATCAACACCGGGACCAACGCCGCAGTCACAGTCGTATCCTCCAGCGCAGGAGAATATAGCGTCGCGAACCTCGCTCCAGGAACCTACCGCGTCGAGGTCGCACAATCCGGCTTCCAGCCCGCCGCCGTCAACCGCGTTACGCTCACCGCCGGCAACACGGCGCGCATCGACGTCCGACTCGAAGTCAGCGGAGTCAGCCAGTCCGTCGAGGTGCAGTCGCAAGCCGCCCAGGTGCAGACCGAGGACGCCAAGGTCTCGACCGCAGTCTCCAACGCGCTGGTCGACCAGCTCCCGCTCGTCGTCGGCGGCGCCATGCGAAGTCCCTTCGATCTCGTTACCACCGTCCCGGAGGCGAAGAATGGCACGAACCTCTCGCTTGGCGGCGGCCAGGGCGGCGCCTTCGCGGCCACCTTCGATGGAGTCTCCGTCAACACGAATCGCCAGGGCAATACCACCGAAACCTCATACCTCACACCGTCGCTCGAGGCCATCACCGAGTTCACGGTCGACACCAACGGCTTCAAGGCCGAGTACGGACAGGCCGGCGGCGGCGTGATCAGTTTCGCGTCGAAGTCCGGCACGAATCAACTCCACGGCTCCGCCTACGACTTCATCCGCAACGACTACGTCGACGCGCGCGGCTTCTTCGCCGCCACCAAGGGCGTGTACCGCCAGAACGATTTCGGCGGCTCGCTCGGCGGACCGGTGGTCATACCCGGCGTCTACAACGGCCGCAACCGCACCTTCTTTTTCGGCGCCTATGAAGGCTTCCGCCTGCGCCAGGGCAGCGCCGGAAATATTTCGAGCGTTCCTACACCCGAGATGTACCAGGGCGATTTCAGCAAGTGGGTGACCAGCAAGAACGTCCTCATCCCGATCTACGACACCGCGTCGACGATCCCGAACCCGAGCGGGTCGGGCTTTGTCCGCACGCCCTTTCCGGGCAACCAGATCCCGGTGCAGCGTTTCAGTTCCGTCTCGAACCAGTACCTCGCGATTGCGAAGTCGGTGCTGGTCCCGAACCGTCCGGGCCTCGTCCCAGGCACGGTCGGTTACATCAGCCAGAACTACATTTCAGGCGGCGGCAGCACCGCCGAATCGACCACCAAGTTCAATGTGAAGATCGACCACTCGATCGGGTCCGCGCACCACCTCTCGTATCTCTTCAACCGCGGCAGCGACCTTGTTCAGCCCGGCGCCTCGGGGCCTGCCGGACTGCCGCTGCCCTTCAACGGCTTCTCGCAGTCGAGCTTCGCGGCCGACCTCCACCGCGCCAACTACGATTGGACGCTTTCGCCGCGCATGTTCAACCATTTATCGGTGGGCATCAACACCTTCAATAAGGACGCGTATTCGGTCAACGTCGGGAAGAACTGGAAGAACAAGGTGTGCATCGTCAACGCCGTCGATTGCAACGTGAATCTCGGCAACGTGTCGTTCACCGGCCTGTCGTCGTGGGGCACGTCCGCGGACAACGGCACCGAGCAGCCGCGCTGGGCGCTGCGCGACGACTTCAGCCTGATCCGTAGCTCGCACACCCTGAAATTCGGCGTCACATACGACCATCAGGAGGCCAACGGCTTCGGCCAGCAGAACATCGCGGGACAGGCCGGCTTCAGTTTCCTCGAGACCTCCGTCCCGGGAGACACGTCGCAGAACACGGGCGCCGCGTTCGCGTCATTCCTGCTGGGCTATGCGGATTCCGGCGCTACGGAGACGGTCCGCTACCTCAAGCAGATGTACCGCTACTGGGGCATGTACGCGCAGGACGATTGGCGCGTCACCCGCAAGTTGATGCTGAATTTCGGCGTCCGCTATGAGTTCACGCTGCCGCCTGTTTCGGGCGGCGACCAGTACTCCGACTTCTCGCCGACGACGGCGAATCCGGCGGTCAACAACTACCCCGGCGCGCTCATCTTCGCGGGCACGGGGCCGGGTCGTGAGGGCAAAAGCAGTCTGATCCCCGGCTACTACGGGGCGATTTCTCCGCGTTTCGGGCTCGCCTACAGCCTGAATCCGAAGACGACCGTCCGCGCCGCGATCGGCCGCTCTTTCGGGCGTGTAACTGTGCTCGCGTCGAGCAGTCACTACGCCGGCTTCATCGGACAGTACGCCTTTGCGTCGACCAACCAGGGCATCACGCCGTCGTTCAATTGGGACCAGGGACTGCCGTCATACCCGCTGCCGCCGCAGATCAACCCGGCCTTCGCGAACAACGGCAACGTCGATTGGTGGAACGGGCAGAACTCCACGCGCCCCGCGGAGTATGACAACTGGACCCTGTCGATCCAGCGCGAGATTCGTCCCAGCCTGACGGTGGAAGTGGACTACAACGCCGTCGTCGGCTCACGTCTCGAAGCGGGATTGATGAACCTGAACCAAGTCTCGATGGCGACGGTCGATTCGCTGATCGCGAAGTATGGCGCCCCGCAAGCGATCAGCATTCTCAACTCGAACATCACCTCGGCGGCGGCGGTGGCGGCGGGCTTCAAGGCGCCGTACGCGAACTTCACGAACTCCGCGGTGCAGCGGTCGCAGACCGTCAACCAGGCGTTGCGCGCGTTCCCGCAGTACCTTACGATCGACGCGGCAGCCGGCGGCGGCGACCGCACCGGCCACTCCTTCTACAACGCCATGGTCCTCAAGGTGAACCGTCGCATGACCGGGTCGCTGATGTTCCAGGGCAGCTACTCGTTCTCCAAGATCCTGACGAACGCGGACAGTTTCAGCGGCAGTGCGGGCGCCGAAGACGCCGGGAATCGCGGTCTCGAAAAGTCCGTCGGCGCTTTCGACCAGACCCACACCGTGAAGCTCAGCACCGTCTACGACCTGCCCTTCGGTCGGGGCAAGCGGTGGCTGTCCAGCGGCGGAATTGCCGGAAAACTGGTCGGAGGATGGCGTCTCAGCGGAATTCAGGTTTATAGTTCCGGCACTCCGATCGGCGTGACCGCGAACGCGTCGCTGCCGATTTTCAACGGCGCGAACCGGCCATGGATCACGACCTACGACTGGCGCGCGCCCATCGCGGGTGACTCTTTCGATCCCAATAAGGATCGGTATCTAGCGGCGAGCGCGTTCCCGACGCAGCCCGTCGGCGTGCTCGGCAACGCCCCGCGCCGGAATCCCGGCGTCCGCGTCTTCCCGGGTTTGAATGAGAACGTGAGTCTGGCGAAGACGTTCTCGGTGAACGAGCGCTTCCGCATCGATCTTCGCGCGGAGGCGTTCAACGTCTTCAATCGTGTTGTATTCGGCGGCCCGCAGACGAGTCTGAACAGCAATACGTTTGGCGTCGTGTCGAGCCAGGCCAACGCGCCACGTCAGATGCAGGGCGGCCTCAAGCTGTACTGGTAAGTCGCGCCGGGAGGTATAGTAGGCGCGACGATCTGCATGCCTCCCGATGGCTTGACCGAGGCGACCCTGGTCACAGTGGCGCGCTTCGACTGGCTCATGGAGGCGGACTTGGCGCGCTGCCGCCTCGACGCCTGCGAAATCGAAAGCCACATGCCCGAGGAGTTCTTCGGAAGCATCTACTGGCACTACGCGAAGGCGCTCGGCGGATTTCGTCTGCAGGTTTCGAGCGACGATGTCGAGGATGCGCTGGCGGTGTTGGACGAACCGCCGGTCGAGGTCGACGGGCCGATCCTGGACGAGACGGAAGCGCTGGCAGACCGCTTCGCGCGGACGGCGCTGTTCGGGTGCATTGCATTTCCGCTGCCGCTCTATGCGCTATGGCTGCTGTTCCGCGTGTTCTGTGTCCGCAAGCGGCTGACGATAAGGGCGCGGCGCGAGGTGGCGAAGGGAGTCGCGATTCTGGCGGTGGTGTACGCGGGTCCGGTCGCGGTCGTGGTCGGGATGTGGCTGGGGAGGATGTGAACGGGCGCTTTCGATCGATCTAGGCCGCGAATTTCAAGATTTCAACCTCTGCTCCGCTCTTGACCGCCGATTCAGCCTTTTCCAACACCTGCGCCGCAACCTCGCTGGAGAGGTAGTATTCGCTGCAGGTGTCGCAGACGTCGGCAGGCACCTGTTTTAGGATCACGGTCGTTTCGTTGCGCTGCAGTGTCACCGTCGCGAAGCCTGGTTGGGTAGTTCCATTCCTGCAGATTACGCAGCTCATTTTACCTTCCTCGTTCGGAAATCCGCGCTCCACTGTTGTGGCGCCGGTTCATACACGGTCACAACAACGCAGAGGTCCGCCGTCAAATCAGAAGCCAAAACAACATGGATTGGCTTGGTTCCAGCAAGACCCAGGAGCAAGCGGCTCGGGTACGGCTTGTCATCGGCATACTCGGCGATCGTTTCACCCCGAGCGATCACCGCCATCACGTCATCGCGACTGAGCCCGCGCTCGAACATCCGTTGAATCGCGTGGCCGCTGAAGACCACCCGCTTGCAGTTCATGAATCAGTTCTATGGTATCAACACGCCGCATGGCCAACAGCGGCAGCCCTTCACCCGCCCAACGGAAAGACATCGCGTTCGACTTCGATGATCGTGTGCTGGACGATCGCGACGAACCTTCGCGCCAAGGCCGGCCGATCCTCGCCGGCCCCTTCGACGGCTGCGGCCAGTTCGAGCGCCTCATCGTGCTGGCGGGCGATCTTCTCTGCGGCCTCTACGTGAACCGCCGCGATCCACTCTCGCTCTCGGGGATAGAGCTCTCGGCAGAAGGCCCACGCGCGGTGAAACGCGTCGAGATCGAACGTTCCCGCAGCGAGTGACCGCGAGATAATCTCGAGCTCGACCTCGATTCGGCGATGGGCGGAGAGCAAGGGGACCACGCACACAGGATAATGTACGTTGATGCGAACCCTGGTCCTCCTCGCCTTCGCCCTCGCGCCGGCCGCCCTCGCGCAGGGGCTCCGCGCCGGCGCCGCCGAGGTCGTGATCACTCCGCCGACCGGCACTCCGATGGCCGGCTACTATGCCACCCGCCTCTCTGCCGGGGTCCACGACGATCTGCACGCCAAGGCGATCGTCCTCGCGTCGGGCGCCGACCGTGTCGCGTTCGTAGCGTGCGACCTGGTCGGCATCCCGCCCGCGGTTATCGAGGAGGCCCGCGCGATCATCCAGACCGCGACCGGCATTCCCGCCGCCAATGTCATGATCTCCGCGACCCACAGTCACACCGGTCCGCTGATCCCGGACGGCGGAGCGCGTGCGGCGAGCTACGGCGGCGAGCTCGAGATCGCGAAACGCTACCGCGCGGAACTCCCGCGCAAGATCGCCGACAGCGTACGCCTCGCCAACCAGCAACTCGCGCCCGCCCGAGCGGCGTTCGGCAAGGGGCAGGAGGGCGGAGTCAGCTTCAATCGCCGCTACTTCATGACCGATAAAACGGTCGGCTGGAACCCCGGCAAGCTCAATCCGAAGATCGAGCGGCCGGCCGGGCCGATCGATCCTGATTTGCCGGTCGTGCTTTTCGAATCGGCGGCGGGCGCTCCGATCGCTACGTACGTCAACTTCGCGATGCATCAGGACACGGTCGGCGGCCTCGAGATCTCCGCGGATTACGCGTACACGATCTCCCAGATTCTCGGGCGCGTGAAGGGCGGCGGCATGGTGACCCTGTTCACGCAGGGCGCCGCGGGCAACATCAACCACATCGACGTCAGTTCGGAGACGAAGCAGCAGGGCCACGCCGAGGCGGTGCGCATCGGCACGATCCTCGCAGGCGAGGCCATCAAGACGTACGCGCGCCTGACTCCCGCCGACGGCGCTCTGCGGGTAGCGCGGCGGACGGTCGAACTCGACGCTGCCGTGCTCGCCCCCGGCGACGAGGAGCGCGCCCGCGAATTTAAGAAGCAACTCGACGCCGGCGCTCCGGTGAAGTTCCTCGACACGGTATTCGCCTTCAAAGCGCTCGACACTGCCGCGCGGGCAGGCAAGCCGCTCGACGCCGAGGTGCAGGCATTCGCCCTGGGCAGCCAGATCGCGTGGGTCGCTCTGCCCGGCGAGATCTTCACGGAACTTGGCGGCGCGATCAAGCGTGCGTCGCCCTTCCCGCTGACCATCGTGGTGGAGCTGGCGCACGGGCCCGTCACCTACTTCCCGGACTCCGACGCCTTCCCGCAGGGGAACTACGAAGTGGTGACGTCGCGCGCCGCGCGCGGCAGCGGAGAGAAGTTGACGCAGGCCGCGAATGAGCTTCTACGCGAACTCCACGGCAAGTGAAACGGGCTATGATTGCGGTCGCATGAGGCTTCTGGCAGTAGTCTTGATGGCCGCGCCGATCCTGACGGCGGCGACCGTAGTCGTGGCGCCGCAGCCCGGTCCGGGGCAGGTCGGCTCACTCGCGGACGCGCGCGACAAGGTCCGGGCACTGCGACGTGCAGGCGACCAGGGGCCCTTCACTGTGGTGCTCCGCGGCGGTGTCTACCGGCTTCCGGAGACGTTCGTCCTCACGTCCGAGGACTCATACGTGACGTATGAGGCGGCGCCCGGGGAGCGTCCGATCGTCAGCGGCGGGCAGCGGATCGAAGGCTGGAAGAAGAGCGCCGGGCCGGTCTGGACCGCGGCCGCGCCGTGGACCTTTCATCAGTTATTTGTGAACGGCCGCCGCGCGCAGCGCGCTCGCACGCCCAACAACGGCTTCTATAGGATTGACGGTCCGAGTTCGCAGGACAAGCCTTTCCTCCTGAAATATCGCGGCGACGACCTGAAGAAGGAGTGGGCGGGGCGCGGTGTCGAAGTGGTGGCGCTGCTCGCGTGGTCCGAGATCCGCATGCCGATCGCGGAGGTCGATCCCGCTACCCACATTGCGCGGCTGACAGGGAATCCGCGTCCGTCGAACAAAGAGGTCGACGCGCGGTACTGGATCGAGAATGCGCCGGACGCTCTCGACGCTCCCGGCGAGTGGTATCTCGACACGGCGACGCACACCGTGTCGTACCGCCCGATGCCGGGAGAGAACATGGCCGCCGATGAGATCGTCGCGCCGGCGCTCACGCAACTGGTCCGCATCGACGGCGCGCGCAACCTCACGTTCCGCGGCATCGACTTCCGGCACGCGGACTGGTCAATGACGCCCGACGGCTTCGCCGATGCGCAGGCCGCCATTCAGGCGCCGACCCTGTTTGAGGCCGTGGGCGCGGAGGCCTTTGCGATCGAGCGCTGTTCGTTCAGCCAGTCGGGCGGGTATGCCATCTGGTTGGGCCGGGGCTCGAAAGGCAATCGCATCGTCGGCAACGAGATTTACGATATGGGTGGCGGCGGCGTGCGGATCGGCGAGACGCAGCAGCGCCAGCGGGACCAGGACCGCAGTTTCGACAACAACGTCTCCGACAACGAGATTCACGATGTTGGCCTCGTGTACCCGTCGGCGATCGGCGTCTGGGTGGGGCAGAGCAGCCGCAATACGATCGCGCATAACCATATTCACGACTTGTTCTACACCGCGATCTCGGTGGGCTGGACGTGGGGCTATGCGCCGAACCAGTGCAACGGAAACGTGATCGAGTACAACCACCTTCACCATATCGGCAAGGACATGTTGAGCGACATGGGCGCGATTTACACGCTCGGCGCGCAGCCCGGGACTAAGATCCGCAACAACCTGATTCACGACGTCCACTCATTCACGTACGGCGGGTGGGGCATCTATCCCGACGAGGGGTCGAGCGAGATCGTGATCGAGAACAACATCGTGTACAGGACGAAGAGCGCGGGTTTCCACCAGCACTACGGCCGCGAGAACGTCGTGCGCAACAACATCTTCGCGTTCGGCAGCGAGTATCAGTTGATGCGAACGCGCGCCGAGGAGCACGTCTCATTCACGTTCGAGCGGAACATCGTGTACTACGAATCTGGCGCGCTGCTGGGCAGCAACTGGTCGGGCGACGGCGTGCGGATGAATCGGAATCTTTACTGGGACGCCCGCGGCGCGGCGCCCCGCTTCGTGGGCAAGTCGCTGGCGGATTGGCGTGCGCTGGGTCGTGATACCGAGTCGGTCGTCGCCGACCCCCTGTTCCGCAATGCGGGGAGCTACGACTTCACCGTTTTGCCGGAATCGCCCGTCTGGAGACTCGGCTGGAAGGCGATCGATATGAGCACAGTCGGGCCCCGGGAGAGGGCGGGCGTGAAGTAAAGCATTTCTCTCGCAAAGACGCCAAGGCCGCCAAGAACACAAGACGCGCTGGGCCCGTAGTTACTTCGCGCTGAACTTCGCCCATCCTCGCGCCGGCATGTCGCGGAGGATGTCGCGCTGCCAGGCGAACTCTTTGTGTTTCGCGAGGTGCTCCGCTGCTTTGAAGCTCGTTCCACAAGCGTGTCCGAGCGCCGCCTGGAATGTCATCTTCTCCGCGCTTGCCGCGTCCGTGATCTTGTTCTGGACCGCGCCCGCCGGGGCATGCGCCGGCTGCCACGACCCCATCCCGCGCGACGACGCTTCGATGTGGCCGCACAACGTCCGTTCGCTCGCCTGCGTCTTGTGGTCGTACGTGTCGTAGTGGTCGCCTAAGAACTTCTCGCCCATTGCGACGTCGATCTTGCCCTTGTTTTCCTGCATCAGATCGTTCCAGCGAATACGGCGCGCGTTCTGGCTAAGGCTCTTGTCGTTGAGGTCGAAATCCGTCTCTTCCTTGGCGAGCTTCGGGTCCTGCGGGAAGTTCGAACCAACGAAATACCCGTCCTTCGTGCGCAGCAGCGTCACGTTCTTCAGCCCGAGCTCGAGGCTCGCGACCTCGCCCGTCTTGCGGTCCGCGATCAGCCAGTTGTTGGCGTACCCGCCGTTATTGCCTTCCTTCATGATCCGCGCGTAGTCGTCGATCGACTGCGAATACTGCATCGCCTTGCGCGCGCGGACGAACTCCGGAATCCCGTTCGAATCCCACCCGGTGAACCCGCTGATCGTCGTCTCCGTGATCATGATGCCCGCGGCGTTGACTCCGAAATCGTCGCCGCTGTGGATCAGGCCGGGCGCGCCGTCCATCATGATGCGGGAGCCTTTCGCCGGCGTGATGTCGAAGACGATGTTCCACCGCTCGCCGGAGGAGAAGCTCGTCCAGTTGTTGTGGCCGATCACCGGCCGTCCATCCTTGGTGTAACTACCGGTCGCTATGAACGCGCTGCAATGGTCGCCGGGACCGTTGCCAGTCGGCGCCATACCGTGCTTCTGGTCGTAAACCTTGTCGTAGTAGGGCAGTTCGAGCCACGCATTCAGCGCCACGATGTCCCAGCGGTCGAGCTTGCCGCCGCGCGCCTTCTGCCCCTCGACGATGCCGTCGATCTCTTCGCGGTACTCCTGCTCGACGTGGGGCCACAGCACTTCCTCGGCGGTCTTGCGGAAGAACGCCCAGTCCTTCTTCTCCTCGTGCGCCATCTCGGTCGAGACCGCTTTGAAGTTGTCCGCGATCTCATTGGCCAACAGGTACCCGTGCTGGAACCCGATCTCGGAGGGTGCGCCCTCGAGGTGGACCTGAATCCAGCCGGCCCGTTCCGCGGCGCGGGAAGCCTTCTTCAGGCGCGCGTCCGGTTGCGGATCGCGCGAGATCAAGGACACCGCCGCGGCCAGAAGCAGCACAACGGCGAAGAGGAGGCTGGTACGTCGCATCTCGCTATTATAGTAGCGATGGCCGATACGGCACAGGCTCGTAAGTTGACCGCGCATGTGAAGGCCGCGGGTTGAGCATCGAAACTGAGTCCAAAGTTGTTGGACAGGGTGCTCGCCGGCGTCCCGCGCTGGCCTAATCCGAACGTGCTGGTAGGGTTTGACACGGCCGACGATGCCGGCGTGTACAAGCTGACGGCGGAGCTCGCCCTGGTGCAGACGGTCGACTTCTTCACGCCGATCGTCGACGACCCGTACACCTTTGGCGCGATCGCCGCGGCCAATTCGCTGAGCGACGTGTGGGCCATGGGCGGCCGTCCGATCTCGTCGCTGTCGATCCTGGCGTATCCCGGCGCGGGCGATATCGGCGACCTCGAACAGATCCTCAAGGGCGGCGCCGAGAAGATGCGCGAGGCGGATTGTTCGATCCTCGGCGGCCATAGCGTCAACGACGACGAGATCAAATTCGGGTACGCGGTCACCGGCACGGTCCACCCCGACCGTGTCCTCGCCAATGCCGGCGCACGGCCGGGTGACGCGTTGATCTTTACCAAGCGAATCGGGACCGGCGTGATCGGCACGGCGCTCAAGCGCGGCATTGCCCGCGACTCCGATGTGGAGGGCGCCGTGGCCTCGATGCTGGCGCTGAACCGTCGTGCGGGCGAAGCGATGCTCGGCTTCGACGTCCACGGCTGCACCGACGTCACTGGCTTTGGCCTCCTGGGACACGCCCGCGAAATGGCTGTCGCGAGCCGCGTCACCGTCGAGATCGAGACGGGGCGCATCGAGTTTCTGCCGGGAGCGCTGGATTACGCCCGCGGCGGCGCCATTCCGGCCGGCCTGAAGAACAATCGCGATTTCGTGTCCTGCGCCGTCGAGGGGGTTGCGGTCGAGCCCGCGATCGACGACTTGCTGTACGACCCACAGACCTCCGGCGGCCTGCTGATCTCCGTCGCCGAATCCGACGCCGCCGCTCTGGAACGTGCCATCGACGGGGCGTATCTCGTCGGTCACGTGCGCGACCGCGGCGACAAGCCCATCCGACTTCTATGAACCCGATCATCGTCGCTCTCGACGTCGAATCCGCGGAGGAGGCGCGCGCGTTGGTGCGCACGCTCTCCCCGCAAGTCCATTTCTACAAGGTCGGCATGGAGTTGTACGCCGCTGCCGGCATCGACCTTGTCCGCGAGTTGCTCGATGGCGGACACGAGGTCTTCCTCGACCTCAAGTTCTACGACATTCCGGAGACGGTCCGGCGCGCCGTGGCGCAGGTCGCGCGCATGGGCGTGCGCTTTCTGACGATCCACGCGGTCCCGTCGGTGATGCGCGCGGCCGTCGAGGGCAAGGGCGATTCTCGTCTGCAACTGCTGGCGGTGACCGTGCTCACGAGTTTCGGACCGGCCGATCTGGCCGACATGGGCTACACCTGCTCCGCGTCGGAGTTGGTCGCGACCCGCGCCCGCCAAGCCGCCGAGTCGCGCGTGGATGGCCTGGTGTGCTCGCCGCTCGAGGTCGCGATGGTGCGGGGGATCACGGGACCGGACGCGGTGCTGGTCACCCCCGGGGTGCGGTCGGCAGGCGCGGCAGTCGGCGATCAGAAGCGGGTCGCGACGCCCGCCGAGGCGATCCGCAGCGGCGCGAACTATCTCGTGATGGGGCGGCAGATCACACGCGCCCCCGACCCTGCCGCCGAGGCAGCCCGCGTGCTCGAAGAAATTGCGTGACGCGAACGGGCGCGATCCATATCGGGTGTTCGGGTTGGCACTACAAGCACTGGAAGGGGCCGTTCTACCCCGAAAAACTGCCTGCGTCGAAGATGCTCGAGTACTACACCCGGCATTTCGACACGGTCGAACTGAATAGCACCTTCTATCGGCTGCCACTCGAGACGGGGCTGGAGACATGGCGGGAATCGACGCCGCGCAATTTCTGCTTCGCGGCCAAGGGCAGCCGCTTCATCACTCACATGAAGAAGCTCGGCGACCCCGAGTTGGCGATCTCGCGCTACTTCGAACGAGTCGATCGGCTGGGGAAGAAGCTCGGGCCGATCGTGTTCCAGTTGCCGCCGTGGTGGGAAGTGAATCCGGAGCGGCTGGAGGCATTCCTGGAAGCGCTGCCGCCGCGCCATCGCTACGCCTTCGAATTGCGCAACCCGACGTGGCATACGCCGGAGATTCTCCGGCTGCTGCGACGTCATAACGCCGCGTTCTGCATCTTCGAGATCGCCGGCTTCCATTCGTCGTGCGACGTCACGGCGGATTTCACCTACATCCGCCTGCACGGTCCCGGAGGCGCATACCAGGGAAGCTATCCGCGCGAGACGCTGCGCCGCTGGGCGGACCGCCTCCGCGCATGGGCGAAGGATCTGCGAGCGATCCACATCTACTTCGATAACGACCAGGCGGCGTACGCGGTGGAGAATGCGTTGGAATTGAAGCGGATGGTCGCCGAGCGGCAACTGGCGGCGTGAGGGTCAGGCTTCCCACGGATTGACGATGTCGATGCCGGAGCCTTCGAAATCGCGCACATCGCGTGTCGCGACGGTGGCGCCATGCGCCCGCGCGATAGACGCGATTTGGGAATCCCAAAAGCTAATCGGACGACCAGCCTTTCGATGCCGCGCCACGATTTCGGCATGAAGCGCCGCAGACTCGGCGTCAAAGGGCAGTACCTTACCCGCGAATTTCACTTCGAACATCACGCGCGCGGCGGATTCCAAGCCGTCGCGCCGCTTACCTTTCGGCAGTAGCCGCACGCCCAGGAAGACTTCTGCCATTGAGGGCGCGGAGGTGAACAGGCGAGGTCTTCTTTGAGCCTCGAACCACTGAATTACGGCCGCGGACGGAGCCGGTCTCATCAACTCTGAGATGACATTCGTATCGAGTATGGTCATGAGAAGTCTGGTGGATCAGGAATTGGCCCGTCCGGAACTTCCGGCAACTCAACGCCGCCGAAGGGTGCGAAGAGGGCATGGATATCATCCACCAGAGTGCGGCCGGACTCCTCGTGAGTTGTCGCGGCGCGGGTCAAGATTTCGCGCGCTTCTTCCTCCATCGAGTGGCCGTGGCGCGCCGCACGCGCCTTCAATTTTGCTTTCACAGAATCGGGAACCTTTCGAATCAAAATGCTAGCCACAATCAAATGATATCACTGATATCAAAGGGGGCCGTTCGCACGGCCCCCGTTCCCTACAACTCCTAGAACACGACCCGCAACGACAACTCCATCACCCTCGGACCACGAGTGCTAGTCACCTGGCCGAAGGTCGACTTCGTCTGCACTCCCGTTGTCGGGTTGTAGCTCGTTCCCGAGTCTACGCCCGAGTATTGGGTGTGGTTGAAGGCGTTGAACATCTCGACACGGAACTGCACGTACTTGCCTTCCTTAAACAGCGGGAAGCGCTTGCCGACCGCGGTGTCCCAGTTGTTCGTGCCCGGGTTGCGGCACACATTGACGCCCGCGTTTCCGAAGTTCGCCATCGTCACGCTGGGATTGCCCCATTGGCCGATCACCGGAGGCGCCACCGCGGCGGTGTTGAACCACGAGTAGAACGTCTTCTGACCGCCGCAGCTTCCCACGATATTCACGCGCGCGCCTTCGGTGGACCCGGTCACTTCCTGCGAGCTGGTCCAGCCGAGACCCGGCGTGAACGGCGAGCCGCTGCTCATCGTCCAGATGCCGCTGATGTTCCAGTTGTCGAGCACCCACCGCGCCGGCGCGAAGCCCATCTTCGACCCGACCTTCGGGACGTCGTAGTAGAAGTTGGCCACGAACACATCGGGACGGTCGTAACCGAGCGGTCCGTAGTTGCGCGATTTCGGGGCGAAATAGGGGCTGACGCCGGAGGTGTCGCCATCGGCCACGCCGAGGGTCTTCGAGTGCGTGTACGACACGCCCATCTGGAAGCCCTTGGCGAAGCGCCGGTTCGCCGACACCTGCAGCGCGTTGTAGTTGAAGTTGTAGCCGCTGTTGCGGAGGTTGATATCGCCCCAACCGACATACTTGCGGAAGTAGTTATCGGGCAGCGGCTTGCCGGGCTGCGAGGGATCCTCGAAAGCCTTGTTGAACCGCGCGCCGATCGGGATCGGGTTGATGTTGATCTGCCCCATCAGGTGGTACGCGCTCTGGCCGACGTATCCGATGTCGATGGCGATGTCCTTAACCTGCTGCTGGATGCCGAGGCTCCAGTTCAGCATGGTCGCCGGATTCTGCGCGCCGAGCAGCGCGCTGATGCCGGACGGGCCGATCAGTCCGCCGCTGTTGGCGTACGTGTCGAGCGAGCCGAAATACGCGGTGGGCGCGTAGGACACCGGCGGGTTGCCGTTGGTGTCCATCGTCGGATTGCCCTGCATGCGGTCCTGGAACATGCCGAAGCCGCCGCGTAGGGCGGTCTTGCCGGTTCCGAACACGTCCCATGCGAAGCCCAGACGAGGACCGAAGTAGAGCGACTTCACCGTGTAGAGGCCGGCCGGGTAGCCGTTCACACCGCCGGTCGCCGCGCCGTTCGCCGGATCGCCGGTGTTCGGGACGAAGAGGCCGATGTACGGGTTCGGATACAGCGTGCCCGTCCGCGGATCGACCGCGACTCGCTTGTTGTTGCTGTCGAGGGTCGGACGATACAGGATCGGGATCTTGCCGGCCGCGAACAGGGACGGATCGAACGTGGCGATCGTCTTGTTCGCGTCGGTCTGCGGCGGCAGATGATACAGCCGCAGGCCGATGTCGACGGTGAGCCGCCGGCTCACGCGCCAGTTGTCCTGCACGTACATCTCGAGGTTGTAGAACTTCCAGTCGCCGTTCACGCGCGCGGTGCCCTCGGAGTAGCTGTTGAAGTTGCCGAGCAGCGCGTTGGCGAAGCCGTCCTTCGCATCGAAGATGTTGTTCGAGTTCGTTCCGAAATCGAACGCGCCGCGCGGATTGCGGCCGCCGACCTGGAACTTGCGGGTGTGCTCGTAGTAAAAGCCCGCCTTGAAGGTATGCCCGCCATGCACCTTCGAGATGTTATCGACGACGCTGTAAATGTCGTTGAAATTCTCGTACGGAATGTTGCCGTAAGCGGCCTGCACCAGCGTGTTGCCGGACCGGCTCCCGAACGCCACGTTCGGCATGTAGTTGGTCTGGCTGACGTAGCTGACGCCCGTCCCGGTATCCTTGAACCACTCCGGCGGGTTGCCGATCTTGGTCCGGTCCATCAGCGACGCGTCCTGCGGATAGAAGTACAGGTTGTTGTGGCTCTTGCCGAAGATGAACTCGTTGACCAGGGTCGACGTGATGCTCTTCGTCACGTGCGCCACATGGCCCTTCCCGGGTTGTCCGAAGACCATCGGCGTCAGCGTGTAGTTGATGTTGCCGTTGATCCAAAGGCCATACGGGGAGAGCTGTTCGTCCTTGTCCTGCACGTAGCGCCAGTAGACCTGCAGCGACGGCGTGATGTTGTAATCGACGCGGATCAGGTCCTCGCGTTTCGGGTAAGCGCCGGCGGCCGAGCTACGGTAGTTGCGCTGGTTCTGGAGCGCCGGGTCGGCGTCCGTGGGGCAGCCCGTGCAGTTGTAGTTCGGTTTCGGGAAGAAGTTCAGCATCGTGAGACCCATCGTCGAGAAGCGATTCTTCGGCACGATGTTGCCGGCGAACGGCGCGGCGGTGTTCGGATCGTAGATCGCAATCACCGTGCCAGACCCGGTCTTGGTTTGCGAGAAGTCGCCGCCGCGCTCCAGGTCCGTCGGGACGGTCACGAAGCGGGTCCCGTAGTCCTTACGCTGCCCGGTGTACTCCTGGCTCCAGAAGAAGAACAGCTTGTCGCGGCTGGTGTTGAACAGTTTCGGAATCGTGATTGGCCCGCCGACCGTGTAGCCGGTGATGCGATACCGGTACGGCGTCTTCGGCGTGTTGGTCCGATTGTTGAAGAAGCTGTTCGCGTTGAGGCTTTCATGCCGGTAGTAGTCGTAGGCCGTGGCATGGAAGTCCTTGGCGCCGCCCTTCGTAATGATGGTGATGACGCCGCCGCTGTTGCGGCCGTACTCCGCCTGGTAGTTCGAGCTCAGCACTTTCACTTCGGCGATCGAGTCGATATTGGGCTCGAAGTGCACCGTGTTATTCGACCCGGTGTCGAGGTCGGTGATGCCGTCGACGGCGAAGTTCTTCGCGTTCTCGCGCGCGCCGTTGATGAACACGCCGCGGAGCGAGTCGGGGCTGGAGGTTTCGCGCGCCTGGCTGCCGTTATCGACGACGCCCGGAATGGTCGTCAGGAAGGCGAACATGTCGCGGCCCTTCACAGCCAGGTTCTGGATTTGGTCCGACGTAATCAGGCCGGACTTCTCGCCGCTGGCGAGCTGGATCTGGGAGACCTCGGCCGTTACCAGGACGCTCTCGGTAAGGGAGCCGACTTCCAATCTCACCTGCCCGAGCGTGCGAATCTCGCCCGACGTCACGGCGATATCTTTCACTTGAGCCGTTTTGAACCCCGTCACCTTCGCCGCCAGGGAATAGGTTCCGGTCTGGACGATGGTGAACGTGCAGGTCCCCTGGTTGTCCGCCTTGACAGTCGCGGCCGCCCCGGTGGCCTGGTTGGTTAGAGTGCATTCCGCGCCCGGGATGGGCGCGCCTGAGGTGTCGACGATCGTGGTGAGCACGGAACTGGACACATTCTGTGCCAGTGCGAGACTCACCGCACACAGAGTCACTGCTGCAATCGTGAGTATCCGTTTCATAGAACCTCTTGGTTCCAGCCGAACGGCCGGTAGTCCGGCGCTCAGACAAGGGACGCCGGAGCGATATATTACGACCCTGAAGTCCGTTTCTGGCCAAGCGTACTCGGTTTTAGGGCAGGTGACAAGGGGGGACTTACGGGAAGGGGTGCGGCTAACGGCGCTGGAGCCGTCAGCCGCTTTATCGCTATCTCACGACGATATTGACGAGCTTATCTGGGACAATAATGACCTTTACGATCTGCTTTCCTTCGAGAAACGGCCGTAGCTTCTCGTCGGCCTTGGCGCGCGCTTCGAGCTCCTCCTTCGGAGTCCCGAACGGAGCGGACAGACGGCTGCGGAGCTTCCCGTTGACCTGCAGGATGACCTCCGCCTCGTCCTCCTTCGCGAGCTCGGGATCGAACGACGGCCAGGGCTGCCGGAACACCGGACCCTCGCCGCCGAGCTCGTCCCAGATCTCCTGCGAGATATACGGGGCGAACGGCGCCAGCATGAGCGCGAGCTTCTCCGCGACGTCGCGCATCACCGGCGCTGAGATGTTGCCCTCCTCGGCGTACAGGACGTTCACGAGCTCCATGACACTCGCGATGCACGTGTTGAAGTGCCAGCGCGTCTCGAAGTCCTCGGTCACTTTCCGGAGACACTGGTGGAGTTTGCGGAGCACCTTGCGGTCGGAGGAGCCTTCCGCTCCGCCCTCGCCCAGATTGCGCGTGACGTAGCGATAGACGCGACCGAGGAAGCGATAGATTCCCTCCGCGCCTTCTTTGCGCCAATCGACTTCCTTCTCCGGCGGACCGGCGAAGAGGACGAACATGCGCGCGGTATCCGCGCCGAACTGGTCGGCGAGCGGGTCCGCGCCGACGACGTTCCCCTTCGACTTGGACATCTTGACGCCTTCGGCGATCACCATGCCCTGCGTGAACAGCCGTTTGGCGGGCTCATTGTTGCTGATCAGCCCCAAATCGCGCATCACCTTCGTGAAGAAACGCGAATAAATCAGGTGCAGGATCGCGTGCTCGACCCCGCCGATGTACTGGTCGATCTCGAACCAGTAGGCGATCTTCTTCGAATCGAACGGCGCCTGTGAGTTGTGCGGATCGCAGTACCGGTAGAAGTACCACGAGGAATCGATGAACGTATCCATCGTGTCCGTCTCGCGCTTCGCCGCGCCGCCGCATTTCGGACAGCTTACGTCGACGAACGAGGGTACCGCTTCGAGCGGAGACCGTCCGGTTCCGGTGAGCGGCACGTCGTCGGGCAGCACCACCGGCAACTGGTCCTCGGGCACGGGCACGACGCCGCAGGCCGGGCAGTGGATCACCGGGATCGGCGTGCCCCAGAAGCGCTGACGGGAAATTCCCCAGTCCTTGATCCGGTACGTGATCGCGGCCTTGCCGAACCCGTGCTCGGCGGCGTACGCGGCCATCTTGCGCCGCGCCTCCTCGCTTGTCAGGCCGGACCACGGTCCCGACGCTTCGACGATGCCGTAGTCGCAGAACGCTTCCTTCAACCCCGGTTCGACGCCGAGCTCGCCATCGACCGGCCGAATGACGGGCCGGATCGCGATTCCGTACTTGCGGCAGAATTCGAAGTCGCGCTCGTCATGCGCGGGCACGGCCATGATCGCGCCCGTCCCGTAGCCCATCAGGACGAAGTTGCCGACCCAGATCGGAACCTGCTCCTTGCTATACGGATTCACCGCGTAATGGCCGGAGAAGAAGCCTTCCTTCTCGACATCGCCCGGGTCTTGATTGGCGCGGGCGTCGACCATCGCCTTGGCGCGCGCCTTGCCCTCGGCGTCGAGGAGCTTCTCGTTCAGCGGATGTTCGGGCGCGACGATCACACACGTGGCGCCGTAGATCGTGTCGACTCGGGTCGTGAAGACGCGGACCGGCTCGCCGGTCTCCGCCAGCGTGAAGTCGATCTCGGCGCCTTCGGACCGGCCGATCCAGTTGCGCTGCATCGTCAGGACGCGGTCGGGCCAGCCGCCCTCGAGGTCCTGGATATCGTCGAGCAGTTGATCGGCGTAGGCCGTGATCTTGAGGAACCACTGTTCGAGCGCGCGCTGCTCGACGGGCGTGTCGTCATGCCGCCAGCAGCAGCCCTCGACCACCTGCTCGTTGGCGAGCACGGTGGCGCATTTCGGGCACCAGTTGAGCAGCGCCTTCTTGCGGTACGCGAGGCCGCGCTCCAGCATCTTCAGGAAGAACCACTGGTTCCACTTGTAATACTCGGGCTCGCAGGTGGAGACCTCGCGATCCCAGTCGTAGCTGAACGCGAAGCGGCGGTGCGTCTTCTTCATCGCCGCGATGTTCTGGTGCGTCCACTCGCGCGGCGGACGTTTGTTGGCGATGGCGGCGTTCTCCGCGGGAAGCCCGAACGCGTCCCATCCCATCGGGTGCAGGACGTTGAAGCCCCGCATCCACTTGTAGCGAGCCAGCGCGTCGCCGATCGAGTAGTTGCGGATGTGCCCGATGTGGAGCGTGCCGCTCGGGTAGGGCAGCATTTCGAGCACGTAGAACTTCGGCTTATCCGAGGTCTCCTCGGCTTTGTAGAAGTCGGCGTCGCGCCAACGCTCGAACCACTTCAACTCGATCTGGTTATGGTCGTAGGGCTTTTCGGGCATAAACGGTAGCGAAGGGGGAAACTTCCATCGTACCGCGCTTCGTGAGGGCAACCACTATTGCAGCGGCGACGCCCCTTCCGGGGCGAATAGGGGAGTCCGCGTTTGTCTCGCGGCTTGCAGTAGATTCCTATCGGCAGTAGCCATCGGCAGACTGAGCCGCCGCGCCAGTTCCAGATATGACGCGTCATAGCTAGTGAGCTGATGCCGGATGGCGAGAGCGAGCGTCGTGCCGAAGGCGCGATCGGCGACTTCTTCGCTGTCAACGCGAACCCCGAGGGTTTCGAGTTGGCGGAGGTATTCGTCGAACTCCTCTCGAGTGATTTTCCGCTGGCGGAGAAACTTCAAAAGAACGTTTGTCACTTCGAGCGGCCAGACGTGCGGAACGTAAACTTCAGCGCCTCTTGCGAGGGCATCGGCCACAGCCCTGGTATACGACGTATCTGACTCTTGAAAACACCAGGAAATAGCGGTGGATGCGTCCAGCACGAACGCACTCACTTGCGGTCCTCGTCGAGTAGTTCGCGAATTGACTTGCCGCCGAGGCTTTTCCCCTTTGCCAATTCCCGGATCTTCTCGACGGCGGCTCGGCGCGCCGCCAGGTCGGGCTCCTTCTGCACGACGATTTGGATGCTCTCGTTATCTGCAAGCGCACGGCCGAGCAGCCGCTCGACCGCGCTACGCTCTTCGGGGGCGAGGTCAATCGATCTCGTCACAAACAATCTCCATTCCCATCTTACAGCGTGGCGATCAGTTCTCCCCCGGCTTCGCGGCGCTCACCACCACCAGCACCGGGACCGGCACGCGAGTCCCGGTCAGCTTTAACCCGAGCTGTTCCTGGATCGCGGTGAAGATGCTGGGCGGCGAGTTTGGGTCGGCCTTCGCCCCATCGGGCGTCCAGTACAGCTTAAAGTCGAACGGCCCTTCGACCGCGGTCTTATCCACGACAGGCAGGTCGAGGACGCGTCCGAGCCTCTGGGCGAGGTGGGGCATCGTGGTCCCCGTCGCTTCGACTTTTCCGCGACCGTAGTTGGTGTTGTACTCCGCCCCCGGCGCCGACTTCGTCGCCTTCAGTCCGTTCTTCGCGACCTCCAGGACGTACGCGCGCATGTCGCGTGTATCACGCCGAATCGTGAGATGGAAGCGCTCGGTGAGGAGGGTCTGCACCATCTCCATGATGGCGTCATCGTCGTCGATCGGTTGCTCGGCTTTGGCTTGGATGTCCCAGTGCGCCGTGTCCAGCCAGTCCGGTCCGCCGACGATCTGATTGGGCGCGACCCCGTATGACCGCATGAGGTACGACTTCAGGGTGAGGTTCTTTCCCGAGTAGCGGCCCTTGCCGCTCGTCACTCCGGCGGACCCGCTTGCCTGTTCCGCTTCGGACGTCGGACGAACGGTTGCCACCTCAAACCGCGGCTGCGCGCCCAGAACGCCCGCCAGCAGAACACAGATCGCTATCCCTCTCATGCCGCATTAGACGAACGGTCAGCGTCGAACGTTGGTGTAATTCGGATAGAATGGTTCCGAAATCGAGGTCATCTATGGACAACGTTTCCCGCCGGTCGTTTTTGACATCCGCCGCTGCCGGGGCCACCGCCTTCCAGATCGTAAGGCCGGAGCTGGTTCGCGGAGCAGGGAATGAGAAGTTGCGCGCCGGGCTCGTCGGTTGTGGCGGGCGCGGCACGGCCGCCATTTCCAATATTTTGAACGGCACCGACAATGTCGAGATCGTCGCGCTCGGCGACGTTTTCGAGGACCGTCTGGAAGACTGTCTCCGCCGCTCGAAGGCTCTCAAGCCGGAGCTCGCCGCCCGCGTTAAGGTCGAGCCGGACCACCACTTCACCGGGTTCGACGCCTACAAGAAAGTCATCGAGTCGTGCGATATCGTCATGCTCGCGACGTACCCGGCGTACCGCGCGATGCACTTCGAGGCGGCGGTCGAGGCCGGCAAGCACATCTTCTGCGAGAAGCCGTTCGCCACCGATCCCGTGAACCTCCGCCGCTTCATGGCCGCCGCGCAGAAATCCGTCGAGAAGAAGCTGACGGTGAAATCGGGCGCCCAGCGCCGGTCGCAGCTCTGGTACCTCGATCAACTGAAGCGGCTGAAGAGCGGGGAGCTCGGCGACATCGTCCACATGAACGCCTACTGGGTCGGGACGCCGGTCCTGAACTTCACCAACAAGGCGCTCTTCCCGACGGGCAAGCGCGATCCCAAGATGGGCGATATGGAATACCAGCACCGCAACTGGTATTCGCACGTGTGGCTCTCCGGCGACCAGGTGGTCGAACAGCACCTCCACAACATCGACGTCTGCAACTGGTACATGGGCGGGCATCCGGTCGAGGTCGTGGCCTCGGGCGGTGCGGCGTGGCGTCCGCGCGAGGAGGAGTACGGCAACATCTACGACCACCTCTCGGCCGACTTCACCTACGCCAACGGCGTCCACCTGTCGAGCTACTGCCGCCAGTATCCGGGCCAGCAGATGGCGCAGAACGTCAGCGAGCGGATCGTGTGCTCGAAGGGCGTGATCGACACGCAGTCGCTACGCAACGCGGCGGGCGCAATCGACCCGTACGTCCAGGAGCACACCGATATGATGGCGAGCATCCTGGGCAAGGGCCCGTACATCAACGAATCGATCGCGGTGGCGGAGAGCACGATGACCTGCCTGATGGCGCGCGAGGCGGCCTACTCCGGCCAGCGCGTCACGTGGGACATGATGATGGCGTCGCAACTCGACCTGCTGCCGAAGAAGTTCGGGTATAACGAGAAGGTGCCGGTGCCGCCGCTGCCGGTCCCGGGCGTCTACAAATTCGTCTGACGAACCGCCGACCGCTCACGTGAGCGGTCGGCGGTTCAGAAGTTATTGATTCAAAGCGGCGTATTTTTGGCGACCGCTCACGCGTGAGCGGTTTTACTTCCATTCCTGGTCGGCGAACCGGATGTACTGCTCCCAGTCGTAAGCCGTCACGTCGTGCTTCCCGGCGCGGATGTGGTACGCCACGTCCTGCTGAATCGGCTCGTGCAGGCCGGGCATCTTATCGGTCCCGATGCCCTTCTTCCCGAGCATCTCGTAGACCCGCGAGGCGTGCACGACGCCGAGGAACTCGCCGCGCGGGTCGGACCACTGATCTTCGACCGCGCTCGCCACATACAGCGGGCGCGGCGCTGAGAGCGCGATCAGGAAGTGCGAGTCGAACGGCATTTCGTCTTCCTTGTCGTTGTACTTCCGGTAGTTGGCGCAGAACCAGTGGGGGAACCGCGTGTTGAGGTCCTTGGTGCGCTCGCCGTACGCGCGGCGGCTGATCGCGGCGCCGCCCTCGCCCGATTCGTTCGCGATGACCATCGCGAAGCGCGTGTCCTCCGCGCCCGCCCACAGCGACGTCTTCCCGAGCCGCGAATGGCCAAACACCGCGACGTGTTTCGCGTCCACCTTGGGATCGGTCACGAGGTAATCCATGGCGCGGCTCAGCCCCCATGCCCACGCGCCGATCGCGCCCCACGTCGCGCTCTCGTCATACCAAAGAGCGCGCACCCCGTATTGCCGGCCTCCGTCGAAATCGGGCTCGAAATCGTTGTAATCGATCACCGCGAGGCCGTAGCCCGCGGCCAGCATCTTGTCGATCGACCACCGCGACGCCGACCGTCCGCGCGCCGATTCCGGCATCGGCTTCTTCACCATCGCCTTCGACTGCGGGTCGCGGACCCACTCTTCGCCGAGGGGCACGCCCGGGTCGTTCGCCACCATCGCGATCGGTCCGAAGTTCAGGCCGAGGAACATCCGCGACGGCTTCTTCGCGCCGGCCGGCAGGTAGATGAGCATCTGCGGTTTCGGCCCGGCGTTCCCGAACGAGATCGTCACTATCTTGCGGATCGCCTTGCCATCGAGCGCAGGCGCCTCGGCGCTCGCCGTGAACTTCACGCGCGCCGGCGTGCGAGGGTTGCTGCCGAAGACATCCTTCGTGTACAGGTCGAGAATCTCCGCGCGCCGGGCGGCCCACGACTTCGCGTCGTGAGCCTTCCCGAGCACGTCCGGAAGCGTGTAGGCGGGGACTTTGGACTCGTCGTAATTCGCGGCAGGCTGCTGGGCGGCCCCAGCGGCGGCCAGCACGATCGAGAGGACTGCGGCTCGCTTCATGACAGCGATTGTAACGGCTTTCGCCGGCCGTGCTACTCCGATTTCAACGAAGCCATGTCGATCGAGAACCGATACTTCACGTCCGACTTCAGCAGCCGCTCGTACGCCTCGTTCACCTTCTGGATCGGGATGACCTCGACGTCGGCCGTGATGTTGTGCGCGCCGCAAAAATCGAGCATCTCCTGCGTTTCCGCGATGCCGCCGATCATCGACCCGGAGAAACTGCGATTCGCCGGGATCAGGGAGAACGCGGCAACGCTCAGCGGCTTCGACGGAGCCCCGACGATCGTCAGATTGCCGTAGACGCCCAGCAGATTGAGGTAGGCGTTGATGTCGTGATCGGCGGACACGGCGTCGAGAATGAAGTCGAAGCTGCCGGCGTGCTTCTTCATCTCGTCGGCATTGCGCGACACCACGACCTCGTCCGCGCCGAGGCGCAGCGCGTCGTCCTTCTTATGCGGCGAGGTAGTGAACGCGACTACGTGCGCGCCGAGCGCGTGCGCGAACTTCACGCCCATGTGCCCCAACCCGCCGAGTCCGACCACGCCGACCTTCTTGCCCTTGCCGACGCCCTGCCGCCGCATCGGGGAGTACGTCGTGATGCCCGCGCAGAGCAGCGGCGCCGCGCCCGCGAGATTCAGATTCGCCGGCACGCGCAACGCGAAGCGCTCGTCCACGACGATGCTGTCGGAGTACCCGCCGTACGTCATCCCGCCGAGCTGCCGGTCCGGCGAGTTGAACGTCAGGATCACGTTCGGGCAGAAATTCTCGTGGCCCGTCTGGCAGTGCGGACACGTGCGGTCCGAATCGACCATGCAGCCGACGGCTGCGAGGTCGCCCACCTTATGGTTCTTCACCGCCGACCCCACCTTCGTCACGCGGCCGAGAATCTCGTGGCCGGGGACGATCGGGTAGACCGTCGGCATGAACTCGCTCCACTCGTTGCGGACCGAATGCAGGTCGGAGTGGCAGATGCCGCAGAAGAGGATCTCGATCTGCACGTCGCGCTCGCCCGGATCGCGCCGGGGAATCGTCGCGGACGCCAGGGGGGCCGTCGCGCTGGTCGCGGAATATGCTTTCGTCTGATACATGAATCTCCTATTTCCCGTACTGCTCGTCAGTCACGTGTTCCAGCCACTCGACCACCTTGCCGTCGAGCTTCTCCTGGATGGCGATGTGCGTCATGGCCGTCGTCGGCGCGGCGCCGTGCCAATGCTTCTCGCCGGGAGCGAACCAGACCACGTCGCCGGGACGGATCTCCTCGACCGGCCCGCCTTCTCGCTGTGCCCGGCCGCAGCCCGCCGTCACGATCAGCGTCTGCCCGAGCGGATGCGTATGCCACGCCGTCCGCGCGCCCGGCTCGAACGTGACGCTCGCGCCTTGCACGAACGCCGGATCGGGCGCAGCAAACAACGGATCGATCCGGACCGTGCCCGTGAACCACTCCGCCGGTCCTTTCGCGGACGCTTGGGAACCCGCTCTCTTGATGTCCATTGCTCTCCTCTCAGCGGCCGGTCAGTTGCTCCAAGTGCTCCGGATAGCGAGTGCCCTGCACCGTGATCTTTGCGGCGGCGCTGTCGATGTCGCGTAGGTCGTCTGCAGTCAATTCGATCGACGCCGCGCCGATGTTCTCCTCGACGCGCGATAGTTTCGTCGTGCCCGGAATCGGTGCGATCCACGGCTTCTGGGCCAGCAGCCACGCCAGCGCGATCTGCGCCGGTGTCGCCTTCTTCCGCTCCGCGATCGAGCCGAGCAGGTCCACCAGCGCGCGATTGGCGCGCATCGCCTCGGGGGTGAAGCGCGGCAGAATATTACGGAAGTCCGAGCTGTCGCGCGGCGTGTGCTCGTCCATCTTTCCCGTCAAAAAGCCCTTGCCCAAAGGACTGTACGGGACGAAGCCGATCCCGAGTTCCTCCACCGTCGGGAGAATCTCCTTCTCCGGCGTCCTGGTCCACAGCGAATACTCGCTCTGCAGGGCGGCGACGGGCTGGACGGCATGCGCGCGACGGATGGTCTGCGCCCCGGCTTCCGACAGACCGAAGTGTTTGACCTTGCCCTCGTGGATCAGGTCCTTTACCGCGCCCGCCACATCTTCGATGGGCACGTTCGGGTCGACGCGGTGCTGATAGAAGAGGTCGATGACGTCGGTGTTGAGGCGCCGGAGCGAAGCCTCGGCGACCTCTTTGATGTGCGCGGGCCGGCTGTCCAGTCCCGCCTGTTTTCCAGTGTTCGGGTCGAGTTTGAAACCGAACTTCGTCGCGATGACCACCTGGGAGCGGAACGGAGCCAGCGCTTCGCCGACGAGTTCTTCGTTGATGAACGGGCCGTACACTTCCGCCGTGTCGAAGAAAGTGACGCCGCGTTCGAAGGCGCCCTGGATCACCGGGATCATCTCCTGCTTGTCCTTGGCCGGGCCGTAACCGAAACTCATTCCCATGCAGCCGAGTCCGATCGCCGAAACCTCGAGGCCGCTCTTTCCAAGCTTGCGCTTCTGCATTGTTTCTCCTGTTCTCAGGGTAGGGTTTGAGGGCTAGGCAGCGGTATCCCGATCCTTCCGATTTCTTGCCTGATTCTCTTGCGTTGTTGCTTCCGACACATCGCGGACGGGTATCCTATGAGTAGGAACAGACCCATGGAACAGAGCCAATTGGCCCGCAGGATTGCCTTTTTCGTCGGCTCGGCGGAGAACCGCGCAACGGAGATTTCCGGCCTCTCACTCCACCGCCGTACCGGCCCGACCGCGCCATGCTCGATGACGTACGAGCCGAGCGTGACCGTAATCGCGCAAGGACGGAAGCGCGTCGAGCTCGGCCGCACGGTGTTCCTCTACGACGCGTCGCGATTCCTGCTGACGTCGGTAGACCTGCCCGTGGTCAGCCGCGTGGTCGAGGCGACGCCGGCCGTGCCCCTGCTCGCGATGTCCTTGAAGCTCGAAATGTCGATGGTCCGCGACCTCCTCAGCCGCGACGAAATCGAGATCCCCGAGCCGGCCTCGGACAGTCCCGGCATGGCGACGGGCAAAACGACACCGGAGTTCCTGAGCGCCTGCTGCCGGCTGCTCGATCTTCTGGAAACGCCGCAGGACATCCCGTTTCTCAGCGGGCTCATCCAGCGCGAGATCCTATACCGGATGCTCCGCAGCGCCGAGGGAGCGCGCCTGCGCGCGATCGCGACCTCGGGAGAGCAGAGCCACCGCACGGCGAGAGCGATCGCGTGGATCCGAGCGAACTACGCGAAGCCCCTGCGAGTCGAAGATCTCGCGGAGGTCGCGGGAATGGGTGTCTCGACGCTGCACCATCACTTCCGCATGTTGACGGCGATGAGCCCGCTGCAATATCAGAAACAGCTCCGTTTACAGTCGGCGCGCGGACGCATGCTGGTGGACGGAGTCGACGCCGCCACGGCCGCATTCGAAGTCGGCTACGAAAGCGCGAGCCAGTTTAGCCGCGAATACACCCGCTTCTTCGGCCAGCCCCCGATGCGAGACATTCGAGCGCTGAGGTCGCCGACCGCGCCGCCCCTGGAGTCGGTGGGCGGACCCCTTGCGCGCGGCGGAGCGAGCGGGTAACGTCAGGCGATGCGGTGTGCGCTGATGCTGACGGCCTTGTTATCTTGGACCGCCGTCGCCCAATCGGAACAGCCGCAGCGGGTTAGCGCCTGCGATTTGAATAGCAACCCGGCAGCATTTCAGCACAAATTGATCGAAGTAACCGCCTTCGTGTCGCATGGCTTTGAAGACTTCACGCTGATCGACCCTGCCTGTTCGGGCTGGCCGCGAACTTGGGCGGAATACGGCGGCGCAGTCTGGGATACCGTCTCGACTTCGGTTATCGAGGATCGAACCTGGCGTGAATTCGATCGGCTCATCCGCCTTCCGCCCGATCGCATAGTCCGCGCAACTTTAGTGGGCCGCTTCTTCGCGGGTCGACAACGCGTGCTGCCGTCAGGCGGTGTCGAGTGGAGCGGCTACGGCCACCTGGCTTGTTGCAGCTTGTTGGTGATCCAGCAGGTTGTGACGGTGGAGCCGCAGATTCACACCGACCTCGATTACCGTGCGACAGCCGACCAACCCGACATCTCCAAAGCCGGATGCAGTTACCGCGACTTCCTGCCGTTGGACGCGACGGCCGACCTCGTCGCGGCACAGCAGGCTGCGGATACAGACCGCAGCGACTGGCATTTCACGGATCCGCAAAGGGTCGCCGTCGGTTCCTTAGCGAAGTTCCTGAAGATCCCTACGGTCGCGATCGCAGGGTTGAAGCAAACCGGTCACGCACAAGGGCGCATGCTCTACCAGTGGACGTCCGCGGTAACCCGCAAAAAGTATCTGGTTGTCGTGAGCCGCCCTTACTGGCTGTCGTTTTACGCCAAAGATCCAGGCCGGACCGCATGGGTCGCCATCGCGGCATTCGAGTCGACTTGCCGGTGAAAGCGCTTGAGGTTCGCCGGTCTCGCGGGCACACCTGACGTAGAAGGAGGCTGCGAACTGGCTGGGCATCGCCACCCGCATTTTGCCGCGCATTGCGCTGCTCCAAACTCGGTCCGACCGCGCTGGCGCTGGCACGGTCTAAGAGCCTCATTCGGGTAGCGTCCGGCTGTTCCCGGCGTCCGAAGGGATCATCCTCTTGAGTTTGGCGTTCGCGGTCGAGAGAATTTGGAGGAGAACCCGATTCAGCGGCTGAGTCACCAAACGTCCAAGCTTGCACTTGGCCGGCAAACGCCGGATGGGCTTCCGGATAGGGCGACAGGCTAGGCGGCGATTCTGCCTTGAGGCTCGGCAACGTCGACGTATGCGAACAACAAATCCCGAAATTCGGGATTTTCAAGGTGCTTGGAAACGCCTTGCGGTTGAGGCGCCGGTTGTCCTGCTTCCCGGTACGCTTCCAGGTTGCTGCGAATCGCTTCGCCAGCCGCGCGCTTCGCTGCTTCGATGTTCTCTCCGTAGGTGGCAATCGCCAAATCGGGCGCCTGCACGGCAAATCCCGTTTCGGTTTGTTCCAGCATGATCAGAAATCGCATCATTTGACCTCCAGTCTGATCTTCTTAACCGTATCCACCGCTCGCCCCACCGGCACGTCTATTTGGCCAATTTGACCAGTTCCCGGCTAGTGTATCGCTTGGGCATGAAGCGAGCTGCAAAGCCCATTGTCCCGTGCCGTCGGCATCGCGACGGCTTGTGGTCTTGACGGGGGCGGTTGGCGGGGGTGACTGGTGGGCAGATCCTCCCTGACGGCGCGGCGCTTATCGAGGGGCTGAACTCCGTCCACGTCGGTGGCTGGAGGGTAGTATTACAAATCTTGTTATACTGAAAACCAATGGCGACCGCCCTCGATCCCGAGCGTCTGAGAGTCGCCCGTGTCGCGGCGCATCTGACGCAGCAGGAGGCCGCGGACCGGCTAGGCATCTCGCAAGCGTACCTCGCCCTGGTAGAGCAAGGCCGCCGGCCCGTTACCACCCACCTTCTGCCGCGCATCGCGAAGTTATACAAACTCGGTCCGACCGCTCTGCCGCTCGATCCCGATTTCCCTCGCGACAGCGCGTCACTCGCGGCCGCAGTGGCCCGCATGGGGTACCTCGCATTCCCGCGTTCAAGAGGGCGCAAACAGAACCCCGCCAGCGTCCTACTCGCTTCAGTATCGGCGGACGACCTCGAAGTGCGGGTTCTCGAAGCGCTCCCTTGGCTCGCCGTAGAATACTCGGACCTCGACTGGAATTGGCTCGTCCGCGAAGCCAAACTCCGCGATTTGCAGAACCGGCTCGGCTTCCTCGTTTCGATGGCCCGCCGAGTTGCAGAAGCACGTCGTAATGTATCCGCCGCCGACCAGCTTCGCTCCGTCGAAACGGCACTCGACCGTGCCCGCCTGGTCCGCGAAGACACTCTCTGCCAGGAGTCGCTCTCCCAGCCCGAACGCCGCTGGCTCCGCGGCGCGCGCTCCGCCGAAGCAAGGCACTGGAATCTCCTCACGGACCTCAAGACGGAGCACCTCCCCTATGCGGCTTAATCGGCCGCCGGAGCCGTGGCGTTCCTTCCTGACAGCAATCGACGTCGCGTTCGAACAAACCCTCGAATTGCACTGCATTGGCGGCTTCGCCATCGCCATGCTGTACGGGCTGCCGAGGCCGACAGTCGATATCGATTGCCTAGCCGTCATTCCCGTCGATGAGATCGCCCGCCTGGAATTTCTCGCCGGCCAAGGGTCGCCTCTCCACACGCGCCACGGCGTCTACTTGCAGCACGTCGGCATCGTAAACATCCCCGAAAACTACGCCGACCGGCTCATTCCGATCTTCCCAAGCGAATTCCGTCGTCTCCGTCTGAGGGGTCTCGAAGCCCACGACCTCGCCCTCTCCAAGCTGGAGCGCAATTCGGCGCGCGATCGTGAGGATCTCAAATTCCTCGCGCGCGCCGCCCCGCTCGACCTGGATATCCTCGAGGTTCGTTATCGTTCCGAGTTACGCCCGTACCTCGCCAACGTCGACCGCCACGACACCACTCTGCGTCTCTGGCTAGACATCCTCACTTCTTAATCCGCACAAACCCGATCCGCTCGTACGGCCCCCGCTCGCCCCACTCGTACAGCAGCCCCACCTCGCGCCGAACCGCCGCCAATGACGAGTACCCCGATGGACCTTCCCACACGACCTTCTCCGTCGTCCACCGATGCCCTCCGTCTGCGCTCGTCCGCAGCGTCATCCGCGTCCTGGTCGTCGCTGCGGGATTCGCGAACACAAGCAGCTTGCCGACCGCGATCATGCTCGCCTCGCACACCGGTTCGACCAGCGCCTCATCCAACTCCAGCGGCGACCACGTCAGCCCATCGTCGCGGCTTCGCTGCACCGCCCTTCGATTCTTCCCGTGGTAGCTGCGCATATTCAGCACCAGCTCTCCGCTCCTCAACTGCGCCACCGCCGACTCGTTCGTCTTCTCCTCCGCCACCCCGCCGACTTTCCAGGTCGCGCCACGATCGTCGCTATAGATGACGTGCGAATGCCGCTCACTTTTTCCGACGTTGTGGTCGCACGGAATCACCAGACGTCCGCTGCGCAACTGAATTCCGGTCCCCGGACCCGTCGCGTACCACGTCCACCCAGGCCGCTTCACCTGCGCCGTGATTTCGACCGGAACGCTCCACGTGGCCCCATCGTCGGAGCTGCGCGTCAGCCAGACCGTCCGGTCGCGCTCTCCGACATCGCGTTCCGGGACCGCGCCGGGATTTCGCGTCAGCAGCAGGATCACCGCCCCTGTCGCGCGCTCGACCACCGCGGTCGGATTGCCGATCGTATCCGCGCCCGCGTCGGCCACCAACTGCACGGGACCCCACGACCGCCCGCCGTCGAAACTCCGCCGCAGCAGCACGTCGATATCGCCCGCATCGCCCGCCGAATTCCGCCGTCCTTCGCAAAACGCCAGCAGCGTCCCCTTCTTTGTGGCGATCAGCGACGGGATGCGATACGTGTGATATCCGCCTTCGCCGGCACGGAACACGTCGAGGGGAGCAGCGCAAGCGCACACAACCGCCGCCAGTAGGGCGGCGCCCCGGAAAAGCATATTCGACATGGTAGCGTTTTCAAAGACCCCGCCGTCTGATACATTCTCAGAAGACATCCCAAGGCCAGGAGGCAACCAATGCAGGATCACCGTTTCTCCAGACGCTACTTCTTTTATGGGACGCTTCTCGCGGGCGCCGTCCCGTCGGGGGGCTACGGCAGCACGCCTTCGCTTGCCGGAATGGGCTATAAGTCGCCGAACGAAAAGCTCAACATCGCGGCCATCGGTATGGGCACGCGCGGTCCCGCGATCCTGGTCGGCGCAGCCGCCACGGAGAACATCGTCGCCGTTTGCGACGTCGACGAAGCCCGGTCCGCCCGTGGCTTCGCGCAATATCCCAAGGCATCCAAGCACAAGGACTACCGCAAGATGTTCGACGCCGAAGGCAAGAACTTCGACGCCGTCATGGTCGCCACCCCCGACCACTTGCACACGCCCGTATCCGTGCTCGCCATGCAGCACGGCAAGCACGTCTATTGCGAGAAGCCCCTCACCCGCACGGTCTGGGAATCGCAGCTCCTCGCCGACGCCGCCGTGAAGTACAAGGTGGCGACCCAGATGGGCAACCAGGGCTGGAACCATGAGGGCACCAAGACCGCGTGCGAGATTTTCTGGTCCGGCGAGATCGGCGAGGTCCGCGAGTTGCATGCGTGGACCGGCGGTATCTACGGTGGACAGCCGAACCTTCCCGAAACCGGCCCCGAAGCGACGCCCGTACCGGCGACGCTCGATTGGGACCTCTGGCAGGGGCCCGCGGCGCCGCGCGCGTTCAACCCGCTGATGACCAACCAGTGGCGCGCGTTCCAGGACTTCTCCACAGGCGGCTCGCTTGGCGACTGGCTGGTCCACAACATCGGCCCCGCCCACCTCGCGCTGCAACTCGATAAGGCCGGCCCGACGTCGGTCGAGTGCGTCATGGTCGAGGGCAAGAACCAGTGGCTCTGGCCGCTGCGCGCGCACCTCGTCTTCGAGTTTCCGGCCCGCGGCAGCATGCCGCCCGTCACCGTCCACGCCTACCAGAACATGCGCGGCGACTTCCAGAATCCCGAGGGCATGGCCGAAAACGACCGCCTCTTCCCGGGGATGAATAACCTCGCGGAGAAGGGCCGGCCGTTCAACGGCAGCGGCGACGGCATGATGCTCACCACTCCGCCGAACCCGAACGCCACCGCCGGACGCGGACCGGGCGGGTTCCCTGGCGGTCGCGGACCGGGTGGCCCTGGTGGACCCGGTGGACCCGGCGGACCGGGTCGTGGCCCGGGCGGAATGCCTCCCGGCGCGCCTACCGATCCGAAGCTCCGCGCGCCTGGCAACGGCGCGGTCTTCGTCGGTTCGAAAGGGTACATGGCGACCACGCAGCGCGGCGAAGGCGTTTGGCTGCTGCCGGCCGCCCGCTGGGCCGATTACAAGCTGCCGCCGCAGCTCCTCACTCGCGGCGTCAATCACCAACAGGACTGGATCCGCGCCTGCAAAGGCGGCGCTCCCGGCGTCTCCGATTTCGCCGTCGCCACCAAGTACATCGAGTGGCTTGCGCTGGGCACGATCGCCCTGCGCGTCCCGGGCAAGCTGATGTGGGACGCCAAGAATCGCCGCTTCAGCAACAGCGACGAAGCCAACAAATACCTCAAACCCTACCTCCGCAAGGGTTGGGACCTGAAGCTCTAACGCAAGGAGAAGACGAATGCAATTTCATCGATCGACTACGATTCTCACCGGCGCCTGCGCCGTCGCGCTGTGCGCCGGCGTCTTCACCTCGATGAACGCCCAGCCCCCGCAAGGGGGCCGGGGCGGCGGTGGACGCGGCGGCGCGGCCGCCAATATTTTCACCGCGGCCGACGCCGATAAGGACGGCTTCGTCACCCGCGACGAGCTCCGCAGCGCCTTCGCCAAATGGTCCGGCGACTCGGCGACGCAGGAGCAACTCGCCACCGCGCTCAACGCCGCCTTCCCCGCGCCCGCGCCTCCGCCGGTCCGTGAGCAGCCGCGCACGGCGAAGCCCGAGGATGTCGAGAAGATGATGGCCGCGCTTCCGGACAAGGCTCCCGCCAAGCCGAAGCGCGCGCACAAAATCCTCGTCCTCAGCAAGGCCGCGGGTTTCGTCCACTCCTGCATTCCGCTGGTCGCGACCACCATGGAGGCGATGGGCAAGAAGACTGGCGCGTGGACCGCGACCGTTACGTACGACCCGGCCGACATCACCGCCGACAACCTGAAGCAGTACGACCTCCTCTTCCTGAACAACACCACCGGCAACTTCCTCGACGATCCGAACGATGCCGCCGCCACCGCCGCCCGTAAGAAGGCGCTCCTCGACTTCGTCCGCTCGGGCAAAGGACTCGCCGGCATACACGCCGCCAGCGACTCGTATCACGAGGCACGCGGCGCCGCTGCCGCTCCCGCCACCGCTGGCTTCGGCGGACGCGGTCCCGGTTCTCAGTTCGCCGGGCAGTTGCTCCGCGCCGGCGATAAGAATCAGGACCAGAAGCTGAGCCGCGACGAAGCCCTCGCGGTCGCCGACGAGTGGTACGCCAAGCTCGACACCACCTCGGCCGGTAAGATCAGCCAAGCCGATTTCGCCGCGCGCTTCGCCTCCGTTCTCCCGGCCAACCCCGCTCCCGCGGGCGGCGGCAGAGGCCCCGGCGGCCCGCAGACCGGACGTCCCGGCCGCGACCCGCAGGTCGGCACCTGGCCCGAGTTCAACACCATGATCGGCGGCTTCTTCAAGTACCACTGGCTCGATCCGCAGCTCATCACGGTCAAGATCGACGACCCGAAGAGCCCCATCACCGCCATGTTCCACGCTGAGGAATTCGAGATCCACGACGAGACTTACACCTTCGGCATGGAGGTCTGGTCGCGCAAGAATCTCCACATCCTCACCAGCATCGATTACGCCAAGATGAGCGACCCCGACAAAGCGAAGGAAGACTTCCCGCGCGCCGACCACGACTACGGTCTGAGCTGGATTCGCAAGGAAGGCAAGGGCCGCGTCTTCTATGAAGCGCACGGCCACAGCGAGCGCATCTACGCCATGCGTCCGATGCTCGAGCACGTCCTCGCCGGCGTGCAGTACGCCCTCGGCGATCTCGCTGCCGACGACGCTCCGAGCGCGAAGTAATGCGCTCCGTCCGCATCCTGCTCGTGCTGGCCGCGACCCTAGTCGCGGCCGGCGCGCAGCCGGCTTATCCGAATCTCGAGTATGCCCCCGCCGACCCGGCGGGTTCGAACGGCCACAAGCTCGACCTCTATATTCCCGCCGGAGCGACGGGCTCCCTGCCGGTCGTGATCTGGACCGGCGGCTCCGCGTGGCGCTCCGACGGGGGCAAGAACTCGGCCGGTCCGATCGCTGCGCAACTCAATCCCGCAGGGTACGCCGTCGCCGGCGTCTCGATTCGCTCCAGTTCGCAGGTGAAGTTTCCCGGTCAGCTTCACGACATCAAAGCCGCCATCCGCTGGCTCCGCGCGAACGCCGCGCAGTACCACCTCGACCCCGCCCGCATCGCGATTATGGGCGATAGCTCCGGCGGCTGGACCACTGCGATGGCCGCGGTCACCGGCGATGTCCCAGAGCTCGAAGGAACGGTCGGATCCAGCGGCCAGTCGAGCGTCGTCCAGGCCGCCGTCGCGTTCTATCCGCCCACGAACTTCCTCGCGATGGACGCGTGGGCGCTCCGCAAATGCGGCGCCGGCGCGTTTTGCCACGACGCGGCCGACTCGCCCGAGTCGATGCTCGTCGGCTGCGCCATCCAGACCTGTCCCGAAAAGGTGAAGGCAGCCAGCCCGCTCTCCTACATCAGCGCCGCCGATCCGCCCATCCTGATCCTCCACGGCGACTCCGACCCGCTCGTCCCCCACAATCAGGGCGAGCAGCTCTACATGGCGCTGAACAAGGCGTGTAAGGACGCGATTTTGATCACGCTGCCGAAGGCCGGCCACGGCCCTGTCGTCGGCTTCCTCACCAGCGATTCGACGCGCGAAGCCGCCACGATGCGGTCGACGTCGGCCGCGGGCTGCGCCGTCACCAACCCCGTGCCCTACACGCCGAGCTGGAAGACGATCACGGATTTCCTGGATCGCACGCTGCGCCGTTAGCGGTCGAAGAAATCGGCGAGCGCGTAGAGATTCGCGTTCAGCGACTTCATCGACGCCAGCAAGTCCGCGTACGGCTCGTACCGCAAATTCACCAACCCCTTATTCGAATCGCGATTCGACGGGTCGGTGGTGAGATCTTCGGGGTCGTTGTCGAGGTACTTGAACCAGTGCCAGCCGACGCAGTTCTTCGACTCCAGGAGCGCCAGTGTGAAGTTCTGATAGAACCATCCGCGGTCCCGCTGCGTCGGAACGTTCCATCCCGCGCCGCTCGTGTTCGGAAACCCCGAGTCCTCGCCCTTCGTGTACCACTCGGTCACGAGGAAGGGCTTCCCCGACTCCGCTGTCCACATCGACATCAGGTCCGCAGGCGGGGTCCAGTAGTTGTACACGTTCACCGACAGCACGTCGACGCTTTTGCCTGCCGCGCGCATCACCGCCGCCGACTTCAGAAAGGGGCCGTGCATCCGCGGTCCGAGGCACAGATGATTCGGATCGTGCTTGCGGATCGCCGCCGTGGTCAGTTCGAAGTACCGGCCATAGACGAAGCCGCGGAACCCGTCGCGGGCCGCGTCATCGATGTCGCGTGTCTTACGGTCCGCCAACCACTGCTCCGCCGCCTTGCGTCCCGGATCGTCCGCGTCCAGCTTCAGCGATTTGTCGAGAAGGTCCGCGGGCGCGGGCAGTTCGTTATCGGAGAAGTGGCCGAGGAGAAACGGATCGTCCTTCGACGCCGCGAGCTTCCGCGCCGTTGCGTCGCACGACGCCGGGAACTCCGGATGAAACACCGGGATCACGTCATTCGCATACCCGAGATGTCCCGACTGCTGATGCGTGAGCTTTTTCGCGCGCCCGAAATCGCCCATGAAGTTGCTCGTTGTGCAATACACCAGCGGATGCGGCGCGCCGCGCAGCAGTTCGACATCCGACCACCCGCCTGCGCCCGTGAAGCCGTTCGCGCGCAGCAGGTCGCTGGTCTCCGCGGCCCACTTTTCCGGCGTGCCGAACTTCGCCGCCAGGTTCCGCCGGTTCGCTGCCGACTTCCCCGGCGACAGGGAGCAAATGCCCGCGTGCAGATACGGATTGCCGGCGGGATCGACGAGATACCATCGCGCCCCGAGTTTCACCTGCCGGAAGAAGCCGCTCGCGGACTGCTTGCGGTCGAGTCGCCCGCCGTACTGGTCCGTCTTCGGCGCCTCCGCGGCGGGCGTGAAGCCCGCGACGCGATCGAGCGTGCGGGTCGGATACTCCCGCCATTCGTCGGTCGGCTTGCGGCGCGCTTTCTCGATGCGGAGGTCCTGTGCGCGCAGCGCGCCCGCGGCCCCGATGGCCAGCGCAAATTCCCGGCGTGTGAGTCTCATGTTTCACGCCGATCGTAACATCGGGCGCCGTCAGTCCGCGCGCAAGGCGGCCAGCGGATCGGCCGTAGCCGGGATCACCGCCATCACCCGGCTTTTGTGTTCTTGGCGGGCTTGGCGTCTTTGCGAGAGAAATGCTTTTCCTCGCCGCGACGTCTGTCGCCCTTCGAAGCTCAGTGTATGAGATGCGCGGCGACGAATGCGCCGGCGTATGCCACGACCGTCATGTAGGTGAACTGGATGGCCGGCCATTTCCAGCCGCCGGTCTCCCGCCGCACCACCGCGATGGTCGAGATGCATTGCATCGCGAACGCGAAGAACACCAGCAGCGCGACCGCTCCGCCGGGAGTCAGGTCCTTGCGGATCGCCGCCTCCAGGCCGTCGTGTTCGGTCTCCGGATTCATCCCGTAGATCGTGCCCAGCGTCGCGACGATGGTCTCCCGCGCCGCCAGCGAGGTGATCAGCCCGATCCCAATCTTCCAGTTGAAGCCGAGAGGCTTGATTACCGGCTCGATCGTCCGGCCGATCGTCCCCGCCAGACTGTTCTCAATGTGGGCCGGCTGCCCGTTCTGCATCGGCACCACCGACATAACCCATAGGAGCACCGTCACCAGCAGAATCACGGTGCCTGCGCGCCGCAGGAACACCTTCGCGCGATCCAGCAGCCGCAGCCCGATCGATTGCGCGGTCGGCCAGCGGTACGACGGCATTTCCAGCAGGAACGGGGTCCGCCCGCTCTTGAGCACCGACGATTTCAGCACCTTTGCCGTCACCACCGCCGCCAGGAAGCCCAGCACATAGAGGGACACCAGCGCCACCGTCTGCGCGCTCAGAAACACGCCGATGATGTGCTTGTTCGGAATGAACGCGGCGATCACCAGGCCATAGAGCGGCAGCCGCGCCGAGCACGTCATGAACGGCGCGATCAGTATCGTTGCGATGCGGTCGCGCTTGTTCTCGATCGTCCGGGTGGACATGATCGCCGGCACCGCGCACGCGTGGGACGAGAGCAGCGGAATAAACGACTTCCCCTGTAGCCCGACCCGCGCCATGGTCCGGTCCGCGATCATCGCGGCGCGCGCCAGATAGCCCGAATCTTCGAGAATCCCGATGAAGAAGAACAGCAGCAGGATCTGCGGCAGGAACGCGACCACCGACCCGACACCCGTCCAGATGCCGTCGATCCACAGCGACCGGAGCAGCGATTCGTGCATCTGCGTCTTCATCCAGTCGCCAGAGAGTTGCAACAGGTGGTCGACGACCTTCTTCGAAATATCGCCCGCGCTGAAGATCACCTGGAACACGCCGAGCACGACCAGGATGAAGATCGCCGGCCCGAGCGCCGGGTGCAGGAAGATCGCATCCAGGCGCCGCGTCCACTTGGGTGGGATCGGCGGCAGATACGACGCTTTCCCGCTCACTTGCCCCGCCCACGCGCGGCACTTCGGGACGTCCTGCAGGACCGGCAGTTCCTTGGGCGACGGCTTCGGCATCACGCCCGTCAGGAACTCGTGGACCTTCTCGATTCCTTCGCCGGCCCGCGCGCTGATCAGCGCCACCGGCACTCCGAGCTCTGCCGAGAGCTTCGCCACGTCGACCTTGCCGCGCCGATTGCGCAGGTCGTCCGCCATATTGAGGATGATGAGCGTCGGCAGGCCCAGCGCCAGGATCGGCGCCGCCAACATCAGGTGGCGGCCGAGATTCGTCACGTCGAGGACCAGCAGGACTGCCTCGGGCTTGGGGGTATCGGTGCGCTTCCCGGTGAGGACGTCGTGCGCAACCTGCTCGTCCTCGGACCGTGGCTGTAGGCTATAAACGCCCGGGAGGTCGATCAGTTGGATGGTGCGGCCGTCCGGCAGCTCGGCCAGGCCGGTGTGCTGCTCGACCGTCACGCCGGGGAAATTCGCTACCTTCTGGCGCAGGCCGGTGAGGCGGTTGAAGAGGGTGGTCTTACCGGAATTCGGAGGGCCGATCACCGCGACGGTATTGACCGCCCCAGCCTTCGGGAATTCCAGGACGGCCGTCGATCCACACCCTTGGCAACTGCTGCACTCGCTCATCTTACTTCCTCGGTTTACGGTGTTCGATGTGAACCTGTAGCAGCTTCGCCGTTTCACGCCGCAACGCGATCTCGGAGCCATCCACCTGAAAGACTCGCGGATCTCCGCCCGGGGCGCTCCAACTGGCGGTTACGCGCGTCCCCGGCAGGAATCCGAGCTCCATCAAACGCCGCGCGTCGTCGACCGGCAAATCGATTCGATCGAGGATCGCTGCATCGCCGCGGCGCAGGTCCACCAGGGTCGCGGGCAGCGCTGCCGGTAAACTGCTGTTGCCACTGAGTTGCATCTTGGTTTCAGTATGCGCGACTCTTAAATTCCTGTCAATACCCGCTTTCGCGCGACCCCGGCTTTTTTTGCCCACAGCTCGACCGGCGCCCCCAAGTGCGCCAAAATAAAGGATAACAGATGGAGACGCCTCCGAAAATCCGCCGATTTCGCCTCTCCGATATGGATCGCATCGCCGCCATCGAATCGGCCTCCTTTGGAAGAGACGCATACGACCGCAACTTATTTGCAGAGTTCTTCCACAAATGCGGGGGTCTCTTCTTAGCCGCCGAATGGCGAGGGGTAGTGCGCGGGTACTGTGTCTCCTGCACGCGCGGGGAGCGGGCCGAAATCGTCTCGATCGCGGTCGAACCGGCCTTCCGCCAACACGGCATCGCTACCTCCCTGATGGACAGCACTTTACGTCGACTCCGCCGCCGCCCGGTCGCCCGGGTCGTGCTCATGGTCAAGGTCCGCAACCGTCCCGCACGCCTCTTTTACGAGAAATACGGCTTCGAAAAAGTAAGGTTGGTACGCGGATACTACGAAAACGGGGCCGATGGGATATTGATGTCGCGGGAGCTCTAAAGGCTGCGTGAAAATGTCAGGTCGGCCGGTCCAAGCCTTGAACGCGCCGGCGGTAAACCTCGAACGCCGGCTTCGGCGAGTAGTCGTCGCGCGTGATGCCAAAACCGTGAAACAAGTCGGGATTACCGCTGTCGGAATCGCGAAGGTCGAACAGCGTATATCGTTCGATGTTCAGCCGCTCCGCTTCCGCCTCGACGATCCCGATCACCTCGTCCAGCACCTCAGCCTGGCGGTCTTCGGGGCGTTCCGGTCCGGTGGGCCAGCCATGCTCGGCGATGTGAATCGGCACTTCGGGCCCTAATCCCGCGGCCGGCATCCACTGGGATCGGAACGCTTCCAGGACGCCCATGGTTGCGACAGCCAACCGATCGGCTGAGACGCGCCGGAATACGTCCGGAAAGAAGTCGACGCCGACGTAGCCCAGGGCATCGCGGAACGCGCTTCCACCCAGTTGTCCGATGGCAGCCCAGAACTCCGATTCGGGGCCGAATGTGGGAGTCGAATTGAAGCCGACTTTCACACCGCCCAAGCCCAGCGCATCCAGTTGCCGTCGCGCCGCTACGACACCCTCTACCAGCGCGCGCCGCACATTCGGATACGGACCGTCGATGCAGTCCGGACCGTGAACGAAACTCGCCTCCTCCGTCACCTGCACCGAATAGAGATGCTCCGCGTTCTGCCGGATGCGCGCGCCCAGAAACTCGAGAAAACCCGCTACGTCTCCGCTTGCGGACTGGAACATCACCACCAGGTCGAACAAGCGCCCGTTTCCGGCGCAAGCCCGGAAATCGCTCGGCGTGCCGGGCGGCCATTTGGACGGATTCGCCGCATCGCTGAAGCGTTCATAGACCCGCACAACGAAAGGCCGCACGTCCCCCTGTAGCTCGTCGAGGCATGCGGCAATCCGTTCGGGATCGTCCGGCGGGCCGGAGGTGATGCCCGTATCCGAGCCCGCCCCGCCGCCCGGGTAGATTCCGAAGGTCAGCTTTCGATTCGTCATGCGTACAGTGTACGCATTTGCGTACGTCGTACGCAACCGGCTATTCTGGGGCCAGTGAATCGCGATCAGATTGCCGCAGCGGCGCTTCGGCTTGCCGACCAGGGCGGCCTCGAAGCCGTCACCATGCGCGAGGTCGCCAAGAGCATCGGGGCCGGCGCGATGTCGCTCTATCGCCACGTTCCGAATAAGGACGGCCTACTCGATCTGATCCTCGATCGCGCTTTCGGCGAAATGGATCTCCCCGCGGCGAGTTCTCTAGGGCCCCGACGCGCGCTCGCCCAGGCGGCGCGGTCCGGGCGCCGGACCATGCTCGCTCATCCATGGCTTTCCACGCTGACCACACTACGGCCCACCCTCGGCGAAAACTACCTGCGCTGGTTCGAAGCCATGCTCGAAATCACGCGCGCCCCACGCCGCAACGTCCGGACGCAGGTGAGGATCATCGGCACGCTATGGTCCTACGTTTCGGGCTTCGCAGCTTACGAAAATGGAGAGCGGCAAACCGGCCTCACAGCCGGCGAGAAGCGGGTCGCTGCCAAGCCGCGGGTTGACGAACTCTTGACTTCCGGGAAGTACCCGCGCTTGCAGGAATTCGTGGCGGCGGAAATCGGCGATCCCACCGACGCCGACTTCGAGTTCGGTCTCAACGCCGTGCTGGATGGCCTTACGGTAGACTAGCTTCACTGTCTGTGAAAACTACCTATACTCCCGCCTCCGCGGACTATCTCGGCGAGCGCAAACTGCGCCGCCACGCGCGCGTCCTGCACCTCTGGGCCATGGGGGTCGGCGCCGTGATCTCCGGCGACTTCTTCGGCTGGAATTTCGGGCTCACCGCCGGCGGCTTCGGCGGGATGCTGGCCGCCCTCGCCGTCATGACCGTCATGTACTCCGGGCTCTGCGACTCGATCGCCGAGATGTCGCCCGCGCTGCCGCATGCCGGCGGCGCCTACTCGTTCGCACGCACCTCGATGGGCGCCTGGGCCGGCTACATCACCGGGCTCGCCGAGAACATGGAGTACATCCTGACCCCGGCCGTGATCGTCGTCGGGATCGGCGGCTACCTGGGCGCAGTCTTCGGCACGCCGCACTCGTTCGAACCCGTCTGGTGGCTGGTCTGCTATGCGATCTTCGTGGCGCTCAACGTGTGGGGAGTCGAGATGACGTTCCATGTGTCGATCGCGGTCACGCTGATCGCGCTCGCCGTGCTGGCCGTCTTCTGGGCGGGAGCCGCGCCGCACTTCGACGCCGCGCGCTGGGCTACTCCATACTTCCCCGCCGGTGTGCCGGTGTGGAAGGCGACCGTCGCCGAACTTCCGTTCGCGCTTTGGCTATATCTCGGGATCGAGCAACTCCCGCTCGCCGCCGAGGAGAGCCACGACCCGAAGCACGACATGCCGCGCGGCATCATGACCGCCTTGTGGACGCTGATCGCGTGCTCGTTCCTGACCGTGATCCTGAGCGGCGCCATGGCGCCCGGGACGGCGACGATCGCCAAGTCTAACGAGCCGCTGTTCCTGGGCTTCCAGACGATCTTCGGTGCCGGACTCAAAGCGAAAGTCCTCGCGCTCGCCGCCTGCGCCGGCCTCATCGCCAGCTTCCACACGATCATCTTCGCGTACGGCCGCCAGATCTACTCGCTCTCGCGCGCGGGCTATTTCCCGACATGGCTTTCGGTGACGCACCGCACGCGGAAGACGCCGCATCGCGCTCTGCTGGCCGGGTCGGCGATGGGCTTCCTGGCAGCGCTGGCGATCTATCTGACGCCGCAGGGCGGGGCAGTCGGCGCGGTCCTGTTGAATATGGCGGTGTTCGGCGCGGTATTGGCGTACATCCTCCAGATGGCGTCGTTCATCGTGCTGCGCCTGCGCTTCCCGTCGCTGGAGCGCCCCTACCGCAGCCGACTCGGGATCGCCGGGGCAGCGGTCGCGGCCCTGATCTCCGCCGTGACGCTGATCATGCTATTCGCGAATCCCGACTACAACAAGGGCGTGATCGGCGCGGCGGTCTGGTTCGTGTTCGGGATCGCGTACTTCGCCCTGCACGGCCGTCACAAGCTGGTCCTCTCGCCCGAGGAGGAGACGGCGTTCCGCGAGCGTGGCGAGGCCGCTCCGGTATGAACCTGCGCGAGCTGATGGCGAAAGCCTCGCCCGCGCGCTCCGGCGACGAACTGGCCGGCATCGCCGCGGCCACCGCCGAGGAACGGGTCCGCGCCCAGATGCAGCTCGCCGACACCCCATTGAACTCATTCCTCGCCGACCCGCTCATCCCCTACGAGACGGACGAGGTCACGCGTCTCATCTGCGACTCGCACGATGCCGCCGCATTCACGCCCGTCTCCCACCTGACCGTCGGCGAGTTCCGCGACTGGCTGCTCTCCGGCGACGCGACCCCCGACCGGCTCGCGGCCCTCGCTCCCGGACTCACGCCCGAGATGGCCGCCGCCGTCTCCAAAATCATGCGCGTGCAGGACCTCGTCGCTGCCGCCAAGAAATGCGTCGTCGTGACCCGCTTCCGTTCGACCATAGGACTTCCCGGCCGCCTCGCGACGCGTCTCCAGCCCAACCACCCGACCGACGATCCGCGCGGCATCGCCGCCAGCGTCCTCGAAGGCCTCTCCTACGGCAGCGGCGACGCGGTGATCGGCGTCAACCCCGCCAGCGACAGCGTCGCGACTGTCGAGACGCTGCTCCACATGCTCGACCGCATCCGCGCCACGTACGACATTCCGACGCAGATCTGCGTCCTCGCGCACGTCACGACGCAAATGGAGGCGCTGCGCCGTGGCGCGCCGGTCGATCTCGTCTTCCAGTCGATCGCCGGGACGGAGGCGGCGAACACGTCCTTCGGCGTGAATCTCGCGATGCTCGACGAGGCGTGCCAGGCCGCGCGCGAGCTCGGCCGCGCCACCGATCACGTCATGTACTTCGAGACGGGGCAGGGCAGCGCGCTCTCGGCGAACGCGCACCACGGTGTCGACCAGCAGACCTTGGAGGCGCGCGCCTACGCGGTCGCGCGGCGGTACCGTCCGCTGCTCGTCAATACGGTGGTCGGCTTCATCGGCCCCGAGTATTTGTACGACGGCAAGCAGATCGTCCGCGCCGGCCTGGAGGATCACTTCTGCGGCAAGCTGCTCGGCGTCCCGATGGGCTGTGACATCTGCTACACCAATCACTCCGAGGCCGATCAGGACGATATGGACGTTCTCCTGACCCTGCTCGGCGCCGCCGGGTGCAACTACGTCATGGGCGTCCCCGGCGCGGACGACGTCATGCTGCACTACCAGAGCACCAGCTTCCACGACGCGTTGTACCTGCGGAGCGCGCTCAACCTGCGGCCCTCGCCCGAGTTCGAGGCGTGGCTGGAACGACGTCCGCAACTGGAGCCCGAGCGATGGCTATTGACCTGAGGCCGTTCACGCCGGCGCGCGTCGGCGTAGGCCGCACCGGCGACAGCCTGCCGACCGCCGAGCTGCTCCGCTTCCAACTCGACCACGCCCGTGCCCGTGACGCCGTCCACGAAGCGCTCGACCCCGCGTCGCTGGGCGTGCCGCACGTGCTCGTGCGCAGCGCGGCGCCCGATCGCGCCACGTACCTGCGCCGTCCCGACCTCGGCCGCCGCCTCGCGCCGGACACGCAGTTGCAGCGCGGCGATTACGACGCGGCGTTCGTCGTCGTCGATGGACTCTCCGCGCCCGCCGTCCATCGCCACGCGGTCCCGCTGATCCAGGCGGTGACGCCGCTGCTAGAAGGCTGGCGTTTCGGGCCCCTCACGGTCGTCCTCCAGGGCCGCGTGGCGATCGGCGACGAGATCGGCGAACGTCTCGGCGCACGCCTCGTCGTGGTGCTGATCGGCGAGCGCCCCGGGCTGACCTCGCCCGACAGCCTCGGCGCGTATCTCACCTGGGACCCGCGCCCCGGCCGCACGGACGCAGAGCGCAATTGCATCTCGAATATCCGCCCCGAAGGGCTCAGCTACGAGGCCGCCGCGGGTACACTGGTATTTCTCATGGCCGCCGCCCGGTCGCGCCGGCTCTCGGGGGTCGCTCTCAAAGATGAAAGTCGCTACCTGGAATATTAATTCCATCCGCCGCCGCCTGCCGCTCGTTCTGGAGTGGCTGGAGCGCCACCGTCCGGACGTCCTCTGTCTCCAAGAGACGAAGGTGCAGGACCACGAATTCCCGCTGATGGATCTCCAGGCCGCCGGCTATCACGTCACCTTTCGCGGCGAGAAGTCGTACAACGGCGTCGCGACCCTGACGCTCGCCGAGCCCGAGCGTGTCCGCCACGGACTGCGCGAAGGCCCCGATTCCGAGGACACGCGCATGCTGGAGGTCGCGGTCAACGGCATCACGATCGTCAATAGCTACGTCCCGCAGGGCTACAAGATCACGTCCGACAAGTACGTCTTCAAACTCGAATGGTACGCGCGCGTCCGCCGCTGCTTTCAGGAGCGCTTCGACCCCTCGCAGCCCCTGATCTGGACCGGCGACCTGAACGTCGCGCCCGAGCCGATCGACGTCTACCACCCCGAGAAGCGCGTCAACGACCCCGACTTCCACATCGACGCGCGCAACGCGTTCCAGCAGACGGTCGCGTGGGGCTTCACCGACGTGTTCCGCAAACTGCACCCGGATCGCGTCCAGTACACCTATTGGGACTATTTCCGGAACGCGTTCGACCACAACTGGGGCTGGCGCATCGATCATATCCTGGCCACTGCGCCGCTCGCTGCCAAGTGCCGCGCTTGCGATGTCGATACGGAGCCGCGCAAATCCGAGATCGCTTCGGACCACACGGTCCTCTGGGCGGAGTTCGACGTATGACGAGACGATCGCTAATCACGGGAGGCGTCGCCTTGGCGCTGCGGCAGAACAAAGTGGACGAGGCGGTCCGCCTCATTCAGAGCAAGACCGACAGCGGCGATCTGCGTGCCGCGGTCCTGCACGTGCGCCAAGGCAAGGAAGTGGTCACGCGCGCGTTCGGCGCCGCGAAAACTCCTGACGCCGTGTTCCTGCTGGCGTCGATCTCGAAACCGATGACGTCGTCGGCGGTGATGCTGCTGGTCGACCGCGGCAAGGTCGCGCTCGCCGACCCGGTGAAGAAGCACATTCCCGAGCTGCAGCACGACGCGATCCTCGTGCGGCATCTCCTCACCCACACGTCGGGGCTTCCCGACATGCTTCCGGAGAACGAGGCGCTGCGGAAGCGCCACGCGCCGCTGAAGGACTTCGTCGCGGCGACGTGCAAGACGCCGCTGCTCTTCGCGCCTGGCACGCAGATCCGCTATCAGAGCATGGGAATTCTGCTGGCCGCGGAGATCGTCGAACGCGTCTCGGGACGTCCGCTGCCGGACTTCCTGCACGACGAGATCTATGGACCGCTCGGGATGAAAGCGACCTCGATGGGACTCGGAGGACGCCCGATCGCGAGCACGATGCAGTGCCAGGTCGACGACCCGTCGGACTGGGATTGGAACAGCCCCTACTGGCGCAATCTCGCGAGCCCCTGGGGAGGAGCGCACGCGCCGGCGGCGGACATCGCAAGGTTCATGGAGTACTTCGTGAAGCCCGACCCACCAGTCCTGAAGCCCGCGACCGCCGCCTCGATGATCGTCGACCAGACGGGCCTGAAGCCGGGTTGGGGACTGGGCTGGATGCTGATGCGAGGAGGCTTCGGCCACAGCGGCTCGACGGGAACGCTGGCGTGGCTCGACCCAAAGAAAGATCTCAGCTTCGTCCTGCTGACGACGCGCCCGTCGGCAGTGTCGGCGAAGATGGTCCTGAACCCCGCAGCGGATCTGATCGGGCAAGCGGCGGAATAGAGGACCGGGGTTACCAATATGGTAACCTTGTCTCAGTGAGAATACTGAGCAAACCGGCGCTGATCGATTTCGCCAAGCGATACGCTGACGCTCTCCCCGGACTGATGCACTGGTACGGCGTGACCAAACGGGCCGCGTGGACTCACATCGATGATGTTCGTCAGGATTTTCCCCACGCGGACGCGGCAGGGATCTTCACCGTCTTCAACGTCAGCGGAAACAAATACCGCTTGGTCACAGTCATCAAGTATCGGTGGCAAGTAGTCTATGTCCGAAATGTTCTCACGCACGCCGAGTACGGCAAGGGCAAATGGAGAGAGTCATGAGCACCACCACAATCGACGCACGCCGGTACGCGGCGCTCCTGAGCGAGACGCTGCCGGCTGTCATTCGCACCCGGACCGAATACCGCCGAATGCTGGCGGCGGCTAAGGATCTGATTGAGCGGCCGGACGACGAAGTTTCTCCGGAAGAAGGCCGGCTCCTGGAGTTGCTGTCGATTCTCATCGAAGACTACGAAAACCGCACGAGTCCGACACCGAAGGTCCCGCCGTCCCAGATGCTCGCGCACCTGCTCCAGGAACGTGGGATGAAGCCGAGCGATCTATGGGCGATTCTTCCGAAGAGCCGGGTGTCGGAAATCCTCAGCGGCAAACGCGGCATCAGCAAGGCGCATGCGCGGCACTTCGCGGACCTGTTCCGAGTGCCGGCCGAGCTCTTCCTCTGAGGCTCGATGATCGTCGACCTGATCGGGCAAGCGGCGGAATAAGAACTTTCACGCAAAGCCGCCAAGCCGCAAAGGAACGCAAAGGAAGACTTGCGCTTGTGTTCTTGGCGTTACTTTGCGGCTTGGCGGCTTGGCGCGAAATTGTTTTCCTACGGAGCCGCGAAGTGCTTCTGCAGTACGAGCGCGACCGTTCCACGCAGCCTCGCCATGCCGTCCTCGTGGGTCGGGATCACCGCCGGGACGCAGCCTCCCGGGAGCACTTGGGCCTGCACCTCTGCTTCGATCACGGGACCGAAACGCTGCCACGACCTTGTGAGGTCTCCGACCACGATGATGCGTTCCGGCGAGAGCCCCGCCACGATCATCCGCATGCCGCGTCCGAGATGGTGGGCCATGGTTTCGAGCGCCTTCACCGCGCGCGCGTCGCCGTGGTCGGCGCGGCTCAGGAGCTCCACGAACGACAGCCCGGAGTCTTCCGCGCCCGATTCGCCGTAGTAGCGCAGCGCGGCGCGATTCGACGCGAAGACTTCCCAGCAACCACGGCTCCCGCACCCGCACAGCGGACCTTTCGGGTCGACCGGCACGTGTCCGAACTCGCCCGCCATGCCGCTCAGGCCGCGGACCACGTCGCCGTTCACCAGGATGCCCGTGCCGATGCCTTCCGACACGGTCACTACGACGACGTTCTGATTGTCGGTGATGTGGTCGAACCACACGGCCGCGAGAACGCAGGCGTTGGCGGCATTCTCCAGCACCACCTCCAGACCGGTCGCCTTCGAGATCGGTCCGCGCAGATCGACGTCGCGCCACTTCAAATTCGGCGCGAAGACGAGCCGGTCGGTGGTCGGATTAAAACGCCCTGGAAGGCTAATCCCGACGCCCTCGATCTTCTTTTTGTCGCAGGCGGCGACGATCTTCTGGATGGACGCGATGATGCCCTCGATCGCGACGGCGGGGTCGGCGTCCGTCGGCGCCGCTTCTTGAAAGGTGAACTTGCCGTTGGCGTCCGCGAGCGCGACCGTGATCTGCGACGGGCGGATATCGACCCCAATGATGACGCGGTCGTCGTTCAGCCGCAGGAACGTCGGACGGCGGCCGCGCGGCAGGCGTCCGGTCGGCCCTTCGAGCACCCAGAGCTCCTGGATGAGCTGCTCGACGATGAGCGAGATCGTGCTGCGTTGGAGGCCCGACGCGCGCGCCAGGTCCGCCCGCGAAATCGGCTGCCTCGTGCGGATGAGGTTGAGGACGATGCGTCGATTAATGTCGCGTACGACCTCGCTCGAGGCGGCGCGCATCTGCTGCGGCGAAATCACGATTTACTGTACCGCAATTGAAATCGGACCCGAAGCTACCAAACCCTGTTGCAGGACCAGCGGGACGCTGCCGGTGACGCCCGCCGGGACTGTCACTGCCACCTGATACAGCCCGATTGAGTTCGGCGCCGCGATCGAGTAGACGACGGTCGCCGGCTTGCTGCCGATGGTCGCGGTGACGGGCGCGGTTTGAGCCAGCGGGGCGGACGGCGCAAGCAGGCCGGTCTCCTGCGCGGGAGTCGTCGCGCCGAGGCCGGTCGCGTACACGACCAGGATGTCGCCCGCTTTCGCCGGATTCGCGGCGGAGACGATCGAGAAGTTGCTGTTCTTGACGACGACGAACGCCGCCGGAGCGGTTGCCGCGACCGTCACGGGGAAGGACGCCCCCGGGCCATTCCCGTTCGAGACCACGAGGGGCTGCGACCCCGCGGGCAAATCGACCGGCGCCTGCGCATTAATCTGTCCTGATCCCACGTACAGCAGCGGCGCAGGGACGCCGCCTACCGTCACGCGAATCCCGTCGAGGGCAGTGGGCACGCGCTGTCCTGTCCATCCAGTCAAGCTCGTGGTCGACCGCGCGAAGTGCGCGCCGAAGATCGTGAGCAGGCCGCCGGGCGCGATCGCCGTCGCCGTCTTGTCGAGATTCGCCGGAAGCACCGCCGCGATCGCCGGGGCAGCCGGGTCCGTTGCAGCCAGTTGCCCGCGCGCGGCGCCTGCGGGCTCCGCGAACGTGTGGATCGCCAGGTAGTGGCTGTCGGGATTCCGCAGGATGTCGTCGACCGTATCGAGATTCGCCAGCGGCGCAGTCCAGGTGAACAGGTGTCCGAATCCGGTGTCGCTGGCGAAGTTCGATGCCAGCAATACCGAGATCGGACCCGCGACCCCCGCCGCCCCATCGTGCAGGTACGCGCCGAGAAACTGCGTTGGTCCGTTGAAGCGGTACGGAATATCGGCGAGAATCGCGCCGGCCGCTACCGACGCGTCCGCGTTGCGCAGCGTGTACACCGTGAGCGACGCCGGTTGCCCGTTATCGAGCAGGAGCGGGAAGGCCGACGCGTCGGTGGGGCGAAGCTGTGCGCGGATCATGCCGTTCGGATTCGCCGTCGTATGCACGTCGATGTACCCGCCGCCGGGATTCGCGAACGCGCCCGAGAGTGCCGCGAGTTGCGTCGCGTTCGTCGTGGTGACCTCCGTGTACACCGGACCGAGCAGCGCGTTTCCCGCTGGGTCGACCTGCAATCCGGCGGGAACCGTTGCCGTCAGCGCGATCGCCCCCGCGGTTCCGGGACCCCCGAGGTGCCAGTGGAAGCCGTTGATCGCCGTCGTATCGTTGGCGTTGAACGACGCCGTGAGGTAGACCTCGCCGGAGGTGTAGTTGCCCGCCGCGTCCCGGGTGGCGAAGACGACCGCCTGCGCGACGCCGTGTCCGCCGGCATTCGGCGCCGGGACCGTGTCCGCGGAGGAGAGCAGCCCCATCAGCACCGTCATCTGCGCGCGCTGCAACTGCCCGCGCATGGCCCCGTTCGGCGGCCCCGTCCAGGCCAGATCGACGTAGTATTTCGATGGGTCGACGAACAACCCGCGCAGCGCTGCAAGCGCCGCGGCATCCGCGCCAGTCACGTTCGCGGGGATGTGGACCGTGTCCCCGCCGGTGAGGATCGCGCGCGAGTTCGACGCCGTCATCCCCGTGCTAATCGCCGTCGTGCCGTTCTGCCCGGCGGCGCCGGAGCGCAGGTCGAGACCGGTACACGTGACGGCTGCGCCCACAGTCGCGCGCACCAGGAAATCGACCGTGCCCGAGACGATCTGGCCGGAGGGGTCGCGCACCACGGAGGCAATGACGTCGGCGGTGGCGCGGTTGGCGCTGTTGACGGCTGGCACTTCATTCGCCGGGAGCAGAATCGCGCGGAAGACGACGGATTCGGTGGTCTGTGCGGAGAGAACCAGGGGTAGAAAAACAAAAAGCCCGAGTCGCGGCATGGTTTTGTATCAGGGCACGGCTTGAGCCGTGCCGTCGTGCGGCGGAAACAATTCGGGCTTCAGCCCCTGCCCGCCGTGCGCAGTGGCTAAAGCCCTTTATACCGCATCCGCTGCGGCACGGCTGAAGCCGTGCCCTGATACGAGCAGACTACTGGCGCATCGCGTAGACCTTCTCGGCCTGGCTCAGCAGCGAGTGCGCTTTCGGCATGCTCTCGATCGCTTTCTGGACTTCGGGATCGTCGGTCCAATCGGCGCGATCGGCGGCGGATTTGTCGAAGGCGCGGAAGTAGAACTCCCAGCGGATGCCCTTCTTCACCCAAGCTTTGTTCTGGTCGAACTCGGCGTCGGTGAACGGCACACCCTGGTCCTTCATGTACTTGCGGAAGCGCTCGACGGTGGCGTCGTCGGCTTCCCAGCCGACCGGCAGCACCGGCTTCTGCGCCCCGAAGTAAACGTTGCCGAAACGATAGAACCAATCCGGCGCGCCCTGCCGCCCGATGCGGCGCTGGAAGATGCTGAGCTTGGCCGGCACGTACTTCTCGTCCGGCGTGATACCGCCGCCGCCGAAGACCTTGCGGCCGCTGTCGGTCGCCTTCACGTCCTGTGTGTCGGTCGCGGCTTCGTTGCGGTGCTGGTAATACTCGAAGAACGACTGGTGCGAGTAGTCGCGCTGGATCAGGCGGCCGCTCGGCGTGTAGTAATGCGCGATGGTGAGCAGCAGCGCGGCGTCTTCATGCAGCGGGAACTGCGCCTGCACCAGGCCCTTGCCGAACGTCGTCTCGCCGAGAATCCAGGCGCGGTCGTGATCCTGCAGAGCTCCGGAGACGATCTCCGAGGCCGAAGCCGAGTTGCCGTTGACCAGCACGACCATCGGGTACTTTTGCGCCAGCGGATTGCCCTTGGCGCGGAAGATCTGCTCCTGTTCGGCGCGCCCACGGTGCGAAACCACGGTCTGACCGTTGCGCAGGAAACGTCCGGCGAGCGCGACTGCTTCCGTCACGAGTCCGCCGAGATTGCCGCGCAGATCCAGAATCAACCCCTGGACGTTCTGCTCGCCGAGCTTCTGCATATACGCCTCGACCTCGCGGCCGATGTTCTGCGCCTCGAAGCTACTGACGCGCAGGAACGCGATGCCGGGGCGCGCCCAGAAGGCGTCCACGACGCTGGTATCGATGGTGCCGCGGGTAATCGTCGCGGTGAACGGCTCGGTCGCGCCGTCACGCATCACGCTGACCTTCACCTGCGTTCCCTTGGGTCCGCGAAGCAGGTTCGCGACCTCCGGCGATTCCATCGTCGTCGTGTCATGCCCGTCGACCGAGATAATCGCATCGCCGCGGCGCATGCCGGCGTTCCATGCCGGCGAGCCGACAAACGGCTCCATCACGATGGTCTTCGGCCGAGTCTCCTTCGGCAACTGGTCCATCGTGATCTGCATGCCGACGCCGAAATACTGCGCGTGCTGCTTGCGCTGCATTTCCTTATACTCGGTCGGATCCACGAAGTTCGAGTGCGGATCGAGGGTGTGGAGCATGCCTGGGATGGCGCCGCCACGGCCGTTATCGCCGTAGAAGGCCTTGTCCGACGAGATCGGGTCAGCGAAGTTCTTCTGCACCGCCGCGAACACATCCGCGACCGTCTTCATGTCCTTATCGAGGTCCTCGGTCCCGCCCGTGGAGGCGGCCCGCGCCTTGATGATCGGCCCGTACACGGGCGCAAACAGTGCCGCTCCAACGACGATCGCGGCGGCGAAAGCAGTATTTCGAATATTCATGGCGTTACCGGACGGAGATCTGCACTAGGGGAAGACGTGTGAGGCGCGGGATGGATAGGGCGTACAGCAGGGAACTTCCCTTCCTTACGATCATCATACCACCGGCGCCTTACTGGACCGCCACGGCCCTTCCGAGCCCCAGATCCCGAAGTTGTGGCTCGACCTTCTCCCGATCCCCGATCAGGACGAAGATCGCCCGCTCGGACAGCGCGTACTTCCGCGCGATCTCGTTGATTTCATTGATCGAAACCTTCTCGACGGCGTCCGAGAACCGCTGCCATTCGTCGGGATGCCCGTGCGTCCAGCCGCGCGCGAAAGTGTCCGCGGCGGAATAGAGCCCAGCGAATGCTCCGGGAACGTTGCGGACGATCAGGTCCTTCGCCTCGGACAACTCCGCCGCGGTGATCGGCTGAGCGCGTCCGAAGTCGCGCAGGTCGCCCTGGAGTTCCTGGATCGCCGAGCCGGTCCGGTCCGCCTGCACCTTACTATAGGAGACCCACAGCCCCGCGCCCGGATATTGCAATAAGGTGGAGGCGGCGAAGTAGGCGATCCCGTCCTGCTGGCGGATCTTGCGATTGAGACGCGACCCCGAGGCGCCGCCGAGCACCACAGACGCCAGCGTCAGGACCACCTCGTCAGGGGCGCCGCGTCCGATCCCCGGCAGGACCTCGGCGACCATCGTCTGCGTCGCGCCCTTTCGGTCGATCAGGAACAGACGGCCGGCCATTGGCTGCGCAGGCGGCAGCGTGACCGCCACCTCCGCCGTCCCGGTCCAGGAGCCGAGCGACTCGGTGGCCAGCGCGACTGCTTCCTTCAACGTGACATCGCCGGCGAAGGACAGGACGGCGATGTTCGGCTTCCAGTACTTCGCGTGGAATTGCCGGACCTCGTCCGCGGTAGTGGCGCGCAGGCTCGTCGGAGTCCCCAGGCCCGTGGAGCCGAGCGGATGTCCGACGCCGAACGCCGCCTGGATCGCATACCGCTCATAGTTGTCGATACTGGCGTCGGGCTTCTCCAGGGCGTCGAGCCAGTCCTTCTTCTGCGCGTCGATCGCGGAATCCGGGAAGGTCGGGTTGCGGATCATGTCGGCGAACAGCCGGAACGCCGGGTCGAGATTCCTGCGCGATACCTGGATCGAGATCGCCTGCGTGTCGTACTCGGCGCTTCCGTGCAGCGCCAGCGCGAGACGCTCGACCTCGTGGTCGATGGCGTCGCCATCGCGATTCGTCGTGCCTTTTCCCGCGGCGGCCGCCACCAGCGACGCGACGGCGGCCTTACCGGCCGGCCCGTGAATCGACCCTGCCTGGAAGCGCACCTCGACGGCAACCTTCGGAATGTCGTGCCGCTCCAGCACGAGGATTTCGAGGCCGTTCGGCAGCTTCGCCGATTGCGTCTCCGGCACGCGATACGGTTTCTCCGGTTGGAACAGTGGCGCCGCGGCCCGATCCGGCGCCGGTGTGGCATCGCGCTCGGCGGCCTGCGGCCGAACGTGAAGCGTCAGGTGGTTCGGCGTCGTCAGCCAGCGGGCCACCGCGCCTTTCACGTCGTCCGCGGTCACTGCCGCGTAGCGGTTCATCCAATCCTTCCACCGGTCGATGCTGCCCCAGTAGAGCCGGACGTCCTGGATCGCTTTGCTGACCGAGCCGATATCCTCCAGGCTGCCGACCTGATCGAATTCGAGGCTGTTCCGCGCCCGCTCCATCTCCTCGGCGGTCGGTCCTTCTTTTGCCAGTCGCGCCAAAGACGCCAGCACCTTGGCGTCGATCGCCTCCGGCGCGGCGCCCGTCGCGGGTGTCACGATGATGGTGAACATCGACGCGTCCTGATACTCGGAGCGCCGGGTCGAAACCCCGAGTGACAGGCTGTCGCCGAGAGCCGGGTGCAAGTGCCATTTACCGGTGGTGAGCAGGGTGTCGGCGAACGCGAGCGCGGCGGCGTCGCGGCTGGCCATCGGCGGACCGGGCCACGTGAGATAGACCTTTTCGTCGCGGACCCGGTCCACCATTTCGACGGTCCGCGGCGCCGCGAGAGGCGGTATGGACCGCGCCGGACTCACCGCGCCGTCGCCCGCTGTCATCGACGCGAAATACTTCTTCACCCAAGTCTTCGCCTGAGCCGGGTCGAAATCGCCCGCCAGCGCGAGCGTCATCTGGTCCGGCGTGTAGTGCTCGGCGTAGAACGCGCGTGCGTCGTCGAGCGTGACCGCGCGCAGGTCGGCGTAGGAGCCTTCGACGTTATGGTGGTACGGGTGTCCCAGCGGGAACGTGTTCGCCAGGAGCAGCGGATCGACCCGGCCGTACGGCGCGTTGTCGATATTCTGCCGCACTTCGTTGATCACGACGGAGCGCTGATTCTCGAGCCGCTCCGCGCTGAGGTTGTCGAGCAACTGCGCGAAGCGGTTCGATTCCAGCCATAGGAAACGCTCCAGCCGCGCCGCGGGGACGGTCTCGTAATACTCGGTGTAGTCGGCCGCGGTCTCGCCGTTGACGTCGGTCGCGCCCAGTCGCTGCGCGTCGACCGCGAAGTCGACGTCGCCGGGATGCCGCTGGAACAGGAGATGCTCGAACAAATGCGCCATCCCGGTGCGTCCCGCCGGCTCATGCTTCGACCCCACGCGAAAGCGGAAATTCATCCGCACGACGGGGAGTTTATGGTCCGGGTGCAGGATCACTTCCATGCCGTTCGGAAGCGTGTAGTGCTCGATGGCGAAGTCGGCGATCTGGGCGGAGGCGCACCCCGCCGCGAGCAGCAGCAGACAGAAGCGGCGAAACATTCCGCTCATCTTATCGCAGGTGTTATTTCGGCTTCCCCGAAAGCCACGCCCCCGCCGTCAGACACGCGGTGATGGCGATCGAAAACACGATGGGAGCGATAAAGAGGTAGACGCAGCTCACCGCCGCCATGACGGCGAAGCACAGGGCGAAGCTCCACACCGTCGCGCGCATCCCGGCCACCGTGGAAGGCGGGAGCCCACCGAGCTGCCACGCCAGGACCGCCGCAAACAGAAACAACACGCCAACCGAGTATCCGTCCGCGACGAAGAAGTCCCAATACGAGCGCCGGAAGCCCTGCAGGTCGAAGTGAATCGACCGCATCGCGGCGAGCAGGCCATCCACTCCCCAGCTTGGATCGGACTGACGAAAGCCGAGCGTATGTGCGAGCGCGAAGAGCAGCAGCAGAACCGCCGCGATTCGATAGAACGGAGCTGCCTTCAAACCAATCCTCCGGGCGAAGTCATCGGCTATTCTACGCTACGCGCGGCCGCAACGCTCACGTATACTGGACACTCAGATGCGCTCCAAACGGAACCTTTTTCTTCTCTCTGCGTTTGCTCTGGCGTCCTGCTCATCGAACCACGAGCCAGGCGCGGTCTCCGCTCCCGTGATGAAGCTCGATAAGCCGTTTGCGGCCGCGGGAACCATCGAAATGCAACTGGAGGGTGGCAGCTACACCGTCCGGGCCAGCTCGGATGAACACATCCGCGTCTCATTCGCAGGCAACACCGGCGACGCCATCGCCGATGTGGAAGCGACCGGCGCGCACGCCACTTTGGCGATTCGAAATACGCCGTCCAATAATTTCCAGGCAATCGTCGAAGTCCCCGCGACCTCGGACCTCACCGTCCATCTCGGTGGCGGCAATCTCTCCCTCGGCGCGATCGCGGGGAACAAGGATATCGACAGCAAGGCGGGGAACGTCACGATCGCGATTCCGAACGCCGACGATTACAGCTCGGTCGACGCTGCGGTCAAGGTCGGGGATCTCAAGGCCGGCCCCTTTGGCGAATCGGGATCGGGACTTGCCCCGCACGTGAAGTGGTCGGGCCCCGGCAAATACTCGCTGCGCGCCAGTCTCGGAGCGGGCAACCTGGAATTGAAACACTAGGAGCCGCCAATGCCGAAGGTGCGAGTGGCAGGATTTGGCGTCTCGCTGGACGGTTTCAGCGCGGGACCGGAACAAAGCCTGAACGATCCGCTGGGCAAGCGCGGTCCGGAGATCTTCCAGTGGTTCTTTCACACCAGGACGTTTCGCGCGATGCACGGGAAACCGGACGGCTCGACCGACGTGGACGATGAGTTCGCACACCGCGCGATGGACAACTTCGGGGCCTTCATTCTGGGCCGCAACATGTTCGGTCCGGTGCGCGGCCCGTGGCCCGACGATTCCTGGAAGGGATGGTGGGGCGACAACCCGCCGTACCACGCGGACACGTTCGTCCTGACGCACTATGAGCGGGAGCCGCTGGTGATGGAGGGCGGGACCACCTTCCACTTCGTCACGGGAGGAATCGCTGAGGCGCTGCGGCTGGCGAAACAGGCGGCCGGCGATAAGGACGTCAAAATCGGAGGCGGCGTGTCCACCGTCCGGCAGTATCTGCAAGCGGACTGGATCGACTCCCTGCACTTTGCCCTTGCCCCGGTCGTGCTCGGTCAGGGTGAAGCGTTGTTTGCCGGACTCGATTTGCGCGCGCTCGGCTTCTCGGTAACCGAGCATCGGTCTACCGAGCGAGCCACTCACTTCGTGCTCGAGAAACGGTAGACGACGCCGACCGTCAGAATCGGTCCCGCGCGATCGCCGGCAGGAAGCTGATTCGGAGAGCAACCAGTTGAAGGACGGTGAAGACTCCCACGACCAACAGGCCTTTCCCCCAGCTCACGCTGGTTCTCCACCGAAAGCCCGCGACCACTCCCGCAACGCTTGCCACGCCGACCACCAAGGTCATCGCGACCTCGACCGTTGTGAAGTGTCCTGTTATGACGTGGGCTACTCCGAGAAGAAACAGCCAGATGAAAATCATCAGCGCCAGCCAGACGACGAAACACGGCAGCGCGGCCCACTTGGCGATCTCCCGCCGGCGCAATCCCAGCAGAATGGGGAACCACAACGGCAAAGTCTGCACGATATGCCGGACGACGCCGTTGCTGACTGCGCCGACGACGTACAACGCCGCCAGCATGGCCAACGCACAATAACCGATCGCCTTTGACGCGTTCATCGCTCGCGAACTGTATACGTAACCCCGCTTCCCGGAGTTCCAATACTCCTTTCCTGAATCAGGGCAATCGCGCGGCGGCGGGAAGGTCGCGGCCGGCTCTGTGCACAATCAGGCTCGTGGCTCGGCCGTCGGCGCCAGTTTGAAACGTGATCTGGTTGTCCGCCACCCTGGCGAAGAACTTCTTCTCGGCCTCGGCGAACAGTTCAAACTTGGGCGCGGCGAGCCCTTGTGCGAGCGTCTGCGCAAAGAGCCGGCCGCCATCGCGGGTGATTTCGAAAACGACGTTCGGCGCGAACTGATAGCGCCCCACGTAGTTGTCGAGGAGCTCAGGATCGATAGCGATCTCGGTATGTTCTGCCGCTGGTCTTGGGGGTTCGGGATTCGCGAGCGGCGCCTTCGGGTTCAGCAGATGCATTCCGATGTCGACGACCCCGCAGGGAGTAAACGCATTAGACAGGACGACGACCCCGATCCGCTCATTCGGATCGCATCCGAGAAAGGAGCAGAAGCCTCCGGTGCCTCCGTCGTGCATGGCGATCTCGCGTCCGTCGGCAGGCAAAAGAAACCACCCTAAACCCATCTTTGCTTTCCCCAGAGGACGGCAAACGTCGAGCATGGCCTTCATGGCGGGCGCCAGCGGCGATTCCGTGTAGCCGAGGAAGGCCGCCAGGAAAGTCAGCATGTCATTGGCGGATGAGCGCAGTGCGCCGGCGCCGGCAAGCGAGGGAAGGTCCCAGTTGCCGACAGGCGCGAGGGCCGAGTTGTGGCCGGTGGCCATGCGCTGCTTCGTGGAGGACGAAAGCGTGATGCCGGTGTCCGGCATGCGGAGCGGCTCCGTGACGCGCCTTCGGATCAGGCTCTCATAATCCGTTCCGGCGCGGCGCCCGAGCAGATGGCCGAGCAGCCCCGCGCCCAAGTTCGAATATTCGACTTCGGATCCGGGATCGCGCGGCAGCGTGTACCCGGAAAGGAACTGGTACAAGTCGTCCACGCTGTAGCCGGCGTAAGGATTGCGCGGGTCCGTCAGTTTCAGGTTACCCGGAAGCCGTGGGAGCCCGGAAGTGTGCGTGGCAAGATCGTGCAGCGTAATGGATTTGCCGCTTCGCTCCGGCATCTGGACGGTTTCGGGAAGATATTTCGCGGCGGGATCGTCGAGGCCAACCTCTTGTCGGCTCACCATGTCCGCCAGGAGGAGCGAAGTAAAAACTTTGGTGACGGACCCGATTTCGAAGATCGTGTCTCCGTCGAGCATGCGTGGATCGTCCTTGGCGCGGGCGCCATAGGTGACAACGCGGCGGCCATTCGGGTCGATGATCCCCACGGCCATGCCGACTGCTTGCTTCTGTTCGTCGATGCGTTTGACGAGAATCTCGCGGATCTCGTCGAAGATATTCGGATTCATAGGGCTAAGGTCCTATCGGTAGACACACTCCGGCTAGGCGCCGAAATTGGTTTAGTGAGATGGTCTAGCGAGGACGGGCGGAAAGCAGGCAATCCTGAAACGCGCCGATCGTCGCTGAGTTCAGCGGCTTGAATTCGTATCGCATAACGGACGTGCCTCCTTTCCTTAGGCTCAGTTGAGGGCTCTGCGAGAGTAGCACGAGTGCGCGCCAAAAAAAAGAGGCCGCCCGAAGGCGGCCTCCCGAGAGAGTTACAGGGATCAGAAGCGGAACCGCAACGAAATCACCGACCGCCGCGCCTGCACTTGCGCGCCGGTGATGACTCCGAAGTTCGAATTGGTCTGCGCCAGATTGCCCGCCGCGCAGTTGTTGTTGCAGTTGTACGTCAGGCTGGAATTCGGATTGTTCGGATTGAAGTGGTTCAACGTGTTGAACGTCTCGATCCGGAATTCGAGCTGCTTCTGCTCGGCGACGCGGAAGTCCTTCGCCAGCGACATGTCCAGATTGAACACGCCGTTGCCGTAGAACAGCGACGGGGGAGTGTTGCCAATGCCGAGCGTGTTCGGACCGGGTAGCGTGAAGTTCGCCGGGTTCAGGTTCCACTGCAACCCGGGATCCTCGGTCGCCAGATTGAGCTTCCCGTCGGTGCGGTAGATCTGGTCGCCCATCTGGCAGCGGAACGGGATGCCGCCGGTCGGCGTGCCGGTCCAGTAGCCCGGAGCCGGATTCGTGGCCGAGCAGCCGACCGTGAACGGCGTGCCCGAGTAGATCGTGCCGTTGCCGTTGATCTTCCACCCGTCGAACGCCTGCCGCATGAACGCGTTGTTCGCAATGCGGCTCAGCCCCGGCAGATCGTAGCCGACGTTGAAGTTGACGGCGTGCGGACGATTCGTGATGTTCTTCGTCAACTGCGTGTCGACCCACTGCGCGCCCGTGCCGGTATCGTACGTGATGGTGCGGGAGAACGTGTAGTTCGCGTTCCACTGGACGCGGCCCGCGCGCCGGTTCAACTGCACCTGCAGCGAGTTGTAGCTCTCCGTGCCCTTATACGTCCAGATCGGGATCTGGCCATAGCCGGAGTAACCGACCATGGAGCGGATCAGGTTCGTCGAATAGAAGCCCGAACTAGTGGGATCGCGGAAAGCCTGCACCGCGCCCGTCGTGGGGTTCCACGTCGTATACGGCGCGACCGCGTTGAAGTCGATGCCCTGGCCATAGCCGTGACGCAGCGCGTTGGCCACGTACGACACGTCGAGCACCATGCCGCGCGTCAGCTCGCGCTGGATGCCGAAGCTCCAGTTGTAGGTGGTCTGCGTCTGTTCATCCTGCGACCCGCCGAGCACGTTCTGCGGCGTGAAGTAGGGCTGCGCGCCGGCGAGGTTGGCGAAGTTGGTGTAGAGAATCGTTGGCGCCTGGAAGTTCGGCGGAGCCGCCATCGGTCCGACGCCGGCGCCGGTCGCGCCGATGTTGTCGACGGTCCAGTTGCGGCCGATGATGATGCCGAAACCGCCGCGGAGCGCCGTCTTGCCGTCGCCCGTCAGATCGTACGCGAAACCGACGCGCGGACCCACGCGGATCGGCGGCGTGTGGAAGAAGTGGCTGTCGTACTGCTGAATGCCCGAGAACGGCATGCCGTTCGCCGGGTAGGACGCCGTATCGAACGTTCCCTGGCGAACGTACGGGAACGTCTGGTGCGTCACCGGGTTGATCGCGATCTTGTTCGCAGTTGGGCACGTGCCCGTGGTCACGATCGAGCACGCCGGGAACAGCAACTGGCCGGCTTTCGCCGCGCTGTACTGTTCCTTGCTGAAGAAGCCCAGCGTAGCGCCCTTCGAATACAGGTCGCCGATGCGGTGGAAGCGCGCGCCGAGGTCGAGCGTCAGGCGGCGGCTCACCTTCCAGGTGTCCTGCAGGAACCACTCGATCTGTGTGTAGCGCGCGTGGTTGGTCTGCTTCTTGTTGTCGTCGCCGTACGCGAAGATGCTGCCCAGCAGTGCGTTGGCGTACGGGTAGCCCGCGTCGAGCGAGTTCGCGCGGTCGGAGCCGAAGTAGTAGGAGCCCGCCGTGTTGTAGACCGAGTACACGCTGACGTTGCGCGCCATGCGCTCGATGTAGAGACCCGCCTTCAGGTTGTGGCTTCCCTTGACCCACGTGATCTTTTCATTGAACGACTGCAGCATGTCGGTGCCGGTAAACGGCCACCGCGGATCGTGTCCGAACGCCGGGGCGCGGTTCACGCCCTGACCCGACGATTGCGCGCCGAAGCCCGAGGGCAGTCCGAAATTGACCTGCGGCAGCAGGTTCAGGACGTTGCTGCCCTGGAAGATGCGGGGCAGTGCGATCGAGCCGGCGGCGTCCTTCAACGGCAGCAGGTTGTCGGCATACGTCTTCGTGCCGCCTGTCGCGGTCGAGCCGACCTCGTCGATCGGATTGTTGCCCTGTCTGCCCCGGGTCACGCCATACGACATTTCGTTGATCACGCTCGGCGAGAACGTGTGGACCCACGTCCCCACCGCGCCCGCCGACTGCACGTGGTAGCTATGCTCGAACTGGCCCCACGTTCCGCCCGCCGGACCGGTGGTGCCGGCATAGCCGTCGACGGCCTGGTAGTCGTTGAGCAGGCGCGCGAAGAACAGGTCCTTCGAGCGGATGTTGTAGTCGATGCGCAGAATCTTGTCCTCGTTCGGACGCGACTGCGGCAGGATGGCGCGGAAGTTGTACTGTCCGCCGACCAGGCCCGAGCTGGCGTTCGTCACGTGCGTCGGGTCGATCAGGAAGCCGTTCGGATCCGGCAGCGGGAAGAGGTTCAGCATCGCGAGACCGGCGCGGTTGATCTGGCTGGCCGGAATCTTGTTGCCCGCGTACGGCGTCTGCGTCGTGGGGTCGAAGACGGGAATCAGCACGCCCTGTGTGGTCGTGGTCTTCGAGAAGTCGCCCGCCCGCTCCAGCGCCGTCGGCATCGTGAACGTGTTGTCGATCGTGTTCTTGTTCCGGAGGTAATCCCACGAGAAGAAGAAGAACAGCTTCTGCCGGCTCTTGTTGAAATTCGTGCCCGGAATCAGCAGCGGCCCGCCGATCGTGCCGCCCGGATTCTGGTAGCGGTACTTCGGCTTCTGCGTGCTCGTCTTGTTGTTGAAGAACTCGTTGGCGTTGAACATCTCATGGCGCCAGTAGTAGTAGGCGGTGCCGTGGAAGTTCGAGCTGCCTGCCTTCGTCGTGAAGGTCAACTGCCCGCCGGTGCGGCCGCCGTACTCCGCGGTGTAGTTCGAGACCAGCAGTTTCACTTCGCCGATCGCGTCCACGCTGGGCGCGATGTAGCCGGGGTTGAGATTGCCCGAATCCTGGCTCGACGCGCCGTCCATGTTCAGAATGACTTGGCCGGTCTGTCCGCCGTTGATGCCCGGAATGCCGCCGCCGGACCAGCCGCGGAAATCGTTCGACGAGAGCGTCTGCACGCCCGGCAGCGTCATGATCAGGCCGAGCGGATTGCGTCCGCGCGTCGGCGTGTCTTCGATCTGCCGCAGTCCGATTGCGACCGAGCGGTCGGAGCTGTCGGTTGCGACGTGCACCGTCGACGCTTCCACCGCGATCGACGTAGTCACCTCGCCGACTTCGAGCTTGATCTCGTGCAGGTCGACCCTCTCCTGCGCGGCGACCGTGATGTTCCGTTGGGCGTAGCTCTTGAAACCGGGCTGCGACACCGAAAGGGTGTACGAGCCGGGGACCAGGCCGAAGAACGAGAACGACCCCGTACCGTCGGTGGTGAAGGAGTGAGTGGTTTGGGAGAGGTTGTGGGTGAGTTTCACCGCCGCGCCGGCGACCACCGCGCCCGTCGAATCGGTGACGCTCCCCTGAATCTGTCCCGTTACGCTTTGCGCGTTGGCGGCCGGCAGCAGGGCTGCCAACGCCAACAGAATGCCCGCGAAGAATTGTCTCGACACTACTAACCTCCAGTCTGAAGCTCGTGGATGATAGCCGGAACCAGGAAGCCGGGAGCGGCGGAACCCAATGACGACAGCGCGGACGAAGAGAGTGCGGCTTGCGCGGCAATGCGTCTCTGCGACAGCTCAGTCGCTTCCATTTTCCCCCCACCCCTCAGTGGCTTGAAACGTATCAAAGCAATTAACGTGGGTCTAGCATATAGCGGTGGGTAATGCCTGTCAAGACGGAAATGTGCGTGATTTCCATGTGTTTCGGAATTCCCGGGGGCTAACCGGGGCGTGCTCCGCCCGTCTTTATCCCTATATGCGCCTGCTCCTCCTCGCGACCGCGGCCACCCTTGCCGCGCAAACGCCCGCGTGGGAAGTGGCATCCATCAAGCCCAGCCGCGACACCGCTGCCGAGTCCAATCTCGACAGCGCTCCCGGCGGACGCCTCACCGCCACCAACATCACCGTCCGCGAACTGATGCGGCTCGCGTACAACGTGAAGGACTACCAGATCGTGCAGGCTCCGGCATGGCTCGGGTCCGAGCGCTTCGACATTGCCGCCCGCGGCACGGCGCGGAAGAGCTCGACGCTCGACGAGGAACGCTCGCACGTCCGTGAGCTGCTCGAGGACCGCTTCGGCCTGAAGACCCGCCGCGAGACGAAGCAGCTTCCGGTGTACCTCCTCGTGGTCGCGAAAGGTGGCGCGAAGCTGCGCGCGAACACGGCCCCGAGCGGGTCCGGCACGCGCAAGTCCTGCGGCCACCTCGCCGGCACGCTCATCACGGCGGATGTTCTCGCGACGGTGCTCTCCCGCCACTTCGAGCGCGACGTCTTGAACCGGACCGGCCTACAGGGGAAATATGATTTCCAACTCGACTGGACGCCCGACAGCGGCCCGTGCCCAACCGCCGATGGCGCCGCGCCCGTTCGACCTTCGATCTTCACCGCCATCCAGGAGCAGCTTGGATTGAAACTGGAGGCATCGAAAGGCCCAGTCGAAACGCTCGTAGTCGATCGCGTCGAAAGGCCGTCCGCGAATTAGCCGGCCCGCGCCCTTACAACCCCATCCGCGCCGCGAGCGTGCGGAAGCGAGCGTCGTCGCGGAGCGTGTCGTAGGCGGGGTCGGAGTTCAGATAAACCAGCCACGCGCGGCGATCCTCGTAAGCGCGGTTCAGCCATTCGATCGCGCTGCCGGCCTCTCCGAGAGCCGCGTACACTTCGGCGATCTGCAGCGGATCGTTGGACCCCGCTGTGTACGCCGCTTCCATGTTGCGCGCCAACGCGAGCGCTGCTTCGCGGCGGCCTTCCCGCAGATGCTGTAGCGCCAGCACCCGATCCGCCAACAGAGGATAGGCGGCGCGCATTCCGTTCGCATCGAGCGCGTCCTTGGCCAGTTCCGCTTGCCCGAGCCGCTCGCACGCCAGCGACAGAAAGTAACGCGCCGGCAGAAACTCGGGCGCCGCGCGGAGAGTTTCCCGCATCTGGTCGGCGGCGGCGCTCCAGTCCCGCTGCAAATAACGAATCCAGCCCAAGCTGAAGCGGAAGCGCGCCAAGGGCTCCGACCGGAGAGCGGCTTCGAGGCATTCCGCGGCTTCCGCCAACCTTCCCATCGGGGCCAGATACATCGTCGCGCGCGCCTGGTGCACGACCACGGCCTTCGGGTTCAATCGGCCGGCGAGCAACAGCATCGTGTTCGCCGCGCCGAAATCGTGATCGTAGGTGGCGCTCACCATCGCGAGCACCACGTGCGCTTCGGAGAGGACCGGATCCAGTTCGATGGCCCGCTGCGCGGCGCGCTTGGCGCGAGGCAGCGCTGCATGCGGCGATTCACAGCCTAACACCGGAGTCCACATGGAGGCCATTCCGATTCCGAGGTGCGCCAGAGCGTGGTCCGGATTCGTCTCCGCCGCCCGCTGAAAAAGCTGCAGCGCTTTGAACACGCCTTCCACCGTAGGCACGTCCAGCATTTCCCGACGCGCCCGCCGCAGCATATCCAGCGCCAGCACCTTGCGGATCGGCTTCGGCGCATGAATCGGCTGGTGTAACGCCGGGCGTGCGTGCGATTCTCCGGCGAGGCGGAACTTCGGCACGTAACTTCCCGGCTCGAATTCGATGACGACCGGGTCGTCCGCGCCGTCCGCCTGATAATACTCGGTCACGCGCGCCCGCAGGCGGCGGGCGTCGATGCGGACGATCGGATCGACGCGTGGGTCGAACGCCGGACCGCGATCGAATACCTCGACCCCGAGCACCATCTCTTTGAGCGCCGCTTCTTCCCCGGCCAGTGTCCGTTCCACCGCGAACGTCAGGAACCGCGCGAGCCGTTTCGACTTCTGGAACGCCGGAGCCTCCAGAATTTGCCGCATGGCCCGCCGGATCTCCGCCGCTGGGATGCCGCTCGGCACATGGACTTGCTGAGCATCGCCGGCGTTCCTGGAAGGCATCGGTTGGGGCATGAAAGTACCGGGAGTCTTGGTATTACGGTAATACGTTACCTGAGATTACCTACGATGGCCAGATCTGCGCCAGTACACTTCCGTAATATGAGCAGACGAGGGATGGGATTTACGGGTTCTCTGGCGCTTGCTGTTGCATTTTTCGGCGGCGGGACGGCCCGGGCGAGCGTCATGTCCTTTCAGGGCACGTTCTCCCAGGACGACGACGTGCAGTACTTCAACTTCTCTTTGCTGACGGCCGGAAGCATCGACTTGATCACGTGGTCCTACGGCGGCGGCTTCAACCTGTCCGGCGACCCGATCGCGCCCGGAGGCTTCGACCCTTATCTTTCCGTGTTCGACGCCGGCGGCGCGCAACTGCTGACCGCCATCGACGATAACGGCGCCTGTCCGCCCCTCAACGCCGCCAACGGCAACTGCTTCGACGCCGAGCTCTCGATTCCGCTGCCGGCCGGCAACTACATCCTGGCCCTGACTCAATCCGGTAACTTCCCGAATGGCCCGACGCTGGCGGACGGATTCTCGGCCTCCGGCACGGGGAACTTCACCGGCGGTCCATTCCTCGATATCTTTGCCAACCAGCAGGATGGTCACTGGGCGCTAGACGTGGCTCAGGTCGATTCCGCGACCGCCATCCCCGAACCCCGCTGGCTGGGTCTATCCGGCCTCATCCTTCTGCTGGCGGGCCGCATCCGGCAACGCCGCCGCTAACCGCTCCAACTTCACTAAGAGGATCTCAACATGAACGCTCACAGGATTCGTGTGTCCGCCGCTATGGCGGCGCTGCTCGCCTTCACTTTTCCCACGGCCCGGGCCTCGCAGGCCACGGCAACCGACGACAGCTACTCGAGCCAGGCCAAACCGGCCACGCCGCTCGGAACCCTCCCGCAGGTGCTCGTCGACTCGGCGGACCACGGCTTCTTCAAATTCGATCTTTCGAGTTTGCCCGCCGGAACCACCGCCGCCCAAGTGTCGAAGGTGACACTGACCCTCTGGGTAAACCGGGTGACGGCCGCCGGCAGCTTCGATATCAGCCAGGTGACTGGCGTCTGGGACGAAGGCACGCTCACCTGGAACACGGAGCCCGCCACCGCCGCAGCGCTCGCGCAACCAGTCTCCATCGCGACCGCGAACACCTTCGTGCGCGTGGACGTCACCAGCATCGTCCAGGCATGGCTCAATGGAAGCCCCAATCAGGGAATCCGGATCGCCGTGAACGGCGCCACCCCCGCGGCGTCGGTCTTCTTCGACAGTAAGGAGAGCACCGGCACCAGCCATCCCGCGTATCTTGACGTCGTGCTCTATGGTCCTGCCGGGCCGCAGGGGCCCGCGGGACCCACCGGCGCGACGGGCGCCACGGGAGCTCCCGGCGCGCAAGGTCCGGCGGGTGCGACCGGTGCTACGGGAGCCACCGGAGCCACCGGCCCGCAAGGTCCGGCCGGTCCGACGGGCGCTACGGGAGCCACTGGCGCCACCGGTTCGCAAGGACCCGCGGGACCCACTGGCGCTACGGGAGCCACCGGCCCGCAGGGCCCGGCGGGACCGAACACGCTGGCATCGGGATCGGCGTCCGCTCCCTCGCTCAGCTTTCAATCGAACTCGAACACCGGGATCTACTCCTCGGGCACGAATACCATCGACTTCGCGACCAACGGCGCCAACGTGCTGGAACTACGCAGCGACGGCGACGTGGATTTCCTGAACGCCCTGCGGCACGCCGGCACGCGCTTCGCCTGGACGCCCGAGGCCTACAGCCTGGGCATCGGAAGATCGGCGCTTGCCTCGACGGCCCCTACGTCTACGAGTTTCAACACTGCCGTCGGCGGAGTCACCATGACCTCGCTGACCACCGGCGTCAGCAATACCGCCGTGGGCGGAAACGTATTAGGGAGCAACACCGCCGGAAATTACAACGTTGCGGTCGGCGACAACTCCATGCGATCCAATGCCACCGGCAGCGGTAACACCGCGGTCGGGTCGTTTGCGCTCTTCCGAAGCACATCCGATAACAACGTCGGTGTGGGGAATTACGGGGCGGCCGGCGTCACCTCGGGGATACAAAATATCGGCATCGGCTCGTTCACTCTGAATGCGTCGGGAGCGTCGAGCAACAATGTCGCGATCGGACATCTCGCGGGGAACACTCTGACCGGCGCATCCAATATCCTGCTCGGTACTCAGGCGGGCTTCAACCTGGCCGCCGACTCCAACAACATCGATATCGGCAACTTCGGAACCGCTGGGGACAGCGGCGTGATCCGTATCGGCACTGCCGGCCAACAGACGAAGGCCTTCCTGGCGGGGGTCCGCGGCGTCACCACCGGCGGCACCGCCGTGACGGTGGTCGTCGATTCCAACGGCCAGCTCGGCACCGTCTCCTCTTCGCGGCGATTCAAGGAAGACATCCACGACATGGGCGATGCCAGCGACGGACTCATGCGCCTGCGCCCCGTCACCTACCGGTATAAGCAGCCCCTCGCCGACGGCTCCAAGCCGCTCGAATTCGGACTCATCGCGGAAGAGGTCGACGAGGTCTATCCGGAGCTCGTTGCCCGCAACAACCAAGGCCAGATTGAAACCGTTCAGTATTACAAACTCGACGCCATGCTGCTCAACGAAGTGCAGAAGCAGCGGCGCACGATCGAGGCGCTGGAAGCGCGGCTCGCGGCGCTCGAAGCCCAAGTCACCGCGCAAAAGCAATAAACTGGAAGTTCCAATCGGTGGCAAAGCAGTTCATCGTCGTGTCGGGGTTGCCCGGCAGCGGGAAGACAACACTCGCCCTGCGGCTCGGCGCCGCGCTCTCGCTGCCGGTGATCGATAAGGACGCGATCCTCGACCGTCTCCTGGAGCGAGAAGGCGCCGTCGACGAGTTTTCGCGACAAAGGTTGAGCCGCAAGAGCGACGTGTTCTTCGAAGCAGCGGCGATTGCGTCCGGCGGCGCGATTCTGGTGTCGCACTGGCGCGTGCCGGGAATGCGGCGAGACTCCGGGACACCTACGGATTGGCTCGCCGATTGGGATCTGGTGAACGTCCACTGCGTCTGTTCGCCCGAGATCGCAGCGGCCCGCTATCTTGCACGAACGCGCCATCCGGGCCATCTGGACGGCAACAAGACCCAAGCAGAACTCGTGGAGGAGTTTCGAGCGTTGGAGCGTCTGGGGCCGCCGCGAATCGAGCCCTCGATATCGGTAGATACGTCGCAGGAGCCGGGCCTGGAGCCTCTCTTGCGCGCTCTACAATCTCCGCGATGAGTCCCCGACCTTCAATTCCGGCCGCAGCCGGACCATCACCGACTCATCCGATCCCGCGGCATTCTCAATCCGATTGAGCAGAATGTCCGCCGCCGTGCCGCCAATATCCAGGGCCGGCTGCACCACCGTCGTAATCGACGGATAGAACAAATCGTCCGCCATCAGCTCATCGACCGTGGCGAACGCAATATCTTCCGGCGTCTTGAGCCCGACGTCGCGCAGTGCGCGCAACGCGCCCAACCCCGTCGGCCCGTTGGTGCAGAAGATCGCGTCCGGACGCGGACTCCGCGCGAGTTTCTCCCGGCAGAGCGCGCTCACATCCTCCGGCCGCAGATTGCCGAGCCACACCAGGTCTTCGTCGAGTGGCAGCCCCGCGCGGTCCAAAGCGAGCTTGTACCCGAGCAGCCGCTGCCGTTCGTTCTTCAGCGACTGCGGACCGGTTACGATCGCGATCCGCCGGTGTCCGACCGCCAGCAGGTGCTCGACCCCGATCGACGCCGCGTCCGTGTCCTCCACCGAGACGCAGTCCACGTCGACGCGGTCCGGAATGCGGTCAACGCACACGATCCGCACGCCCGCTTCGAGCATCTTCGCGATCTGCGAAGCCGGCGTCGGCGCCGCCGCCATCACCAGCAGAATGCCCTCGACGCGCTGCGAGCGGAGCAGGGAAAGCAGGTCGCGCTGCCGGTCCCCGTCGTCGTCCGAATTGACGGCGATCAAGGAATAGCCGCGCTTCCGCGCCGCCGCTTCGGCCCCGCGAATCACCTTCGGGAAGTACGGGATCGTCATGTCGGGCACGATGATCCCGAGCGTCCGCGTCTTGCTCGTCTTCAGGCTGCGCGCGACGTGATTCGGATGGTAGTCGAGGACGCGGATGGCGGCCCACACCTTGCGGCGCAGAGGCTCGCTGACCGGCACCGAACCGGTAATGACATGCGAGACCGTCCCCACCGCGACCCCCGCGAGATCGGCGACTTCCTTGATCGTCGACAGCCCTACATCTCCTTCAATCGGATCTTCCGCGCCTCGATCTTCATCGGCCCGGTGGTCTTGTGCAACTGGATGCCGATCAACCCATCCATCTTACGCCCAGTCTTGTCGTCGTCGATGATCTGGCTCATCACGTGGCCGTTAATGAGCTGAACGATCGTGTTGCCGCGCGCAATGATGTGGATCTCGTTCCAGTCGCCCGATTTGATGAAGGACTTCAACTCATCCGCGCTGCCCAGCGAGCCGACGCCGCCGGGACGCTTGCCGTCGCCGATGTAGCTGAACTGTCCGCGCAGCGCCAGGAAGCCGCGCCCACGCTCCTCGTAGATCTGGCCGGTGTAGCGCTCCTGCGCGTCGATGTCCGCCTGGTAGCCCTTGAGCACCCACTTGGCGACCTCGGGCATCTCCACGCTGCGATATTGCACGCCGCTATTGCCCGTGTTCGCGCCGGTCATTTTGTAATCGAGCTTCAGCTCGAAATCGCCGGGCTTGCCCCCGCGCCAGATGCAGAAGATATTCTGCGGCGGCTGGTGGTCGGCCTTCGTTTCGCCGACCATGGCCTCGCCCTCGACGCGCCAAAAGTCGGGATCGCAGTCCCAGCCCTTCATGCTCGCGCCGTCGAAGATCGGCTTGAAACCGCTCTCTTCGAGAGGCCCGACCTGCCCGAATCCGCCGCCGCCGCCGCCGCGGCCCTGGCCGCGCCCCGCGGGCGGCGTCTGCTGCGCCAACAACGCGCATGCGAGGAGTAACGAACCGGCAAGCGTCTTCATCGAGCTTCTCCTTTGGCGATGTCGCGCGCGGCGACCTTTACCCAACTGCGGTCCTTGGCCGACGCCAGTACGGCGTCCGTCACGTCGTCCGTCAGCAGTCCGTCGCGGAACGTCGGCGACGCGCTCTTTCCCCCGCCCGCCGCTTCCAGGAAGTCCGCGAACTGGTGCACGAACGAGTGCTCGTACCCGATTTGCAGGCCCGGCACCCACCACTTGTCCATATAAGGATGGTCGCTGTCGGTGATGTGCAGGCTGCGCCAGCCGCGCACCTTGCCCTCGTCGCGATGGTCGAAGTACTGCAGGCGGTGCAGGTCGTGCAGGTCCCAGAAGATCGAGGCGTGCTCGCCGTTGATCTCGAACGTGTAGAGCGCCTTGTGGCCGCGCGCGTACCGCGTCGCCTCGAAGGTCGCGAGCGAGCCGTTGCGGAAGCGCGCCAGGAACAGGCTGGCGTCGTCGATCCCGACCGGCGCCACCTCGCCCGTCAGATTATGTTTGCGCTGCTTGATGAACGTCTCGGTCATCGCCGAGACCTCGTCAATCGGACCGTTCAGCCACAGCGCGGTGTCGATGCAGTGGGCGAGCAGATCCCCCGTGACGCCGCTGCCCGCGACCGCGAGGTCGAGCCGCCACAGCCCTTCGCCGCCCTGCGGCAGGTCCGCCGAAATCGTCCAGTCCTGGAGGAATTTCGCGCGGTAGTGGAAGATGCGCCCCAGCCGTCCCTCGTCGATCAACTGCTTGGCGAGCGTCACGGCGGGCACGCGCCGGTAGTTGTACCAGACCATGTTCGCCACGCCAGCCTTCTCGACGGCGTCGACCATCGACTCCGCCTCCGCCGCGTTGCGCCCGAGCGGCTTCTCGCACATCACCATCTTGCCGGCCTGGGCCGCGGCGATGGCGATCTCGGCGTGCGTGTCGTTGGGGCTGGCGATGTCGATGAGGTCGATCTCGGGGTTCGCGACCACTTTGCGCCAGTCCGTCTCGATGTTCTGATAGCCCCATGTCGCCGCGAAGGCTTTCGCGCGCTCAGGATTGCGCGCGGAGATCGTGTGCAGCACGGGTTCGTACTGCAGGCCGAAGAAGTTGGGCGCCCTGCGGAACGCGTTCGAATGCGCGCGCCCCATGAAGCCGTAGCCGATCAGGCCGATATTCAGTTTCTTCATATCAGCTCCACCCGTGCGCGTCGCGGACCGCGATCATCGTCCGCAGCACGTCGTTCCACGTTTGCTGGTTCAGCATCGTGGCGTTGGGGAACATGCAGCCGTCCCAGCAGATGTGTTGGACGGCGCGAGTCGGCTGGCCGTCGTCGCCGCGCAGCCAGGAACCGGAGTCGCGCACCACGTCGAGCTTGCCGTTGGGGTCGAGCGGCGGACAGTGGCGGCCGGTTTTGTCGTGCGAGCCGGCGCCTTTCACCGTGCCGTCGTTCTGTGCCACGTGGAAGTCGATGGTCCAGGGGCGGAGCGCGTCCGCCACCTTCTTATATGCCGCCGCCAACTGGTCGCCATTGGAGAAGTCGAAGCCCGCGGGCAGGAGCGCGTCGTCGGGCGAGTTGTAGCCCATCGTGAAGAGCATGTTGTGCGCCATATCGGCCTGATACCCGAGCGTCTGTGGACGCCCGACCATTTCCAACAACTCGACATTGCGCCGCCAGCTATGCATGCCGCCCCAACAGATTTCGCCCTCGGCGGCGAGACGCTCGCCGTGATCCTCGGCGATGGCGCATGCCTCGCGGAACGTGCCGGCGATGCGGCGCGTGTTCCCGTCGGGGTCCTTCGCCCAGTCGGACACGCCGGACGCGGAGTCGATGCGAATCACGCCGTACTTCCGCACCCCGAGGTCGCGGAGCTTCTGCCCGATGGCGCAGGACTTGCGGACCTGCGTGAGGAACGCGGCGCGTTCGGTGTCATTGCCCATGGCGGAGCCGCCGCCCGTGGGAGGCCAGACCGGCGCGACGAGAGAACCCGCGCGCAGTCCTTTCGAATTCAGGTTGTCCGCCAGCCGCTTGAGATCGTCGTCCGACGAATCGATATCGGTGTGCGGAGCGCAAAGGAAGAGGTCGACGCCATCGAACCGCACGCCATCGACATTGGCGGAAGCGGTGAGGCAGAGCATGGTCTCGAGATCGATGGGCGGTTCGGAATCGGGCCCTTTGCCGACGAGGCCCGGCCACATCGCGTTATGCAGCGCGGGAAATAGATTAGGCATGTAGTCCCCCGACAAGGATTGAAACGTCTCAAGACTATACCAGCGGGGCGGAGGGCGTCAAGACGTTGCAGCGGCTGTACAATGAAATCGAGTGTCTGCATGAGCCTGAGTATTTCGCCAGACATCGAGGCACTGCTGGCCGACGAAGCTCGGAAACAGGGTGTATCGGTCGACGCCTTGCTGCGACGCCTGATTGAGAATCACGCGGCGAGCGGCGACGCTGCCGCGCAAGTTGCCGACGTGGGCCTGCCGGTCCTGCACCTGGGTCCGATGGGGCCGCTCCATCGCCGCGACATTTACGAAGATGCCGATTGAGCCCGGGGTGCTCGACGCCAATGTGCTGGCGTACGCAGTGAACGCTGACGCCAGCCAGCATACGGCATCCCGCGCCCTCCTCGAGCGCGGGCGCGACCCAGCGGTGACGCTTTACGTGACCTCGCAGATCCTCTGCGAATTCTATTCCGTAGTGACGAACGCACGCCGGTTTCCGCGGGCTTGTTCACCCGCCGAGGCCTGCAGCATCGTGTCGTCCCTGCTGGCGCTCCCCGGAATTCAGGTCCTGCCGATCCCGGCCTCCGTCGTCGCGATCTGGCTCGACCTGCTGGATCGCCGGCCGCTTCGCGGTGCCTCAGTCTTCGACCTTCAAATCGCCGCGACCATGCTCGCCAACGGGGTAAAGCGGATATACACCTTCAACGGAGGCGACTTCGAGGTTTTCCCCGAACTGGCTGTTTCGGCGCCCTGAGACTCGTCTTCGCCTCGACTCGCGGCTCGGCGTCTCCGCGTTGAAAAATAGCCCTCATCCTCTGTAATACCCCTCCCGCGTGGCGAATATCCGATACTGTGGAAGAGGGACGGAACTCGGCCATGGAAGTGCGTTTCAGGAAGATCAGGAAAGAAAACTGAACGAGCTCTCTGCACAGAGCGGCCGTCCGCCCGATGAACTGGTACAGGACGCCGTGGCAGGCATGCTCGATGAGCTTGCCGAAACCCGGGAAATGCTCGACCGGCGTTATGACGAAGTCAAGAGTGGCCGAGTGAAACTCATTCCCGGCGATGAAGTGGAAGCTCACTTCCGCGAAAAGAGCGCCGCGGCGCGCCGCGCTCCTCAGCCTCGTTCATGAACACGTGCGACTTCCATGATTCGGGCGCTTGCTTCCTTCCCTCATCGCGGCCATCGCCGCCCCGATCTCACCGGCTTCACCCCCCGCCAACCGCGCTCCAAACCAGCCCCACCGCCCCCAAGCAAAAGAACACTCCCATGCACCTGAAGTAGGTCGGCATCCACGGCCGCATCACCAAATCGGCCAACGGTAGCTCCTGGACCCACTTGGGCTTCTTGAGGTGATACCAGCGGCAAAACGCGACTGCTTGAACGGGCCACGCTACACATGTGATCCCGAAGCCACCGGCCATCACTGCAAAGACAATCCGAACCGTCGCCATGATTCGTTTACCTTTCAACGCGGAGCCGCGAAGAACGCGCCTTTCTCTGCGTCTCTGCGTCTCTGCGTCAAATCCTCACTCGCTCATCCCCCGTAGTACCCCTCCCGCGTCTGCACCGTGAACCCCTTCGCCACGACTCGCAGTTGATGGAACCCCGGCGACGGTGCGTCCGAAGTGTACCCGATCGCATACTGATTGCGCAGATCCTCTTCAATCGCCGCGAACGCTTTCGCCACGGTCGTGTCGATCCCGGGCCGGAACATCCGTCCGCCGGTGCGGTTCGCGAGCTGTTCCATCAGCGCTCGTCCGCTCGGCAGCGGCGGAGCGCCGCGGCCATATTGCGGGTCGTCGAACAGCAGCGTATAGACGATCGTCTCCGTCTGGTGCGCCATCTGCACGACCGATCGCAGCGCCATGCAACTCCCGTTATCCAGTCCGTCGCTGAGGAGGATGAGCGCCTTCCGCCCGCGCTCCTTTCTCAGAATCTGATCGCAGCTCAGGAACACCGCGTCGCGGATCGAACTCGACCCGCCGCAGCGGACCCATTCCGCCGGACGCCGCAACTCGCCTTGGACCGCGCCCGGCAGTTTGCCCAATTCGCCGGCTGCCCGATCGAGCTCCTTCGCGAGGCCGGTGAGCCTCTGGAGCACGTCGACGCCGTGGTCGAAGCGGATCAGGAATGCCCGGTCCTGCTCCGGCCGCAGCACCTGCCGGAAGAAACGGCGCGCCGCGTCGCGCTCGTCGCCGACCCGCCGCGCCATGCTCCCGCTGATGTCGACCACGAGGCCGAGGCGCAGCGGCACGTTCGTCTCCGGCGAGAAATAGCGGATCGTCTGCCGCCGCTCGTCCTCGTAAACTTCGAAATCGCCCTGCTTGAGGTCTTTGACGATACTGCCGCGCTCGTCGCGCACCGTCGCGAACAGGTTGACGAGCTTTACGTCGGCGGAGAACGACACCTGCAGCATCGCCAGCGCCTGTCGGCGGGAGAGTCTCACCGGCTCGGATTCTATCAATTCGCGGCGGGCCGTTCGATGCTGTCGATCACGTGCACGTCGAGCATCGCCTTCGACGCCGTGAGCTTCAAGCCGAGTTGCTTCTGGAGGACGCTCGGCAGCGTAGGCAGCCCCGGCGCATCTTCGCGGCCGAACTCGATGTCGACATCGAATGGCGCTGCGTAGCCAGTCTTATCGACCACGGGCCGGTGGAGCAGATCGGTCAGCCATGAGGCCAGCATCGGCATCCGCACCTGGCCGCCCACCAACTCCGCGCCACCCCCAGGCAGCGCGGGCATGAGCAGCGTCCCGCACGGCCCCACCATCCGCTTCCCCTTCGGCGGCTCTTGCGGACCCGCGAGAGGATCGGAGCCCCGGCAGTTCCCACTGCGCGGAGCCGGCAGCAGTCCGGCCTTCGCCACAGTCAGGTCGTAAACCGCGAACTCGCGCTTCTCGACGTGCATCTTCAGATGAAAACGCTCGGTCAGGACCGTCTGCATCAGCGCCCACATTTCGCGGCCATCCGCCGGGCCGTCGGCCTTCGCCGTGATGTCGTAGGTCGCCTTGTCGATCCACGGAGGCCCGCCGACGAGTTGCTCGCGGCGCAGCCGATATGCCGCACCGATCATGTTTCGCAGCGGGTAGTTCGCGACCGTTAGCCGCCCGGTGTCGACCCGCGCCGTCTCGTACCCGGGTCCGCCCGGAGGACTCGGTTTGATGGACACCACCTCCAGCTTGGGCTGTGCAGCCAACAAGAGAAGGAGAACGCTCAGCCTCATTAGATGTGCGAGACGTCGCGGCGGTACGACCGCACAATCGAACGCCGCGCCTCGACGCGCGCCCGTGCGGCCTTCGCTCGCGCCACAGCCGCCTCGCGGTACATCTCTGCCCGCCACCGCCGAGCCGTCCGCGCCGCTTCCAGACGGGCGGTCCGCGCCTCGCGCATCGCCTCGACCTGGACTCGACGCGCCTCGTCCCGCCACGTCCGCGAGCTCTGCGCGAACGCCGGACCCGCGATCAACAAAATACCAGCCAGCAACAGCTTCATTCCGGAACTCCTCTGGTGCTTATACGAGGAACCGCCCGGTTGGTCTCTAAAAAACAAAAAGGGCGGGCAAAGTCCCGTAGGACCTTGCCCGCCCGTTCTGCCATGCTGCCCGGTTTACTGCTGCGACTCGCCGCTCGGCTTCACCGCCAGGAACACGTTCCGTCCCTCGCGGCTCAACAGGAGCAGAGCCGGCTTGCCGTTCGACTTCGTCAGCGCGGTGCGAATCTCCGCGCCGCTCGTCACCGGCGTGTGGTTCACTTCGAGGATCACGTCGTTCTGCTGGATGCCCGCCTCGGCGGCCGGTCCGGACGGATCGACGTCCGTCACCACGACGCCCTTGTCGGTCCCCTTCAGTCCGAGCTCGGACGCCGCTTGCGGCGTCAGCGGCTCGACCGAGACGCCGAGCTGCCCGCGCGGACCCGCGGCGCCGCGGCTGTTGTTCTCCCGAGCGTTCGCCGTCTCCTCGACATTGAGCTCGGCGGTGTGCGCCCGCAAATCCTGCTCGCGGCCGTCACGGTAGACCCGTAGCGTCATATCGGCATTCGGACCCGCCGCCGCCACGCGGTTGCGCAGCGTGTTCGAGTCGTCGACGCGCGCGCCGTTGATCGCGACGATCACGTCTCCGCTCTTCACGCCCGCCTTCTCGGCCGGAGAAGCCGGTTCGACGGAGTTGACCAGCACGCCCTTCGTCGTCGGCAGATTCATGCTCGTCGCCAGGTCCGGCGTGATGCCCTGAATCGTGACGCCCAGTTTGCCGCGGCGTACTTTACCGCCGTTGCGGAGCTGGTCCATCACGCTCTTCGCCATGTTCGACGGAATCGCGAAGCCAATCCCGATGTTCCCGCCCGAGGGCGAAAGGATCTGGCTGTTGATGCCGATCAGCTCGCCGTGCGTGTTGATCAGCGCGCCGCCCGAGTTGCCCTGGTTGATGGCGGCGTCGGTCTGCAGGAAGTCCTCAAAGGCGCCGTCGCTCATGCCCGTGCTGCGGCCGCGAGCGCTGATGATGCCCATCGTCACGGTCTCGCCGATCCCCAGCGGATTGCCGACGGCCAGCGCGATATCGCCCACGCGGACGCGGTCCGAATCGCCCAGCGGCAGAACCGGCAGGCTGGACGCGTTGATCTTCAGCACCGCGAGATCGCTCGGCGCGTCCGAGCCGATCAGCTTCGCGTCCAACGTGCGCCCGTCGTTCAGATCGACCTTGATCTGGTCGGCGCCGTCGATCACGTGATGGTTGGTGATGATGTAACCATCGGCCGTCACGACGATGCCCGAACCGAGCGCGCGCTCCGTCTGGCTGCGATCGTTATTGCCATTGCCATTTCCCCGGCGGCCGCGCGGCGTCGCCCCGTTGCCGCCATTTCCGAAGAATTGGCGCAGCATCGGATCGTCCATGAACGGGAACTGTTGCGCCGCGCGCACCCGCTTGGTGGAGCGGATCGTGACCACGGCTGGGGCAACCCGGTCCACCACATCGGCGTACCCTTCGCGAGCCGGTGTCTGGGACACGACGGGCTCGCGGTACACGGCCTTTTCGCTCTTCTGCTGCTGCTCGGCGGCAATGCCGAACCCGAGCGCAGCGCATAACACAGTGCCAGCAATCGTTAACCGGCGGTATTTCATTTCCTATCCTCCAAGCTCGATATACAGCCGGACCAATGCCGGCGTTTGAGTCGCATCGTGCTGGCGAATGCCCAGTCGCGCAGGTGGCGTCGGGCCAGGAAAAATCTCATCGGCAAAAATGCCCCCGCAAGACTTTGTGGCGGCTTCAGCTCGATGCGTCTCATATCATTATACGCGCGCCCAAACCCTGTGGTTACAAGGGTCTGGTGAGAAAATCTTCGTCTGATTTACTCAAATTTACGAGACTTTTCCGCGGCTCGTGCGTCATAGGCCAACCTCTGGTATGATCGCTCTTCACCATGGCGAGTCCCGGGGGTTCATCGCGTCTGGGCGCTTCACCGGCAGAGGAACGGTGGCGCAGTCACATGCGCGGCATCGGCGCGCGAAATCCCGAGGCTTTGGCGGCGCTTTACGATGAGACCTCGCGTTTCCTCTACGGTCTCGCGCTGCAAATTCTGCGCGACCGTGAAGACGCCGAGGAGGTCATCCTGGACGTGTATCAGCACGTCTGGAGCCACAGCCACCTTTACGACGAATCGCGCGGTAGCGTCTGGAACTGGCTCGCCGTCGTCACCCGCAATCGCGCCATCGACCGGCTGCGGCAGTCGAACACCCGCCGGTCGCGCGAGGCGCCGTTCGAGTCCGGACCAGAGAAGGGCGTCGCGCCGGAGGATCTCGTCCTCAAAGAGGAGAGGCAGTTGGTAAGGCGCGCGATGGAGTCCCTCCGCGCGGACCAGCGCGAGGCGATCGAGCTCGCGTTCTTCGCCGGACTCACTCACGTGGAGGTCGCCGAACGCCTGGGCGCCCCGCTGGGTACAATAAAGACAAGGATTCGGGCCGGATTGCGAAAGCTACGGGAAGCTTTGGAGCCGGCCGCGCCCATCGAGGCGAGTGCAGATGCGGAATAAAACCGGCGCCACACAGGTCGAAAGCGAGGCCGCGCTCTACGCGCTCGGCGCGCTGCCGTCCGCCGACGCGGATAAGTTCCGCCAACGCGTGGCCGCGGGCTGCTCGTTGTGCACCGGCCTGCTCGCCGACTGTGAGAGAGCGGTGTCGTACCTGCCGCTGACGGCTCCCGAAATCGAACCTCCCCCGAGTTTGCGCGCCCGTCTGATGGATCGGATCGGAGCGCCTGCGCCCTCAAAACAGAGCCGCGACAGTGATGGAGCGGTTGCCGCGGGGCAGGGAACTCTCGTCCGCGCCAACGACACCGAATGGGTCGACGCGCCCGCGCCCGGCGTCCAGTACAAGCCGCTGCGCGGAAGTAAGACGATGCTCGTCCGCATGGCGCCCAACACCTGGCTCCCCGAGCACGACCACAAATTCGCCGAGCAGTGCCTGGTCCTCGAAGGCAGCATTCAAAGCGACGACATGACCGCCCACGCCGGCGACTACGTCTTCATGCCCGCCGGCAGCCATCACTCCGCCCTCTACAGCGCGACCGGCGCCACGTTCCTCATCGCCTACTCTTAGTCGCACGATTCTTTCTCGGAAGGCGCAAAGCCGCCAAAAATCACAAAGGACTGCCTCTTCCGCGCGCCGAGTATTTTCCCGGTTGACTTAATTAATTTCATATTTTAGTATCTCTTTACCCTTATTTTCATCGTATGTCGGTATATCGCCAAATTGAGAAACGGAGAACGGAATGGCGTGGAAGACTCATTTAGAGACCATCTGCACCGTCACTACGACCGTTGTGGCAGTGCTTTTGGGCATCACCCTGATCAGAGGCTCTCTGTTGCCAACACCCGCGGCGCTACGTCAACCGCCGAGCGGGAGCGACTCTAACGCATCTGTCGCGGTCGGAACGAGTCTGAAGACCACGTTGCCAGACGTGGATTGGCAAAGAAACGGTCGAACGCTGGTGCTCGCACTCTCGCCGAGTTGTCACTACTGCCGGGAAAGCGAGCCGTTTTACCGCAAGCTCCAGAATGAACTCGGACGAAAGGTCAGAATCGTCGCGGCGTTTCCCCAGTCAGTTCCGGAGGCCGAGCAGTACTTGAGCAGCGCAGGCTTGCATGTGGACCAGGTGAAGTCGGTCCCTCTCAATGTGATCGGCGTGCGCGGCACTCCCACCATGCTGCTGGTGGACGCCAAAGGCGTGGTGACCAAGGTCTGGGTAGGAATTATTCAGGAGCAACAACAACAGCAGATTTTGAGTCTGCTGAAGGAGGTTTAATCGAGATGCGAAAACGATTGCCCTTCGCGGCCGGCATGGCCGCGGTGGCGCTGGGCTGCTGTTCAGCAGCCTTGGCCGAACAGGCGCCCCCTCCGCCTCGGACCGACCCGGCGATTGCCGGCGTAATCGCCGTCGAGAAGGTGGACCTCGGCGAGCCGCGCCTCACCGATGGCCGAGGCACGGTCCCGGTCACCATTCAGCTTCGGAACATCTCACAGAAAGCAATTTACGCCCTTGAGTTCAGCGTATCGGGAGCCTATGCGGACGGGAGCGTTCGGACCAACGGGCGATTCAGCGTGGATCTGCTGGGCAGCTACTTATTCGATACCCTGCACTACGAAACGCGCCCTCCCTACCAGTTATTTCGCCCCGGAGACCTCTTCACGGAAAAGGGCAATGCGCTTCCACTCGGCCCGGGCAACAGCGCGCCGGTCAGCGCCGACGTGGCAGTGACGACCGTTGTCTTCGAAGATAGAACCGCGCTTGGCGACCCCGAGCGAATCAACCGCATCTTCGCCGGCCGCAGCGATGACGCGGACGACACTGCGGCCGTCATCGACAGCCTCCAACTCATCCTAAAGGCCCCAGACCCGGTAAAGGCAGCGTTAGAGAGGGAGCAGGCAATTATTGCAGGCCGCATTCCCGGCAAACGCGGTCAGCCCGTTGGGCTGCGCGTCACTTACGACGCGACCGGCCGCCAAGTAGCCAAAAGAGACAGCAGTCAAATGATCGCCCTCCGCATCAGGAACGCCGTGCGCGGCGTTGGAGGGGACAGACGTCTCATGCTGGTAAACCTGGCGTTCGAACAGCAGCTTCTCGCCCTACTCGAGAAGCACATGGAGGCTGGGCGATGAACAAGCGCGCCTTCCGTCTCTTCTGGATCGCCACCGCCGCCCTGGCACAACAGTGCCTGAATTCTCCGCGCCAACAGAGCCAGACGTACACGTCGTTTCTGAGCGACATCAGCGCGAATTGCGGCAACCCGCCAGCGCCAGGGTTTAGCCAGCCAGGCGACACGTTCAGCTACTCGCAGGGTTCGATCGGCGGCAGTTGCAACATTCCTTACAGCGTGTCCAACGGCACTGGGCTATACTGGGGCGGATATTCCCCAGTCAAGTTCTTTACAGCGTCCGGCGCCTACGGGACGATGGATACCTGTTACGCCTCCTTTGCCACCATCACCGACGGTAATCTGAGTGCCCACGAGGAAATTTTCAACGGGATAGCGATCCACGTGCCTGGAACGATGCCCTACATCTTCTACTGTGGGCAGAATCCCACCCCACAGAGCGCTGACATCTCCTGCGACTATAAGATCGTCGATCTCGAGAGCATCGCGTGTACACCGGGCCTCATTTACGACGCGGGGCTCAACTGGTGCTGCGTCGCCGCGCGCGGACAGGCGTGCAATTCCTGCGGCGGCACATACGACTGCAACGGCAACTGCCCCGACTGTGGCGGTGGTGGCTGCGCCTGGAACGCGGGCCTGTCCTGCAACGACTGTGGTATGTACGCCTGCGACGGTAGCTGCGATACCTCCGGGTGTAATCCCGGCGGGGGTGGCGGTGGTCCCCCTGATGACCCCTGCGCGTCCTGCACCGGCGAATGCTGGACGTTCTGGGATCCGTTTTGGCGTCGGGAAGAGGTAGTGTGCTTACAAGATGCGGACCCCATCCTGATCAGCCTGGACGGCAGCAATTTCCCGATGACCGGCGCCGCAAATGGCGTCCTGTTCGATTTCTTCCGCCACCAGACGCCGCTCCCCATTTCCTGGACAGCTCCGGGCGCGCAGGTTGGCTGGCTGGCGCTGGATCTCGATTGGAACGGGCGCATCACCAGCGGAGCCGAACTTTTCAGCAACGTAATGCTCCAGCCCCGCACCGACGGATCACCCATCGGATTCAAGGCGCTGGCCCAGTGGGACGCACCCAAGATGGGCGGCAATAATGACGGCTGGATCAATGCCGGCGACCAGGTATTTCGAAGACTCCGTGTGTGGGTGGACGCTAATCACAACGGCATCTCCGAGCCGGCTGAACTACTCACGATGCAGCAGGCGGGCATCACCGCAATCTCAACCCGATACCTGCCTGATAAGTGGGCGGATCAATACGGCAACAAGTTTACTAACCGGGCACAGATCACGTGGGCTAGTACCCGCCCGGGAAAAGGCCAGGGGGACGGCGGCGGCCGCAACCAGTGGGCGTATGACGTAACCCTCGTCCGAGGTAAATAACTCCCTGCTGGAGGGGCCCGAGCATACCGCGGACCCCTCCACGTTCTTTGCGGACCTGTACCGCAGCGACTTTTTTGAGAGCGTACTCCTGATCCTCTCTTCTGCTTGCAACTGCCGCAGACAGCCCCTCTCTATGCCGTTTCGCTCCCGAAGAAATAGCGATCTCGCGATAGTCGCGGATGACGATCGAGAGACCCGATCTCGCCGCCGCGGCCCAGGTTTTACGCCGCGTTGATCGTGTCGGCCATGATTGGTCCGCATGGCGCCCAACACCTGGCTCCCCGAGCACGACCACAAATTCGCCGAGCAGTGCCTGGTCCTCGAAGGCAGCATTCAAAGCGACGACATGACCGCCCACGCCGGCGACTACGTCTTCATGCCCGCCGGCAGCCATCACTCCGCCCTCTACAGCGCGACCGGCGCCACGTTCCTCATCGCCTACTCGTAGCCAGCTCTTTCCCCAAGAGCAAGTGATACAATTCCAACCGAAATACGGGCCATGACCTCCAAACCGGACATCCTGCTCGAAGAGCGTAGAGCTGCCCTGACGGCAGTCCTGGAATCCAAGGAGTTTTCGCGCGCCCCCGCCCTCGCCAAACTTCTCAAGTATCTCTGCGAGAAAACGTTCGACGGCCGCGTTTACGAGATCAAGGAATTCAGTATCGCCACCGACGTCTACGGCCGCAACGAGGATTTCGGCGAAAAACGCGACTCCGTCGTGCGTGTCGAGGTATCGCGGCTCCGCAAGCGCCTCCTCAAATACTACGCCGGGGAAGGCGCCCACCACTCACTGCGCATCGTCATTCCCGCCGGAACGTACCAGCCGGAATTTGAGCCCCAGACCCTCCCCACGGACCCTGCCGCGATTCCGCCGGCGCCGCCGAAACCATGGTGGATGCGCCCCGTCACCGCGCTCATCGCGGCTACCGTTTTGCTGTCTGTGGTGGCGCTGGCGATCCTGTCGCGCGACCGGCGTCCGTTGGCGGCGCCTCTTGCTCCCATCCCCCGCGCGTCCGGGGTCGCGTCGGGTCCCGTCCGCATCCTGGCTGGCTCTTCCGCCGAGAGGTCCGTCGACCGCTTCGGCGTTGAATGGCTCGGCGACCGCTACTTCGTCGGCGGCGAACAGAATCACTGGCAGTTCGGCGGCAAGGAAATGGGCGTGCCCATCCGCATGATCCGCTGGGCCCCCGACCAGTTGTATTTCCGCAGCTTCCGGTTCGGCAGCTTCTCTTACAAGATCCCGCTCCCCGAGGGCAAGTACGACGTGAAGCTGTACTTCTCCGAAGTCATCTTCCTGCCCACTGAGTTCGGCGACGGCGTCGAGAACCGCAGGATCTTCGACGTGACGATGAACGGCAAGCCGCTGCTCTCCTCCTTCGATGTCGCCGCCGACGCCGGTGGCGCCAACACTGCCGACATCCGCGCCTTCACCAATGTTTCCCCCGTCGACGGCTTCCTGACCCTCGACTTCCGCTCGATCCTCGCCGGCGCCTGGCTCAATGCCATCGAGATCGTCCCCAACAACACCGGCCGGCCGCTGCCCATCCGCATCGTCACGCGCAACGTCAACGTCACCGACCACGCCGGCAACCTCTGGGAATTGGACCGCTACTACAAAGGCGGCAGGCAGATCTCGGACGGAGAGATCGCCACCGGCACGGCCGACCCCGAGCTCTTCCTCTGGCAACGCTACGGCAACTTCACCTACCGCTTCCCGGTGCCTCCCGGCAAGTACACCCTTCGCTTGCTGTTCGCCGAGACCTTCTTCGGTCCCAACAATCGCGGCAAGGGCGGACCCGGCAGCCGCCTCTTCAACGTCTACTCCGGCGGCGCCACCCTACTCAATGGTTTCGAGATCTTCAAGGAGGCCGGAGAACGCCGCGCGGTCGAGAAGGTCTTCCACGGACTCGCGCCCAACGCCCAGGGACGGATCGACGTCCGTTTCGAACCCGTGGTTCAGTACGCCGCCGTCAACGCCCTCGAGCTGACCGCCGAAAAATAGCTGTAGCCGTTAACGTTTTCCTCTCGTAACCATCCCGTAACCACATTGATTCTAAAGCTCTTAATCCGCTAACCAAAAGCTCCCCGGCTCTCTAGCAGCGACTCCTTGCGCGAGCCCTGGAATTCCGATACCTTCGCAATCCTCAAGGGGGGAGTGCGATGCTGCACAGATCGATAGGAAGACGTTTGTTGCTGGCTTCATGCCTGATTTTGGGAATCCCGGCGGCCTATAGCCAGACCCTGGGCTCCATCGCCGGCGAGACACGGGACGCAAGTGGCGCCACCGTCGCCGAGGCCAAGATCACCGTCGTCAACACCGGGACGAACGCCCAGCGGCAAGTGCTGACCAACTCCGCCGGCGAGTACGCTTTCCCGTCTCTTCCGCCGGGGACCTACAACCTTCGCGCCGAGAAGCAGGGCTTCAAGACGGCCGCGCGGAACCAGATCGAAATCCAGGTTCAGGAGAATGCCCGCATCGACTTCGAACTGCAGGTCGGCCAAGTCACGGAATCCGTCGAGGTCTCGGCGACTTCGTCCATCATGGTGACTGAGAACGCCACCGTCGGCACCGTCATCGAGAACAAGCGGATCGTCGAGCTGCCCCTGAACGGGCGCAACTACCTGCAACTGGTGTCGCTCTCCCCGAACGTCTCGACCGGGTTTTCGACCCAGGGCCAGGCCGGTGCGCGCCAGGGCGGTATCCGCGCCGCGCAGACGATCTCCGTGGCAGGTCAGCGCACCAACTTCAACCACTACACCCTCGACGGAGTGGAGAATACCGACCCGAACTTCAACACCTTCGTCGTCATGCCGTCGGTGGACGCGCTCCAGGAGTTCAAGGTCCAGACTGGCATCTATCCGGCGGAGTTCGGCCGCCAGACCACGCAGATCAACGTCCTGACGAAGTCCGGCACGAACCAGTATCACGGCACGCTCTTTGAATTTCTACGCAACGACAAACTGGACGCCACCAGCTACGCGTTCACCTCCCTGCGTCCCGTCAAAGATCCGTTCAAGTGGAACCAGTACGGCTTCACGCTGGCAGGTCCGGTGTGGCTGCCCAAGATCTTCAATGGCAAGGACAAGCTGTTCTTCATGGGGAACTACGAGTCCTTCCGGAAACGCGGCAGCACCACGGGACTCTTCTCGCTGGCCCCCGCGGCTTTCCAGACCGGCGATTTTTCCACCCTCTCGAACAAGATTTACGACCCGCTGACCCGCGTCCGCAACGCCGACGGTACCCTCTCCGGCACGCCCTTTCCCGGCAATGTGATTCCCACCAACCGCATCAGCCCGGTCTCCAAAAAGCTGCTGGAGTTCTACCACACCCCCACGCTGCCCGGCGTCACCAACAATTACGTGCAGGCGCTCGCCAGGCCCCAAAATCGCGATCAGTTCATTCTGCGAATGGATTACGTGGAGTCGTCCAAGTCATCGTGGGCGGGCCGCTACAGTTGGGGTGACGAGAACGAGTCCACCCCTGGACTCAACCAGAACGGCGGTAAGCTCGTCACCAACCTCGAACAGTACATGGTGTCGAACACCCGCGTACTGTCCTCGTCCGCTGTCACGGAGACCCGGTTCGGGTATACCCGCTTCTACAACTCGGTCGGGACCCTACTGGCCTTCCAGCGGAACGTGGTCGACGAGCTCGGAATTCCCGGCTTGACCGGCGGCGATCCGGTCTCCTGGGGCATTCCTGCGGTCGGCATTCCCAACTACACGGGCATCGGCGACAGCACCGACGGGCCGTTCGAGAACAAAAACAACACGCTCCAGTTCCTTAACAACACCTCCATCACCCGCGGCAAACACGCCTTCCGTTTCGGCGGCGAAATCCGCAAGGACCAGTTCAATCAGGTCGGCAACCAGTACGGACGCGGCAGCTTCTCCTTCGCCATCACGCCCACCCAGGACCCGCGCGCGCTTACCGCCGGCTCCGGTCTTCCGTCCCAGGGCGACGGCTTCGCTTCGTTCCTGCTGGGCAACGTGACCCTCACCGAAGTGGCCGCGCAAATCGCCGCCGCACAGTTCCGCGCCACCAGCTTCGCCGTCTATTTCGACGACGTTTGGAAGCTGACGCCGCGGCTCACGCTTTCCTTAGGCCTGCGCTATGAGAACACGCCGCCGTGGGAAGACATCTCTGGAAATCTGACGACCGTCTTCTACAACGCCTTCGACAACACCCCCAACGTGCAGGACCAGAGCCGCTATCCGGTCTTCCTGCGCCAGGGGAAGAGCAACGGCGATCCCTACGCGGGCCTGCGAGTCCGTTGGCCGAACATCCCGCTGGTGCAGGACGGGCGTCTCGGAGATCGCCTCGTCAACCGCGACAACAACGACTTCGCGCCGCGCCTCGGCATCGCGTGGAGCCCCAACGCGAAATGGTCGATCCGCACCGGCGCCGGCATGTTCTACAACCAGGATCAGGGCAATCCGCGCTTCGACGTCGCCCGCAACGCCGCCGGCCGCACACGCAACGACGACAATCCCGATTTCCCGTCCGAGACGTGGCAGAACGGCGCCTCCGCGTTGAGCGGCTCGGTAGCCAATATCCTCACGCCCCAGGCGTTCTCCAACAAGTTCGACCGCCGCACGCCGTACTCCATGCAGTGGATGTTCAATGTCCAGCGCGAGCTCGGCCGCGACCTCTCCTTCGAGGCCGGCTATCTTGGCTCCGCCAGCCGCCACCTGGAGTCGTACCGCGGCGTCAGCGCGGCCGTCCCGGGCCCCGGCACTGTCGCCAGCCGTTCTCCCTATCCGAACTGGGGACTGCTCGTGCTCGTCGAAGACGGCGGACGCGGCAATTACAACTCGCTGGGCACCAAGCTGACCAAGCGCTACTCGAATGGATTGACCGCGCTGGTGTCGTACACGTGGTCGAAGTCGATCGACACCACCAGCGGCATTCGCACTTCCGATAGCGATTCGCTCTTCTCGCAGGACGGCCGCTGCATGCTCTGCGACCGTGGACTCTCGGCCTTCGACAACCGCCACCGGTTGGTCGTCTCCGGTCTCTACGATCTCCCGTTGGGCAAGAATCGGAAGTTCGCGATCGGCAATCGCTTCCTCGACGCCGTGGCCGGAGGATGGCAGATCGGCGGCATCACCACCTGGCGCTCGGGCTTCCACATCAATCCCAGCGCGGGCCAGAATCGCGCCAACACCAACATCAATACGGACCGTCCGGACGCCACGGGCCAACCCGTAAGCCTCGATACGGCGACCACCGAGCGCTGGTTCAACACCGCGGCTTTCGCCCTCCAGCCGATCTACAACTTCGGCAATGCCGCGCGCAACTCCATTCCCGGACCCGCCGGCTTCATGCTCGATTCCAACGTCCAGAAGAACTTCCGTCTCGGACGCGAGACCCACGAGTTGCAGTTCCGCTGGGAGTCGTATAACCTGCTCAACCATCCGGTCTGGGGCTTTCCCAATTCGAATCTGAGCAGTCCGAGCTTCGGCCGGATCAGTTCCACCGCGACCAATATGCGGCAGATGCAGTTTGCCCTGAAGTACGTGTTCTAAGAGGGGATCATGAGAATTTCCACCATCGTTGCAACTCTGCTGTTGTGCTTGAGCTCCGCGTTTGCGCAGGGCGACCGAGGCTCCATTAACGGGGCCGTCACCGACCCCGCCGGCGCCGCCGTCCCGAGCGCCGCGGTCGTCGCGCGCAATCTGGATTCGGGGTCGGAGTATCAAACCGTCACCACCGAAACAGGCAACTACACTCTCGCGCAACTACCCGCGGGAACCTACGAGCTGACCGTCGCGAAGTCCGGTTTCAACAAGTACGTCCAAAAGGGAATCCGCACCCTGGTCGCCTCCACCGTGCGCGTCGACGTGGCGCTTCAGGTCGGCATGACGACCGATTCCGTCACCGTCACCGCCGACGCCACGCTGCTCAAGACCGAGAGCGCCGAACAGAGTCACGTCATCACCTCGAAGACCATCGACTCTCTCCCGCTGAACTTCGGAGCGCGCGGACCCGGCATGATGCGCGACCCCTTCACCTTCGTCGAAACGCTCCCCGGCGCCAGGATCGACGGCCGCAATCAGATCCGCGTCAACGGCACTCCCGCCTGGACCTTCGGAGTCCAGCTCGAAGGCCAGGACCTCAGCATGCCGATGAGCCCCGACGGCTCGGACGCCGTGGCCCCATCGGTCGACGCGCTTCAGGAGATCACCGTCAAGACCAGCAACTACGCCGCCGAGTACGGGCAGGCGGGCGGCGGGCTCTTCGCCTTCACCACACGCAGCGGGTCCAACGCGCCGCACGGCAGCGTCTACGAGTACCTGTTGAACGAAGCCTTCGGCGCCGGCCTGCCGTTCACCGACAACGGCTCGGGCGCGCACATCCGGCCCAAAACGCGGAAGCACGACTTCGGCGGCAACCTCGGCGGCCCGGTCTACATTCCCAAAATCTATAACGGCAAGAACCGCACGTTCTTCTTCACGAATCTCGAGAAGTACATCGACAAGAAACACTACTCCGGAACCTACGCGACCGTCCCCACCGACGCCTTCCGGACCGGTGATTTCAGCTCGATCCTCACCGGGCGCACGCTCGGCACGGACCAGATCGGCCGCATCATCCAGGAGAACGTCATCTACGACCCCAACACCACGCGCGATCAGAACGGGTTCCGGGTCCGCGATCCATTCCCGGGCAATATCATTCCGCAGTCCCGCATCGACCCGACGGCAGCCAAAATCCAGGCGCTCATCCCGGCGGCCACCCGCGCGGGCGTGACCAACAACTTCCAGCAGACCGGCAATACCGAGCGGTTGAACGAAATCACCAGCGTCAAAATCGACCACAGCTTCAGCCCCAGCTCGAAGCTCTCCTTCTACGATCACTACTACCGCACCAAGACCCTCAACAACGGCGCGGACGGACTCTCGGCGCCCATCACGTCCCTGCGCAACGGCCTCGCCCGCACCCACACCGTCCGCCTCACCTACGACTACTCCATGACTCCGACCCTCCTGTTCCAGGCCGGCGTCGGCATGGTCCGGCAGCGCATTCCCGACAACGCGATCGATGGCGCGCTGAACTACGACTCCGTCAAGCAACTCGGCTTGACCGGCGCCGTCGACCTCGGCTTCCCGCGCATCACCGGGCTCAACGGCTCTCTCGGCGGCATGAGTCTCGGCATCGGCGTCACCAACGCCCAGCAGTATTACGCCGATAAGCCGTCGGCGAACGTCAGCGGCACTTGGATCAAGGGCAACCACACGTACAAGGCGGGCGGCGAATGGCACCGCGACATCTTTTCCAACCGGAATCGCGGCAACACCTACGGGAGCTATAGTTTCAGCTCGCAGCAGACCACCCTGCCTTCCACGCAAGGACAGAGCCTGAGCGGCGGCAGCATCGGCTACTCCTACGCCAGTTTTCTCTTGGGCGCGGTGAGTTCCGCCAGTATCTCGAACGCCTCCGATCCGCAATATCGCAAGGAAGCCTGGTCCATGTTCGTGCAGGATTCCTGGAAAATCACGCGCAAACTGACGCTCGAATACGGACTGCGCTGGGACTACCTGACGCCTATGCGCGAGCTTTGGGACCGGGTCAGCGCGTTCGACCCGAATCGCCCGAATCCGGCCGCCGGCAACCTCCTCGGCGCGACCTCGTATGAGGGCTACGGACCGGGACGCTGCAACTGCCGCTTCGCCAAGAACTATCCCTTCGCCATCGGCCCGCGCCTCGGCGTCGCTTATCAGATCGATTCGAAGACTGTGTTCCGCGCCGGCTGGGGCGTCACTTATGCCCGCACCGGCGACTACAACTACATGGGGTCCTTCAGCGGCACCGGTTACAACACCCTGAACTTCGCCTCGCCCTCCTTCGGCGACCCGGCCCTGACGTTCAAGACCGGCATGCAGTACAACCTCGCGGACCTCTACCAGGCCAACTACGATGCGGGTCTGCACCCGCGCCCGGGTCAGACCGACCCCGCCGGCGCCCTCACCGACGCCAACGGCGGCCGTCCGCCGCGCGTGAATCAATGGAGCATCGGGCTCGAAAGACAGCTCTCGAAAGACCTCATGATCGAGGCCAGCTACGTCGGCAATCGCGGCGCATGGTTCGAAGCCGACGGCCTCGTCGAATTCAACTCGCTCACCCCGCAGCGCCTGGCAGCCTACGGTTTGGACATCAACAACGCCGCCGACCGGACGCTGCTCACCTCGCGCCTCGATTCTCCGCTCGCCATCAGCCGCGGCTTCAGCAAACTGCCCTACGCGGGATATTCGACCGCCAATACCGTGGCGCAGAGTATCCGTCCCTATCCTCAGTTCACGGGACTCAGTCTCCGTCTCGCCCCGCTCGGCGACACCTGGTACGACTCGCTCCAGATGAAGCTCACCAAGCGCTTTTCGCACGGCCTGGAGCTGACCTCCGCATTCACCTTCGCGAAGGAGCTCTCGACGCTCGGACCCACGAACGACGTCTTCAATCGGCCCAACCAGAAGGGTCTCGACGGCGCCTCGCAGCCGTTTGCCTTCGTCACCAATTTCAACTACAGCACCCCCGGCTTGGGGCGCAGCCGATGGCTTCGCGCCGCCACCGGCGGTTGGACCTTCGGCGGCATTCTCCGCTATGCCAGCGGCGCTCTCCTGCCCGTACCCGGGTCGCAGAATGCCCTCAGCTCCCTGATCTTCCGCAACACCAGGATGAACCGCGTGCCGGACCAGCCGCTCTACACGGCCGACTTGAATTGCCGGAGCTGCTACGACCCGCAGAAGGACTTCGTCCTCAATCCCAAAGCGTGGTCCGATCCGGCCGCCGGTCAGTGGGGCTCCTCCTCCGCGTACTACAACGACTATCGCGACATGCGGCATCCCGATGAACAGCTCAGCCTCGGCCGTTCCTTCCGCCTCAAAGAACGCGTGAATCTCTCCGCTCGCATGGAGTTCTTCAACGTGTTCAACCGGAATGTCTTGTCGGGGCCATCCTCCGGCAACCCGCTCTCCACGCAGAACCGCGACAAGAACGGCGTCCCGATCTCCGGTTTCGGCTTCATCAACACCGCCACCGTCCTGTCGAGCTCGACTTCGGGGATGTTCAGCCAACGCTACGGCCAACTCGTCATGCGGCTACAATTCTGATCGGATTATGATCGCACTGCTTGTCGCGCTCTGTGTTCTCAGCCCCGTCGCCCAGGGGGCCATCCGCGCGGTCGTCGACACCGATGAGGTGCGGACCACGCCCGTTCCGCACCGGTACCTCCACGGCGCCATCGACGACGCGAAGTTTCGCGTCCTGCTGCCCACCGCATGGAACGGCAAGGTCGCGATCTTTACCCGCGGCTTCTCCGGCACGGAATTCTCCGTCGGCGCGTTCCAGTCGGCTGCCCTCGCCAAAGGCTATGCCTTCGCCTCCAGCAACGAGGGCTGGAGCCGCACCACGATTCAGGACCACCCGGAGGACTCGTATTACGAGTCCCGCCAGCGCCTGCTCGAGCTCACGCTCTACATGAACGCGACCGTCAAAGAACACTATGGGAAGGATTCGTCGCGAACCTTGATCATGGGCAGCTCGAACGGCGGACACCACACCAAGTGGCTGCTGGAGGATTTCCCCGAGCTCTTCGACGGGGGCATCGCGGGGTTCGGCTTCAATTCGCAGGTCAGCCAGTGGGGCTCGATCGCCACGTTGCTTCGCAACTACGACGTGCTCGCGTCCCGCATCGACGACATCATCGCCAAACGCGCCACCGACCCGGGATGGGACCCCTTCTCGACCCCCCTCGCGCCCCCGCTCACCGCCGCGCAACTCTACGCGCTGCGAAACATCTACGACATCCCGGCGGACCTCGACCGCGGCTTCCGCTACAACGTTGGCCGCTGGGAGGGCTCGGAGGCGCAGTGGAAAGCCCAATATGCTGGCTTGGTCGGCTACCTGCATGACTCCATGCCCCGCTTGGATGAGAGCTTTCACCCCAGCGGCGACGGGGATCTCGGCTATTGGGACCCGAGCCGAAGTCCGAAATCCGTCAAGCGAGAGCTGCGCAAGCTCGACCTCTCCGGCAACCTGCAACGACCCCTGATCGTCATGCACGGCACGGCCGACCCGATCGTCTCTCCCGGCGAAACCGCGGCATACCAGACACTAGTCGAACAGCGTCTGGGCGGCGCCGCGGCGCAGGACGTCCTCGCCGTCTACTACATCCCCGGAATGGGCCACGGCGGACCTCAATACGATGCGCTGATCGGCGCCCAGATCGACGCGCTCGAAGCCTGGATCGACTATCGCCAAAGCAAGGGACACACCGGCGCCCCTGCGCCCGACAAGCTTGGCGCCTTCCCACGAGAGCCGAAAGGCGGCGGTCAACGTCATAACCGCTTCGCCGGTCAGTAACGCCGCAAAGAGCGCCCGCAAGCGGGCGTCGGCAGGCTGAAGCCCGCCCCACCCAAGTCAAGCAAATGGCCTGCTGCTGGTGGCGCAGGCGGTTTCGCCTGCGAAAATAAACGGCATCATTTGAGCCGCACTACACTAGTAGCTCACTCGTAGCCCGAACTCCAGTCCTCTCGGTTGATTGTTCTGCGTCTTCGACACCGTGCCGAATGCCGCGTCCGAAGGGTTCGCGTCCGGACCTGGGAAGCGCGGATGATTGAACGCATTGAACGCGTCGCCCCGTAGTTGCAGCCGCACGCGCTCCGTCAGCTTGACGTTCTTCCGCAACCCGAGATCGACGTTATTCACGCGGCTGGCCCGTACATCGCCCCAACGCGTCGGATACGTCTGCACGTAGTTCGCGAAGTCCTGGTACACGCCGTTCTTGATCGTGTCCCCCGCGACCGGGACGTAGTTGTACCCCGGCATTCCCTGGACGCCCGTCCATGCGGGATACGCCTGCAGTGTCGCCAGCGTCGTGTTCGAGTTCGGGAACGGCAGGAAGCACGACGTGTCGAACCAGCGGCTCAGGTCGCGATCGTTGCGCGCGACCGAGAAGTCACGCCCGCAGAAGAAGGCCGGACCGCTGAACACCACCGCCTTACCCGACTGGACCCGATAGTTCCCCGAAAGCTCCCACCCGCCGACCACTGCGTCGAGCGCCTTCGGCATGCCGCGCGCGATGCGCTTGCCGCGACCCACCGGGATCTGCCAGATCGGCGCCACTGACAGCACGAACGGACGGTCTTCGCCGCCGAGCTTGTGCTCCACGTGGTTGCCCGCCACCTGCGGTCCCAGGAACGACGTGTCCTCGAACAGCTTCGACCACGTGAACGCCGCGATCACGCTGAACCCGCCCGAGAATCGGCGGGAGATCTTCGCCAACCCCGCGTCGTACTGGTTGGACCCGCTCGGGACGTTCTGCCCGATCGACCCGGACAGCGGATTCGGCCGCAGCAACTGGTTCAGCGAGATCGTCTTGCTCGTATAGATCGACGCGTTGGTGCTGATGCCCGGCAGTTGGTAGAACGGATTCGGCACGGTCAGATTCCAGTTCAGCGTCGTGACCGGCTTCCCCGCCGCGCTGAAACTCGGCGTCTGCAGATCCTTCCACTCGGCCAGTGTTTGGAGGTTGCGATCCCACGTGCCGAAGTTCCAAATGCCGTAGGTCTTGTTGTGCGAATACCCGATCTCGAAGAGCCACGTCTTGACCTGCCGCTGTAAATGCAGGCTCCATTCGAGCGAATACAGCCGGCCGAGATTCGGATCGTCCCACGTGCCGATCCCTTGCCCGAGGTTCGTCAGCGGTCCGAGAGAAGCGCCGGTCGGCGCCGCGATTCCCGCGCGGAAGGGATTCGCCAGCGTGTCATAAGGCGTCAGGAAATTATCCTGCGTCGCGTTCAGGCTCGCCGACGTGCTGAAGCCGGTCTGCGACCCCGCCGAGAATCCCGCCTGCGTGAAGCGTCCGAACCCGCCGCGGATCACGGTCGAGTGGTCGATTTGATAAGCGAAGCCGATGCGCGGCTGCCACTCGTGAAAGTCGCCATTCACCGGCGTCCGCGGCACGCCGTTCAAACCCGCGAAGCCGAGCACTCCCGGAACCCGGAAAGCCCCCGCCGGGACGTACTGCGACGCCAATTGCACCGCCGCGTTGTTCGCGTTAGCGGGGCTGCTCAGAATCGCCCCGTACGCCGCCTGCGCCGACGCCGAAATCGGGTTGATGACCGACGGGTCGTAGCGATCGGTGAGCCGGTTGTAGCGCTCCACCACCGGCCGTTCGTAGTCCCATCGCAGCCCGAGATTCAGCGTCAGCTTCGGAGTCACCCGCCAGTCGTCCTGCACGAACCCGCCCATGAAATGCTGCGAGTAGACCGCATTCGAATTGATCGGCAGATTCCCACCCGTAGGCATCCCGAGCAGCAGCGACCCGAGCGCCGACCCATCGCCCGTCCCCGCGCTGTTGTTGTTGTTCAGCCGCGTCCAGTTGCCGTTGAAGTCGAACTCGCCCTGGTTGCCGACCCCGCCCCGCGCTTCCTGCAAAATCCAGAATTCCCCGCCGTAGCGCAGCGTGTGCTTGCCGGCCATCTGCGTGATATTGCCTGTCCAGACGTGGTGCGTATTGTTGTTGTAGCTGGCCGCCTGCGTGGTCCCGAAGCTCGCGTAATTGCTGACCGTGATGTACGGGAACGACGGCTTTTGCAATTGCGACACCCAGCTTGACGGGAACCCGAGCTGCGTGGGATCGAAGCCCGCGCCCAGGCTCCACGACGGCTCCTCGAAGCGGTTGATCGTGTACTTGACGTCCAGCACCATCGAGTTCGTCAGCGTCACCACGTGATCCAAGCCGACGCTCTTGGCGACGCGCTGCACATGCGTCCCCGCCAGAATGCTGTCGAGTCCGAACGTGTCGCCGCTGAACTGGTTGAGGTGACTCCAGCGGAGGCTCACGAAGCTGTGGTGGCGGGTATTCCAGTTCTGGTCCCCGCGCACCGAGACCACCGGCACTTTGTTGGACGTAACCGCCGGCGGGTTGTAATTGTTGTGGCTGTTGCTGGTCCCGTCCGCCGGCTGGTTCGGCAGCGGCAGATAGGAGAGCATCGCCTGCGCGATCGGGTCGAGGCGGCTTTTAGGAATCGCCGCGCCCGCGAACAACGTCCGGTTGCCGCTCGCGTTCACGCTCATCGGATCGTAGACCAGGATCGGGTACTGCACCAGCTTGCCCGCCGAATTCAGCGTCGTCCACGACTGGCTGAAGTCGCCCGCGCGCTCGGCCGCGGTCGGCACCGAGGTGAAGCTGTTGTTGGTCGGGAACTGCTGCCGCGTCGGCTCCACCGAAACAAAGAAGAACGTCTTCTGCGCCCCCTGGTACACCTTCGGAATCCACACCGGACCGCCGAACGTCCCGCCAAATAGCGAAATGCTCTCCGGACTCACCTGCGCGCCCGTCAGGTTGTTCTGGAACGACGTGGCGCCCAGTTGATACGGCTGGCGGAAGTAGTAGAACGTGCCGTGGTAGTTCTTGCCGCCGCTCCGGGTCTGCATGTTGATCGTCGCGCCCGCCTGCCGGCTGATCGACGCGTCGTACGCGTTCGTCTGCACCCGGAACTCCTGCACCGAATCCTGCGGCGGAATGAACGCAATGTAGCCGCCGCTCTTCGTGTTCGCCATGCCGTCGAGCTGGAACGAGTTCGACCAGATGTTATTGCGCCCGCCGTTCGCCGTGAACGACGACGCTCCGATGTACGACCACATGTGCACCGGATTGTTGTCCTGATCGATCTGCATCACCCCGGGAGACATCAGCGTGAGCATCGAAATCACGTGCGACGAGCTCGGCATCTCCAGGATTTCCTCGGAGCCGACCACCGTGCCCGAGACTGCCGACGTCGTATCGAGCAGCGGCGACTCGCCCGTCACTTCCACGGTCTGGCTCGCGCTTCCGAGCTCCAGTTGAACGTCGATCTGTTTGACGTCGGCGGTCTGCAGTTCGACCCCGGCGCGTTCCGAAGTCTTGAATCCGTTGGCCGCGATGACCAGCCGGTAGTGCGCGGGGATGAGGAACTGGACGGTCCAGGCGCCCTGATCGTTGCTCTTGGTGGAGAACGTGACGTTGGTGTCTTCGGAGATGACCGAGATAGCCGCGCCAGGCACCACGGCCCCGGCGGGATCGATGACGCGCCCGCCAAGCGTCGCGCGAACCTCCTGCGCCCCAAGCGTCGCGGCAAGGAGAAGGAGGGCGGTAAGCAGCCTGAGCATACTCTTATATAACTTATGGCGTCATCCCGGACAAAATGTCCGGATTTCGACTGGGTCGCCGCTGCAAACACAAGACTTCCGGAACCGAACCCGGACATTTGTCCGGACTGCCTGCACGCGGAAGCCAAAACGTTCCGCCTACGATAACGCCTGCAGTTCGCCGCCGACAGCCACTTTCCACGCCGTCTCCCGCCCGAAGAAGTAGGCGATCTCCCGATAGTCGCGGACGTCGTGGATGGCAAAGTCAGCGAACTTCCCGGTCTCGAGCGACCCGATCTCCGCGCCTCGTCCGAGGCTGTACGCCGCGTTGATCGTCGCGGCGCTGATCGCCTCCGCAGGATTCATCTTCAAATGCGTCGACGCCAGCGAGAGCACCATCGGCATCGACGTCGTCGGCGACGACCCCGGATTGAAGTCGGTCGCCAGGACAACCGGCATTCCGAGCTCGATCATCGTGCGCGCGGCCGGGTAATGCTTCAGTCCGAGCGCATAGACCGACGCCGGAAGCAGCACCGGCTGCACGCCCGCGGCGTGGAGCATGCGCAGTCCGGACTCCGTCGTCGCCTCGAGGTGGTCGGCGGTCGCCGCGCCGAGTTCCGCCGCGAGCTGCGATCCGTAGTCCGCGGTGAACTGGTCCGCATGGAGGCGCAGGCGCATCCCGACCCTCTGTGCCGCCCGCAGAATCTCCCCCGCCTCCGCCAGCGTGAACACGTTCGGCTCGCAGAAAATATCGCAAAATGGCGCCAGTTTCGCGGCCTCCGGGAGCGTCTCCAGCACCAGCCGGACGTACTCGGCGCGATTGGCGCGATGCTCGTCGGGACACTCGTGCGCGCCGAGGAACGTCGGGACGTAGCGGACGCTGCCCTCGCCATCCAATCGCCGAATCACGCGGAGCATTTTGAGCTCGGCCTCGGGCGAGAGCCCGTACCCCGACTTCGCCTCGACCGTGGTCGTCCCGCCGCGCAGGAACCACGTGCGATAGCGCCGCGCCGCCTCCAGGAGTTCCTCCTCGCTGGCGGCCCGCGTCTTCCGCACCGTCGACCGGATGCCGCCCCCGCGCGCCGCGATCTCCGCGTACGTAGCGCCGAGCGCGCGCAATTCGTATTCATCGGCGCGCGTGCCGGCGAACACCGTATGCGTGTGCGCATCGACGAATCCGGGCAGGACCACCCGACCGCCCGCGTCGATCGCCTCCAGCCCCGCCACGTCGAGATCGCGCCCGACCGCCGCGATCCGCCCATCGCGTACGATCATCGCGCCGTTCTCGACAATCGCGAGTTCACGCAGTTCCGGCCCGACGCGTGCCCGCGCCGGTCCCGCCAGAGTCAGAATCTGAGAACAGTTGACGACCGCGAATTCACTCATCCCAGACCGCCCGTGGGGCAGACTTCAGTCTGCGGAGGGCTTCAGCCCGACCGTCCCAACGAAGCTGACTCACTCCATCGGCCTCTTGATCCCGTGCGCCCGCGCAAACTCGATCGCCTCGGGATACCCGGCGTCGGCATGCCGGACCACTCCGATCCCTGGATCGCTCGTCAAAACGCGTTCCAGCCGCCGCTCCGCCTCCGCCGTCCCATCCGCCACCACGACCATCCCCGCGTGCTGCGAGTACCCGATCCCCACCCCGCCGCCGTTGTGGATCGACACCCACGACGCCCCCGCCGCGGTGTTGACCAGCGCGTTCAGCAGCGGCCAATCCGCGATCGCGTCCGACCCGTCGCGCATCGCCTCCGTCTCCCGATACGGCGACGCCACCGACCCCGTGTCGAGATGGTCGCGCCCGATCACGATCGGCGCGCTGATCTCGCCCTTGCGCACCAAATCATTGATCGCCAATCCGAACTTCGCGCGGTCGCCGTAGCCGAGCCAGCAGATCCGCGCCGGCAGTCCCTGAAAGTGGATTCGCTCGCGCGCCAGCGGCATCCAACGCGCGAGCGTCTCGTCATGCGGGAACAACTCGAGCGCCAGACGGTCGGTGCGATAGATGTCCTCGGGATCGCCCGAGAGCGCGACCCAGCGGAACGGTCCCTTGCCCTCGCAGAACAGCGGCCGGATGTACTCCGGGACGAAGCCTGGGATGTCGTACGCGTTCTCGACGCCGGCCTTCTTCGCCTGCGTGCGGATGTTGTTCCCGTAGTCGAACGTGACGGCGCCGGCCTTCTGCAAGTCCAGCATCGCCTGGACATGAATCCCCATGGTCGCAATCGCCGCCTTCATATACTCCTGCGGATCGCTGGGCGGCACACCGAGCGGGACGTAGCCGTGGAGCGGATCGTGAGCGCTGGTCTGGTCCGTGAGGACGTCGGGGACGAAGCCGCGGCGCACCAGCTCCGGGAGCACCTCGGCGCAGTTCCCCACCAGTCCCACCGACACCGCCTCGCGCCGCCCGACGATCTCCAGCGCTTCGTCGAGATTGGCGGCGAGGCGGTCGCAGTAGCCGGTCTCCAGCCGCCGCTGGATGCGGCGCGGATCGACGTCGATGCCGAGGAACGCGGCCCCATTCATCGTCGCGGCGAGCGGCTGCGCGCCACCCATGCCGCCCATCCCGCCGGACACGACGATCTTCCCCCGCAGCGATCCGCCGAAGTGCTTCCGGCCGACCGACGCGAAGGTCTCGTACGTGCCCTGCACGATCCCCTGACTGCCGATGTAGATCCAAGACCCGGCGGTCATCTGCCCGTACATCGTGAGACCGAGCTTTTCCAGCCGCGTGAACTCTTCGAAATTCGACCAGTGCCCGACCAGGTTCGAATTCGCCAGCAGCACCCGCGGCGAATCGGGATGCGTGCGGAAGATGCCGACCGGTTTGCCGGACTGGATCAGCAGCGTCTCGTCATTCTCCAGCGATTCGAGCGCGCGAACGATCGCGTGGAACGACGGCCAGTCGCGCGCCGCGCGGCCCGTCCCTCCGTACACGATCAGGTCGTCGGGTCGTTCCGCCACGTACGGGTCGAGATTGTTGTGGAGCATGCGAAGAGCGGCTTCCTGCTGCCACCCCTTGCAGGTGAGCTTGGGCCCTCGCGGCGCCCGGATCGCGGTAGTGAGGCCCATGTCCGAAATGATAACGCCGCGCTACTTCTTCTTGAGCGCCAGCGCCATACTCTGCCCGTCGTGGCCGAGCTCGCCGGTCAGCTCCGTCCCCTTCAGCGTCCCCTGGAATGCGCCGTGAGCGATCTTGAGGCCGAACTCCACCTTGTCGGCGGACTGCTTCACGTCGTTGATCGGCATGCCGGTCGAGTTGGTCGCCGGAATGTCGATGGTCGCCGACACGGTGCCGTCGGGCTGATTCTTGAAATGAATCGTGACCTCGAGTGCGGGGCCGGGCGTTTGCAGCGTGCCCGCCCAGTCGCCTTCGAGCTCCTTCGAAACAGCAGGACTGGTCGCGGGCAGTTGCACCTTCGCTTCGCCGGTCCGGTGGAATTCGATGGGCAGAGACTTGCGCGGGTCAGAGATCGTGCCGGTGAGTTTCCCGTCGTCGCCGAGCTTGAGATCGACCGTCGCCTTCATGATCTCCACCGCCATGAATTTGACCGATTTCCCGTTCACGGTGAGGTCCTTCACGACGAGCCCCGTCACATTTTCGGACGGCATGCCCATACTCGCGATCCAGCCCGCGCCCTTCTGCGCCAGGTCCAGCGATAGGCCGATCTCGCGGCCGTCCGGATGGAAAGTGCCCTCCCAGTGTCCGGCGGGTGTGGGCTGCGCGCACAGCAGCGACGCCGCCACGATGCCCAGGGTCCAACGGTACATAATAAGACCTCCAGGTCCTATTATGCGCCTGCGGCGGAGAGCCGCGCGTGCACGGCGGATTTGAACGCCAGGTCGTGAATCGAGTCGAGATTGATGCGGACGTTCTCCAACGCGCCCGCCTTGGCCGCGACAGTCAGCGCTTTAGCCACCGCGAGGTCCGAGCCGAATTTCGCCGGGATCTGCAGCGCGTCGAGCCGTGCCTGCATGGCGGCGGCGCGCTCGACTACGGCGAGCGGAACCTCGGCCGCCCCGTGCAGCGCCTCTTCGACATACGGACCGCGCTCGTCCTTCGGTCGCTTATAGGCGGCCATCACCTGGTTGAACGCCTCGGCGTCGCGGTCGACCGCTTCGGTGAAGAAGCGCCGATCGTCTTCGAACGGACCAGGGTCCTGCTTGGCGAGGCGCGTGACCATCGATCCGAGCGCCGCGGCCATCGCTCCGGCTGCTGCGGACGCACTTCCGCCGCCGGGAGTCGCGGTCGGCGCTGCGAGAGCGTCGAGAAATTCGGGGAGTCCGCTGCGCGCGGCGAGCGCCTCGGAGATCCGATTCTCCAGAATCAGCGCGGGGCTGAAATTCTCGAAGCGGCAGAAATAATCCGCCGACATCTCGATCGCCTTCTTCGGGATCAGTCCGACGATCTCGCTGCCGACCACCGGAACGCCCCAACGCTCCGCCTCGCGGCGCACGGTCTCGAAAACGACGTGCAGCGGCGTCTGCTCGAAGTCCGTGAGGTTCATCGACACCTGGGCGAGATTGCGCGACGCGAGCATCACGCCCATCCCTTTCACGAACCGGAACCCGCCGCTCGAAAACCGAATCGTCTTCGCGATCTTCTTCGCAATGGAGAGGTCCGCCGTCCCGAGATTCACGTTATAGGCGATCAGGAATTTGCGCGCGCCGACGACCGTGGCCCCGGCGGTCGGATGGCAAACCGCCTCGCCGCAATCCGGGGCACGTTCCGGAACAGTCCCCATTTCCTGGACCAGCGCTTCGAACTGCCCCCGCCGTATGTTCTCCAGATTGGTGCGGTCCGGACGGCGCGCGGCGGCCTCGTAGTAATAAACCGGGACGCGCAGCCGGTCCCAGATCTCCTGCCCGACCCGCTCCGCGAGCCGCACGCATTCCTCGATCGTGACGCCTTCGATCGGAATGAACGGCACCACGTCGGCCGCGCCGATCCGCGGATGCGCGCCGTGATGCTGAGTGAGATCGATGACCTCGACGGCCTTCGTAACGGCCCGAATAGCCGCGTCCGCAACGGCCCGCGGAGGCCCGACGAACGTCAGAACGCAGCGATTATGGTCGGAGTCCTGTTCCCGGTCGAGGAGAACGACCTCGGGGACAGAAAGGATGCTCTGGACAATAGCATCGATCTTGGCGGCGTCGCGCCCTTCAGAGAAATTCGGAACACACTCGACGAGTTGACGGGGCACAACCGGTATCGTAGCAGGCGGAATCTGCCCGGCACGAGCTTGGCTGGCTTCAATCAGCCGGCGTTCAGGATCGCAAGCACGACCCGTCTTACATGGCTCGCGATCTCAATAGCTTTGGCCTCGTCTCCAGGCAGCATTTCGGCAGTGTCGCTGGGGTACCGAATCTCGACGCCAAACGGAGTCAGCCACCTCGCATCGCTCAAGGATTCGGCGACCTCTCCGCTCGCCGTTTCCACAAGCAGCAGCAACTTCTTAATGTCGTGGGTCTTCGGAAACTCGATCTGGTGTCTGGTATTTCTCTGCCGCCTGCTGGCAGTGGAACCCGACGATCTCCCGGATGCGATGGTTGTCCGCCGCGTCTGCCGCGATCCGTTGGGCCACTTCCAGATCGGCATCGGCTTTTTCGACCCACTGGCGAAGCAGCGACTCAATGTCCGGATCAAGCGGCTGCATAGATAACACGGCCGTACTTATTCGCCGGGTACGCGATGCCGCCAATCACCCGTTTGGTGCGTTCGAACCTCTCTGTCCGCATCACGATGACGTCTACGGGATATCCGATGTCGCCGACGGCGTCGCGGATCTCTACGCTACGCTCGCGCACGTTGGCCGGAGCGGGTTCGACCACCAATAGATCGATGTCGCTGTCGCTGGTCATCTCCCCCGTGGCCGCGGAACCGAAGAGTATGATCCGATCCGGGCCTGCAACGGCAAGAACGCGACGCACGATCTCGTTCAGCAATGTTTCGTCAACGGCCATCCGGTTCCATCATAGTCGAGCAGCCGGGGTTCCGTCTTGACTCCGCGACCGGTACAGCAGCACTCCCGCCCCGTTCGCCACCACGACCACCGCCGCGATCCTCGCCGCGTAGTTCGCTGCGCTCACCACCTCGACGATCGGGTACACCGCGATCGCCAGCGTAATCAAACTCGCCAGCAATCCCGCCGCGGCCGCCCCTTTCAGCCACGGCGGCATCCCCGCGCGAAATGCCGCCTTCCCGAACAGCGGCAGCGCGAACAGCGACACATACGCGATCGCGTAGTGGACGATCGACGCCGCTGCCAGCAGTTGGCTCGCCTCCTGCTCCTTGACCCCCGCCATACTCAGCAGGATCAACAGCATCACCAGCCCGGCCACAAATAGGATGGAGTTGACCGGCGTGCGGTGGGTTGGATGCAACCTCGTGAACCACGACGGCGTCAGGTTGTCCCAGCCCGCCGTCATCGGCAGCCGCGTGAGTCCTGTGAAGATCAAACTCGCCCCTGCGACCGCCCGCGCGAGCACCAGAAAGATCCCGAACGGCGCCGCCCACCCGCTGCCTCCGAATGCCAGCCGGAACGTCTGGGGGATCGGCCCGATCACATTAATCGGTTGATTCCCGACGAACGCCAGCACCGAACTCGTCCCCAAGATAAACATCAGCGCGATGATCGGCGCCGAGATCAGGACCGACTGTCCGATCGTCCGCGCCGCGCTCCGGCACTCCCCCGCCAGAATCGCGACGTATTCGAACCCGCTGAGTGCCCCGACCGTCATCTGCCCAAAGACGGCCAGGCTGAACCAGTCGAACTTCGGCAGCGCGAGCGGGATCGGCTCGTAGTGTTTGAGCCCCCCGTGGAAGATCGCCCAAATCGGCAACGGCAGCAGAATCGCGTACGCCAGAATAATCAGGACGCTCCCCGCATTGTGCAGCCACTTCCCGATATTGAGTCCGCGGATCGCGACGAACGTGATCCCCGCCATCACAGCCCCGGTCAGCACGAGTGTCGCGACCCGGCTCGCGGGAATCCACTCCGCCGAGGCGCCGAACATATAAGAGAGATCCGTCGGGACCACGAAAATGATCGCGCCCGTCACGATCACCGCGTACACCCACAGGTTCCACGCGGTCAGGAAACCCGCCATCTCGCCGAAGCCCGCCTTGGCCCACTGATACAGTCCGCCCTCGAGCGGCATCCGCGCATTCATGTAGATCACGACCGCGGCCAGCGGCAGGTAGAACATCGCGATCGCGGTCAGCCAGAAAACGCCGTGCGCGCGTCCCACCTTCGCCGCGATCCCGACCCACGACGACCCGACCACGCACAGCACCTGCGCCAGCACCAGGTCGCGTAGACCCAGTTCCTTGCGAAGCGTTTGCTGCCGGCTCGCCGCGTTGTTCAATAGAGCCCCTTGACGATCCCCCCGTCGACCTGGATCGCGACGCCCGTGACGTAGCTCGCTCGCTCGGAGGCGAGGAACACGACGACGTCCGCGAATTCTTCGGGGCGTCCGATGCGGCCGAGCGGCGCCTGCTTCGCCCAGCGCTCCTCGATCTCCTGCTGCGTCACGCCCTGCCGCTCCGCCAGCTTCCCGCCCAGCGCCAGCAGACGCGCCGTCGCTGTATATCCGGGGCACACGCTGTTGACCAGCACATTATAAGGACCGTACTCGTTGGCCAGCGTCTTCATCAGCCCGCTCACCCCCGCGCGCACCGAATTCGAGAGGATCAGCCCTTCGACCGGCTGCTTCACCGTCATCGACGTGATCGCCAGGAACCGTCCCCACCGCCGCTCCTGCATCAGCGGCAGCGCTTCCTTCGCGAAGTACACGGTGCTCATCAGATTGAGCTCCGCAGCGCGATGCCATTCCTCGACCGTCGTTTCCGCGAACGGCTTCGTCGGCGGACCGCCCGCATTCGCCACGCAGATGTCGACCCGCCCGAAGCGAGCGGCCGTGTCCGCGACGAACCGGCGAACGTCGTCGTACACCGTCACGTCGAACGCGCGCGTGAAGACGTCGACGCCTGTCTCGCGGCGGATCTCCTCCGCCGTCTCGTTCAGCGTCGACTCCGTGCGCGCGCACAGCGCCAGCTTCGCGCCCTCTCTCGCCAGCCCGAGCGCCACCGCTTTGCCGAGTCCCTGGCTCGACGCCGCTACAATCGCGACGCGATCTTTAAGACCGAGGTCCATCCGTCTCGCCCCTGCGCAAGTAGGCATCGTCCTTCTTCAGCCAGTCGTGCCGGATCGGGCTGAAGATGTCGAGATCGAGCGTGTCCTCCAGCGCGACCGCGCGGTGCGGCACGTTCGACGGAATGCGCAGCACCTGTCCCGCCCCGACCACCACCTCCTTGCCTTCCAGCTCGAACTTGAGCGCGCCTGAAATGATGTAGGTGATCTGCTCGCTCTCGTGGAAGTGCTCGGGCACGACGGCCCCCTTCTTGAGGAACACCTGCGCGACCATCGCCTTATCGCCGGTCACGATCTTGCGCGTGATGCAGTCGCTCATGACCTCGTGCGGCATATCTTCCCACGTGTAATGTTCCATGCTGAGACAGGGTATCATGCGCCCATGCTGTCTTCTTTTCGCCGGAGCCGCGGCTTCTTCGCCATCACCGCCGGCCTGCTGGGACTCGGCATCGGGTCGGCCATGCTCGTCTTCGGCCTCGCCGACCAGTTGCTGCTCAAGCCGCTGCCCGTCCGCGATCCGGGGAATCTGTACCTGCTCCTCCGCACCGAGCCGGACCAGTTCCGCCCGAGCCCGTACTTCCCCGAACGGATCTGGCGCGACGCGGTGCAGCCGAGCCCCATGGTCGCCGCGTCGGTGATGGAAACTCCGCCCGAGCCACGGTACATCGTGCCCCTGCGTGACGGCGCGAGCACGCGGCTCATCATGGCGCAGATCGTCTCGCCGAACTACTTCGAGGAACTGGGACTCAAGCCGGCTGCGGGACGGCTGCTCGACGCGTCCGACGCGGCGAACGCCACCGGCGCGCTACCGGCGGTCCTCAGCTACCAGTTCTGGCAGTCGCAGTTCGGCGGCGACCCGTCGGCGATCGGGCGCGCGATCCGCCTGAAGGAGCATTCCTTCGTCGTCGTCGGCGTCCTGCCCCGCGACTTTCACAGCATAGATATCGACCGAGCCCCGGACGTGCGGCTGCCGATGCCGGCGGGCCAACGATTATTCGCGGGAATCTCCGGCGGCTACTGGTTCGAGATTCTGGCGCGAATGCGGCCCGGCGTGACTCCCGCGGCTGCCGCCCAGGCGATGCTGCCCGCCCTCCAAGCGGCGGATGAGGCCGACGCGGTGGCGCGCAACGCGAAGCTCAACAAGCCCACGCCCACCGCCGAATTGCACAAGGAGGCGACCGGTTGGACACCCGTGTGGCAGCCGGTCGCGACCGGCCTTTCGCGTGTGCGCGAACAATTCGGCTCCGCGCTCCGCCTTCTGCTCGGCGGCGTCGGCCTGCTGCTCCTGGCGGTCTGCGCCAACGTCGCCGGCCTCCTGATCGCGCGCGCCGGCGAGCGGCGGAAAGAATTCGGCATCCGCGTCGCGGTGGGCGCGAGCCGCGCCCGCATCGTGCGCCAGGTGATTGGCGAAGCACTGGCGCTCGCAATCCCCGGAGCGCTGCTCGGCGCGTTTCTCGCGTGGGCGCTGGCGCCCGCCATCGTCGGACTCCTGCCGCCGGTCCGCGACCTCGCCAACTACGCGTCTCCGCAACTCCTCGCGTTCCATCTCGACTGGCGCGTCGCCGCGTTCGGCTTCGCGATCGCGCTCATCGCCGCCCTCACAGCCGGGATCGTCCCCGCGTGGCGCGCTTCGCAGGTCGATCTGACCGTCGAACTGAAAGCGGGACGGCGCGCGCGCTCCGGCGTTTGGGGGCTCGCGCCGGTCGCCGTCCAAGCGGCGTTCTGCACGCTCCTCCTCGCAGCGGCGGGCCTGATGTTCCGAAGTTGGTGGAAGCTCGACCATCTCGACGCCGGCTTCGACCGCGCCCACGTCGTCGAGTTCACGGTCGACCCGGCCAGCGCGGGCTACGGCATGAAGGAGGCCGGCGCGGTCTTCACCGAGTTGCGCCGCCGCGTCGGCGAACTGCCGGGCGTGCGCTCCGCGTCGTGGGCATGGCGCGGAGTCATGCGCGGCTCCGGGATCAAGACCACGGTGGCGCCACAGGGCGTCGTCCTGCCGAAGAGCACGCGCCTCAACGCCAGCCTCAACGAAGTCACGCCCGGGTACTTCGACACCATGGGACTCCGGCTGCTCGCAGGCCGCGACCTCCAACCCGGGGACGGCGCCGCGCAGCCCATGCGCGTGGTCGTCAATCAGGCGCTAGTGAACCAGTTCTTTCCGAATCAGGACGCGATCGGCAAAGTGCTGGTCACGCCGGAGCGAGTGATTGTCGGCGTCGTGTCGACCGCCAAGTACCGGTCGATGCGCGAACCCGATCCACCCACGATCTACGGAGTCTTCGACGAACAGAAGGGCAGCGACTGGCAGGTGATCCTCTACGTGCGGACGCACGGCGCGCCCGGCGCACTCGTCGGAGCGGTGCGCGACACGCTGCGCCAGGTCGACCCCGGCGTCCCGCTAGTTGAGGCCCACACCCTCGACGAGGAGATTCGCACGTCCCTCTGGCAGGAGCGTGTGGTGGCGATCCTCTCCGCGTATTTCGGAGTCGCGGCGGTAGCGCTCGCCGGCATCGGTCTGTACGGGGCGCTCTCCCTGGCCGTAGCGCATCGCCGCCGAGAACTGGGAATCCGAGTCGCGATCGGAGCCCGAGCCGCCGACATCGTTCGAGCCGTCTGCTCCCCGATGGCGATAGCGGTCGCCTGTGGAATCGCAGCAGGCCTCGCCGCCTCCGCCGCCTTATTAAAGGTGACGCGAACCCTCCTCTACGGAGTCGAACCCCTCGATGCCGCCTCGATCGCGGCAGCCGTCGGAGTCGTAGCGCTATGCTTCGTGATCGCCGCCATGCCCCCAGTCCGCCGAGCCGCGACGGTCGACCCGGCAATGGCGCTCCGTGAGGAGTAAGAGCGGCGGTAAGGAGAGGCGCTCCCTAAACGCGGAGACGCGGAGAACACGGAGGAAACGCGGAGAAAAGCTGTCATGAAGTTCTCCGCGAATCTCCGCGCCTCCGCGTTGAAAGGGATACCTGCGGGAGGAATAGCAGCGGTAAGGAGCGGCGCCCCCTAAACGCGGAGACGCGGAGTGCGCGGAGATTACGCGGAGAAAACCAAGCGACCTAATGAAGCTCTCCGCGTTTCCTCCGCGCTCTCCGCGACTCCGCGTTGAAAAGGAACTCGCGCTTGCCACGCCACAAATGGCGCTGAGGCTACCATTAGAAGAGGGGACGCACGATGCCTATGAAAAATCCGCCGCATCCCGGCGGCTTCGTACTACGCGAATGCATCGAACCCGCAGGCTTGACGATCACGCAAGCGGCGGCCGCTCTCGGCGTGACGCGCACGAGCCTTTCGGAACTGGTGAACGGCAAGCGTGGAATCTCCCCGGAGATGGCGGTGAGGCTGTCCAAGGTCTTCGGGGCCAGCGCCCAAAGCTGGCTCCTGCAGCAGGCTCAATACGACTTGGCCCAAGTGCGCGCCGACCGCATCAAACTGAAACGGCTGCAATTCGCGTAGCGCGTCAAAGCCCTCCCCCCGCGCCACAAGTTACAATGTCGCAATGGCCGAAAACGAGGGCGCGAAACCGGTGGAGAGTTTCGAGTCCTGCCTGAGCGAACTCGAAAAGATCGTCAAAGAGCTCGAAGGCGGGGATCTCACGCTCGACCGCTCCCTCGAACTCTTCGAGCGCGGCATGAGCCTCAGCGACTCCTGCCGTAAGCAGCTCGAAGAGGCGGAGACCCGCGTCGACGTTCTCCTTCGCAAAGACGGCAAAATGACCGCCCAACCCTTCCGGCCGGAAAAATCCTGATCCATGAATCTGCGCGAATATCTCGCCCAGCAGCAGCGTCTCGTCGACGCCGGGCTCGACCGCCTCGTGCCGCCTGAAACCACGGCGCCTGCCACCATTCACCGCGCCATGCGCTATAGCCTCTTCGCGGGCGGAAAGCGCATCCGTCCGATCCTCTGCATCGAAGCCGCCCGAGCGGCCGGTGACGAGACCGACGGCGTCGTGGCCTGCGCCTGCTCGCTGGAGCTCATCCACACCTACTCGCTGATCCACGACGATCTTCCCGCCCTCGACAATGACGACTATCGCCGCGGCAAGCTCACCAACCATAAAGTGTTCGGCGACGCCATGGCGATCCTCGCCGGCGACTCTCTCCTGACCCTCGCCTTCCAAGTCCTCGCGGAATTGACCGCGCCGGCCGATCGGAAAGCGCGCCTCATCGGCGAGCTCGCGACCGCGTCCGGCACCGTCGGCGGTATGATCGGCGGACAGGTGGCGGACCTCGAAGGCGAGGGCCAAACGCCCACCGCGGAACTGCTCGAATCCATCCACCGCGCCAAGACCGGCGCCCTCCTCCGCGCCAGTCTGCGGCTCGGCGCGATCTATGCCGGCGCGGACGACGCGTCCTACTCCGCGCTCTCCTGCTACGGCGAGCACGTCGGGCTCGCGTTCCAGATCGTCGACGACATTTTGGATGTCGAGGAGTCGTCGGAAGCGCTCGGCAAGACTGCCGGCAAAGATGCGCAGCAGCACAAAATCACGTTTCCCGCGGTGTACGGCCTGGCCGAATCGCGGCGTATGGCGGAGGCGGAGTGCGCCCGCGCCCATGCCGTGCTGGAGCGGTTCGGCGAACGCGCCGCGAGGTTGCACGAACTGGCCGACCTGATCGTCCAGCGGAAGTCATAATCGGTGTCTCTCATGAAGAAAATCGCGGTCGTTCTAGTTTTCCTTCCTTGGCTCGCGGCGGCGCAAACGCAGACGATCGCCGCCCGTGTAGCCGCCCTGCTCGCCAACGGAGTCGGCGGCGGAACCCAGGGGCTGTACCTCAAGCAGGTGGGCGGCACGACGCTGGCGGCCCAGCAGGCCGCCTTCGCCTTCGCTCCCGGCACTGCATCCGATCTCGTGACGCTGCTCGCGGCGGTGCAGCAGCTCGATGCCCGCGGCGTGACGCTCACGACCCAGGTCGTCCACTACGACAACAACGCGGCCTCCTGTCCCAATCCGCCGCTGGCCAACGGCACGGAGCCGCTCTCCGTCGCGCTCACGGAGCTGATGTGGCGGTCGGACAATGCGCGCTCGCTGGCGCTGCACAATTTCTTCGGCCTCTCCAAGTTGAACGACCTCGCCACCTCGATCGGGATGAAGAGCACCACCCTGATACAGTCGCCGGGCTGCGTCACGACGCCCCCCGCGCAGATGACGCTGGCGGATGTGGCGCTGCTGCTGGATGGTGTCGAGAGCGGTTCGCTGACGCCGTCGAAAACGACGTTCAACGGCTTCTTGGCCGGTAAGCAGCAGGCGGCCGCGGAAGGCGCGGACGCAAGCCGGATCTGGACCGCCGACATACCCGCCATGATCCGCCAGGAGTCCCCCGCGGGCACGACGGCGGCGCAACAATCCTCATTCCAGAGCCTGATGGATGTCGGATACAAGACCGGGTCCACGATTGTCTGCCAAACGGCCGGGTGCATCAGCGTCCTGGAGACGGTCTCACTCGCCGGTTGGGCGCGCGTGCCTTATTGCACGCCGACGGGCAACGGGTCCCACGATTTCGTCTTCGGAGAATTCATCGCCAATGCGCCGGACCCGTCCTGGTCGCCGGGGAAGACCACGGCGGCGGATACGGCCCTCGCCACCGCCCGTGCGGAGCTGCTGCGCGAGCAGATCCGTTTCGGCCTCTCGTCTTGTTATGGGACTGATCCGGTGCTGGTCGATCCCGCGCCGGGATCGGTGCTGCCAGGCCGGACGGTCACGTTCTCCTGGTCGGCAGGCACGGGCTGGGACGGTTATCGCCTAGACGTCGGACGCGGCATCGGCGGCGCTGACTACGGCAGCATCGCGACCACCTCGCCGCAGGCCGTTGTCACCAATCTGCCGTGCGACGGCCGTCCGATTTATGCGCGGCTGTGGGGACATGCGGGCGGCGCCTTCGTCCATCCCGCGGACTATACCTATACGGCCTGCAGCAACGCCGGCCCGCAACTGGTCTCGCCGCCGCCGGGAGCCAATCTCTTCTCGCCTTCGATCACCTTCAGTTGGACCGCCGTCACCGGCGCCGATAGCTACCGCCTCGATCTCGGCACGAAGCCCGCGGGCAGCGACATCGCCAGCGCAACGGTCCCCGGCACTTCGACGACCCTCAACAACCTGCCGACCGACGGCCGCATCATCTTTGCGCGCATCACCGCCCATACGCAGGCCGGCTTCCAGACGCCCAACGATTACGCGTATAACAACTTCTTCTCGCAGACGCCCGCCATCACCTCGGTAGTGAACGCAGCGTCGGCGACGGTCGGGCTGTCCGGCTCGTCCCTGGTCGTCGTGACCGGCACGAATTTCGGCAACAGCCCACAGGTCTTCCTCGCGTCCACCCTTGCGCCCATCGTCGGCACGCCGACCGACACGCAGTTGACGGTCCTGCTGCCGAGTGTCGGCGTGGGGACGGCGCCCTTGCAAATCGTGTCGAACGGGCTGGTCAGCGCGCCCTTCCCGGTGACGCTCGCGGCGACCAGTCCCGGTCTGTACGACCGCGTGTTGGACTCGGCCGGCGCCGTCGTGACCCATCCCGTGAAGCCGGGCGACGCACTGACCATTTTCGCGGGCGGAGTCGGTCCGGCGGGAACCAGCGGACCCCAGTTGCCGGTTACGGTGCGGATCGGCGCGACGAACCTGTCGGCCACCGTGACCTCGATCGCGCTGAGCTCGCCGGGCATTTACCAGATCACTTTTTTGGTGCCACTCGGCGCGCCTGGCGGCACGGCGAAGCTCACCGTGGTATCGGGCGGCGTGTCCAGCAATGCGCTCTCGATCACGATCGTCGGCCCGGCGATTAACGGTGTGCTGAACGCGGCGAGCTTCGCGCAGGGAGCGAAGATCGCGCCCGGCTCGCTCGTCAGTGTCTTCGGAGCGAGCCTCGCGACGGGCGACGCGTTTGGCGTCTATCCTTCGGCGACGCTGCCCGGCGGCGGTGCGATTACCATCAATGGCGTGAGCGCGCCGCTCTTCGACGTGGTCGCGTCCCAGGGACAGATCAATCTGCTGGTCCCCTTCGAAACGCCGGCGACCGGTAGCGTGCCGGTGATCCTTATCAACGGCGAGGGCACCAGCACCCCGTACCTGCTCGAGATGGCGCCGGCGGCGCCCGGCATCTTCCGCATCGCCGACCCGTCCAACGCCAAGCGCTCGAACGCGGCCGCCCTGGTGGGCAATACGGCCTGGCGCGCGATACCGCTCTCCATGGCGGCGGCGCTCGGCATTCCGCAGGACTGCGCGGCGAACAAAATACCCGCGGCCGCCATCTGCGGTCAGCCCGCCTCTCCCGGTGATGTGATCCAGATCTACGTGACCGGACTGGGACGTGCGACGGCGAACGGAAATCCCGTAGGCAATACCCTGCGGACCGGCGACGTGGCCCCGGCGAACGGCAGCACCTTATATAAGACCGTCGATACGCCCGTCGTGAAGATCGGCGGCCTCGACGCGCAAGTCCTCTTCTCCGGCATCGCGCCGGGGTACGCCGGGTTGTACCAATTGAACGTGGTGGTGCCGGCCGGCGCTCCGATCGGCGACGACGTGCCCCTGCTCGTCACCATGGGCGGCGCGTCCGACCAGGCTACGATCGCCATCCGGTCCAAATGAAGCTGCGGCTCGATCGTCTGCTGGTCGAGCGCGGCCTCGCCGAATCGCGCGAGAAGGCGCAGGCGCTGATCATGGCCGGTGAGGTGCTCGTCGCGGGCCAGAAGGCCTCCAAGCCTGGACACTCCGTGGACGCCGATTCCGCCGTCGAGGTGCTCGCGCGCCCACCGTATGTCAGCCGCGGCGGCTTCAAACTCGCGGGAGCCCTCCGGCAATTCGCAATCGATCCCGCCGGCAAAGTGTGCCTCGACGTCGGCTCCTCCACCGGCGGCTTCACCGACGTCCTGTTGCAGGCGGGAGCCGCGCGCGTCCACGCGGTCGACGTCGGCGCGGGCCAACTTGCGTGGTCCATCCGCACCGACCCCCGCGTCGTCGTCCACGAGGGAATCAACGCGCGCGAGCTCCGCTTCGAGGACATCGGCGAGCTCGCCGACATCCTCGTCTGCGATGTGAGCTTCATCTCGGTCACGCTCATCCTGCCCGCCGCCATTCCGCTGCTTCTGCCCGAAGGGCAAATGGTTATACTTGTGAAACCCCAATTCGAAGTGGGGAGAGGCCAGGTCGGAAAAGGCGGGATCGTACGCGATCCGGCCCTGCACCAAGCCGTCTGCGATCGGGTGACGCAGGCCGTGGTGGAAGCCGGTTTCCAGACGGAGATTATGGAGAGCCCTATCCTGGGGGCCGAAGGCAATAAGGAGTTTCTGCTCTATGCCCATCATTAAGACCGTCGGGATCTGTTCGAAGCCGGCCGCCGATGAGGCGAAGGAGCTGGTGCCGGAGCTGCTGGAGTGGCTGCGGCAGCGCGGCATCGCCACCCGCATCGATGAGAACACCGGCGAATATGCCGGCGTTCCCGGCCTCCCGCGCGAAGAGGTCCCCGAGGGCTGCGACCTCCTGATCGTGCTCGGCGGCGACGGCACGCTGCTCTCCGCCGCGCGCGCCATCGGACGCCGCGAGATCCCCCTGTTCCCGGTGAATCTCGGCGGCCTCGGCTTCCTGACCGCCATCACCGTCGAGGAGTTGTATCCCGAGTTGCAGCGCGCCCTGCGCAGCGAACACCGCATCGGTAAGCGCCGCCTGCTCGCCGTCGACGTCGAGCGCGAGGGCAAGGTCGTGGCCTCGTACGACGCGCTAAACGACGCGGTACTGACGAAATCCGCCCTCGCCCGCATGATCGATCTCGACACCCACGTCGACGATCAGTTCGTTTGCGTCTACAAGGCCGATGGGCTGATCATCTCGACGCCGACCGGATCGACCGCGTACTCGCTCTCGGCCGGCGGCCCGATCATTTTCCCGTCGGTGCCCGCAATTTTGCTGACCCCGATCTGCCCGCACATGCTGACCAATCGTCCCGTGCTGGTGCCGGAGACGAGCGTCATCCGCATCAACTCGCACGGCCCCGACGAGAGCGTCTTCCTGACCATCGACGGCCAGGTCGGCGAGCCGCTGCGGGAAGGCGACACGGTCGTGTGCCGCAGCTCGCATCATTATTTATTGCTGGTACGTCCGCCGCGCATGATGTTCTTCGACGTCCTGCGTCAAAAACTCAAATGGGGAGAACGATGAAGCGGATCTCGCTCACCGCGTGGATCTTTATCGGGATGGCGGTGGGCGTTGCCCTCGGAGTCCTTGCGCCCAATGTGGCGAAAGAAATGGCGCCGCTGAGCGCGGTCTTCCTGCGGCTGATCCGCGTCATCATCGCCCCCCTGCTGTTCGGAACCCTCGTGGTCGGGATTGCGGGCGGTGGCGATATCAAGCAGATGGGCCGCGTCGGCGCCAAGGCGATTCTCTACTTCGAGATCGTCACGACCTTCGCGCTCTTCCTCGGACTCGGCGCCGTGAACCTCGTCCGTCCCGGAGCCGGTGTGCCCATCACGAAGACCGCGGCGGAGGCGGCCGCGCCCCTCGCGCCGACCACGCTCGCGTCGGTCCTCGAACACACCTTCCCGGTGAGCATCATGGACGCGATGGCGCGCAACGACGTCCTGCAGATCGTCGTCTTCACCTTCCTGTTCGGAGCGGCCTGCGCGGCGATCGGCGCCAAAGCCGCCCCGGTCGTGGCGTTCTGCGGCTCGCTCGCCGAAGTCATGTTCCAGTTCACGAAGTACGTCATGTATCTCGCGCCCATCGGCGTCGGAGCTGCCATCGCCGTGACGGTCGGGACCAAAGGCGTCGGCGTGCTCTTCGGCCTCGGCAAGCTCATCTTGACGATGTACGCTTCGCTCGTGATCTTCGTGGCGGTCGTGCTCGGCGCCGTGATCCTGATCTTCCGAATTCCGCTGCGGCCGTTCTATCGCGCCGTCCGCCAGCCCTTCCTGATCGCGTTCTCGACCGCGTCCAGCGAAGCGGCCCTGCCGCTCGCGCTCGAAAACATGGAGCGCTTCGGAGTCCCGAAACACATCGTCGGCTTCGTCATCCCGACCGGCTACAGTTTCAATCTCGATGGCACCACGCTCTACCTCTCCCTCGCCTCGATGTTCGTAGCGCAAGCCGCGGGAGTCCACATGAATCTCGGGCAGCAACTCCTCATGATGCTGACCCTGATGCTGACCAGCAAGGGCGTCGCGGGAGTGCCGCGAGCGGCCCTCGTCGTGCTCTCCGGAACCTTGAAAGCCTTCGACCTCCCCATCGAAGGCTTCGCCATTCTCCTCGGAGTCGACGCCGTCCTCGACATGGCGCGCACCTCCGTGAACGTCCTAGGCAACTGCCTCGCCAGCGCGGTGGTCGCCAGATGGGAAGGCTTCAAGGTGGGCGAAGGAAAAATGCCGGAGGTAGTCTAATGCGTTCCGTCCGAGGCTTCCTCATCGCCATCGCAATCGCCTACCTCCTCGTGGTCGGAGCCATCTGGTACACGCAGGCGCAGTTCATCTTCCAGCCCAGCCCAACCGTCGACGGCACCCCCGCCGACTCCGGCGTGCCCTTCACCAACGTCACGCTCCCGATCCAGGGTGCGCAGATTGCCGGTTGGTGGGTTCCCGCGGAGAGCCCGCGGGTGAGAACCCTGCTCTACCTGCATGGCAACGGCGGCAATGTGTCCGCCAATCGCGACCACGTCCTGCGACTTCGCAACGCCGGCCTGAACGTCTTCATCATCGACTATCGCGGTTACGGTTTGAGCACCGGCGGACCGCCCCGCGAGAAGCTAACGTACGAGGACGCGGAGCGTGCCTGGCAGTATCTGGTCACCGAGCGCAACATCCCGCCGGCTCAAATCGCGATCTACGGCCACTCACTGGGCAGCGCCGTCGCAACCGATCTGGCAAGCCGCCATCCTGAGGCCGGAGCGCTGATCCTCGAGGGCGCGTTGACGTCGATCGCCGGCGTGGCCGAGGGAATTCGTTGGGCCGCGTTCTTGCCCGTTCGGCTCATCCTGACCGAGCGCTTCGATGCGCTTTCCAAAATAGGCTCGGTCCGCCCGCCCAAGCTCTTCTTGCATGGTGACGCCGACAGGATGAATTCACTGGGAATGGCCCGGCGGCTCTATGCCGCGGCGACCGAGCCAAAGCAACTGGCAGTGATTCCCGGTGGAGGCCACTCGGACTCGGCGGAGGTGAATCCAACCGCCTACTTCGCCGCTCTCAATGGCTTCCTGAAGTCTTGTGCAGGATTTTGAAAAATATTTACCGAACGAATTCCGGCGGGCCGCTAAAACGGTCCGCCCTTCCTTTCTTATTACGCCAACAGAGCCGCGGCAGTTATGGAGCGGTTGTCCCTACTCACTCCGCAACGACTGCATCGGATCTGCGCCCGTGGCGCGCAGCGCCGGCACATAGCACGCCACAACTGCGACCGTGAGAGCCACCGCGGCCACCGCCGCAAATGTCGCCGGGTCCACTCGCTTCACTCCGTACAGCAGATTCCCCAGCAGTTGCGAAAGCGCCGCGCCACCCACCAGCCCGACCGCCGTTCCGATCGCCGCCAATTTCACTCCCTGTCCCAAAACCAGTCGCAGCACATCGCCCCGTCCCGCCCCCAGCGCGATGCGCATTCCGAATTCGTGCATCCGCTGACTCACCGTATACGCGATCACTCCGTAGATGCCAGTGGCCGCCAAAGCCAGCGCGAGTGCCGCGAACAGCCCGACCAAGAACAGCGCGAACCGCGGCGTCGAAAAGGCGCTGCCCGCCACATCATCCAACAGCCGCACGTCGGCGACCGCGAGCCCGGGATCGAGCGCGCGGACCGCTCCGCGCAGTTGGTTCGCGAGCGGCTTGGGGTCGGCGATGGCGCGCAGCAGAATCTGCATCTTCGTAAACCCGAACGGTATCTGCGTTGACGGCCACCAAAACGCCGGCTCGGCGGCGAGGCTGTTCGGCTGATCCTTCACGTCGCCCACGATGCCGACGATCGTCGTCCAATCCGTCTTGTCGGTGAACCCGAAATCGATGCGCTGGCCGACCGGGTCCTCGCCCGGCCAGTAGCGCTGCGCCAGCGCCTGATTCACGACAATCACCTTCGGAGCGCCGTCCTTGTCGGCCGCGGTGAAGTACCGCCCGCGCAGCAGCGGCACGCCGAGTGCGCGGAAGTAGTCGACCGACGCGACGTGATATCGCGCATGAGTCTGAGCGTTGGGATCGCGCGCCCGCCCGTCGACGGTCCAGCCGCCCATGTTGTCGTCGTACCCGGTCCACGGAAGATCCGTGCCCGCGCCCGCGAATTGGACGCCGGGTGTCGACTGCACGTCGCGCAGCAGCCGGTCGTAGAAAGCGATCACGTCCGTGCGGTCCTTGTAGTGCTCGTTCGGTAGCGAGATGGTCGCCGTGAGGACGCGCTGCGGCCGGAAGCCGGGATCGGTCGCGAGCAGGTTGACGAAGCTGCGCAGCAGCAGTCCGGCCCCGATCAGCAGCACGCATGCGAGCGCGATCTCACCCGTGACGAGGACGCCGCGCAGTCGCGTATGCCGTCCGCCGGCCGTCGACCCGCGTCCGCCGTCGCGCAGTCCTTGCTGGATGTCGAAGCGCGCCGCCTGAATCGCAGGAACCAGTCCGAAGACGAGCCCCGCGCCCGCCGCGACCACGAACGTGAACACGAAGACAGCGGCATCGAGGTGAATGTCGGACGAGCGCGGAAAGCCCGCGGGCAGCATCGCGACCAGTCCCTTCACTCCCGCGATCGCGAGCGCGGCGCCGGCGACAGCGCCTGCTCCTGCGATCAAGAGGCTCTCCGTGAGCATCTGGCGCATCAGCCGTCCTCGCGACGCCCCGAGAGCGGTGCGCACTGCGATCTCGCGCTGCCGCGCCGTGGCGCGCGCGAGCAGCAGATTGGCGGCATTCACGCACGCGATCAGCAGCACCAGTCCGACCGCGCCGAGCAGCACCAGCAGCAGCCTCTGATTCGACCCGACGACCTCCTGTTGCAGCGGCACGGCGAGAACCGTCCAGTTGCGAGCGGCCGGGTAAGTCTTGCCGAGTTCGGTGAGCAGCGCCGTGAGTTCCGACTGCGCCTGCCCCGCCGAGACGCCCGGCTTGAGCCGCCCGATGGCCTCGACATAGTGCGCGCCGCGCCGCGCCGGATTGCCTTCGAACGTGAACGGAATCCAGACGTCGACCGTGTCCCCGTACGGCACCGGGTTGTACGAATTGCCGGGGTGGTCCGTGCCCGGCGGCATCACGCCGACGATCGTGAACGGACGCGCGTCGAGCGTCACCTTGCGCCCGAGAATGTCGGGCGCGCCGCCGAACTGGCGCCGCCAGACCCGATCGCTCAGGATCGCCACGCGGCCATCGCCGTTCTCATCGGAGAAGTCGAGATCGCGGCCCAGCTCGGGGCGAATGCCGAGGACGCTGAAGTATCCGCCGGTCACGCGGAACGCGGCCAGCTTGATCGGGTCGCCGGAGCCGGAGAGCTGCATGTCCCAATGCGTGTAGCCGGCGACCCCGGAGAGGCTCCGCATCGTGGCGCGGAAATCCCGTAGGTCGAAATGGTTGACCGGGAACTTCGCGTACTGCTGGTTGTGATAGAAGATGCGGACCAGCCGGTCGGGCGCGGCGTACGGCAGAGGCTTCAGCAGCACGCCCTCGATCACGCTGAAGATGGCGCTATTGGCGCCGATCGCGAGCGCAAGGGTGAGCACGATGACGGTTGTGAACCCCGGCGCTTTGCCGAGACTCCGCAAGGCGTAGCGCAGGTCCTGCGCGGTCTGTTCGAAATACTGTACGCGGCGCATATCGCGGCATTCCTCCTGTACCTGGGCGACCCCGCCGAGGCGGCGCAGTGCCGCGGCGCGGGCGTCTTCCGGTCGCATTCCCTTTGCGAGATTCTCGGCGATCTCCTGCTCGATGTGAAATTGCAGCTCGCGTTCGAGCTCCGCCTCGACACCCGGACGCCGCGCCAGCGAGCGCGCACGCATTCGCGCCACGTCCCACCAGCGCGCGAATCTCACGCGGTCCGGATCACCAGCGCGACAGCGCCGGAGAGCCGCTCCCACTGTTCCAACTCCCGCTCCAGCTGCGCCCGGCCAGCGCGTGTCAGACTGTAGAACTTCGCCTCGCGCCCCGTCCCGGTCGGGCGCCACTCCGCCTTCAGCCAGCCCTGCTGCTCCAAACGGTGCAGCGCCGGGTACAGCGCGCCCTGCGTGACCTGGAGCACGTTTTCACTCACCTGCTCGATGCGCTTGGCGATGGCCCAGCCGTGCATCGGCTCGAGCGCAATCGTCTTGAGAATCAACAGGTCGAGCGTCCCTTGAATGAGGTCCGATGGTTTGCCCATATCCGTCGATACCTAAACCGTTTACACAGCGGTTCGACGCCCCTCCGGTAAATTGGTTAGCAGAGGAGTCCACCGTGTTCCGAACAGCCCTGGTTTTGACTCTATCCGCGCTCGGTCTGGCAGCGCAGACAACGAAGGAATCGCCGCTGCGGTTCGACGCCGCCGCGATGGACAAGACCGCCGACCCATGTGCCGATTTCTTCCAGTACGCCTGCGGGAACTGGGTCAAAACGAATCCGATTCCGCCGGACCAGTCGCGATGGGGCCGCTTCTCGGAACTCGAGGAGCGCAATAAGGCGGTCCTGCGCGACATCCTCGAAGAGGCCGCGAAGCCCACGGCGCAGCGCGACGCCGTCACCAAACAGATCGGCGACTATTACGCCGCGTGCATGGACGAGAAGGGAATCGAGGCCAAGGGCCTCAAGCCGCTGCAGGCGGAGCTCGATCGGATCGTCGCCCTTCGCGATAAGGGGCAACTGGCGGCCGAGGTCGCGCACCTGCATCGGGTCGGCGCCGGTGCCCTCTTCGATTTCAGCTCCGGGCAGGACTTCAAGAACTCGAACGAGGTAATCGCCCAGCTCGATCAGGGCGGGCTCGGGCTGCCCGATCGCGACTACTACTTAAAGGATGACCCGGAGTCGGTCACGCTGCGTACGAAGTACCTGGCGCACGTCCAGAGGATGTTCGAGCTGCTTGGCGAGCCGGCCGGCAAGGCCAAGGCGGACGCTGCCGTCGTGATGCAGATCGAGACCGCGCTGGCGAAAGGCGCGCTCGATCGCGTGTCGCGGCGCGACCCCGCGAAGGTCTACCACCGCATGACCAAGCAGGACCTGGACGCGCTCGGCAAGGGCTTCCAGTGGGACGCGTACTTTCGCGATGCGGGCGCGCCGACGTTCACCGCGATCAACGTGGCGTGGCCGGATTTCGTGAAGGCGGTCGACGCCGAGATTCAGAGCGCCAGCCTCGACGATTGGAAAACGTATCTGCGGTGGCACGTGCTGCACTCATCGGCGACGATTTTGCCGTCCGCGTTCGTGAATGAGAACTTCGCGTTTTACGGCAAGGTGCTCACCGGCGCGACGGAGCTGCGGCCGCGTTGGAAGCGCTGCACCGACTACACCGACTCGCAGCTCGGCGAAGCGCTCGGCCGCAAATTCGTCGAGAAGACGTTCGGCGCGCAAGGCAAGGAGCGGACCCTCAAGATGGTCCACGAGCTCGAACAGGCGCTCGGCAAGGATATTCAGAGTCTTTCGTGGATGACGCCGGCCACGAAACAGCAGGCGGAGATCAAGCTCAAGGCGATCACGAACAAGATCGGATACCCGGAAAACTGGCGCGACTATTCGAGCATCCAGATCGCGCGCGATAACGCCTTCGGTAACCGGCAGCGCGCCGACGCCTTCGAATTCCATCGCGTCCTGGCGAAGATCGGGAAGCCCGTCGACCGTCTCGAATGGGACATGACGCCGCCCACCGTCAACGCCTATTACGACCCGCTCATGAACAACATCAACTTCCCGGCCGGCATTCTACAGCCGCCGTTTTTCGACAACCAGATGGACGACGCCGTGAACTACGGCGGGATCGGCGCCGTGATCGGCCACGAACTTACGCACGGGTTCGACGACGAAGGCCGCCAGTTCGACGCCAAAGGCAATCTTCACGACTGGTGGACCGAGGTCGACGCGAAGGAGTTCACCGAGCGCGCCGCGTGCGTCGCTGACGAGTATTCGAGCATGTCCGTCGCGCCGGGGCTCCACATCAACGGCAAGCTCACCCTGGGAGAAAACACCGCGGACAACGGCGGCGCGCGGATCGCCTACATGGCGCTGATGGACGCGATCGCGGCGCGGTCGCCGGGTAAGATCGACGGGTTCACGCCGGAGCAGCGCTTCTTCCTTTCGTTCGGTCAGATCTGGTGCGCCAACGAGCGTCCCGAGGCGTTGAAGCTCCAGGTGCAGACCGACCCGCACTCTCCGCCGAAATATCGCGTCAATGGGACCGTGCAGAATATGCCCGAATTCCAGAAGGCGTTCTCGTGCCGGCCGGGGAAGCCGATGGTGAAACCGTCCGCCTGCCGGGTCTGGTAGAGTGCAGTGGCCAGAAGCGTGCAGGTAGCCCAGGCGATGCGTCTTCGCGCGTACTTCGTCTGTTCGCTGGCGGCGATGGTGCTGCCCGCCGCCACGGTCTCGCAGAAATGGTCGTCGGCGCAGCAGGAGAAATTCCTGCTGAACGGCCGGATCGTTTCCGCGGGCGAAGCGGGGAAGGGAATCACCGGCACGAAGAAGGCGATGATGACCGACGGGCGTAACACGCACGCGGTCCACATCCAGTTCATCGACCAGTACATGCCGCTGTTCAAGGGCAAGGACGGGTCGACGGAAGAGGACTTCAAGGACACCTGGAAGTTCAACGTGGCGGCGTGGCGGCTGGCGAAACTCCTGCACCTGACCGATATGACGCCGGCCTGCGTCGCGCGCCCGGTCGATGGCAAGCCCGCGTCGGTGTGCTGGTGGCTCGACGACATCGCGATGGATGAAAAGGAGCGGTTGGCGAAGAATATCCAGCCGCCCGACGTCGCTGCCTGGAATCGCCAGATGGACTCGATCCGCGTCTTTGACCAGTTGATCTACAACATGGACCGCAGCCAGGAGAATCTCCTGATCGCGAACGACTGGCGCGCCTACATGATCGACCACACCCGCGCCTTCCGAAAGTGGACCAAGCTCCGCAACGCTGCGGCAATCACGAAATGCTCGCCGGAGCTGCTGCGGGCGTTGCAAGCGCTGCGCCGCGAGGACGTCGCGAGGGACTTGGGAGAGTTTCTCACTCCCGCGGAGATCGACGGCCTGATGGCGCGGCGCGACTTGATCGTGGCCAAGCTGACCGTCACGCTCCCCGCGGGTCAATTTTGAACACGTAGGCGAAATCGCCCGGCGCCTTTTCCGGCAACTGCACCGTCACACCCTCCGCATTGCGCGACCACTTCAGATTGGATTCCGAGCCCACCAGCCCGATCCTCGCGATCTCCCCGCGATAGTGCGGGGAATCCGCCGCCAGGGATTTGATCGTCAATTTTCGATCCTCCGGCCACGCCAGCGCGATCGCGTACAGCGTGTCGCCTTTCGTCGTGAATCGAAGGTCGCCCGCGACGAAATGCGGTCCCGCGCCTCCGTAAAGAGAACCGCCGGGCTTCGTCGGACCCTCGCCTGCGATCTTCCAGGGCCGTGTGGAGTAAATCGCTTCGCTGTTCAGCGCCATCCACCCGCCGAACTTTTCGATGAAGGCGAACTCGTCGTCATCGGGCCGGCCGTGTCCCGGCAGCGGAATATTCAGCAGCAGGTTGCCGTTCTTGCTGACGACGTCGACCAGTAGATGGACCATCGACTCCGGCGTTCGATACCGGTGGGTGTCGAGAAGCCGGCGATTGTAATGCCAACTGCCGATACAGGCGTCCGTCTGCCAGGGATTGGCCTCGATCGCCCCCGCTTGGCTCATTTCGAAGTCCCGCACGAGCGTGCTAACGACTGCGGCCGGCACGTTCTTGATATTGAAAACCGCGTCCAACTTGCCGTTCCGCCGCACGTTGGCGTTGTAGTAGTACGCCATGATGTGCGGCGTGAGTTCCGGCATACCGAGCCATACCGACCCGCCTCCGCGATCGAAGTCCCAGTCGCTGTTGTCGTCGAAATACAGGAGGTCCGGGTTGTACTGGTCGATCACGTCCTGGACGCGGAGCAGGAAGCTCTCGACGAACTCCGGGCACGGATCGTCCTTCCCATGCGGAGGTCCGTTGAGCTGTTGCGGGTCCATGCCGTCCCACCACTTGCCTTTGCCGTCGGCCTTCGTCAGGACGCCGTCGTAGGGCACGCCCTGCAGCGGACCGGTCGCGTCGCTACGGTAGCGCACCGGCATGAACTGCCTCCACGTCCGCGCCGGCGTCGCATGATACGTGATCCCGAATTTCAAACCGTGGGCGCGCGCCACCTTTCCCCAGGTTCCGACGATATCCTTCTTCGGCCCGACGTTCACCGAGTTCCACGGCTGGTATTTGGAATTCCAGCAGTCGAAATTGTCGTGGTGGTTGCCGAGCGCGACGAAGTACTTCGCCCCGCTCTTCGCGTACAGACGGATCAGTTCCTCGGGATTCCAGTTCTCGCCCTGCCACGCGTGGCAGATGTCCTTATACCCGAACCGCGAGGGGTGCCCGTAGGTTTTGACGTGATAGTTGTACTGCGGATTGCCCTGTATGTACATGCCGCGCGCGTACCAATCGCCCTGCTCCGGCACGCACTGCGGACTCCAATGGGCCCACATGCCGAACTTGGCGTCGCGAAACCAGTCGGGATAGCGGTACGCCTTGAGCGACTCCCAATACGGCCGGAACGGTCCGGTGATCGGACCGCCGGCGAAACTGCTGTCCGAATAGCCCGTGCGCTGGCCGAGTGCTGAGCCCGCAAGCGACAGCAGGCCCGCTCCGCCCGCCAGGAACTTCCGCCTGCCGAAGTCGAAATGAGTTACCGTAAGCTTTCTCATGTCCCTGACCTTCGCGATCGCGACTGCCGACGGTGTTTCGGTTTGCGATCATCTCGCGCGTAGCGCCTCGTTCATTATCCTCGAAGCGGAAAACGGAGCGGTGATCGCGCGCTCGGCGCGATCGCGCGAGGCGGACCAGTGCGGCAACCACCGCACCTTCATGGACCTCGCCGCGGGATGCAGCGCGGTGATCTGCGGTGGTGTCGGACAGGGCGCTGTGACTGCCCTCGCGGCGAACGGGATCGAGACGATCGTGCTCGCGGGCAAGATGTCGATCGAGGACGCCGTGGCGGGATTTCTGGCCGGGGTGCTAGTCACTACCGGCGACCGCGTCTGCCTCTGCGGCTGAGTTTTCCGCCACTCTTCGGCTATATCGACCGCTCATCGGGAACTGTTGGCCCGTCCGTCCGCGCGACCTTACAGTCAGGTCATGAAGAGCTTCCTGATTCTCTCCTCCGCTCTCGTTCTCGCGCTGTCCGCCGCGACGGCCGCGACCCGTGAGACCTCGGTCTCTGAAATTCGTGAACTTACCCTGCCTGCTTCCGGCGCGCTGGACGCCGGCACCGTCGTCGGCAGCATCGCCGTCCAATCGTGGGATGAGGACTACGTCCTGGTACGCGCCACCGTCACCGCCCACGACCGCGCCAGTCTCTCGTTGGTGCAGATCGGAATCGGGGACGGCCGCATCTGGGCTTTCAGTCCACTCGCGAAGAGTTGGGGTGTGAGTTATGAGATCTCGGTTCCGCGAGAATACGGCTTGCACTTGGAGACGTCGGTTGGCGCGGTATCGGTCTCCGGCGTCAAAGGCGCCATCTCAGCCGTAACGGCCGTGGGCGCGATCACGTTCTCGGGTTTGGCCGGAGACGTGTCCGCGAAGACGGCGGTCGGGTCCGTCGACGTGACGCTCACAGGAGACGGCTGGCAAGGGAAGGGTCTATCGGCCCTCACGGCGACGGGCACGGTCCGGATTCACGCTCCCGTTGGATACGCGGCCCACTTCGATCTGCGCACCGACATGGGCGACGTGACGACGACGTACCCGGGAGCCCAGGTAGTCTCGACGAGCCTGTTCGGGAAGCAATTGGTCTTCGACTCCGGCGCCGGCGGAGCGACCATCCACGCCGCAACCTCGATCGGACGGCTCGAATTGATCGCCGATCCCCACTAGATCGTGGATACTAACAGGTCTCCCGCACTTCCGTCATCTCTATCAGGGTAAAATGAAAGTTGCGGCCCCCTCCGTACGAGACCTTCCATGATTGTTGATGCCATTCTGGCAAAAGTTTTTGGCACGAAAAACGAGCGCGAAGTCAAAGCCATGCTCCCCACGGTGCAGGCGATCAATGACCTCGAGCCGCAGATGCGCGAGCTCTCCGATATCGATCTCGCCGCGAAAACCATTGAATTTAAAGAGAAACTCGCCCAGGGCGCCACTCTCGACGATCTTCTGATCGAAGCCTTTGCCGTTGTTCGCGAGGCCGGACGGCGTGTGCTCAACATGCGCCACTTCGACGTCCAGTTGATCGGCGGCATGGTGCTTCACAAAGGCCAGATCGCCGAGATGAAGACCGGCGAAGGAAAAACGCTGGTCGCGACGCTTCCGTGCTATCTCAACGCGCTCGAAGGCAAGGGCGTCCACGTCGTCACCGTCAACGACTACCTGGCCAAACGCGACTCGGAGTGGATGGGCCGCCTCTACAAGTTCCTCGGCATGCGCGTCGGCGTCATCGTTCACGATCTCGACGACGGCGAGCGGCAGGAAGCCTACGGCTCCGACATCACGTACGGCACCAACAACGAGTTCGGGTTCGACTACCTCCGCGACAACATGAAGTTTCGGATCGAGGACTGCACCCAGCGGGCGCATCACTTCGCGATCGTCGACGAAGTCGACTCGATCCTGATCGACGAAGCGCGCACCCCGCTGATCATTTCCGGTCCCAGCGAGGAATCGACCGACAAGTATTACAAGGTCAACCGCATCATCCCGAAACTGGTCCGCGGCGAAGTGATCGAAGGCAAGGAGCCGGGCGAGAAGTACACCACCGGCGACTACACCATCGACGAAAAACACAAGAGCGCCGCGCTCACCGAGGACGGCGTGCTCAAGGTCGAGCGGCTGCTGAACATCGGCAATCTCTACGACCCGAACAACATCGAGTACAACCACCACGTCCAGCAGGCGCTGCGCGCGCACGTGCTCTACCAGAACGATCGCGACTATGTCGTGAAGGACGGCGACGAGGGCCCCGAAGTCATCATTGTCGACGAGTTCACCGGGCGTCTCATGCCGGGACGCCGCTGGTCGGACGGCCTGCATCAGGCGGTCGAGGCGAAGGAAGGCGTCAAGATCCAGCGCGAGAATCAGACCCTCGCCACCATCACCTTCCAGAACTACTTCCGCATGTACAAGAAGCTGGCCGGCATGACCGGTACGGCGGAAACGGAAGCGGCCGAATTCCAGAAGATCTACAAACTCGACGTGACGGTGATTCCGACGAACCGGGATCTAAAGCGGCAGGAGTTCCCGGACGTCGTCTACCGGACCGAGGAAGAGAAGTTCCGCAACGCGGCCAAGGCGATCAAGGAACTGCACGACAAGGGGCAGCCGGTGTTGGTCGGCACCATCTCGGTCGAGAAGTCGGAGAAGCTCTCGGGGATTCTGAAAAAGATGGGCGTCCGGCACGAAGTGCTGAACGCGAAGAATCACGAGCGGGAAGCGTCGATCGTGGCGCAGGCGGGCAGCAAGGGCGCGGTGACGGTCTCGACCAACATGGCCGGCCGCGGCACCGACATCCTGCTGGGCGGCAACCCGGAGTTCATGACCAAGGACGAGTGTCTGAAGGTTAAGGTTGCCGAGCGGCTCTCCGCGGAGGACGTGCAGTACGTCGCCGATGAGCACTTCTACTACTTCTCGCACCACGACCAGCACTACCGGGTCCGCCGCGATCAGTGGGACGAGATCTTCGCCCGCTTCAAAGCGCAGACCGACGTCGATCACGATATCGTGAAGGGGCTCGGCGGGCTGTACATCGTCGCCACCGAGCGGCACGAATCGCGGCGCATCGATAACCAGTTACGCGGCCGCGCCGGCCGCCAGGGCGATCCCGGCGCGGCGCGCTTCTTCCTCTCTCTGCAGGACGACCTGCTCCGCATCTTCGGCGGCGAGCGCATGCAGAATCTCATGCTGCGGCTCGGCATGGAAGAGGATGTGCCGATCGAATCCAAGCTCATCACGCGGCGGATTCAGAAGGCGCAGGAGGCGGTCGAAGCGCAGAATTTCGAAGCGCGCAAACACCTCCTCGAATACGACGACGTCAACAACAAGCAGCGGCAGGCGGTCTACGGACTGCGCCGCCAACTCCTCGAGGGCATCGACCAGAAGGAACGCATCATGGATATGGTGCGCGGCATCGTCGATCAGTTCATCGAAGAGCGCTGTCCGACCGAGAAGCACCCCGACACGTGGGACATCGCCACGCTGCGGAACGACATTCTGAGCCAGTTCGGCGCCCGGGTCGACATCCCGGACATGGCGCGGATGACGAAGCTCGAACTCGCCGATGCGATCGTCGAGCGGCTGCAGCAGCGCTACCAGGAGAAGGAAGACCTGGTCGGCCCCGACGTCATGCGGCAGACGGAGCGGATCGTGATGCTCCAGGTCATCGACAACCAGTGGAAAGACCACCTGCTGTCGATGGACGAATTGAAGCAGGGCATCGGGCTCCGCGCGCACGGGCAAAAGGACCCGCTGGTCGAGTACAAGAAGGAATCGTTCGAGCTGTTCCAGGCGATGATGGACCGCATCGAAGACGAGACGGTCCGGTACCTCTTCTTCCTACAGGTGCAGCAGGGCGCGCCGCCTCCCGGTCCGTTCCCGGAAGAGGACGAGGAAGAGGAGGAGGACGATTCCGACAACGGACGTCCCGATCCGACGGAGCAGCAGCGCCTGGCGGCGAAGTCGTCGATGGAAGACTTCACGCGCAACATTCACCGCAAGAAGGAGAAGGAATTGGAAGCCCTTCACTTCGGCGGCGACGGGTCGGACGGCCCGAAGCAGGTGATGAGCGGAGCGAAGGTCGGCCGCAACGACCCCTGCCCCTGCGGCAGCGGCAAGAAGTACAAGAAGTGCCACGGGACGTAGAACGTGAAATACAAGAAGGTCACAATCCGGCTTCTGAAAATCCTGCGTAAGTTCCGCGCTCGCCATGGCATCAAGCGGATGCGCAACGCCACCGGCCACGGAGGAATTACGTGGACGCGGGACGAGTTGTATCGCTACTGAACCGCGCGATTCTCTGCGCTAAACTGGTGTCGTGGCCGCGATCAAAAAGCTTACGCTTAGCATCCAGGATGACCTCCTTGAGAAGCTACGCGTGTACGCCGCCAAACGGAACGAGTCGGTTGCGGCCGTGATCAACGCTGCGATTCGACAGGTCGTTTCCGCCGATGAGGAGCGCGACGCCGCAAAACACCGGATCCTGGAGCGGTTGAAGAATCCGCCGGATCTCGGAACTCACGGAAAGATCGATTGGACCCGCGAGGAACTCTACGACCGTGGAGTTCGTTGACACGAACATTCTGATCTACGCGAACGATCAGTCGGCAGGACGGAAGCGCGAGTTGGCCGGAGCGCTGCTGTTGAGACTCAACGATACTGACGAAGGGGCGCTGAGTATCCAAGTCCTGACCGAGTTCTACGAGGCGGTCACGCGGAAGCGCATCGTGCCCGATCGCGAAGCGGCGGAGATCATGTGGGATTACAGCCACTGGACGCTGCACCATCCCGGCATCGAGCACTTGATGGACGCCGTGGAACTGCGATCCCGTTATGGAATTACATGGTTCGACGCCCTGATCCTCAACTCGGCGCTCCAACTCGGGTGCACGACGTTTGTGGAGCGAGGACTTTTCGCATGGGCAGAAGTTTGGCCACCTCACGATCCGCAATCCTTTCACTGCTTGACTCCGGATGCCGTTGTATGGCGTCTAATAGCTAAATGAAGTTCTTCACCGTTCTCCTGCTGCCGCTTCTGGCTTCCGCCGCGATCCTTCCCGATACCATCGGGGCCTTCAAACGCACCGCCACCTCCCAACCCTCCATCTCCGACCGCCAGATCTGGGACGAGTACGCATTAAAAGCCTCAGAATCAGCCACCTACGAGAACGATGGGGAGAAATTCACGGCCGTCGCTTACCGGATGCAGGACCCGACCGGTGCGCTCGCGGCGTTCCAATGGCAGCGTCCGGCGGGGGCGACGGCATCCACGGCCGCGAAGCTCGCCGTCGAGACGAAGACCGGGCTGATGCTGGTTTACGGCAATTATCTGCTCACGTTCGACGGCTACAAGCCGTCCAAGCCGGAGCTCGATACCGCTCTAAACGCCCTGCAAAACGTCGACAACTCGTCCCTGCCTGTCCTGGCCTCCTACCTGCCTTCCGATGGGCTACAGGCCAATTCTGAGCGGTACGTGACCGGTCCTGTGGCGCTCCAGCGTTTCCTGCCGGCGGTTCCGCCGTCGGTCGCCGGGTTCCACTTCGGGGCGGAGGCGCAGCTCGGCACGTTCCACTCCGAGAAGGGCGACATGCCACTGGCGATTTTCAACTACCCGACCCCCCAGATCGCCATGCAGCAGGGGCCCGTCTTCGAGAAGCTGCCGGGAGCCGTCGTGAAGCGGAGCGGTCCTATGATCGCTGTAGTATTTTCGCCGCCCGACCCGAACTACGCCGAGCACCTGCTGGCGCAGGTCCGTTATCAGGCCGAGATTACGCGCGACGAGTACGTTCCGACGCTGCGCGACAACCCCGGCGTCCTGCTGTCTAACGCCTTTATGCTCATCGGGATACTTCTCGGATTGGCGATCGTGTCGGGGGTGTTTTTCGGCGCGATCCGCGGCTTCCGGCGCAAGGTGTCGAAGGGCCAGGACGCCGACGGCCTGATCAGCCTGGACATCCAATAAGCACCCTCGTTGCGACATAAGCGCCTGCTTTTGTTTTGTTTAGACTGAAATCCACAAGCTCGAAGTGAGGCCAGAGGGCAATGGGCGAAGTTGAGTGGCAAACAGGACACGCCTCGCAAGTCTGGCGAAACGAGCAGCTTACAAGGCAAAAAAATCGCGTCCGATTTTTTCTTGACTTGAAGGCCGTGGGGAAATAAGATCCAACTACAAAGTTTTGGCGGTTGCGATTCCGTCGAGACTGATTCTCCCATCGAACATCACCCTGGTAGAACAGGGGAAAGAATGCTCACCCTTCGGGGTGAGCATTTCTGTTTTGTGGCGAACACCCCGTCTATACTGAAGAATACGCATCCTGCCGCACAAACTCGGCTTTACACCTCAAGCGAATCCTGACCGCTGGAATTGGAAGTGAATGAAAGACCATAAGTTGCAAGTGATCCCGCTCGGCGGCCTCGGCGAATTCGGGATGAACATGACCGCCATCCGCTACGGCGACGACATCCTCATCGTCGATTGCGGGATGATGTTCCCGGAGCCCGAACTCCTCGGCGTCGACCTGGTGATGCCGGATCTGACGTACCTGAAGGAACATCAGAAACACATCCTCGCCGTCGTGCTGACGCACGGCCACGAAGACCATATCGGCGCCGTCCCGTACTTCCTCACCGAGATCGACGTCCCGGTTTACGGCACCGATTTCACGCTCGCGCTGGTGGAGCGCCGCCTCGAGGAATACGACCTGGAACAGGAGCCGCGGCTCATCCAGGTCAAGCCGAAACAAATCATCGATATCGGACCGTTCAAGGTCGAGTTCATCCACGTGACGCACTCGATCGTGAGCGCCGTCGCACTGGCCATCACGACCCCTCTGGGCGTCATCATCCACACCGGCGACTTCAAGGTCGACCCGACCCCGACCGACAACGAACTGTTCGACCTCCACACGCTCGCCGATTACGGCAAGCGCGGTGTGCTGCTGCTGCTCTCGGATTCGACCAATGCCGACCGGCCGGGTTACACCGAGTCGGAGCGCGCCGTCCGCCCGCGGATGGAGGAGATTTTCAATCGCTCCGAGAGACGCATCGTGGTTTCGTGCTTCAGCTCGTCGATCCACCGCATCCAGTTGGTGCTCGACCTGGCGCACCAGTACAACCGCCGCGTCGCAGTGATCGGACGCAGCATGACGTCGGTGACGGAGATCGCGCATTCGCTCGGCCTGCTCGACATTCCCGACGGAATTCTGCTGCGTCCGCAGGACGCGATGGGGCTTCCGCCGGAGAAGGTCGCGATCCTGATTTCGGGGACGCAGGGCGAGCCGATGTCGGCGCTTTCGCGCGTCGCGGTGGATAATCACAAACACATATCGGTGGATCCGGGCGACACCGTCGTGCTCAGCGCGCGCATCATTCCGGGCAACGAAAAGGGCATTTTCCGGATGATCGACCACATGTCCCGGCGCGGCGCGGACGTGCTCTACGGGAGCATGAATCCGCCGCTGCACGTCTCGGGACACGGCAGCATCGAAGAGATGAAGCTGGTGCTGAACCTGGTGCGGCCGCGCTTCTTCATGCCGGTCCACGGCGAGTTCCGGCAGCTTTCGAAGCACGCCAAACTGGCCGAGCATCTGCGCTTCGCGGGTCTCGAAGACTCGTTCGTGATGGAGTCGGGCGAGGTACTGGAGATCGACCACCACGGCGCGCGGAAGGCCGGCAAAGTGCCGGTCGGGCGCGTGTGTATCGACTCGGGGTCGGTGGACGACGTGGTGCAGGAGATGGTCATTCGCGATCGCCGCCACCTCTCCGAGGACGGCATCGTGCTGCCGATCATCGCGATCAACCGGCACACCGGGAAGATGGAGAATCCGCCGGAGATCGTGAGCCGCGGCTTCGCGGTCGCGGAGGACGGCAGCAACTTCGCCGACGAGGCGCGGCTGGTGGTGACGAAGACCGTGGAAAGCTCGAATCAGGAGGAGAAGACGGATTGGGGAGTCATCAAGGAGAAGATCCGCGCGGACCTGAAGCGGCACATCGTGAAGCAGACGTCCCGGCGTCCGCTGATCATGCCGGTGATTCTCGAAGTCTGATGGCGGGCGAGGTGGCTCCGGCCTACCTCGAAGACGCCTCCAATCTGAAGGGCCACGCGGAGCAGGTGTTCGTCCCCGCGGACGAGGCCGAGCTGGCGCGGATTCTGCGCGACGCATCGAACGCCGGCACGCCGGTGACGATCGCGGGCGCGGGAACGGGAGTCACCGGGGGGCGCGTGCCGTTCGGCGGCTGGGTCATTTCGATGGAGCGCTTCAAGCGCCTCGATGTCCACTCCGGGTACGCGATCTGCGGGGCGGGCGTGCTGCTGCGCGACCTGCACGCGGCGGCGCAGGCTTCGGGACAATTCTATCCACCCGACCCGACCGAGACCGGCGCGGCGATCGGCGGGAATATCGCGACCAATGCAAGCGGGTCGCGGAGCCTGCGATACGGGGCGACGGGCCGCTGGGTGCAACGATTGCGCGTGGCGTTCGCCGATGGGTCGGTGCGCGAGTTTCGGCGCGGCGAGGCGATCGATTTCGACCCGGGCGCGATTCCGCTGCCCGACGTCACGAAGAACACGGCGGGCTATCTGCTGCGTCCCGGGATGGATTGGATCGACCTGATCTGCGGGTCCGAGGGAACGCTCGGGGTCGTGACGGAGGCGCAAGTGGGACTGCTGCCGGCGCCGAAGGCACTGCTGGCGGGCGTCATCTTTTTCGCGAGCGACGAGGCCGCGCTCGACGTGATCGACGAGTGGCGCGGCGGGCTGCGCATGCTCGAGTATATGGACGCGAACTCGGTCGAGGTGCTGCGCGCGCGGTACCCGGAGATGCCGCGCGAGGCGAAGGCCGTGCTGCTGATCGAGCAGGAGCTGGAGTCGGAGGACGATCCGCAGGTGGATCTGTGGATCGAGCGGATCGAGGCGTCGGGCGCGCTGGCCGAGGCGTCGTGGTTCGCGACGACGGCGGCCGATCGCGAGCGTTTCCGCAAGTTCCGCCACGCGATGCCGGAGTTGGTGAACGACACGGTGCGGCGCAGCGGAGCGCTGAAGATGAACACGGACTACGCGGTCCCGCTGGCGCGCAATCGCGAGATGCTCGCGTACTACCGCGAGCGGCTGGACGCGGAGTTCCCGGGACGGTACGTGGTCTTCGGACACATCGGAGACGCGCACGTGCATGTGAATCTGTTCTCCGATCCCGCGAATCCGAAGCACGCGACGGAGGTCCTGGCGGATCTCGCGCGGAAAGCGGTCGAGCTCGGCGGGACGGTGTCGGCGGAGCACGGGCTGGGGAAGCGGAAGGCGCATTTACTGAAGCTGCAATATTCGCCGGAGCACCTGGAGACGATGAGAGCGGTCAAGCGAAGGTTGGATCCGACGAACATTCTCGGGCGGGGGACGATTTGGGGCTGATTGCGTTCGGGGTCTACGGGCGTGCACGGCAACGTGTCAGCTAAGGCGAGCTAACGCAAGGAAGCCGGTTTCCGATAACCCACTTTTTGCCCGTTCAGATCAGCGAACGGCTTCGGACTGCCTGAATCAGGCCCTTCTGCTTGAGAATAAGCAGCCGAAGCCTACCGCTCCTTCTTTTTAGCAATCGGCATCGGTTTCAGGTCGCCAACGGAGGATCCCCACCGTTTGCCCGCACCGTTGTCGAGAGTGACAGAGGAGCTACGTCCCATCCCACCATCGCCCGTACCCTATTCCAGCCGCCGCAGACGGCTTCCAAGCGCGAAAGGACAAGCCCCAACCGAGTTCCCGCTCCCCGTATACATCGCCATACATTGCGCCCAGGACAACGGTGTCGCCTTGACGGCCCCGCATGCTCAGAACCGGGCTGCCGGTCCAGCCGAGCCCAACATGGAAGCGAGCTTGAGCGTCATAGCGCTTCGGTGTGTCTGGCGGACCGTCCTGGTCAAAGAAATCTACGTGCGGTGAGTGATTGCCGGTGACAGCGCCGAGTTGCAGTCGCCGGACAGCATGCGAATCAAAAAAGACGAGGAGCGTGCCTCTCGGAGTAGCGGGGGGTATGTTGCGATCAGCGTCGGGTCCCCAGTAGCTCAGAACCCGCCCTGAGCGGCCCACTACCTCGAACCTCTCCGCGCGCACTGTAGTTGATTTTGCGCCAATCAGGTTGTGCAACTACCCGAAAATCCGCCTGCAATCGCTATGATCGCCACGACGAGATGTTGCTTTACGGCTGATCCGATGATCGACATAATACCCGCTACACATATCAGACACCACTGTCGGCTTGCCGGATTCGAAGCCAAATCATTTCCGCGTGCCAGCGCGACGGAGGCGATCACGGAGGTAGTCCGCGAGAGCGTAAGGCGCGAGTCCCGCAACCATGCTGAAGGCCCACACGAGCATGGAAAGCGGCCAAGGAAGACCATGCAGCCCCGCGACGGCCACTTGCGCCATGGCTATGAGCATCCAAACGAGGTAAATCGGCACAATCAGCACGCGCATTGGACCCGCGAGCGTCTGGGCAACACCGGCGGCGCCTGCTCGATCGAGTGCGGCGACCAGGAAAAAGAGCGAGAGCGAGAAGACGCCGATCAACAAAAACAAGTGACGGCGGAGCATGTATCGCACTCTAACCCCACAGCGCTATTCAATCAGATCAAGGATAGCCTGGCGAACGGAGTCCTGGACGAAAGGCGCCACTTCCGCGCGCGTTAGTGCGGCTTCGTCGTCGCGTTCGCCTGGTTCGAGGGCGCCGATTCTCCTCCTCCGTTTTGCGCCGTTACCCGGTAGTACCACGTCGTCTTCGGCGCTAGCCCCGTGTGCGAATAGCTCAGGGTGGTTAGCCCTGCGGCAATCTGGTTGGCGATCGAGGGCGTGAAATTCTGGGTCGTGCTCGCGTAGACGTTATACGCGACGCCCGCGGTCGCGCTTGCCCTCCACGCGAGGTTGATCTGGCTGGCCGAAACGGGCGAGGCGGTGAGATTCGACGGCGCCGCCGGCGGGTTCGGGTTCACGGTCTCGCTCAACGCCGGCGAGGTTGCTGCCGTGTCGCTCGGATCGCCGCCATATACCGCCGTAATCGTATGCGTGCCCACCGCCAGGTTGGAAACCGTCACAGCCGCGGTGTTACCGCTCAACGCCACGGTTGCGAGAACGGTCGCGCCATCCAGGAACTGAACACTGCCGGTAGCCGATGGGGGATTCACCGTCGCCGTGAAACTTACGGTCTTTCCCCAAAGCGCGGGATTCAGCGACGACGTCAGCGCCACCGACGCATTGATCTTCGATACCGTGACCGTCACCGCCGCGGACGTGCTCCCTGCATCGTTCGCGTCCCCGCCGTAGACCGCCGTGATGGTATGCGCGCCGAGAGGCAGCGAAACCGAAATCGCCGCCGTCCCGCCGTTTACTGTGGATGTTCCGAGCACGGCGCCGCCGTCCAGGAACTGAACCGTCCCGGTCGCCGAGGCCGGCGCAAGCGATGCCGTGAGCTGCACCGGCTGCCCGATGAACACCGCGGCGCTGCTCGCCGAAAGCGAGGTCGCCGTCGTCGCCTTCACGGTTTCCGACACCGTCGCCGAAGCGCCGGTATAGTTCGCATCGCCGCTGTACGCCGCCGTGATCGAGTGGCTGCCGGCAACGAGCGCCGCCGTGCTGAACGTGGCCACGCCGTTATTCAAGGCGGCCGTCCCCAACACCGTCGCGCCGTCGACGAACTGCACCGACCCCGTCGCGGACGGCGGCGCAACCGTCGCACTGAACGTCACGACTTGTCCCGCCACGGAGGGGTTCGGCGATGAGCTCGCCGAGATGGCGGCGGTGGCTTTCGCAACCGTCAAAGCCATCGGAGCCGAGGCGCTCGAGCCGTAGCTCGCATCTCCGCTGTACGCCGCGCTAATCGTATGGCTGCCGGTGGAAAGCGTCGCAATCGAGAGCACGGCGGTGCCGCCGCTGACCGGCACGGTTCCCAGCGGCGTAGCGCCGTCGAGGAACTGCACCGTCCCCGTGGCCGCGCCGGGGGACACCGTTGAGATCAGTCTCACGGTCTGCGCGTAGACCGGCGCCGGCGTATCCGACTGGAGGGTCGTACTGGACGCCGTCTTCACGACCTGTGCCAGCGCGGCCGAGGCGCTCCCGTTGTAGCTGCCGTCGCCGCTGTACACCGCCGTAATCGAGTGGCTGCCCGCCGCGAGAGAGTTAACCGCAATTCCTGCCGCGCCGTTCGCCACGGCTGCCGTTCCGAGCACTGTGGCCCCATCGAGGAACTGCACGGTTCCGGTGGCCGACGCAGGCGCGATCGAGGCGCTCAACGCAATCGACTGCCCCGCCACCGACGGGTTCGGCGAACTGGAGATCGTCGTCGTGGTGTCGGTCTTCACCGTCTCCGTCACGGCGGCCGAGGCGCTCGTGTTGAAATTCGAATCCCCGCTATAGACGGCGGTGATCGCGTGGTCACCGGAAGCCAGCGTAGCCGTGCTGAGGGACGCCGTTCCACCCGCGACCGCCACCGAGCCGAGCACCGTGGCGCCGTCGCGGAACTGCACTGATCCGGTTGCGGCCGGCGGCGTCACCGTCGCCGTGAAAGTCGCCGCTTGTCCCGAAAGCGCGGGATTCGGCGACGCGCTCAGCGCGACGCTCGTTCCGGCCTTATCGATCGGTAGCGAGGTCGAGCCGCTGCTCGCAAGATAGACGCCGTCGCCGGCATAGCTTGCCGCGATGGAGTGCGTCCCGGCCAGCAGAGAAGACAGCGTAAGGGTCGCCGTTCCTCCCGAAATCGTGCCCGTGCCGAGCGTCGTCGCGCCGTCCGTAAACTGCACCGTCCCGCCGGCCGCGTTCGGCGAGACCGTCGCTGTCAGGGTGACCGGCTGTCCATAGGGGAACGGGCCGGCGCCGGCGGAGACGAGGGTCGTCGTCGCGCCTTGCACCGTCTGAGTCAGAGCCGTCGAGGTCCCAGCGGCCACGTTCGCGTCTCCGCTCCAGGTTGCCGTGATCGAATGTCTGCCGACGGTCAGGGTCCCGGTCGTCACCGTCACGCGGCCGGGAGTCCAGGTCGAAGGTCCCGAAACGATGTTCTGTCCATCGAGGATCATCAATGTCCCGCCCTGCGAAACCGGCGTCAGGGTGGCAGTGAACGTCACCCCGTCGGTGGGCTGCGAGGGATTCAACGAGGAAGACACGGTCAGGACCGGCGTGACCTGCGCGATGGTCACGGAAATAATCGCGGACACGCTGCCCGCATAGTTCCCGTCTCCGAGGTAGGAGGCTTTGATCGTGTGCGTCCCCGCGCTCAGGTTCGAAAGGGTGAGCACGGCGGCGCCGCCGTTGAGAGTGGCAGTGCCGAGCGACAGGCTGCTGTAAAACGCCCCTCCGACCGAGACATTCAGGTCGAGAAAATTCACCGTGCCCGTCGCCGCTCCCGGCGCTACGGTGGCGGTCAACTGAACGGGCTGCCCGTAGATCGCGGACGCCGGAGCGGCGCCGAGTGCGGTCGTGGTGGGGGTGGCATTGACCGTCTGATTCAGCGGGGCGGAGCGCACCGTCCCGTAGTTCGCGTCGCCCGAGTAGAGCGCCGAAATGCCCAACGTCCCGGGGTTCGGAAACGCGACGGTGAACTGCGCGACACCATTCACGAGATTGACGCGGCCCATGGCGGCGCCGCCGTTATCGAACTCCACCGAGCCGGTAGGCTGGGCGCCCTGCGCGCTTACGGTCGCCGTGAACGTGACGGGCGTATTCGCCGCGGTTGGATTCTGGCTCGAGGTGAGGGTCACGATCGCTCCCGACGGATACGACACTATGAGCGGCGCCATCGGCGATCCCGAGCCGTTGTAGGACGAATCGCCGGAGTAGTAGGCCACGATCGGGAAACTGCCCGGCGCCGACGGACCCTGCACCGTAAGGGAAGCCGTTCCGTTGGCGAGCCCCGCGGAGCCGAGGACCACCGGCGCCAGGTTGGCCGGCTGATACACAAATTGAACCGATCCGGTAGGAACTCCGCCGGCGGCGACGGGCGTCACCGTTGCCGTGAGCGTCGCCGGCGCGCTGACGTTGATCGGAGGAACCGCGAGGGTCGTGTTGGTGTAGGGAGAGGGAGAGGGCAAGTAGACCCGCCGGACGCGGCAGTCCAGCCAGTCCGAAAAGACCAGGTTGCCGTTTCCGGTGAGTGCCACGGAGAATCCGCCGTCCAGGGTAGCGATGGAAGCCGGGCCTCCATCGCCGAGCGGCTCGTTGTAACATCCGCCGCCTCCTCCGCCGCCCGAGCTTGACTGCCCCTGCGCGCCGCTGCCGTTCCCTGCGACGGTAGCGATCGTTCCGGTGGCGGCGTCGATGCGGCGGATGCGTCCTGTGCCATCGGCGAAAAAGAGGTTGCCGCCCGAATCGCTCGCGACGTTGACGCCCATATGCCCGATCCCGGTTGCGTTGGCCCGAACGTTGTCTCCCGTGAAGCCGGTGGCGCCGTTGCCCGCCAGCGTATAGAGAATTCCGCTTGGGCTTACATTCCGGATCTTGCCGTTGTTGGGTTCGGAGATCAACAGATTGCCCCAGTGATCGAGGCTGATGCCGAAGGGCGCGTTGAGGCTCGCGCTGACGGCGGGCGTGCCGTCCGGAGAGGTCCCCGAGGCGCCGTTGCCTGCGACCGTCGTAATGTAGCCGAACTGCGCATCGACGCGCCGCACGCGCGCATTTCCCGAATCCGCGATGTACAGGTTGCCGGCGGCGTCGACGGCGATCGAAGTCGGAGATTGGAGCGACGCGCTCACGGCCGGCCCGCCATCTCCGCTGTAGGCAGGAATTCCATTGCCCGCGACGGTCGTGATGATCCCGGTCATGGCGTCGACGCGCCGCACGCGGGCGCCCCCGAATTCCACGATCAGGAGGTTGCCGGCGGGGTCGAATGCCACGCCGTAAGGCGCCGACAGCGAAGCCTGCGATGCCGGGCCTCCATCGCCCGCCGAGCTCGCGATGCCGTTGCCCGCCACCAGCGTGAGAATGCCGGTCGACGCTTCCACTCGTACGACGCGGTGGTACCTGCTGTCGGCGACATACACGTTATCCGACTGGTCGACCGCGACTCCGCCGGCCCCGCTGAGTTGGGCATTAACGGCCAGGCCGCCGACACCGGCCGTACCCGCTGTACCGTTGCCGGCAATGGTGGAGATGACGCCGGTCTGTGCCGGCACTACCGGAGCGAAAGCGACGGCAAGGAGAATTGCCGCCCCAAATGAGGGCTTTCGAGCATTCATGTGAGGGCTAACCTTTCTGGAGAGCGCAGTCTGCACGGCGGCAGCAGGTTCAGAATAACTTAGTTAGTGCGATTTAACAGTTCACTGAGGCAAGCAGCAATTTGCTGTCGATAGTTAGCGGTGGGGTGGGTCGGACGTTGCTCGGGCGTTACTGCGCGATCTGCGCGCGCGGTTTCGGGCGCCGCCAGGAGAGGGCGAAGCAACTCGCCGCTGCCGGAAGCAAGAACTGAACGGCTAGAGGAAACCACACCGGGCGCGTATAGCGTCTCGGCGTTATGGTCGGCCGGATGAGCAGGTTCCACGCGAGATACGACGCGGCGACCGCGCAGACAGCGGCAGCGAGGATGCGTCCCACCGCCGATCGTGCGCGCGCGTCGAAGAGCGAGCCCAGGAGCAGGATCTCCACAATGACTGTCGTGATCACGAGCGCCGGTGTGCTGAAGTGCAGAAAGATGCCGGTGGAGGCGATGGCGCAGAGGGCGGCGGAGGTCGTGGTCACGAGGTCGAACGGCCCCCGGCGGACGATCGAGGATGCGGCGACCATTCCGAAGAGCGTTCCGCATAGGGCGAAGAGTACGGCTAGATCGGACGGCCGCGTGGTGATCGCCAGTGGGTAGAGGAAGCGAACCAGCAGCCATGCCGCGGCGGCGCCGGCCAGAACGCCGCCCGCAGGGTTGACGGAGAATTTCGCGGCCGTGTGGAGGACGGCGAGCCAGAACGGCATCGGGCGCGGAGCGATCTCCATGAGGTCGCCGACCATCGCTGCGGCGTGCTCGCGGGTGGTGAAGCGGGATAGCAGGAATTCGGCGAGTGGGGCTCTACGCATTTGCGCCTCCTAATAGCTCGAGACCTTCGAGCAGTTTGCGGTATGCGGTGTGCGCGCGCCGGACGGCCGCGACGCCGCTGCGGGTCACTCGGAAGAACCGTTTGGCGCGGCCTCCGCGTTGCGGGGTCGGATCGCCGAGCCGGGATGAGACGAGGCCTTTCTCTTCCATCCGATCGAGTGTGATGTAGAGAGCGCCGGGGGTGGGCGCGCGTCCTGTGCAGACGCGGATCTCTTCGCGTATGGCGACGCCGTAGGCGTGATCGTCGAGACGGAGGATGGCCAACAGCACGACCTGTTCGAATTCGCCGAGGCCCGTCATATAGACTACAGTGTAGAGTATATCGCAACCGGCTTCGCGCCGATCACGCAGATCCAGCCCTTGCGGCGCTCTTCCGCGATCTCGACGTTCTCATATCCGGCTGCGAGAAACAGCGCGCGGTGGTCGTCCACACTCAAGCGCGAGGAGCCCAGCAGCTTCATCACGGGTCCGAGCACGGCATCGTTGCGCGCGCCCTTGTAGCTCTCCGCCACCACCATCAGCCGGCCGCCGGGCTTCAGGACGCGCAGTATCTCCTTCATGTCGCCTTGGAGATTCGGCCAATAGTATTGCGTCTCGATTGCCGTCACGACGTCGAACTGACCGTCCGGGAACGGCAACTGCGACACCGACGCTTGCTCCACGTGCACCCGGCGGTCCGCAATCAGACGCTTGTTGTGCGCGCGCGAGGCGGCGACGCTTCCGGCGGCGTAATCGATCCCGTAAACCTGCGCCGCCTTCGACGCCAGTTTGTGGATCGTCTCTCCTCCGCCGCAGCCCACGTCCAACGCCGTCGAGCCCTCGGGTATCTTCAGATGCGTTAGCGCCCAGTCCGTAAGCGGCGCATGGCTGCTGTTCATCAGCGAGGTAAACAACCTTCCCGCAAAGCGGTCCGGCTTCTTCACCTGGCGAACCACATAGAGCCCGAGACCGAGCATCACGGCATAAGGCAAAGCGAGCATGTAGGGCGATGGGGGCAAGAGGCTTCTCCGGTCAGGACCATTGTAAGACGTGGGTTCTCGACGTCAATTCGCGGTGGGAACGCGCTCGACGTGGTCGACCATGATGACCGGGACTGGCGCGCGGCGCGATTCCAGCTTCAGCCCGAGCTGTTCCTGAATCGCTCGAAACAGGCCGGAGGGCTCGCTCGCCACGGGCAGAGGCTCGCCGGCCGGATCGTTGGGCGTCCATCGAACGTCGACGTCGTAGATTCCCTTCAAGCCGGTGGAGTCCAGCACGTACCGGTCGAGAAAGTCGGAGAGAAGATAAGCCAGTATGGGCAGGGTCAGGTGGCCACGGAAACCGCGGTTCGGCGGATACCTTAGGATCTGGTCGCTGAACCGGGAAGGCTCGACTTCCTTCAGCTTCGAGCCTGTGTTGGCAACCGTCAGCTCATATACAGGCATGATTCGGGATTCCTTGTGGACGGCGAGTTTCAGCCTGTCGGCCAGCAAGGTCTGGAGCATCCGCGGGATCTGTTCTTTAGTGGCGCCTTCCGGCATTTTGGCCTGGACGTCGAGGAAGAGCGGACGAATCCAGTCCGGTCCGATGAGTTGCTGGCCCGTCTGCAACCCGTAGGCTCTGATGATCAGGTTCGCGACCGTGAACGTTCCCGCGAACCTTCTGGGAGCGTCGGGGCCGGCGCTCGAACCGCTGACATGGAGTTTCACCGACGCGACTTCGAAAGCGGGTTGTGCGGAGGCGGAGAAGGCGAAGCAGGTGAGCGCCGCCGCGATGGCAGCGGCCCACGCGCTGCCGAGTTCCGATCTTGGCCGCCCTGCCACCATCGTTCCAATTATAGGGACGTCTTAACGCCTTACTCGCGCCGCAGCGCCGCCAGCGGGTCGATACGGGACGCTCGCCTGGCGGGCGCGTAGCCGGCGAGAATCGCGGCGATGAGAAGGACCGATCCGGCCAGCGCGAGTGCCCCAGGATCGTTCGGCTGCGTCTCGAAGAGCAGCGATTTGCCCAGGCGGGGCGCGATCAACGCGACGGGCATGCTGATCGCCAGGCCTACCGCCGCCAACACGAGGACGCGGCGCAGGACCATCCATACGACGGCGCCACGCGGCGCGCCCAGCGCCATGCGGATTCCGATCTCGCCGACCTGCCGCGCGACGGTGTAGGACATCGTCCCGTAAAGGCCCACGCATGCGATCAGGAGAGCGAGAATCGCGAAGCCCGTGCAGAGTTTCGCGAAGGTGATTTCGCGGCTGATCGTATGATCGATCTCCGCGGCCTGTGTGAGCACGTTGGTGACGGGGATGCGGGAGTCCGCCTCGCGCACGATCTCGTTGACGCTTTGGACAAACCGCAGCGGATCGCCCGCGGTGCGCAGCGCGTAAGTGACGCGGTCCGGAGAAGACTGGCTGAGCGGCACGAACACGGTCATGGCGCTCGCGTCCTCCGTTTTCAGACTGCCGTAGCGCACGTTCGCCGATACGCCGACGATTTCGAGCTCGCGCTTATCGTCCACGAACGTGATGCGGCGGCCCACCGGATTCTCGTTCTCGAAGTAGGTTCGCGCCAGCCGCTCGCTGATCACGGCGACGGGTGGGGAGCCGGGCTGGTCGCGGTCGTCGATCTCGCGGCCGGCCAGGATCGGAATCTGCATGGTCGTGAGGAACCGGGGTCCGGCGGAGAGGACATGGGCGCCGTCGACGGTGACCGCGCCGATCTTCACGGCTCCTCGGTAGGTCGCTCCGGCGTGGCCGGCGCTGACGATCGAGGAGTGCGAAAACGTCGCGCTGCTCACTCCGGGGAGCGATTCGAAGCGTTGGCGCAGGTCCGAGTAGAACGTGGCGATCTCCGGGTCGCGATGGCCGGCCTGGCGCGCGTTCAAGGAGAACAGAAGAATGTTCTCGCGGGTGTATCCCAGTGGGACGGAGTGCAGCTTGTCGAGTGTGCGGACAAACAGACCCGCGGCCACCAGGAGGAGAAACGACATCGCGATTTGGGCGACCACCAAAACGTGCTGCACGCGGCGGCGCGGTCCGCCTCCCCGGCCATTCTTGAGCTCGGGCATGACGTCGGGACGCGTGGACTGAATCGCCGGGGCGAGGCCGAATAGCAGGCCGCAGACCAGGGAGAGCGCCGCCGTCACGCCGAGCACGTGCCAGTTCAACTCGGCGTGCAGCGGCAGGTCTCTCTGCCCGTTGGAGAGCAGCAGCGCCAGAGCGCGCATGCCCCAGATCGCAAACACGACGCCGCATGCTCCGCCGAGCGACGCCAGCATCACACTCTCGGTGAGCAACTGGCGCACGACGCGGAAGCGACCCGCGCCCAGGCTGAGGCGGACCGCCATTTCGCGGCGGCGCGCGGCGGCCCGGGCCAGCAGCAGATTGGCGATGTTGGCGCACGCGATCGCGAGGATCAAGCCCACCATCGCGAGGAGTACGTACAGAGGCTTCGAATACTCGCGGCGCAAGCTGCCCAGTCCGGCGGCGCCGGGATTGAGGAGGAGCGCCGGCAGTCTGGCGCGCTCGCCGTCGGTCGTCGCGGTGGTGGCGACCCATTGGTGGAAACGGGGCGCCAGCGCTGCCTGCGCCTGCGCCATAGTCACACCGGGACGCAGGCGGCCCATCATTTCGATCCAATAGAAGTTCCGGTCGGCAAACACGCGAGCCGCTTGGGCGCTGTCGACGAGTAGACTGGCGTGCAACGGAAGGTAGAGGTCCAGCGGCTCCGCGGGGTCGACTCCGAAGAACTCCGGCGGCGTGACGCCGACTACCGTGAAGGCCACGTTGTCGACGAGAATCGATTGTCCAAGCGCATTCGCCGGTCCGCCGAAACGCTGCTGGCTGGTCGCGAAACTGATGACGGCGGCGGGCGCCGCGCCGGGACGGTCGTCATCGGAATCGATCAGGCGGCCGGCGGCCGGCGATACCGACAGGCCGCGGAAATACTCGCCGCTGACATACTCCGTGCTCGCGCTCATGGCTTGTCCGCGGACGGACAGCGTGCGGGGCCGCGGGTTGAAGTAGGCGAAGAGCGTGGAGAAGACGGGATTGTCGGCGTGAAGCGTCTCGAACGCCTCGTAGGGGAACATGCCGCTGACCAGATTGCCTTTGGCGCCCGGCCAGAGAACGCCTTGCACTCCATGCACGACGTGCTGCCATTGCTTGTTCGCGTCCTGCGGCGGGCGGCTTTGCCAATTCACGACCACCAGAGACTCGGGGTCGGCGACGGGCAGGGAGCGCAAGAGAATCGACTCCATGAGGCTGAAGATCGCGGTATTGGCCCCGATGCCGAGCGCCAGCGAGAGGACCGCGAGGGCGCTGAATGCCTTGTTGGCGGCCATGGTGCGGGCGCCGTAGCGTACGTCCTGGAGCAGCTCCGACCAGAAGCGGGTCAGCCAAATCTCCCGTGACTCTTCCTGTTTGAGTCCGACGTTGCCGAAGCGGCGGCGCGCCTCGGCGCGGGCGTGTTCCGCCGTCATCCCGTCCGCCTCGAACTCCGCGGCTCGTTCGGCGAGGTGGAGCTCCATCTCCTCACGCAGCGTCTCGCTGCGGTGGGTGCTGTCCAACCAATACCTCAGCCGTCGGAACATGCCGGTCACTCCGTTCCCATCACACGCGCGATCGCCAGCGTCAGTTTGGCGTACTGGCGGGTTTCGACGGCGAGCTGTTTGCGGCCGGCCGGCGTGAGTTTGTAGATCCGCGCGCGCCGGTTGTTCGACGTCACGCCCCAGACGCCGTCGACCCAGCCGTTCAGCTCGAGCCGCTGCAGGGCGGGGTAGAGCGAGCCTTCCTCGACGAGCAGCTCATTGCCGGACGATTGTTGAATGAACTGGACGATGCCGTAGCCGTGCAGGTCGCCGCGTGACAGGGTCCGGAGAATCAGCATGTCGAGCGAGCCGGGAAGGGAATCGTTCTTTTTCGCTTTGCGTCCCATGCCTAGAATTCTTAGCTTATGCCGGGAGAGGGCGACGGTCAAGTTAAGCTTTGGTAAACCCCGTGACGCAGGCGCCCCCGAAGCACATTGTGATCGCGACCATCGGCTCGCTCGGCGACCTGCATCCCTGCATTGTGCTGGGACGAGAGTTGTTGCGTCGCGGGTGTCGGGTGACGGTCGCGACCACTCCTTATTACAGAAGCAAGGTGGAGGATGCCGGCCTGTCGTTTGGCGCGATGCGTCCCGATTGGGATCCGACGGACGCCCGGCTGATCCGCAGTTGTGAGGATCTACGACGAGGGCTGGAGGTGCTGTACCGGCAGATGGTGTTGCCGGAGTTGGAGAACACGTATCGGGACCTGCTCGCGGTTGCTTCGGGCGCCGATTTGTTGATCGCCGGGGAACTCGTGTACGCTGCTCCATTGGTCGCGGAGAAGCTAGGGTTGCCATGGGTATCGCTGATCCTGTCGCCGTTCTCCTTCTTCTCCTCGACCGATCCCTCCTATATCGTGAGCATGCCGGCGTTGTTTCATCTGCGCAGGTTGGGACCGGGTGTCTACAGCGGGGCTCTGCGTCTGGGCAAGCTGGCGACGCGACATTGGTCCAATCCGGTGCGTCGACTCAGGCGCAAGGAGGGACTGCGGCGAGAGTGCGATCCGGTGTTTGCGGACAAGTTCTCGCCGGACCTCGTGCTGGCGCTGTTTTCGCGGTGGTTTGCTGCGAAGCAACGCGACTGGCCGGCGCAGACGCTGCAATCGGGATTTCTGTGGCCGGAGTCTCCCGATGTCGCGGCGCTCGATGGACTGAGCGAGTTCGTGTCGGCCGGGACGCCGTTCGTGGTGTTTACGCAGGGGTCGACGGCGGTACACAATCCGCGCGACTTTTACGAGATCAGCGTCGAGGTGGCGAGGCGTCTGGGCGTGCGGGCTTTGCTGGCCGGAGCCAGCGGGATGGGCGCGCGGGATGTGCTGGCCTTGCCGTATGTTCCGTATCCGCACGTGTTCGCGAGAGCTGCGGCGATCGTCCACCAAGGCGGCTCGGGAACGACGGGTGAAGCGTTGCGCGCGGGGCGGCCGATGCTGGTCGTGCCGTATGGCTGGGATCAGCCCGACAACGCCCATCGAATTGAACGGTTGGGCGCCGGTCTTCACCTGCCCAGGAGAAGGTATACCGTCGAGACCGCGACCGGCGCGGTCCGGCGCCTGCTCGATGAGCCGCGATTCGCCGCACGGAGCGCGGAACTGGCCTCTCTTATAGAGGGTGAAGACGCGGCCGTCTCGGCGTGTGACGCCATCTTAGCCCTAAAGATTCCGCGCTGCTCGTCCGATTAAGAAGTTGTAGGCGGATCCTGCCTCGCACTGCCACGTCGTATGGAGTGCGACTCTCGAGGGTTTCGCTTGACGGATGAGGAGCGACCGTGGCGATACGTGCATTCGTAGTGTTGTTCGGGCTGGTGCTTGCCGCCGGACGTGTTTCCGGCGTGGAACCCGGTCTGCGAGTTTCCGAATCGGACGCCAAGAGGTCGGCCATCGAGAAGTCCGCGCCGGTCTATCCGCCTGTGGCCCGGCAACTGAAGGTTACGGGACGGGTGGTCGTGGAAGCGGTCGTCAGCGAGAGCGGCAGCGTCGACGAGGTCAGGCCACTGAACGGCAATCCCATCCTCACCAAACCCGCGGTGGATGCTGTAAAGAAGTGGAAATTCAAACCTTTTCAGGCAGACGGAAAGGCCGTGGCGGCCCTCGTCACCCTCAGCTTCGAGTTCGACAACAAGTGAGAAAGGCAATGAGACTTCCTATGCGATGGCTGGCGGCCCTGATGTTCTGTTCCCTTTCGGCGCTAGGACAAACGACCGGAGAACTCCACGGTCTGGTCAAAGACACGGCGCAAAAGGCGGTGGCGAAGGCGAAGGTGATTGCCCGAATGGACGCCACCGCTGCGCGCTCTCTGACAACCGATGACGAAGGCCGCTTTGTGTTCGCGTCGGTGCCGGTCGGGGAGTACACGGTGGAAGTAGAGGCCGACGGATACAAGAGCTATTCGCAGCAATACGTGGACGTAACGCTGGGACACGTCGTGGAACTCTCGATCGGGCTCGAACCGGGAGACTCGACGAAGGTGCTGGCGCTCGATGCGCCACTGGTGGAGAGGAGCAGCAGCCAACTGGGAGCGGTGGTGAATGCCGACATGATCGTCGGCCTCCCGCTTAGCACGCGCGACACGTTTCAGTTCCTGCAATTGCAGCCGGGGGTGCAATCGCAGCAGGGGTACGACCTGTTTGCCGGCAGCGAGAATCCCGGCGTAGTCTCGGTGAATGGCGGCCGGGGCCGCGCCAACAATTTCCACGTGAACGGCGGCGATGCCAACGACCTGTTCGTGGGGGTCCCGGCCATCCAGCCGGCTCCCGACACGATTCAGGAATTCCGCGTGTTGACGAACGGCTTCGACGCGGAATACGGGCGCAATTCCGGCTCCATCGTCAACGTCGTGACCAAGAGCGGCGGGGGGCAATTCCACGGCAGCGCCTTTGAGTTTCTACGCAATCGCGTGCTGAATACGCGGGGCTTCTTCGATTCGGAAACGCCCAAATTCAACCAGAACCAATTCGGCGGCACGTTCGGCGGCCCGCTGCGCAAAGACCGCACGTTCGTGTTCCTTTCGGGAGAAGCACGGGAGATCCGCCAGGGAATCCCTTCCGATCTCGTTACCGTCCCGACCATGGCGGAACGCGGCGGTGATTTCTCATCCGGTAACCGGTTTACCGGCACGCTGCATGACGACTTCCTGGCGAACGCGCTGGCGAGCCGTCCGGGTTGTGCCCAGGCCGCGGCGGCGGGCGGCGGGTCGGCGATCCAGGCCGGCACTGCCTGGGCGGCTATCTTTCCGGGAGGCAAGATCCCCTCGCCGTGTTTCGATCCAACGGCGGCCTCTTTGCTGCAGCGCTTCGTGCCGCTTCCGAATCAAGGCGCCGATATCTATCAAGCGGCGGGGATCAAACGGGAGAGCGCCTTTCAGCCGACCGCGCGCATCGACCACACCATCAACACTTCCAATCTGCTGAGCTTCTATTACTACTTCGACGACTCGTCGATACGGCAGCCGTTCGCGACGTTCCAGGCGGTCGGCGCCAATGTCCCGGGCTTCGGGTCGACGTACACGACCCGCGCGCAGCAATTCAACCTCGCCAATACCAGTTCGATTGGAGCGGCGATTGTGAACCAGGCGCGGTTCTCGTACTTCCGTGAGGGGCAGATCGCGTACAACCATCCGCAGAGCACCGACCTCGTGAACCAGTCCTGTGGCGCTCGGCTGGTCGCGACGTGCTTCTCGGATGCCACGAATCCCGAGTTGGGCCTGCGGCCCGGGCTGGGCGCCGGCCGCGAGGGGGTCCCGTACATTCGCGTCAGCGGTCTGTTCTCGATCGGGAACAATCAGGCGGGCGAGTTGCCACAGGTCGGAAACACGTTTCACGCGTCGGATTCCATCAGCATCGTTCGCCACGCGCACCTTTTGAAATTCGGCGCCGATGTGCGGCGACAGCGCTTCGACCAGACGCTGTTCTACAACACGAACGGCACTTTTCAGTTCACCGGCGGAGGCGGCAACGATGTGGGCGCAGACAACTTCATGCCGGATTATCTGCTCGGTCTCCCCACTTCGTTCTCGCAAGGCTCCTCGCAGGCGGAGAACATCCGCAGCACAGCGCTCGGCGTATTCGCGCAGGACGCGTGGAGTATCGCTCCGACCCTGACACTGAATCTGGGTCTGCGATGGGAACTGACGACGCCGATGCGCGACACCGGTAATCGCGTGCAGACTTTTCGTCCCGGCCAGGCTACACAGATCTTCCCGTGCCGGCTAGATCCTGCCGGCGACTTGGCGGCTTTCTTGGGAACGACTGCGTGCAACCCCGGGTCGGCGGGCGAGTCCGTCTTCCCACTGGGACTCGTCGTTCCGGGCGACGCCGGAATTCCGGGCGGAATGACGAGCACTTACTTCAAGGCGATCGCTCCGAGGCTGGGCTTGGCGTGGAGTCCGTCGGGCAAGACGAGCATTCGAATGGGATGGGGGCTGTTCTACAACCCGATGGAGCAACTCGTGCTGGAGCAGTTCAGCGCCGAGCCGCCCTTCGGAGGAAGCACCAGTCTTTCGAACCCGATGTTCAATACCCCGTTTCAGCAGCAGAATGGCGCGGTCAATGCGAATCCGTTCCATGGAGTCCTGAACCCGACACGCGGGGAGGCTGTGGACTGGTCGGTCTTCCGTCCGATCGTATTGTTCGGCCAATTTCAACCCAAGCTGCGCACCCAATATTCGGCGAGCTATAGCTTCACGATCCAACGGCAGGTAGGTAAGGACGTCCTCATACAGGTGGGGTACGTGGGCACGCAGGGACACCGTCTGCTGGCTACCTACGACATGAACTACGGACATGCTCAGCCGTGTCTGGACATAAACCGGCTCTCCGACCTCACCGGAGATCCAGCCCTGGCGTGCGGGCCGTTTTCGGCGGATTCCGCATACACGATCGCGGCCCATCAGATTCCAGCCGGGTTCACCTTGCACCTACCCTACGGTCCGGTGAGCCAGGTGACGGGCCCGAACGCAAACCCCATCACGTTGGTTGGGCTTCGGCGCTACTCGTCGCCGCTTTGCAATCCGCTTACCGGCGGCGGCTGCGCTCCGGACGGCATCCCGGTGTTCGGCAGCATCTTTTCGGAAGACACAATCGCGAATGCCAACTACAATTCTCTGCAGGTGTCGGTCGAAAAACGCGCCTTCGCCGGACTGCAGTTCGCGGCGGCGTATACGTGGAGCAAGTCCATCGACAACGCCTCCAGCTTCGAGAACCTCCTCGACCCGATGAACTACGCCGGCAGCCGGTCGCTATCGCTGTTCGATGCCCGCCATCGGCTGGCGTTCAGTTTCGTCTGGGACCTTCCACGGTTTCGCCGCCATGGGTGGTTCGCACCCCTCCTGAACGGGTGGGCTGTGGCGGGAGTCGCGACGCTGCAAAGCGGTTTCCCCGTCCCCATCACTTCGTACGACGACCAGGAACTGATGTCGAGTCTCGACTTCGCAGCGCCGGGCAGGCCCGACCGGGTCGCGCCCTTGCTGAAATTGAATCCGCGCGATCCTCTGCACCTCGCGTTCGACCCGGCGTCATTTGCCCAGCCTGAAAACCTCGGTGTGATCGGTAACTCGCCGCGCTCCGTCTGCTGTGGCCCGGGCATCAACAACACCGACCTCACCCTGATGCGGAACTACGCCATTCGGGAACATCTGACGGTTCAATTCCGGGCCGAGGTCTTCAACGTCGCCAACCACGCTCAGTTCAGCAAGGTCGACGGAAACATCTCCGACGGCGATCCGTCGACCGGCGGCACCTTCGGCAAAGTGCTGGGGGTTCGGCAACCCAGACTCATCCAGTTCGCGGTGAAGCTGTTTTTCTGAGCTCCGCGAGGCCGAGATACATCAACAGTCCCGCGACTGTCGTCCACATGCTGACGATCGCCAGCAAACTGTCCGATAGGGCGAGCATCCAGCGGGAATGCGCCACGTCGGGGAGGAGGCTCAGGACTGCGATGCTGCCGGCGAAATCGAGCAGCAGTAGGGGCGCGATGACGAAGAAGACGCGCCAGCGCCGTCCCTCGGTCAACTCCCGGCTGCGGTCCAGCGCTTCCGGCTCGCCGTCCTCCAACACGACGATGGCCTCGGTCAGCGCGAGCTTCACCATCGCGACGATGCCGGGAACGAACAGCAGCAGCATCCACAGCGCGATCGTCACCTCGACCTTGATGCGGGTCCAGAACATCCGAGCCCAGAGCTGCCGGCCGCGCCGGAGCGAGGCGCCGACGCCCTTCCGCGTCGTGAGGCCGTAGATCGCGGCCGCGCTGGCGAGCGATCCGAGGACGAGGTCGCTGAAGTCCATCAGGAGGTACGAGGCGACGCCGTCCGGCGGGATGTCGATCAGGTATCCCACGAACTGGAACAGCAGTTTGCCGGGGATGAAGACCGCCAGCGTGACGGTGGCGAGAAACGGCAGATTCCCGAGGAACAGACGGGCCGAGCGCGCGAGTAGCCGAGGCGCGGAGTCGAACGGTTGGATGAGGGCTTGCATCGCCGCACTCCCACTATATGATGGGAAGACATGATGCGCCGTATTGTGTTCGTGCTGATCGCGGCCCTGTTGCTCGCGGCCGGCTGTCATAAGAAGGAAGAGGCGAAGCGCTACCCGATGCAGGGCGAGATCCGCGCCCTGGACCCCACCGCCAAGACCGCGACCATCGCCGCCGGCAAGATCGGCGACTGGATGGAGGCGATGACGATGGAGTACCAGGTGAAGCCCGACACCGAGTTCCAGAAGTTGCATGTGGGAGACAAGATCGACGCCACGGTCGTCGTGACCGACCCCGGGTACTACGTCACCGACGTCAAAGTGAAGTAGCGGTGGAGCCGTTCGTTCCGCTGTTCCGGAACCCTCACCTACAGACGATCCTGGCGCACTACTGGAAGCGGCCCGATGCCGCCGTTCCGCTCGAAAGGCGGCTCGTCGAGACCGAGCCCGGCGTGCAGGTGCTGGTCGAATCACAGCGTCCGCCGGGCGAGGCGCGCGGCGACATCGTGATGGTCCACGGGCTTGAGGGGTCGGGGAGCGCGGGGTACATCCGCAGTCTGAGCGCCGCGGCGCTCGGCGACGGCTTTGCCGCCCACCGTTTCCATATGCGGACCTGCGGAGGCACTGAGCATCTCTGCGAAACGCTCTACCATGCCGGATTGACCAGCGACTTGCTGGCGGTGCTGCGGCAACTCGGACGGCCGGTCTTCCTGGTGGGATTCTCGCTCGGAGGCAACGTCGTCCTGAAATTGGCCGGCGAGCTTGGCGCCCGCGCGGAAGGTCTCGTCGAAGGGGTTTGCGCCGTCTCCACGCCGCTCGACCTTGCCGCGTGCGCGCGTCGCATCGCCGAGCCCGACAACCGGTTGTACGAGGAGCGCTTCGTGCGCCGGATGCGCGCACGCCTGTGCGCGACCGGCCGATACACCGCGGCGGACTTCGCCGGCCTGCGCACGGTGCTCGACATCGACGACCGCATCACCGCGCCGTCGTTCGGTTTCGGCAACGCGGCGAATTACTATCGGACGCAGTCCGCGATCGGATACCTGGAGGCGATCCGCATCCCGGCCCTGCTGGTCCAGGCGAAGGATGACACGTTCATACCGTTCGCGATCTATGAAGCGGCGGGAGTGCGGGTGAATCCCTTGGTCGAACTCTTAGCGACGGAGCACGGCGGCCATCTTGGGTTCCTCGCGCGAGGGTCTCAGCGGTTCTGGGCGGATCACGCGATAATGGAGTGGATCGTATGGACACACACGCATCGTTTTGGGAGGCCGTGGTAGGGGCCCTGCAGTCGTTGCGCAGCAGCAAGCTGCGCAGCTTTCTGACGCTGCTCGGAATTATCCTGGCCACCACCACCCTGATCGCGGTGATGTCCGTGATCTCCGGCATGGACGTCTACATCGCGGAGAGCGTCTCCTCGATGGGCGCCGACGGGTTCCGCGTCACTCGCATCATGATGATGCAGTGGGACCCGAAGAAGTATCTCGAGATGACCCGCCGCAATCCGCAACTGAATCGCGAGGAGTTCGACTTTCTCAAGTCGCATGCGAAGCTCACGCGCGAGCTCGGCGTGGTGGCGAATCGCGGCGTCACCGTACACGTGGGCAAGGAGATGTCGGAGGGCGTGCAGTTGATGGGCGCGTCGCCGAACGTCGGCATCATCCTGAATTTCGAGCCCGACCAGGGCCGCTTCCTTACCAACATCGAGGACGACCGGCACATGGAAGTCGCGTTCCTCGGGAAGGACCTGGCTGATAAGTTCTTCCCAGGGACCAACGCGATCGGCAAGAGCGTGACGGCGGACGGCGTCCCGTATCAGGTGATCGGCGTCGCCAAGGCGAAGGGCTCGGTCTTCGGCCAGTCACAGGACAATTTCCTGATCGTCCCGGAAGCGACGTACTTCAAGACTTACGGCGCGCGCACCGGGATGGACTACACCGGCATTGCGATCGATCATAACCACCTGATGCAGGCGCAGGACGAGGTGCGCTCGCTGATCCGCGCTTACCGGCACCTTGGACCGAAGGACGACGACACGTTCGGCATGGTGACGTCCGACGCGCTGGTAGACCTTTGGGATCACTTGACGAGCGCGATCGCCGCGACCGCGGTCGGCGTGGTCTCTGTCTTCATGGTGGTCGGCGGCGTCGTCATTATGAACATCATGCTGGCGGTGGTGTCTGAGAGGACGCACGAGATCGGCATCCGCAAGTCGGTGGGCGCGCGGCGGCAGGATATTTTGAACCAGTTCCTGGTCGAGTCGTCAATGCTGTCGGGGATTGGAGGAGCGATCGGGGTTACGCTCGCCTGGTTCGTCGCGGTGTTAGTGCGTAGCGTGACGCCGGTGCCGATGTCGGTGCCCGTCAGTGCAGTGATCATCGGTGTGACGCTTTCCGCGGCGGTGGGGTTGTTCTTCGGGATCTATCCCGCGCAACGTGCGTCCCGGCTCGATCCGATCGAAGCGCTCCGGGTGGAAAAATGACGATCACAGCTCTCAATGCGGGAATCCGCCTCGCGCTGGACACCACGCGCGAGCATAAGATGCGATCGTTCCTGACGATCCTCGGCGTCATCATCGGGACGGGCGCGGTGATCGGCGTCGGGTCGATCATCGCGGGGCTCGACGGCGCGATCACCGGGCTCATGCGGTCCATGGGACCGAACACGGTGATCATCACCAAGACGACGGCGATGGGCCAGGCGACCCGTGAGGAGCGCAAGCGAAAGCCGCTGTCGTATGAAGACGCGCGCGCCATCGCCGAACGCTGCCCGTCGATCGAGCACGTCAGCGCGTATTTGTTTCCGACGCAGGGCCTCCACAGGGCGCGCTACCAGGGCAACGACGTGTACGGCGTGCAGTTGGGCGGCACCGAGGAGGCCTACGCTGCCGGCGGCACCACGATGAAAGTCGGCCGTTTTTTCACCGATGAGGAGAGCCGTCATCACTCGCCCGTCGTGGTCGTCGGCGAGGCGATCCAGAAGCAGTTGCTGCCCAACCAGGATGCTGTTGACAAGTGGATCGAGGTCGACGGGCATTCGCTCCAGGTGGTCGGCGTCATGGACCGTCCTGGCACGATGTTGCCCGGCCAGGACGATCTCCGCGTCCTGCTGCCCTACGGCACGATGCAGAAGATGTTTCCCGCCGCGCGCGAGAACATGCTGCTCGCGATCGCGTATCCGGGGCTGGTGCCGCAGGCGGAGGACGAGGCGCGTGCGGTTCTGCGACTGAATCGACGCGTGGGCTACAGCGCCCCCGACAATTTCTCGATGGCCACGGCCGACCAGTTGGTCGAGCAGTTCCACAGCATCACCGCGATGGTCGCGCTCGTCATGGTGATCCTCAGCTCGATCGGGCTGCTGGTGGGCGGCATCGGCGTCATGAACATCATGCTGGTGAGCGTCACGGAGCGCACGCGCGAGATCGGAATTCGCAAAGCGGTCGGCGCCCGCAAGAGCGACATCATCGTGCAGTTCCTGACGGAGGCGGTCGTGCTGACGGCTCTCGGCGGGTTGATCGGACTGATGATCGGCTGGATGATCTCGCGCGCGGCAAATCTGATCTTCCCCGCGCTTCCGACTTCGGTGCCCGTATGGGCTGCGGCATCGGGCGTGCTCGTATCGGTCGGGGTTGGATTGTTCTTCGGGATTTGGCCGGCGGGACGCGCCGCGCGCCTCGACCCGGTCGAGGCTCTTCGCTACGAGTAGCGCGCCGCTGGAGACGATGCCTAGATGATTTCCCCCGAGTCGCTGTTCCGCGCTGCGCGCTGGCTGACCTTCGCTTCCGCGGCCGCGATCCTGTTCGGGATCGCGTATTCGCAATCGCTGCTCGCTCTCGCGTTGGTGGCCCTGCTGCTTTCGGGGGAGAAGCTGCGTTTGCCGCCGATCCGGCTGCAACTCGGATTATTTCTGTTGGGCACCGTCCTCGCGCTGGCGCTCTCCGGCCATCCCGCCGAGGGCATTCCGCAGATCCGCAAGTTCTACGTCTTCTGCGAACTGCTCGTCGTTTATTCGTGCCTTCGCGATCTCCGCATCGTCCGCTGGCTGTTTCTCACTTGGGCCGGCTTTGCGAGCATCACCGCCCTCCGCGGCTTCGTCCAGTTCGCGCAGAAGATCCAGCAGGCCCGACAACTGCACCAGAACGACTACTCGTTCTATGTCGGCGAGCGGATCACCGGCTTCATGAGCCACTGGAACACCTACGCGGCGCAGGAGATGTTCGCCCTCACGATGCTCACGGCGTTCCTCTTCTTTTCCCCCGCCGCGCGCAAGCGCATGTGGGTCTGGATTCTTTGCGCGGTCCTCATGGGCGGCGCGGTCCTGCTTGCCGAGACCCGCGCGGTCTGGATCGGCATCGCCATCGCGATCGTCTACCTGACCTGGTTTTGGAAACGTTGGATGTTGGCGGCTGTGCCCGTCCTCGTGGCGCTCGCGTTCCTCGTCTCGCCGCCCGTGATCAAGGATCGTTTCACGTCGCTACTCCATCCGAAGGGCGTCGACTCCAACGCCTTCCGCGTCGTCACCTGGACGACGGGATTGCAGATGATTAAGGCCCATCCGTTCTTTGGACTCGGGCCGGAAGGCCCCAAATACCACTTCGAGGAATGGGTGCCCAGCGACGTCCCACGACCGCTGCCGATGGGCTGGTACGGCCACCTCCACAATATTTATCTGCAGTATTCCGCCGAGCGCGGCATCCCGACCATGCTCGTCCTGCTGTGGATGATTGGCAAGATGCTGTGGGATTACTGGGGCGCGTTGAGAAGACTGCCGCCCGGCCGCAGCGACGAGCGCTTCCTGCTCCATGGCGGCATCGCCGTCATTCTCGCGACGCTCGCCGAGGGATTCTTCGAGTACAATCTCGGCGATAGCGAGGTGCTCACGATGTTCCTGGTTGTTGTCGGCTGCGCCTATCAGGCCGTGCCCATAAAGAGCGACCGCCCCGTCGTCTCATCCAGCGGCAACGCGTAACCGATCAGGCAAAACTGGTCCAGCGCGAATAGCACCACCGATTCGACACCCGCCGCGATCGCCAACTCCCGCTCCCTGCGCCACGGCGTCGACGGTTCACCGATCCCGATCAAGTGGCTGCGTTGCGCTTCCGGGAAGCCGTAACTTGCCGGCAATTCAATCGACATCCGCGCCAGATTGAGATCGCGGTTGCCCGTGAAAGTGAAGTTCTCGGTTTTGAGACACGCGAGCGCCGAGGGTGTCCACTGCGCGATCGGATAGTTGATCGCCCGGCACAGCGGCGTGTCGTTCGTGTCGGGGGGATATAGGACCTCGAAGCGGCAGTCCGGGTGCGCCGTCCGCACGTAAGCCATCACCGCGTCCGTAAATTCGCCGATTAACGACGGGAGCAACTCTACTTCAGCCGGATACTGTGCCGGGTCGGCCAACTCGCTCGCGATTTCCGCCATCTCTCCCTCGTTCCGCTCGTGAAAGCGTCGCTTCGTGTATGCATCGTAGAACGGCATCCCGAAAGCGTCGGCAAAGTACCACCATTGCACCTCGCCGAATTGCAAGTACGGTGTCACGCGGGCTTGCGCCATTACGTCGGCCATCTCGCCATACACCTCCCGCCAGAATGCTGTGCTCTCCGGGCCGAAGTTCGTCTGCAAGGCCGGTGTGTTTAGGTGACAAGCCACATCCGGATACCGTTGCGCGATCCCCGCCTCAGGACGATCGTCGCCGTGGCGCAGTTCCATGCTGAATGAGACCGCCACGTCGATTCCATATCCGTTCAGCGCCGCGACGTAGCTTCGCGTCCAGTCGCGGACCGCGCGATTCAATCTCGGACTCGCCGTCAGATCCGTCAGCCATTCCCCGTCGATCCCGCCTGTAAGCGTTGTCGAATTCAGTGTTGCTGTGAAGCCGCTCTCCGTCGATGCCGCAAGCGAGATCGCATTCCCCGCCGCGCCCATCGCGCGCGACGTGACCCGCAGCGTCGACCCCTCCGCCTTCGCCCAAACCGCCGACGTCCCCGCCGTAATGAGAAGTTCGAAACACTTCGCGATCGTTTCCGCCGTGTCGGTCCAGAGGTTCGGGTGCGAGATCGAATCTCCAGCGATCGTCACTGTCGTCCATTCGCCGAACGGGGGAATCCCCGCGAAATCGATCGTTGCCGATGCGTATTGATGCAACGGATTAGCCAGCTCGTAGAACCACATTGCCCCCGCATAGTGATTCGCGCGCCCGCGAAACCCGAGTTTGTCGATCAGCCACGCGGTGCGCTCCGGCGCGATCGCCAGCGAATGGTCCGTGTCCCAGTCCGTCGCGAGAGTCGTCGTCGTGACCTCCGGGAATTCCGGTAGGTTCTCTGTCGGCACGGCGATCTCGACGAAATCGAAGTACACGTCCTCGTCCGACGTCCCCGCGTGGGTCACCGAGACGGCGTGCTGCCCGGCATCCATCGGACCGAGCGGCAGGCGAATCAGAACGTCTTCGAGCGAGCGCGCCGTCTCGATTGTCACCGCGGGTCCGTCGTCCACCTGCACCGCGATCGCGCCGCCGTGAGTCGTGCACCGCGTCCCCAGAAACAGCAAGTGCTCGCCCGCCTCGTATGTGCACGACACCGTTGCGCCCGGTTCCTGCGTGTGCCGGATGGACCCGCCCGAGTAATTCCCGTGCTCCTCAGCCCACGTCCCGGTGTATGCCAAGTAGGCTGCGTCATCCTCGATGCGCCTGCTGCCCGGCCCCGCCACTGCTTGCGCCAGCCCCGTTCCTGTCACCTGCCACGACGAAATCGTCACATCGAACTCGCTCCGCGTGAAATCTCCGAATTGCAACGCCGCTGCCCACGTCCACCGCATTCGTCGAACGTTCGTCATCGAGACGGTATTGCCGTCGGTGTCTCGCAGATTCCCGAAGTCGAGGTCGACCCGCCACCGTGTCGGCGACTTTCCGCCCATGAACATCGACCACGCCGGCGCCCACGACTCTGTCCGCGCGCCCGACACTCCGCCGTACACTCCCACCCGATTCCCGTTCGCTCCCGGCATCCCCGTATACGTCAGATGCAGCCGCGTCCCGATCGCCTCTGCCGTTACGTCAGCCTTCTGATTCAGGAATCCCGCCAGTCCCGCGACGATTGCCTCTAGCGTGTCCGACGGTCCAACCTGCCAGTTCGCATGCTGATCCAGCCATGCCAGTTCGACCAGGTCACCAACGGTGGGCGCGCCCGTCAACTCGAATTCGGCCGTCGGCTGCACCGTCTCCCCATCGACCGCCGTCGCGTGAGGGCGTAGCGCAACGTACTGTGGAAGCACGCGGTCCCCCTCCCAAATGCGCAGGGTCGACCACCCGATCGGATCGTAGGTGGTTGAGTCAATCGCCGTGCAGTTGGTCCGCTCCTCCTCATACGACAGCCGCAGTCCGCTCAAATCGCCGTCCGGCAAGCCCCGCAGCGCGGGATGCTCGAAGACGTTGTCGCGGCTCCACTCAACTACCGCCCAATCCCACTGCTGCCGCCACGTTCCCGACACGTGAAATCCGGTCGCCGAAGTCTGGCTCAGCGCTGCCACCGCCGATGGCTGCTGAAAGTAGCACTGCAACTCGCGATCCGGCCGGAGTTTCGTCAAGCGTTCCGTCACAGGCGGATCAGGACCGTCAGGTCCGCCCCCGGAACTGCGACTCCCACTTTCGTCACGGCCAGCGTCACGCAGTCGCCTGCGCGCAGCGGCGGGATGTCGCGACCGTTCTTCGACTCCGATACCGTCTCGCGCGGCAGAAAGCTCAACGAGCAAACCGCCGCGCCGTTGACTCGGACTTCGAAGGTTACGGGACCGTCTGCCGCCGTCCCGACCACGCCGTAGATCTCCCGAATGCCGTGCGATGCCTCGATCACCAGTGGCGGCGCAGCGGACGCGTCCACCGCCAGAAAGCCGGCGGCCTGAATCGAGTATTGCCCGCCCGCGAATGTCCGCAGACCGCAATCGTCGTTGTCCGTGAAGGGTGTCACTCGCGGCGCGCTGCCGCCCTTGCGATTGGTCACGAACAACTCCGCGGCCGAGACTCGTGCGTCCGGTAGCGCGATCGGAAAACTCCACGTTCCGCTATATGGCGAGCCGAAGAACTCCGCCGGAAACGGCGCGATCGCCGTCTTCTGAAGCACTCGATCGATCCGCGCGCCCGCATCGTGCGCCGCTGCCGCCGTCCCATGCGCTCCCCGTGCGACGCTCCACGAGCCGCTCATTCCGCCCGCGATTCGAATGACCTCTGCGCCGAGCTGCACCAAATCCCCGGCAGTCAGCGCTCCCCCGATTGCCATCTCCGTCGAGTCCGCAGTCATCGCCGACGCAAGCGTCCCAACTGCCTCCATCAACTCGTCGCGGTAGTAAACCGTCAGCGTTCCCGACGAGATCGAATGCGTATTCGTCAGGTCCGTGAACGAGACGCCACTCAGCTCGAGCGTGCCTCCGCGCCGTCCCGCGCCCAAGCCGAAGAACGGCAGAGGCGGCACATCGGCGTCAACGCCTCCGGCCGTTCCACCGATCTGCCAACGTGTCATCGGCGATAACTCCGCCGCGCATTCCAGATCGTTCACGTTCGCCGCTCGCCCGAGGATTTGAACCACCTCGCCCGCGCGATTGGGAACAGCGAATTCCACGGGGCTCGTTTTCGAGAGTGCTCCGAACTTCCACGCGCTCTCTGACACCGCGAACCAGCTCGTCGCGTCCGGCTCCGCGTCCCACGGCCCGGCGACAGTCAACGTCGTCGCATCATTTGCCGCGATGGTCCGCTCTTGCCCCGCGCCACGGCCGCGCGTGATGCGCGCCGTCGCTCCGCGATACGCGTTCGCCGTCATTTCGAGCGTGCCGTTCGCAATCGTGGTCGCCGAATGCGCCGTCGCCGCGACCTCGGGCTGCAACTCCATGCGCCAATAGAAATTCGCGTGATCGAAATTCGCATCGGGCGCCGGCACGGGCAAATTGGCCAGCCCCGTATCTACGAAGTGATCGCTGATTGCGCATGACGACGCGATTCGGTATAACTGCGCCGGCGTATCCCCTCGATAGACGTGAAAGCTGCCGGTTCCGGCCCCGAAACTCAGGCCGCTCAGCACGACGCGGCTGGCGTCGGCACTGACCCGCGCGCGCACCAGGAACGACAGCGCGCTTTCATCTCCGTCGGCGTCCACGCCCGCGACCGCATAGTACAGAACCTGCCCAGCCGCGAACGACCCGCCCGCCGCGATCTCCGCCGCCAGATTCACCAGCGGAATCCCAGGACCCGCGCCCGCCGCGACGGCCGGAGGAACGAACGCTGCTCGAACGTCCACTCCCTCCGTGCCGTCGCCTGCCGTGGCCGCCTCCTCGACGCCGAGTTGGACGTCGCCCTTGTCGTCCACCTCCGCGCCCACCAACGGCCTCGGCACGCCGACGCCGGAGCCGCCCTGCCGCCGGCCTCCGCCCGAAGTTGTTTGGCCGTTGCGGTCGGCGTACCACGAATCGTCGTGAATCTGCGCCGTGATCGTCGTCACCCGATGGTTCACGCCAGGCGCCATCTTCAACACACGGAACGGCTGCCGGTTGAACCCTTCCTTCAGATAGGTCACCGCGATCAAATCGCCCGCTCCGACACCGAATGCCTTCACGCTCGTTTCGAACTCGATGTAGGTGTTGCCGCCGACCGATTTATCGACCGCGGTCTTTAGCACCCGCGCCGCCTGATCGAAATTCGGAATTCCGATCGCGTTCACTGTGGCCGCCACCTCCTGGCCGCTCCGCGCCACATCGTCCGGGTCCACCACCGAGAAGCTGTCCTGCTGAAACTCGTTCAGCGCGTCCTGGAACTCCACACTGTATCGGTTGGGAGTCGCCGCCACGCTTCGCGAATACACGCGCACCGAGGGCTCGCCGTTGGCGTGTCGCAGGATCCCCGAAACGCCATTCGCCCCATCGCCGAACTCGTAGCTCGGCCAGCCGCCGTCGAGTGGCTCCGTCGCGTTCGACCACGCCGGCTTCGCGGGCATCTCTGTCGCGATCGCGTTCTCGACTCGTGCGGCGATCCGTCCGTCGACGCCGTACCCCAGCAGCAGTCGCGCCGAGTTCCGCACGCCGCGCGCCAGATCGCCCGCACTCCGCCGATTTTGCAGCACGAAGTTGCACTCGAAGCGCGGCAGCCGGATCGCATTCCCGTTCAAATCCAGCGCATCGATTTCTTCGTCGCAGTACGAAGCTGCGGCCGCGAAACTCGACAGGTCGACCTCCGCCAACGTCCAGCCCATCCGGCGCAGCACGTCGAGCAGCACCCACGCCGGATTCGCGCTGAACGTCTCGCCCAGCTCCGACCCATCCGCCGCGTATCTAGGAACCTTCAGCCCCTGCGCCAACACCTTAACCCGCGGTAGTGCCGTGCCATCGTTCAGCCGGTTCGGGACCACTACCGAGAGATACGCCATGCTCCCGTACGGATCGCCCATTGGGAAATCCGGATTGCAGACGCCCGTCCGCGTCCCGAGGGTCATCACGCTGTGCCAGCCCGTCGCAGTCATGTTCGTCCCCGCGACTCCGACCGGCACCTCTACGTCGTTTACGAGCACCTTCAATACGCCCTCGATCTCGCCGATCCCGAGCAGCACCTCCATACGTGTCAGGTTGCCGTCGTTGCGCGCAAACACGACCGGCGGCTCATACCACGCCGTCCCGTACACCATCGGGACAAAGTCGTTGTACCGCGTCCCATTCATGGAGACTGCAGACGTGTGCCAGGTCTTGTCGCCGTACGTCCGCACCGAGATGGCGGGCGGCACGAATTCGATCCCGCCGAAATGCGCGAACATGCCGCGCGCCTCGCACTCGGCGCGCGTATATCCGCAGGCCACGAACGGGTCAGTTCCGTTCAGACTCCCCGACCCGCCCGGCGCGCCCGCCGAGTACCCGCAACGATAGAACCGCGAATACTTCCCGCTGGCGCCGCCATCGACGGCCTCCGTCCGTTGAGCCTCCGTCCCCGGAAACTCCCACGGACATCGCCGCTGAATCCGCACCTGCGGCAGCACCACGCGCTGCAGATTCAAGCGGCTCCCCGCCGTGATCCGAAATGTGGCCTCGCGGATCTCATCCGGCGGATTGCACAGCCCCTGGAAAATCCACGACACGTCTGACGCCGCTTGGTCCTGGCGCAAGTCGTAGAACAGGAATCCTGCCTTCAGCCGCGCGCCCTTCCACCCCACTGCTCGCTCGATTTCCGAAAAGTGCGAGTCCGCGTTACCCAGCACGATCGAGATTCGCGGAATTCCGTCGACACCCTGCTCGGATCCCGCCTGCATCTCGAAGACGTTGTGCCCGAGCACGCGCGCCTCGTACGTGGCATCGCCCACCGTCGCCCGGTGCGTGCTCCAGCGCTCCACGCGCCCGTCCGCCAGCGTGCAGTCGAACACGAGGAGCGGCGTCTCCGTGATCTCCTGTTCCTTCAACTCAAATATGGATGGCATGAACAATTTCCACCGTGCACGAATGGCGGTTGAGGTCCGTCGCCGCAACCTTGAGCTCATCCTGCGCGAAGTGCGCTCCCGCGTAAACTCCGCCGCGAACCCCGCGCCGCGCCTGTGACGCTCCGGCCTGCGCGTCGACCTGCAACGTTCGCACGACGACTCGCGCGCCCGGCCGGAGCTCAATGCCGAACCGTGTGGTCTCCAGACGCCCCGACACTTTCATCCGGCGCCAGTCCGCCGACACCGTACGCTCCACCGCCAACTCTCCCGCCACTGCCCGGAGCACCGTCGGCGCGTCCGTCTGGGCAAACAGAGTGAAGCAATACGTGAACCCCGCCGGTCCGCCGATGTCCTGCCACAGGCTCTGCGGAGCCGCGCCCGTATTCTCGATTCGCCATTCCAGCGGGCCGCCGGTCACCTGCAGCATCGGATCGCGCGTCCACGACGTTCCGTCCAACGCCGCGCTCGCCCGCAGCAGGTTCTCGGTCGGATCCACGAACGTGAAGGGCTGCAGCGACCCTTCCGCGCTCTCGAAAAACGTCCGCAACGTCTCCACCTCGCTGTCGCTGAGATCCTGATACCGCAGCTCCCATTCCGTGATCTCGCCCGCTGGATCCCCGAGCTTCACCGCGCGATCGTCCGCCGTCCGATTCACGATCGTCCGCCGGCGGAGCCGTTTCAGCAGCGGCAATTGCGTCATTTGCGGATACACAAGCCCGCTCATGCCCGGTTCTCCCGGATCACCAGCGACGTGGCCCCGCACATCTCAGCCACAGCCTCGTATTCCAGCGCGTCCATATCCAGGCTGCAATTGGAATAGATGTGCCCGTCCCATGGATCGGTGAATGCGAAGTTGCCGAGGGTCCCTTCGTTCTCGGCGAAGAATTCCGCCAGGCGCCCGACCTCGTCCTCGTCCAATCGCGCCAAGGTGATCTCCCATCTGTGCATGGGACCTGCGCAGTCGCGGTGTCGCTGTTCGCGCCCATCCACGAATCGCAAAGTCTGGTTCCGGAATGCGGCCGACCGCCGCGCCGGATATTGCGCCACCGCGCTCGTCTTCAAAGTCGGAAAGCTAGCCATAGCCTCAAAGCTCGTTCACCACGTCGTTGATCGAATTCAGATTCAACATCGCCTCGCGGACCGCCGCCGCGATATCGCTGCTTCGGTCGAGAAACGACCGGGCATCCATCGCCTGCACTGTGACGTTCACCTGCGGCGCGGGAGCATACGATCGGGGAGTTCCGGACTGTCCATAATCCACGCTGGTCAGTTCGCCCGCCGTCTCCGCCTGTTCGAAATGCGCTCTTGCCGGCATCGCGTATTTCACCAGCGGCGCCGGCGCAGGATCGTCTCCGCCGCCGAAGAGTCCGAACAACGTCGTGACCAACGGCACGAGGCCGAGCCCGCTCTTCACCACGTCCAGCGCGATGCTTCCCGCGCTGCTCGTGTCGGCCTTTCCCCCCGACCCGCTCGACGAAACTGCGCCCCCCACGGTCCCGACCAGACCGCCGCTGACCGGGCCCAACGAGGTTCCCGACAGCGCCGCGAAAATCCTATACAGCGTTTCTTGTGCGTCGCTCGCCATTTCTTTTCTCCTCCGCCAATGCAAACTCCAAAACCACAAAAGCCTCCGCCTCGCGCGCGCTCAGTTCGGCCATCTGAACTCCGCCCAGGCTCCGTCGCATCAGGAATGCCTCGACCAGCGCCTCGCTCTCGCCCGTAATCGTCGACTTCGGACACCGCGTCAAAGTGACGCCGCCTCGCGCCCAAACCACGCGGCCGTCCCCCGCGACACCCAACCACCCGCACGCTCGCTTCTGTTCCAGACCGGCCTTCCGGCACGCGTCGCACTCCCAACCGGCCTGGTTGGACCTCCCGAAATGGAATGCGACCACTAGTTTTTTCGTTCATCTTCGGTCAGACCGGCCTCGCGCCGCACGGCCGCCAAGACCTCACGGAATAGCTCCTCCGGGCCCCGCTCGATCAAGGTCTCGGCCGTTCCTTCCGCTCCGTCCACCTGCAAACCCGAGACCTCGATCAGCCCCCACGCCACATACAGTCGCTCGATCTCCGCCCGCAACAGCCCCGCGTCCATCCGCTGCCCCAGATCGCCGGCCTCGAAGCACTCGACCCGTCGAGCCAATTCGCGAACCCGCCGCATCAACTCCACCCGTCGCCCAAACGACATCCGGGCAACGCGTAACCGGACGCCCGGCACAATTGCCGACTCGATCTCCACCGAACTCTCGTATTCCATAGAAGTTCCTCTGTGTCTCTGCGTCTCTGCGTCAAGTCCCGAAGCCTCTCTACCCGAACGCCACGACAACTTCGTCATCCACCGTCCCTACCGCCCGAGCGCCACGGAACCGCCACCGCAGCCGATTCTCGCCGTCGTCGAACTCCGGCACATCCGGCACGACGCTCTTCAACCACACGCCCATCAACTGCCCTTCGACCTCGCCCAACTGGAACATCACTCCGATCGGCGACTCCTGTCGCGCGGCCTCGTACAGTTCCCGGGTGGCATCGTCGTCGCGGCTGTAAAGCTCGAACGCCGCCGCCACCGTCCGCTGCCCTGGCGAAACCGCACGCGGCACATTCGATCCGAACTCTTTCGAGCGCGTCTCCAATTCGTTCTTCACCACAACGGATGCGCTCGTGATCGTGAAGAACTGGCTCGGCGACGCGCCCAGCCACGCCTGCCCCATGTTCCCCGGCACGATCGAGTAATCGAAGTCGGCCGCGGCCGGCTCCTCCGGGAATGCCGACAATCCGCCTGCCTCTCCGGAGAATGTCGCGTTGTCCAGAACGTCCTGCGCGATGCCCTTGAAGCGCGCCTCGTGATAGTCCCCGTTCACGAGGATCTCCATCTGGTCGACCGCCGCCCCGCGCACCATTCTCTGCATCGCCGTCGACGGACTCCAATAGTCGAAGATCGTTGCGCTCGGCAGCTCCGTCGCCGGCGAGTAGGTCACCGCCGACGAGACCGTGGCGCCCGCCACCGGCGTCACCATAAACGGGGCGTTCAACTGCACCGTATGGTCGTCGACGATCGCCGCCGCGAACCGGATCTCGCCGCCGCAGACAACCGCTTGTCCCGGTGTCAGCGCGTGCGGAGCCGCGAACGCCAGGCGCCCTTGCGCGCTACACGCCGCAACCGTCCCTCCCGCGAACGCCGAGGGTGTTCCGCCCAGCGCCGCCTGAAACAGCGGACCGTACGCCGGCGCCCCAGTCTTCGTCCAACTCGTCAAGTACGTCCGCAGCTCGAACGTCGTCTTGCGGCGGCCGCCCGCCGGCTGGCCGGTGAACGTCCGGCTGCCGGTCTTATCCAGCCGCGCGCCGGTCGCGGCTTGCTGTTGCACCGTCAGCTTCACCGCGGGGATTCGATTGACCGCCTCGATCGCCCCCACCTCTCCGTACGAGTTCTCCAGCGCCGTGTAGAACCGATTCGCGTTCGACGATATGTATGTCGCCATTTCAGCTCCTGCTCACTCCCACTTCGAATGTCACCTTCGCGGCCTGCGAGAAGTTCTTCCCGCCCCGCGCAACCCGCCCGAATGTCACCTGGTAGCCGCCGGCGTAATAGGCGCCGTCGCCCCAGTCGCCGCGGCTCTCCGTCAACGCCGACGTCACCGCGTCGGCCTGCGCTTCGAGTGCCGACTCGAGCCCGTCCATCCGGTCTTGCGAATGTCGGACCTCGATCGCCATTTGCACGGCGCCTGAAAACGTCCGGAATTTCTCTCGAAGGTCGTTCACGACCTTCTCGCAGTAAACGGACAACGCCGGATACTGCGCCACCCCCGCGCGCTCCATCAAGTCGGCCGCCGCGTTCGCGGCGCGCAAGGGAGCGCCGGTGGAGCCCGCTTCCATCAGCGCACCCACCGCCGCCCCTTCCGTCTCCGACCCGGTCAGCCGCTCCATCACCTTGCGCGTTACCGCGCTGCCGATTCCGTTCGCCATCAGCCCCTCTGCAACATCCGCGGCAGCGGATGCAGGTAGTTCGGTTTCTGTCCGTCGCCCGGCGCGGTTCCGCTCGCCGGAATCTCCGTCTGCCGCCAGGGAGCGAACGGATTGAGCGCGTACGGGTTTAGTTGAGTCATGCCGTCCGGCGAGTTCCCCGCGTACACGTTCCACCCCACAACCCCTTCCGGCGCCGCCGGTGGAACCACCAGGAAGCCGCCGCCCGACGGCATTGTCACCGACATTGGAATGGCCGCGCAGCCTTCCTCACCCGCGCCGTTGACCCAGGACATCGTCACGAAATACGTGCCCTCCGGCAGCGACCCCGACGATTGCTGCACGTCCGGCGTTGACGAGCGCGGCACCGGGTGCCGTGCCAACCCTACTCCGGTCTGCCGCAGCCGCTCCCGCGCCCACATCCCCAGTTCGCGGAACTGGTCCCGCTTCCCCGAGTACCGGTCGTTCAACTGGTTGAAGTACGCGTCTTGGTATACCGTCTCGAGCGTCCGGTACGTATGCCAGAGCCGCAGCGCCGGTGTTACCACGACGCGCCGCAGCTCCGGCCCGCTGCACTCCCGCAGCAGCCCCTCCAGTTCGATTCCGACCGTCTCCTGCGCCAGCGCCAGCTTCGCCGTCAGGTCGATCCCTTCCGCGCTCGCCACATTCAGCAGTTGCGAGTCTTGCGCCGCCAGGTCTTCGATTGCCGATGCCGGACCATCCGTGAAGAGGGCCATCGCTTACTCCTTCGGAGCTTCCTCGGTCGGCGCCGGCGCCGGGACCGGCAATGTCGGTGTCAGCGGAGCCGCTGCCATTAGCAGCTTCGACATCGCGATCTGCGTCGCTTCGAGAGCCGTGTCCTTCGCCGCGTGTTCCAGCGCCGCCTTCGCCTGCTGTTTCAGGTTGTGGAAGTTGCTGGTCTCGAGCGCGTTCGCCAGCCGCGCCATCCCTTCGACGATCAGCCGCGCGGCGATTCGCTTCGTCACCTCCGTCATCCGCCCTTGAACTCCGCCATCGCTCGTCGCATGGCTCACGACCACCGGATATTCATCCGGAATAATCGCCTGCTGCTCCCGCATCTTGATGTAGTAACTCGTCAGATCCATATCGCCTCCTGAAAGGAAAATTCACGTCAGAACACAGAGACGCGGAGAAAGGAAAGTGCCTTCCTCTGCGTCTCCGCGTCTCTGCGTCAAGTCCTCCGGCCGCTCTCGTCTAAGTGTTCACCTGCACGCCCGACGTGTTCCGCAGGATGCCGCACCCGTACAGAACGTCGACCGTGAACTGCTGCGCCAGCGTGTTCGGCTGGTACGTCATCAGCACGCGCATGCCGAAATTGCCCAGCTCCGCGTACTCCGCGATCCCGCCCGTTCCCGGCAGCGGAGTCGGCAGCCGGCGGATCACCAGGCCCAACGCGTCCTTCGCGAACGCGAGGTTGTGAGTCGTGACCGGGCTGCTCCCCGTCTTCTGCACGAACTGCGAACGGAACACGAAGAAGTCTTTGATCTTCCCGACCGTCCCGTCCACAATCGACCGCAGACCCGCGTCGCCGGCCGTCTGGAATTCGCTGAACCGCGGAATCTGCCGCCAGGCCGAGTACGTCGCCGCATCGACCACCATGTACTTCTGCTGCGTCGGCGGAACCTTCGCCAGGAACAGAGCGGTCTCCGCCGCGTCCACCGTCGCTTCCGTGATCGTTGTGCCAGCCGTGCCCACCGCCGTGTTCGACGTGAACCCCGCGTACAGGCTCAACAGATCCGTTTCAATCCGCTGCGCGATCGCGGCCACCGCCGGCTCCATGTAGATCTTCAGCAGATCCGGCACCGCCAGCACCTTGGTCACGTCCGGAATCTGGAACGTCGCCTCCGCGTGCGTGTTCAGCACGATCGACGCGCTCGAGATCATCGGGTTCTGCACCGTCACTGCGCCGGCGTCCAGGATGTTGTTGGCCTGCATCGGCGGCGGGATCAACACGTTGACCGTATCGCCCGCCTGCGCCAGCGACGATTCGTAGTCGCGATTCACGAGGTTTCCCATCACCAGGTTCCCCACCAGGGTCGGCAAAGCGTCGGCCGCCACCAGTTTCACGATCGCGTTCGCAACATTACTCGAAGTAATACCTGCCATTCTGTTCTCCTTCTCTTTCTGCGGCGGCCTATTGCCGCGCCATCTGGGATGCCACGCGCACGATCTCCTCACGTGCCCGCTGCATCTCCTCCGCGCTCATACCAGGGCGGATGCTTTCCAATTCCACCGTCGATCGCGGCGCCTTCGACGTCGCCGTCATCCCGGTCCCACCGGGAATCCGCGCCGGCAAAAACTCCGGATTTTCGCTCACGAAGCTCGCCAGGAAGTCCCGCACCGGAAGCTCTCCGGTGGGCCCGCTTGCGACCAGCCGGCCGTCCTTCGTCCGCACGATCGCGTCTTGCACCGCCTTGAACGCCAGATCGACCTTCGCGACGCCCAACCGCTGCAGTTCCGACCGCACGGTCGACCCGCGTTCGGCCTCTTCCGCGACCTGCCGGCTTCGTTTGTTCTCTTCCACCAGCTCGTTTACCCGCCGCTCCAGCGTCTCCCGCCGTTGCCGCTCATCGAGCAATTCCGCCTGATAGGCCGGCTCGCTCTTAGCCTGCTCCGAGCTCACATACTCCTGAATCGCCTGTCTCACGACAGCCTGTACATCGATGCCTTCCATATACCTCCTGAAAAAACGTGACGCAGAGTCGCAGAGACACAGAGAAAAGTAAGCTGTCTTCTCTGCGTTGTCCTCTGCGTCTCAGCGTCTCTGCGTCAATCCTCCTTAACTCGCGGAGCCCTCGATCTCCTCCGCCACCCGGTTCTTCACTTCTTGCCGGGCATCGCATAGATACTTGAACGCCAGCTTCTTGAAGATCTGCTTCTTCAACGTCTCCGACCCGATCCCGAGCTCCAACAACTTCTTCGCATCGTCCAGTTCGTTGCTGAAATCGTCGATATCGAACTCGTCCAGCCCCGACACTGCCACCGACACCCCGTCCTGCCGTGCTGCGGCGACGGACTCCAACACCTGCCCGATCACCTCCTTTACGGTGTCTCCGTACGCCCGCAGCACTTCGTTCGTCGCGCTGAAGTCCCTCTGTTTGCTCAATCCCGACTGTCGCCAGTCCGGATTGCCCGCTTGGCCCATCAGATAGCAGACGCGGTAAATCTCATCCTTCAAACGGCCTAAGTTATCCGCCGCAATCTGATAAACCTTGCCCTCCGGCTCCGTCCACCCGAACCGGTCGTCCTTCCCGAGCTTCAGGTAATACGCCTCGCCGACCAGTTGATTGAGCTCGCTATCCGTGTACACCACCGGCATCGCGAATAGCCCCATGGTCAATGCCCATGACAGAGCGTTCGACTTATTGAAGTGTTCGAGCTGCAGCAGGGCCGCTTTGTTCATGAGCCACATGCCGTCGCTCACCTGCATCTCGAACAGCGGCACCCGGCGCAGACCCGCCAATCCATGCCGTCCTTCGTCGACCAGTTCGATCACCGCGCCCTCGCCCGCCTTGCGATAGATCTGGAAGTTCTCACGGTCGTAATAGATCCACCGCGTCTCCTTCTCCCATCGCGTATCGGTCACCAGCCCCGGCTGTTGGAACTCCGTCCGCAGCACGACCCACTCGAGCCCGCCCTCCCGGTCGTAGCTCCAGTTGATGACCTCGTCCGGCGCATAATCGACCAGGAATGCCCGCGACAATCCCGACGCGTCTTCCTCCGCCCGCGTCGCCACCGGCCCGTTCGCTCGCGGAAAGTCCACCACCGTGTAACTCGCGCCCCAAACCAGCGTTTGGACGAACTGCCGCCGAAAGTACTCCGCCAGGCTTGTGCCCTTCAGATCGCAGTCGTGTGTGAACGTGCTGTAAAACTGCTTCGCCCGCTCGTCATCGCCGTCGAACAGCAGCACCGGCTCCCGCCGCATCAACGTCGCCGCATACCAGTCGATGATCGACCCCGCGTAGTTCTCGTAAAAGACGCGGCTCAGCCGTTCCCGATAAACCTCATGCGGCTCCCGCTGCCGTCGAACCAAGTACTCCGACGCATTCCCCCGGAACCTCTCGCCCCCGGCATAAAGGTCCTGGTATTGCCGCCACATAACCCGCCGCTTAGCAAACTCCGGATGTTCCCGATTAATGTTCTCCACGCGCTATCTCTCCTTTCCTCCACACGACCGCTCCAACAGAGCCGCGACAGTAATGGAGCGGTTGCCGCCTCTGCGCTCGCCCTGGCACTCTGTTTTCTCCGCGCTTTCTCCGCGCTCTCCGCGTCTCTGCGGTTGGTGCCCCTGCTACCACACAACCAACGGCCGACCCTGCTCCCCGACCGGAGCCCTGCACTCCTCCAACAGCAAGTACCCCAGCGCGTCCGACAAATGCGTCCGCATGCGATCGCGGTCTTTATCGATCCCGCCGCTGTCCTGCTTGTACGAGACTTCTTCGAAGTCCCGAATCAACTCCCGGCATTTGGCATCCACCACTAGGCTCACCGCGCCCGCCGCCGACCGCAGCCGTGAGTTCACCAGGTTGATCCGCTCCCGCACATTCGGATTCGCCGCCGGCACCCGGTACTCGACCTTCGCGTACCCATGTGTCCGCAGCATCTCGCGCACGATCCCGTAATCCGACGCGCCCGTCGTCTGCTCATGCGCCCCGGACGCGTCCCCGTACACGATCACCCCCGCCGGGTGCTTCGGATAACGCCGCAGGAACTCCTCGCAAGCGTCCTCCGTCGTCGAGTGCCGCAGGAAGATCTCGTCGACCACTCGTGTCCCCGACGCCCCTCGCTGCGCCACCACCGACGACATCGGGTCCACGTTGAAATCCAGCGCCCACAGCAGCGGCAGCCGCGGATCGATCTTCTGCGGCTGCACATGCACGTTCCGATCGAACGAGCAGTAGACGCGCCCGCCGTCCAGGTTCAAATACATCCCGAGCACTTCCTGCTCGTAGAACTTCTGGTCGTAGCTGCTCTTCAACCGCTCGTAAAAGTCCGGAATCTTCTCCAGCAGGAAGCGATTCTCATTCGCCCCCGCCAGGATCGCCTTGTACCCTTTGGCCGGCGTGACGATGAACCGCCGATACACCCAGTCGTACCCCTTGGGGGTCCACACCGCGAACCCGCACAACCGCGTCGCCTTCGGATCTCGCAGCCGGCCTTCCAGCCGCAGCCATGACTCCTCTTGCGTGTATGTCAGCTCGTCGATCCCGAACCATGCCAGGTTCGTTCCGCGCAGTCTCTCGAACTCCTCCACCGCCCGGAACAGGATCTTCGACCGGCAGTCTCGAAGGACCACCGTGTTCTCGCCCTTGTTGTGGTCGTACCGGATTCCGTTCGCGTCCAGAATCTCGAACAGCGACGCCTGCGTCGCATCCCGCAGCATCGGATAAGTCGGCGCGCCGATCAGCCCCGTCCGCCCCGGGTTCTGATAGCTCAGCCGGATCGCCTCCTGACAGAGCGCCTGGCTTTTACCGCTTCCGATCGGTCCCGAGAATCCCTTGAACCGCTCCTCCAAATCGTGAAACGCCTGCTGCGACGGCAAGGCCGCATACCCGATTCGGATTACTTTCGTCCCGCTTCCGCCGGGTCGACCCACGTCACCTTCACTTCCCGCAGGTCCTCTTCCTCGAACTCCCGTTCCAACTGCACCAGCTTCAAGTACTCCGCCAGCGTCGGCTTGAACTCCGCGTTTGGTTTCTCGCCCGCGAAGTTGTTTGCCGCCTTTTCCAGCAACTCCGCGATGCGCATCTTGCTCTTCATCTCTTTCCACCTCTCGCAACCGCGGCATGTCTTCGTTCCTCCCTTAGTCGCCATTACCTCCCCCCAAAACAAAAGCGGCCCCGCTTTCCGCGAGACCGCTCGTCCAAAACAAAAGGCGGCTACGTTTTTGCGCAGCCGCCCGCCTACGAATGAGAACTTAGCACTGCCACTTCACGCTACTTGCACAGTGCCTCCGTAAGTTACTGAATCTAAACTGAAAAAACTTTTAAAAATTTGTGACGAGGAATTTGCCTCCCGACGCCCGAACCGTAACTAGCTTGTTTCCAACAATTTCTCTGATTTTCGGCATCCGAGGCCCTTCCGCGACCAGATAACAGCGCTCGCCCGACGCCCAAAGCCGCGCTAAGTCGGCGTCCTGGATGAATACGTCTCGCGGCGCATCCGGCGCATAACTCCCATATTCCAGGTTGTTTACGCGGCCGTTCAGCAGCAGCGCCCGACGGTTCGTGTAGAAGAAAATCGACGAGAACGTGTAGTACTGATCGTCCACGATCAGCTTCCCCGGAGGCGCCTCCAGCAGCGCTTCCGCCAGCGGCCGCGACGACAGGTACGGGTCGAACACCACCAGCGCCAGTCGCGCCGCGTGGAAAAACAGCACCATCATCACGACGAACGCCGCCGTCGACCGCCGCGTCCAGCCGCCAACCGCGCCAACCGCGAATGCCACGCCCGCGACCGCTAGCGGCAGTTTCAAATACGCGAACGCGCGCAGCGTAAGGTCCGTCATGTGGCCCAAGGACAGCGTGTACAACTCCGGATTCGAATTCAGCGCCACGGAGATGTCTCCCGGAGCCGCCATCCCGCGCACCATCCACAGAATCGCCGCGATTGCCACTGCCGCCACACCCGCGATCACGGCCGCAGTCCTCGTGGCCCACCGCGCCGGGGCACCCTCTGGGTCCGCAGCCATCGCCGACCCCAACAGCAGCACCAGCGCCGGATACGCCGGCATCGAGTAATACTCCTGCGTCGTCGAAAACGTGAAGAACACGAGAATGAATCCGCACCAGCACAGCGCCAGCAGCCGCGCGTGCGACGCCCGGTCCGGCTGCCGATAGCTCAGTTTCCACGCCGACGCGAAGTACAAACTCCACGGGAAGAACCAAAGCAAATGGAACAGCCAGAACCACAGCCGCGGCACGGTGTTGTAATCCCGCGGATACCGCAAATTCAAGAACCGCAGCACGTGCTCGTTGATGAAGTAGAACCAGAAGAACCCGTGATACGACCCGCTCTCGCTGTGCATCGTGAAGTCGAAATGCGGAGGATTCCGCAGCGTCGCCAGCACATGCCACGGCGCCGCGATCAGCAGTGCCACCGCGATCCCGGCGAACGGCCGCAGCCGCATCCACGTCTTCCGCACGAATAGTTGCCGCGTCAACGCCAGGTAGATCAGCCCCGCCGCCACCGGGAATGCGGCCGCGATCAGTCCCTTCAACAGCAGCCCCGTCCCCATCGACGCCCACATCGCGATCGCCCACGCGCCAGGCCTCCGCTCGCCTTCGTCCAACGCCCGCAGCAACCCCCACATCGCGATCGTAATCGTCAGCGTCAGGATCACGTCCGGAATCAGAATCCGCGTGAACAGGAACAGCCCGATGCTCGTCGCCATCACGAGCCCTGCGTACAACCCCGCGCGCTCGCTGAACGCCCACGCCCCGAACCGCGCCACGACCCAGCACAGCAGCACCGTCGCCAGTCCAATCGGCAGCCGCGCGGCCCAGTCGTGCGGCCCGAAGACCTTAAACGACACCGCCATCATCCAGTATTTGAGAGGAGATTTTTCGAGGTACGCGACCCCGTCGAGACGCGCCGTCACCCAGTCGCCCGATTGCAGCATATTCCGCGCAATCTGCGCCTGCACCGCGTCCACGTCGTCCATTAACGACGGCGGACTCAGAATGCATCCCAGGAAAATAGCGGCCGCGACCAGCGCGACGATTAACGAATAGTGGCGAACGCCGGAATCGCTTCCTCGGACGGAAGAGCCTGGACGTTCCATCTCTTCATCCACAGGAAAAGCGTCAACAGACCCCATAGGTGATACCCAACATTAACACGCCGCTCCATGTGATCCCGGATCAGCGCGGCGACCGCTGGCGCTGAAAAAACGCCTGTCGCCTCCACCGCATCCGTGCTCAGCGTGTCCATCAGCAGCGGGCGCAAAACGCCGCGGAACCAGTCGTGTGTCGGGATATCGAAACCCGTCTTTTTCCGCGTCAGCACGCACTCCGGCAGCTTCCCCTTCATCAGTTCGCGCAGCACGACTTTCTGCTTCGAGCCGCGAACCTTGAACCGCTCCGGCAGCGCGCTCGCAAAATCCACAATGCGCGGGTCGAGGAACGGCGGACGCACTTCGAGCGAATGCGCCATGCTCATCCGATCGGCCTTGTACAGGATGTCATCGGGCAGATAGAAATTCTGGTCGACCGCCAGATACCGGTCCACGACCCCCATCCGTCCCAGCCCCAACTGCGCGACCATCTCCCGCAGCCCGTTCCCGCTCGACCCCGGCCGGATCTTGTGCCGTTGCTCGTTCGAGAAGGTCCCGTTCCAGAAGAAATGCGCTTCGTCCGGATCGAGCCAGCTTCCCTCAATCCAGCGCTTCAGCTTGTACTCGAGGCTGATCTTCTCGTCCGACACCGGCAAATACCGATCCAGTGCGCCGCGCATCGCCCGCCGCAACGGACCCGGCACCATTCGGAACGGCCGCGCCAGCCGATCCGCCTGGTACGTCAAATACCCGCCGAACAACTCGTCCGCGCCCTCTCCCGACAGCGCGACCGTCACGTGACGTCGCGTCATCTTCGACAGGTACCAGACGGGCAGCGCGCCCGCGTCCGCGCTCGGTTCATCCGAGTAGTACGCGAAATCCTCGATCGCCGTCTGCAACTCGACGTCGGGATTCAGGTCGAATTCGTGGTGGTCCGTCCCGTAAATCCGGGCCATCTCGCGGAAATACGGCGACTCGTCAAAGCTCCGCCCCGCAAACGAGACCGAAAACGTCTTCAAGGTCCCGCTGTTCAGTTCGGCCGCGTAATGCAGGATCGCCGACGAATCCAGCCCGCCCGACGCCCACACCCCTAATGGCACGTCTGAGATCAGGTGCTCCCGTACCGACTCCCGCAGCAGCCAGTCGAGTTGCTCCTTCGCCGCGCCGAACGACGTGACGCGTTCCGTCTCCGCCTTTCGCAGCCACGGCGCGATCCGGCACGACCCCTTCCGCCACTCCAGGAAATGCCCCGGCGGCACCTTCCGGATCCCTTGGATCAACGTCCGCTCGCCCGGCACGTAATTTACGGAGAGGTACGAGTCGAGCGCCTGCAAATCGAGCACGCGCGGAACGTGCGAGTGCTCCAGGATCGCCTTGAGTTCCGACCCGAAGTAGACATCGTCCCGATCCCGGTAGTAATACAGCGGCTTGATGCCGCTCCGGTCCCGCGCGATCACCAGCCGTTGCTGCGACTCCTGCCACAATGCCGCCGCAAACATCCCGCGCATCCGGTTGAAGCAGTCGGTGTCCCACTCCACGAACGCCGCGAGAACGGTCTCCGTGTCGCAGTTCGACACGAACCGGTGGCCCTTGCTTTCCAGGTCGGCCCGGATTTCTTGGTGGTTGTAGATTTCGCCGTTGAACGCGATGACGGTGTCCCCGTCTTCGCTCACGATCGGTTGGTCGCCGCCGGCGAGATCGATGATCTTCAGGCGCACCGCGCAGAGCGTCGCCAGACTGCCTTCATGGACGCCGTGTTGGTCCGGTCCACGATGGTACAGCGTCTCGGTGATGCGCTCCGCCACGCCGCGGCCGATATCCCGCGAAAGTCGCGTAAATCCAGCAATCCCACACATCTACAGTCGTCCCCGGAAAAGTTCCATTCTTTGATGGATCGTGTCGAATATAGCACAAAAGGGCTATTGAAGAGCGTGCCGGGGATTCACACCCCTATTTCTGAAATTCACATCAACCGATCTGGTTAATTCAGCGTCTAATCTGCCGAGATCATCGACCATGATGCGTAGCCTCCGCCCAGTCGCCATCGTCGCGCCGCTCCTGCTCCTCGCTGCCTGCTCGCGCACCGCGCCTCCGGTCGCCGAAGCCGCTTCTCCCCCGCCGGCGCGCGAACCCGTTCACGGTAAACGCGAAATCCGCCTCACCGGGCTCGTCGAAGCTGTCCACTCCTCGAAAATCCTGGTCCCCCAGATCTTCGGCCCCGGCGGACCTCTCACTTTGACGCGCCTCATTCGGAACGGCGCCCAAGTCAAAGACGGCGACCTCATCGCCACTTTCGACGCCACGGCCCAAATCGACGCCGCCCGCGATGCGCAAGCCAAGTACGACGATCTCGGCCATCAAGTCGATCAAAAACGCGCCCAGAACCGCGCCGACGCCGAAAAGCGCATCACCGATCTCAAGCAGGCCGAGGGCGAACTCTCCAAAGCCGAACTCGAGATGAAAAAGGGCATCACCCTCCCGCCCATCAAGCTCGACCAGGCCCGCGTCCGTCGCGACATCGCGCTCAAGCACGTCGAAAGCCTGAAGAAGACAAACGCCGCCCACGATCGGGCGGACGCCGCGTCGCTCCGCATCCTCGAGCTCCAGCGCGACCGTCAGAAGGTCGCTCTCGAGCGCACTCAGTTGAACATCCAACGGCTCGAAATTCACTCCACTCTTCCCGGCATGGTCGCTATTCAGGATGTCTTCCGCTCGAATTCCCGCGGCAAGCCGCAGGAGGGCGACCAGCTCTTCCCCCGCCAGACCCTCGCCAGCATCTTCGACCCCACCGAGATGGCCGTTCGCTGCTCCGTGAGCGAGACCGACGGCATCGGGCTCGTCCCCAACGCGAAGGCCACCATCTACCTCGACGCGTACCCCGATATCTCCCTGCCCGGCCACGTGGAATTTGTCAGCCCCGTCGCCGCTTCCGCCATCGGCAGCCCCATCAAGACCTTCACCGCACTCATCAAACTGGATGGCGGCGACAAGCGGATCATGCCTGATCTTTCCGCTGCCGTCGTCGTCGATCCCGGAGCCTCCAAATGAGCACTGGCGTTCAGCCCGTCCCAGCCCCGGCGCCCGCCCCTCGACCGCGGCGGCGCATCTGGCGGCGCATTCGCAACTGGCTCGTCCTTCTCGTGATTCTCGGCGCGGCCGCCGGCTCCGCCTTCGGTCTCTACCGCATGCGGCAGTCCTCGACCGCGGTCGACCTCCCCGTCGCCCCCGCCCGCCAGGGCGACTTCCTCGCCATCATCCGTTGCCGCGGCGATCTCAAGGCCGCGCGCTCCTCCCAGATCTACACCCCGATCGTTCCCAACCTCCGCATCGCCTGGATGGCCCCCGCCGGCGAGACCGTCCAGTCCGGCGACAGTCTCATCAAGTTCGATTCCTCCAGCGCCTCCCAGCAGCTCGCTCAAAAGGAAGCGCAACTGCGCCAGACCGACGCCTCGCTCGACCAGGCCCTCGCCCAGTCCCGCATCACCGCCGAGCAGGATAAGAGCGATCTCGAACAGGCCAAGTACACCGTCGAGCGCGCCAAGCTCGAAGTCGTCCGCCTCACCATCAAGAGCCGCATCGACGGCGACGAGGCTAAGGTCGACCTCGCCACCGCCGAACAGAGACTCAAGGCTCAGGAGGCCACGGTCGCTCTTCACTCCGCCTCCGATCAGGCCAAAATCGCCTCCCTGACTCGCCTCCGCGACCAGGCCAAGAGTGACGTCGAGCTCACCCAACGCCGCATCGGCCAGATGGAGATCAAGGCGCCCATCACCGGGATCCCCGTCTACTCCCAGAACTACTCGCAGGGCTGGAACAACGCGCGCCCCTTTAAAGTCGGCGACAACGTCTTCGCCGGCATGAACCTCGCCGAGATCCCCGACCTCAACACCCTCGAAATGGACGTCAAGGTGGAAGAGATCGACCGTGGCCGCATCAACCTCGGCGCCGGCGTCCGCGTCCTCGTCGATTCGCTCCCCGAGCTCAATCTCGGCGCCAAGCTCGACCGTATCTCCCCCCTCGCCGAGCTCTCCACTTACGAGTGGCCCCCCACCCGCGCCTTCCACGCCTACGCCCGCATCCTCAAACCCGATCCGCGCCTCCGTCCCGGCATGAACGGCGGCATGGACATCATCGTCGACCGCATCCCCAACGCGACCAGCATTCCCGCCAAGGCGCTTTTCACCCGCGATGGCAAACCCGTCGTCTACCTCGCCGACAAGGGCCACTACACGCCCGCCACCGTCGAGGTCCTCGCGCGGAACCCCGATGAAGTCGCGGTGAAGGGAATTCCCGCCGGTTCCACCGTCGCACTGGTCGATCCGAATAAGAAGGATTCGAAGAAATGAAGCTGCGCCTGATCGTCCTCACCGCCGTGGTCATCGCCATCGGCGTCGGTTCCTGGGGGGCCATGCGGTTCGTCAAGGCCGCCTCCACGGGCACCACTTCGACGGTTCCCACGACACGCGTAAAGCGCGGCAAAGTCACCGTCACCGTTTCCGCCCGCGGCGAGCTTCAGGGCGGGAACTCCGAGATGCTCGTCGTCCCCATGGTCGGCGGCGGCGACATCGCCATCACCTCTCTCCGCCAGGCGGGCGAGCTCGTCGAGGCCGGCGACGTCGTCGTCGCCTTCGACACCACCCAACAGGAGTACAACCTGCGCGAGGCGCAGGCCGATCTTGCCGAGGCCGAGCAACAGGTCATCCGCGCCGAGGCCGATAGCGAAGCCACCGCCCAAGAGGCGGCCTACGCCATCCTCTCCGCCGAAGCCGACGTCAAAACCGCTGAGCTCGACGTGAAGGCGAACGCCGTCCAGCCCGCCATCGTCCAGAAGCAGAACGAAATGGCGCTCGCCGCCGCCAAGGACCGCCTCCGCCAGACCCAGCAGGACATCAAGAACAAGCAGACCACCTCCGCCTCCGGCATCGCCATCCAGAAGGCGAATCAGAACAAAGCCAAGGTCATGGCCGATCTCGCCCAAAAGAACATCGACAGCATGACCATCAAGGCCAAGACCTCCGGCTACGTCAACATCCAGCAGAACACCAACGGCATGGTCTTCTGGGGGATGCAGATGCCGCCGTTCCAGATCGGCGACGCCGCCCGCTCCGGCATGGCCGTCGCCCAAATCCCCGACCTCAAATCGTGGGAGGTGAGCGCCAAGGTCGGCGAATTGGACCGCGGCCACTTGAACCCGGGCCAGCGCGTCGCCGTCAAGATCGTCGCCCTCGCCGGCAAGGAATATCCGGGCACCATCAAGAGCCTCGGCGGCACCTCCGGCCCGCCTTGGGACCGCCGCTTCGAAACCCGCATCGTGCTCGATCAGGGTAGCCCCGAGCTGCGCCCCGGCCTCAGCTCGAACCTCGTCATCACCGCCGAGACTATCGACAACGCGCTCTGGGTGCCCTTCCAGGCTGTTTTCGAGAGCGACGGACGCAGCTTCGTTTACCGCCGTACGCCCAACGGCTTCGCCCCCAAGGACATCGCGCTCGTCAAACGCAGCGAAAGCCAAGTCGTCCTCAACGGCCTCGAAGAAGGCGACGAGGTCGCTATGTCGAACCCCGACCAGTCCAACAAACAAGCGGCGCCGCAGCAGCAAAACGGGGCCATGAAGGCGCTCTCCAAATGATCATCCGATTCGCCGATATCGGCCAGGCGATGGCCAACCTCCGCGCGCAGAAGACGCGCACGCTCCTGACCGCGCTCGGCATCGTCTTCGGTGTCGGTTCCGTCATCGGGATGCTCGCCATCGGCTCCGGCGCCAAAGAGGAGTCCCTCCGCTTCATCGAACAGCTCGGCGTCCGCAATATCCTGATCGATTCCCGTCAGGTGACCAGCGAACAGGAATTCCAGCAGCGCCGCCGATCCTCCCCCGGTCTCTCCGATCGCGATGTCCGCATCCTGCGCGCCAACATCGAGGCCATGGAGACCATCTCCCCACGCCGTACCATGCATCCCGCGCGCGTGCTGCCCAAGCCCTCGCGCGATATCCCGGAGCTTTACGGCGTGCACCCGTCCTACGCCGCCATCCATAGTCTCCGCCTCGCGGAAGGCAAATTCTTCGACGAGCAGGACGACGCCTCCGCCTCCGCCGTCTGCGTCCTCGGCGAAAGCGCCAAAGTCAGTCTCCTCGGCTACGCCCCCGCCGTTGGCAAGTTCGTCAAGGTCAACGACACCTGGCTCGAAGTCGTCGGCGTTCTCCACGAGCAACTCATGGCCGGTTCCCAATCGAGCGGCGGCGCCATGCAGGACATCAACAACATCGTCTACATCCCGCTCAACACCATCCAATACCGTTTCTGGGATGACAGCGAAAACATGAAGGATGAGCTCGACGGCATCGAGCTCCGGCTCCGCTCCGACGCCGATTCTATCGAGGTCGCCAAGGTCGTCACAGCCGTCCTGTCCAACACCCACCACAACGTCCAGGACTTCACCGTCACGATCCCCGCCGCCCTCCTCGCCCAGCAGCAGCGCACCCAGACGATCTTCACCTACGTGATGGTGGCGATCGCCGCCATCTCCCTCCTCGTCGGCGGCATCGGCATCATGAACATCGTCCTCGCGACCGTCCTCGAACGAACCCGCGAGATCGGCATCCGCCGCTCCATCGGAGCCCGCCGCTTCGACATCGTCCGCCAGTTCCTGACTGAGTCCGTCTTGATCTCCGTAGGAGGTGGCCTTTTAGGCATTGCCTTCGGCTTCTTCCTAGCCTGGCTGATCGCCCGCACCGCCGAATGGAAGACGATCGTCACGACCGCCTCGGTAGTGATCGCCTTCAGCGTCTCCGTCCTGGTAGGAGTAGTCTTCGGAATCTACCCGGCCGTGAAGGCCTCCCGCATCAACCCGATCGACGCCCTCAGGTACGAGTAAACCAACAGAGCCGCGCACGAAGTAAGCGGTTGCCCCAAACGCCGCTGACTCCGAGTGGGAAAACCTGGGGACAGACGGAACGTTTCCGGCACGAGGCCGTCGCGGAACTGCCGTCTTCGACATGATCGCGGCGGAGTACGGCGAGAAGGGGCTTCCTCTGCCGCCGCAATTCTAAACGCCCATCCCGCGCCGAGGTGTTCCGGGGGCCGTCCCTCCACCCAAAGCTGTTACGATACCTGAATCCCGTGATGGCCCCTCAAGAATCGATCGCCCACTACCGAATCGTCTCCAAGCTCGGCGAAGGCGGTATGGGAGCCGTTTATCGCGCCATCGACACCAAGTTGAACCGCGAGGTCGCCATCAAGGTCCTCCCGACCGCCTTGGTCGAGGACGCCGGCCGCATGGCGCGCTTCGAGCGCGAAGCGCAATTACTGGCCTTCCTCAACCACCCCAATATCGCGACCGTTTACGGCGTCGAGCAGGGCGCCATCGTCATGGAGCTCGTCGAGGGCGCCGACCTCGCCGGACCGCTCCCCATTGCGACCGCCGTCGCCTACGCGCGCCAGATCGCCGCAGGACTGGAGAGCGCGCACGAGAGAGGCGTGATCCACCGCGACCTCAAGCCCGCCAACATCAAGGTCACCCCCGACGGCCTCGTGAAACTCCTGGACTTCGGCCTGGCAAAGGTCACCGAAGACGTCGCCCGCTCCTCTACCGTCAGCCCTACAATTTCTCCCACTCTCTCCCTGGAAATGACCCAGGCCGGCATGATTCTCGGGACCGCCGCCTAGATGGCGCCCGAGCAAGCCCGCGGCGCCGCAGTCGACCGTCGCGCCGACATCTGGTCCTTCGGCGTCGTGCTCCTCGAAATGCTCACCGGCGTGATGCCGTTCAAAGGAGAGACGATCTCCGACACCCTGGCGGACGTCCTGCGCGCCCCCATCGATTGGAAGTCGCTGCCGCCGGACACACCGCCCGCCTTGCGCCGCCTCCTCGAACGTTGCCTGGAGCGCGATCCCAAGCGCCGCCTACGCGACATCGGCGAGGCCCGGATCGCTTTGAGCGAACCCGACATCCTCGCCCCGCCCGCGCCCGCTCCCTCGGTCATCGCTCCCAAGCGACGCCCTGCCCTCTGGGCCGCACTGGCGCTGCTGGCAGTCGGCCTCCTCGCTGCTGGCATTTGGATCGGCGCTCTGCGGAACCGTCCCGCGCCTGGTATGGTCCGCCTTTCCATCTCGCTGCCCGACGGGCAGGTCCTCACCGGCGGCGGCCCCGTGGTTTCTCGCGATGGCCGTTTTCTCGCGTACACCGCCCGAGGCGGCGATGGCATTGCCCGCCTCTACGTCCGGCCTCTCGACAGTTTCGAATCCAAAGAGGTCCAGGAAAGCGAAGGCGGCCGCCTGCCTTTCTTCTCTCCGGACGCGAGCCGGATCGGCTTCTTCGCCCACGGCAAAATGCTGGTCGCTCCGCTCGCCGGTGGAGCCCCCATCGCCATCGCTGATTCCTCGTACATCCCGATCGGCGCCACCTGGGGAGAAGACGACACGATCTATTACGTACCTGGGCTTTCCGCAGGCATCCTGCGCATCCCCGCCTCGGGCGGCAAGCCCCAGAAACTGACAGACCCCGACGAAGCCGGCAAGGGCTATGCCCACGTCTGGCCGCAGTACGTGTTTGACACCCACTCTGTCCTCTTTTCCATCTGGGGCGGCCAGAACATGGACGTCAACGGCGCCATGCTGCTGTCGCCCGCGAAGGGTTCCTGGACCCGCGTCTCTGCCGCGCTCCGGTCCTCGGTCTACGTGCAGTCCGGCCATCTGCTCGCCTCAGCAATTCACGGCGTAACCGCCGTCCCGTTCAACCCGGCAAAGCCGGCAGAGGTCCGTGCCCCCACGTCCGTGCTGGAGGATGTCTTCGCTTCGCAGAATGTCTCGAGTTCCTGGTTCTCGGTCTCCGACACCGGCACGCTCGTCTACGTGCCCGGCGATCCGAGTTTAAGCACCCTCGCGTGGGTGGACCGTACGGGCGCCGTCGCCCCCTTCGCCGGCAAGGCCCAGTCGATGACCGACCCCTCTTTGTCGCCCGACGGCACGCAAGTCGTCCTCACCATCGACTACGACATCTGGGTGCGCGAGCTACGCCTGGGAACGACGCGGCGCCTCACCACGGGCGGGCAGGGATCTGCACAGATGCCCGTGTGGAGCCGGGACGGTTCGCGGATCTTCTTCGCATCCAATCGTTCCGGAGACTGGGACCTCTACTCCGTCTCCGCCGGCGGCGGTCCCGCGACTTCCCTCCTCGCTCGTAAGGGCACTCAGTTCCCCGTTTCTGAGGCGCCCGATGGCACTCTGCTCTTCGACGAACGCTCCCTGGCAACCGGAAATGGCGCCGACCTCTGGACCCTTGCCAGGAATGGAGCCGTCTCCCCCCTGATCGTCTCCCCCGCCAGCAAAGTCGATGGCCAGTTCTCCCCCGATGGGCGTCTCGTCGCCTACGTCTCCGACGAAACGGGACGCGCGGAAATCTACCTCCGCCCTGTCGCCGACCCTGCCGGCACAGTCGCCGTGTCCTCCGAAGGGGGCAGCGAACCGAAATGGGCGCCCAACGGGAAGGAGCTCTTCTATCGCCGCGGCGATGCCTTTTTCGCAGTCGCGGTAAGTTCGGCCGGCCGGCTCGCGGTCGGTGAGTCCAGGAAGTTGTTCGAGACACCCGCCCTGTTCGGGAGGTACAGCAATCACGCCGGATACGCCGTGTCTCCGGACGGCAATCGATTCCTGATCCTCCGTCCCGATCCCCGAGCCATCCCGCGCCAGATCAATGTCGTCCTGAACTGGTTCCAGGAACTCAACTCCAAAGTACCGCGCTGACGTTCACCGCCCTCTGAACTCCGATACGTCGACCGTATACGCCGTCCTCTTCGCCAGAATCGCGCTCGCCCGTTCGTTCACGACCTTCGCCTCTGTCTTCCGATGCGCATTCTTCAGGAACCGTCCGTACGCCTGCAAGATGACGCCGGTCTGCGGATGGTCGGCCGGCAAACTCGCCTCGCAGATATGGACCGCCCGCTCGAACAACTCCTGTGCGCGCGCGGCCCGACCCGCGCCTGCCTCCAACTCCGCGACGTTTCGCAGGATGATCGCCAGCTTGGGATGTTGCGGCCAGCGACTCTCGTAAACCGCGGCCGCGCGTTCGAATAGCGGACGAGCTTCGACGTCGCGCCCCGTCTCTCGATAAAGCGCCGCCCAATTATGCAGGACGTCCGCTGCGGCATCTCCCTGCAGCACGACGGCCGCCTGCCGATAGTAATCCTCGGCCTCTCCGTAGTGCCTCTGCGCGTGCGCCGACTGCGCCAAACCATGCACCGTCTGACCGACGCGTGTGCTGCCTGCCTGGACCCGCAAATCGTATGCCCGCTGGTACAGAGGCTGCGCCTGCGACGGACGATTCTGGACCAGCCGCAGCCCACCCAGATTCTCCAGCGCCGTCGCGAGTTCGAGCGACCGCCCTGTCCCTTCCAGCAGCGCAATCGCCCGGCGGTGGCACTTCTCCGACTCGGGATACTGACCCAACTGCCGGTACAGCACGCCGAGGCTGTCGAGCGTCCCCGGCAATTGCGCCGCATCGGCCGCTTCGACCGCTGCGCTGAACTCTCGGACGGCCTCCCCATATCTGCCTTCTTTGTCCAGGGCCACACCTTGCCGCATATGCGTGTCCCACGCGGATTGTCCGCTCAGCAGAGCCGTCATGGAGAAGAACAGAAGCAACGCTCGGATCGACATGACCAGAGCGTACGCGCCGCGTTTTACCGCTTTGTTACGCGATTATCCGTTTTTGGTGGCAGGATCGATCTCGAACCGGTAGCCCACGTCGCGGATCGTCTGGACGAAGACCGGCTCTCGGGGATTCTCCTCGATCTTCGCCCGCAGTGTCGTCACGCAGCGATCCACGCTGCGCGGCGTCACCGCCACCGAGTTCCCCCAGACCGAGCTCAGGATCGTGTCCCGCGCCAGAGCCCGTCCGATCCGCCCCGCGAAGAACGCCAGCAGCGCGAACTCCTTCGCGGTAAGTTCCACCTCGCGCCCGTGCCGCAGCAGGACGTGCGCCAGGTTCAGCTCGAACTCTCCTCCGAAACGGACGATCTGGAGCGGCTTGCCTTTTCGACGCCGCAGAAAAGCCTTCGCGCGCGCCATCAATTCGCCGAGTTTGAAGGGCTTCGTCACATAATCGTCCGCCCCCAAATTCAGCCCGAGGATGATGTCCTCCTCCTGCCCCTTCGCCGTCAGCATGATGATCGGCATGTCCAACTCTTCGCTGCGGACTGCGCGGCAGATCTCGTACCCGTTCACCTTCGGCAGCATGATGTCGAGCAGGATGAGATCCGGCGCGGCGTCGACCGCTAGTTCGAGTCCCTTCTGCCCGTCGGCCGCGCACAGAACTTGAAACCCCGCGTCCTCGAACGCGTCCTTGAGCCCGCGCATCAGCGCCGGCTCGTCTTCCACGATCAGGATGCGCCCGGTGTTCACGCTGCCGCCTCCTCCGCCGACGAACTGGGCCCCAGGAAAACGCAAAACGTGCTGCCCGCGCCCGGACTGCTCGTCACCGACACTTCACCATGGTGCGCCTTGACGATGTATTCGACGATGCTCAGTCCCAATCCGACGCCCCCAGCCTGCCGCGCCAGACGCCGATCCACCTGGAAGAAACGCCGGAAGATCTTCTTCTGATCCTTCTCCGCGATCCCGATGCCGTTATCTTCCACCTCGAAGCAGACGCGCCCTTCCACGCGCGAAACACCTAGCACGATCCGCCGCTCCCCGTCCGAGTATTTGTACGCGTTGTCGAGCAGGTTCAGGAGCACCGTCACCAGTGCATCTTCATCGGCGTACAGGGCAGGGAGGTCCGGCTGCACTTCCACTTCCACCGCGTACCGGTCGCCGATCGATTCCATCGCGGCGCACACCACCGCCTCCGGCCGGCACCGCGCAAACTGAAACTTCCCGCGATTGCGCTCCATGCGGGAGAAGGTCAGGAAGTTGTCGATCAGCCGGCTCAGCCGATTGTTCTCTCTTGCGATCATCTGCAGATATTCGCGTGTTCGTTGCGGCTCGAACTGCGCGCCGCTCAACAGCGACTCCACCAGCAGCTTCATCGATGCCAGCGGAGTCTTCAGCTCATGCGAGACGGCAGCCACGAGGTCCGTTTTCAGGTGCGCAATCCGCATCTCGCGACGCAGCATCTGAGCGGCCGCCATAGCCAATACCCCCATCGCCGCGATGGTAAGAAACCCGATCCAGAGATACGAAGCCGTTCGCCCGCTGCCGCCGCCGTTCCACGCTGCCGGATTGGCGGATGCGAGGCTGAGTTGCCAGCCGGGTAAGCTGCCGGCTGTAGCGACCTCGGCGCTCGGCGGCGCTGGCCGGCCTGGCGGGGTCAGGGTGAGGGCCGGATCGCGCGGCGTGTTCTTGAGAATCGTATCCGTGCTGTATAGCGCGACGACTCGCCCCCCTTGTGGAGTCAACTTCCAGATGTCGCCGATTCGGGTGAGTTGGAATCTCGACTCGCCCGGGCTCGCATATCCGGCCGACAGGACTCGCTCCGCCAGCCTCTCCGCCTGATACGTCGGAAAAAGGCGATATTTCGGTTCCTTGACCGCCGTCCGCAGCCAGTCCATCAGGAACAGCCGCTGCGCCGAAGGCATCGCGCGCGAGTAGTTCTGCACGATGCCGAACAGCCGCTGTGCCGCCACGGTCAGACGGCTGTCGCCCACCGGCAGCAGTTGCATCGCCAGCCTATACTCGTCCGCCATGATGACCCGGCCGTCCAGGCTCGTGGCATACGAGAGGCCCCACTCCCGGTATTGTTCGTCGATTCGCCGCAGCGCTTCCTCGGTCCGCCCGCTCGTGACCAGGCACCGGATCGCCGCCTGCCACGCCCGCGCCGCCGTGGACGGATCTTTCTCGGCAGCCGCGATGCTCTCGTACTTCTCTACCGCAGCGGCCTTCTTTCCGGTGTCCTCCAGCAGGCGCGCCTCCGCCCACTTCGCGTCGCCCAGCGTGGGGTCGGACCTCGGCGGCGCCGCCAGCGCCGGGTACGCGGGCCGTCCGTCCGCCTGCAGACAGATCACCGAATCGGCCAGGCCGTCGCGCACACAGTGTTCGAAGAACACCGATGGCGACTCCGCTTCCGTCAGTTTCCCCAATTCGGCGGCGCGCTGATTCCAGAATGAGTCGATGCGTTCCACCATCAGCCGAAGCTGGCCGCGATACGCGTCGCCGAGCTGCCGTTGCGCCAGATTGCGCTGCGTCGCGACTGCTTCGTTGATGAAGTACAAAAGGCACCCAGTCGGTATCAGCACTGCAAGCAGCAGCAATCCGAGCGCGAACTGGAAGCGCGAAATCGGCATTGGCGGCCTACGGCATCCGGAACGAGTCGAGGATCGGTTGGAATCGCGCGCGGAAGCGATCGAAGTCCTTCGCCGGGACAGTCACGGCGATACTGCCGCGGGTCGACTCGCTCTGCACCCACGTTGTCATTCGCCTGACCCTTCCCTCCGGGCCGTCTCGCTCGCCGATCCAAGTCACCGAGGCTCGTCCGCCGACCCGCCCCTCCTCCACCTCGACCCGTGTCTCCAGCGCGGGCCGCAGCGCCTGTTCCGCCGCAACGCCTGCCAGGAGCTCTTCTTTGATCTTCTCCGGCGCCGTCTTCTTCGGTTTGAACGCGATCGTCACCATCACCTCGAAGTCGGGATCGAGCAAGTCCACGCTGGTGCCTGCGCCGGCGGACGAGGGGCGGGCGTGATACACCCATCCGGCCGGCACTGCGAATGAAAAGCCCACCGCCGGATCGCGATAGCTGGTGGCGCCCTGCGACTCGCCGGTTCGCACGCTGGTGAGTTCCCCGACCGCTTGGCCCACCTGCATCCGGACCAATGGCCGCGAGCCATCCACTGCATACCAGAGCCATTGTTCGGCCGCCTGCCAATCCGTCCCGGCAGCGCTGTACTTCGACGGCGTGATCCCCGGGGCGGTCGCCAGCGACACCTTGAAACACTTGAATTTTCCGGCGGGCGCCGTGATCGTCTCCACTCCCGCCACCGAAGCCTTCAATTGTGTGACACTCCCATCCGGTCCAACCACGGGAATGGTCGCCGTCCAGCCGGCATATAGAGGCATGCGGCGCAGCAGATAGAGCACCTCGCCGTATTCATACACAGCCGTGGATTCCCGGCCCGGTACTGCTTCTCCGATTCGGGCCCCTCTCCAGGCGCCCGGCCTCGCCGGCTGACTCGGAGCGCGGTACACCGATCGCACCGGACGCAGCTTCGCCCGATCGACCTCCACGGTCGTTCGGTAAAGACGCGGCGAGTAGAAGTTGATCTGAATGCGAAGACTCCGGGCGGGCCCAGGCGCAATGCGCGTCAGCGACCAGCCATCGTCGACATCGGGAATCGTCCAGCGATACTCCGCCACTTCCGGCTCGGACCACGGCGCCGGCAGCAGGCCGCCCGGCATGCTCTCGCGCGCCAGCGCCACCAATTCGCGCTCTTCGGGATACTTGCGAATCACCGTCTGCAGCGCTTCCATCCCGCCGGCCGTATCGCCCTTGCGCAGCAGGCAAATCGCCAGCCGGTATTGCGCTTGCGCCGCGTACACCCGCATCCCTGGAGAAGCATCGAGAATCTGGCGGTAGATCCGAATCGCCCCGTCGAGGTCGCCTGCCGTCTCCTGCGCAAAAATCGCGGATTGCAGCAGGTCCGACGCCGGCTGTCCGGCCAGCGTCGCTGCCGCCAATAACGACACAATGGCGATTCGAAATCCCAAGCTTAGACTCTACACCGGCGATGTTACCGGATTGTTACCGGCCCGCCAACCGGTATTCGCTCACGATCTTCAAGTACTCCGCGTCCGACGACCGCTCCCGCGTCCCCATCGAGAGTCCCCGCAGCACCCGCCGGGCGCGCCGCCGCTCCGCCGTATCCGTCGCCCCGTTCGCCACGCCCGACAGCCGCTTCCATTCCGACCGCAGTCCCAACAGCGCCGGCCCCCGCTGATCGACGTTCGCCAATTGAGCTTCGAGCCCCAGGATCTGCCGGGTGTCCCGCTCCTCCAACGCCTGATCGTCGCGCTCCTTCTTGAGCGCCTCCCGAACCCGCTTGTCGCGCTCCAGCTCCTTCGCCTGCACCGCATACACCGAGACGTCCTTCAACCCGCCGAAGTCCGCCACAATCCCTTGCACCGCCCGCAGCCGCTCGACTCCCGACATCGTCTGCACCGCCGCCGTCCGCTTCGCGAAGATCTCGTCGACCCGCCCACTCTTCGCCTGCACTTCCATCCACTCCACAGCCTCGACCGCCACTTCGGCCGGCAGCCACATGTGCCCGCCTTCGAACACCGCCAGTCGATGCGGCGACGTCAGCGCGCGATCCATCTGCCGCATCTCGGAGAGGTTAAAGTCTTCCGTCCCTGCGGTCTCGAACACCGGGAACTCTACGCTTTTCCGCGGCTTCGAATCCGGGAATCCCGCACTCGACGCGATCACTCCGGCGATCCCGTTGCTACCCTGCGCGACCCCCTGCGCGACCCCCAGCGCCACCCGCGACCCGCCCGACATACCCGCCAGGTACACCCGCCGCTCGTCGATCCGGAACCGCTCGCCGGCGTCGAACATCATGGCGCGCGCCGCCCGTATGCTCACCTCCCACGGTCCATTCCGCGAGTTGTTCGATCCCGCCACGATGTAGCCGTACCGCTCCGCTGCCGCCTGATACCGCTCCACCGGGACGCTGCCCCGGCCGCCCGGGTCGAACGCGAAGATGACGGGCCACGCGCGATCCGCCGAGTAGTTCGAGGGCAGATACACCGCGTAGCTCTGGCTCGCGTCGGCCGAGCAGGTCACGGCCACCACGCGCCCCGCCGCGACGTCCTCCGCCCACCCTACTTGCGCCGCCAGCAGCACCGCCCACGCGAACCGCCTCATCGCCCTTCTCCTATTTCGTGAATCGCGATCCCCCGCGCGGCGAGCTCGCCGAGCAACGCCTTCACGGCCTCCGACATTTCACTCTCATCCCGCACGACCACCGCCCACTCGAGATTCTCGCGGAACGCCCGGTTGACGATCCGCCATCGTTCCAATCCCGCCGGCGTCACCGCGCCGATCTGGATCACCGACCACTGACGCACCAGCGCCAGCGCAGTCTCCCGATCCGGCAACTCCCCTTGCACGATGAAGTGGTTGTCGCCATGCACCAGAATACCCGTCATGCAACGACCATAACATCCGACCCGGCCGCGCTCCCCCTTATACTGAGAAGCGATGTTGATTGACGCCATTGACGTAAAAAAGAGGACCCGCTTCGAGATCGACAACACCCCGTACGCCTGTCTGGACGTCGAGGTGAACACGCCCACCGCGCGTGGCGGCCAGACTCTCGTCCGCCTCAAGGTCCGCAACCTGCTCACGAACGCGGTCTTTGAACGGACCTTCAAAGCGGGCGAGAAATTCAAGGAACCCGACCTCCAGACCGTTCCCGCATCCTACCTCTACAGCGACGGGGACGGCTCCTACTTCCTGGACCAGGACAGCTTCGAGACCCTCACGCTGCGCGAGGACGTGATCGGCAACTCTCACGACTTCCTCATCGAAGGCAGCATGGTCGAACTGCTCAAGTACAACGGCAATCCGATCGGTCTGGAACTGCCGCCGTTCGTCGACCTGGCCGTTGCCTTCACCGAACCCGGCGTCCGCGGCGATTCCTCGAGCGGCAGCACCAAACCGGCCAAGCTCGAGACCGGTCTCGAGATCCGCGTCCCCCTGTTCATCAAGGAAGGCGAAAAGGTCCGCGTTTCGACCGAAACGCGCGAGTTCGCGGGCCGCGCCTAACTTGGGGAATTACCCCATTTGACTCATTCGTCTCTTTCCAGGTACAACTGAACCTACACTTCGCATCGGTCGCTGAGAGGGGAATCTTATGGACCTGGACGTTGCAATTGTAGGAGGCGGTGTCTCTGGCGCTTATAGCGCGTGGCGGCTGCAGACCGATCGGGGCGCCAAGGAGCGGATCGCCCTCTTCGAATACAGCAATCGCATCGGAGGCCGGCTGTTCACCGTCACGATGCGCGGCCTGCCGAACGTCAAGGCCGAGGTCGGCGGCATGCGCTATATCAAGGACGCGCACCCCGTCGTCACCAGCATTGTCGACCACTTGAAGCTCCCGACGGCGCCCTTCCCGATGGGGAACCCGGACCCGAAGATCGGTCCCAATTGCAATCTCTTCTACCTCCGCGGCAAGCATCTCCGCCTCTGGGAACTGGCCGACCCGAAGAAGGTCCCCTATCAGCTCGGCTGGCCCGAACGCGGCCTCGGACCCACTCAGTTACAAGTTCAGGTGATGAACAACATCTATCCGAACTTCGGCAACCTGAGCCTATGCGACCAGATGAAGATCCAGGTCTTCGGCCAGCCGCTGTATAAGTTCGGTTTCTGGAACCTGCTCAATCGCGTCCTCAGCAGCGAGGGCTACCAATTCATGAAGGACGCCGGCGGGTACGAGGCCAACGTCGCCAATGCCTGCGCCGTCACCCAGCTCCCCGCCACCGAGTACGGCGACAACACCGAGTTTCTGACGCTCCGCGACGGCTACGACGCTCTCCCGCTCACCCTCGCCAAACAGTTCCAGGAGCTGCCCGGCGTGCTCCCCTCCGACCAGCGCGTGAAAATGAACCACCGCTTGGCCCGCCTCGACATCGGGACGGGCGAGTACCCCTACACCCTGCATTTCGAGCCGACCGTCACCGAGAAGCACAAGACCCGCCTGATGGCGAAGAGCGGCGGTCAGCCCCCCGACCGCACCACGATCCGCGCCAAGAAGGTCATTCTCGCGATGCCGAGACGCTCCCTGGAACTGATCGAGAGCGAGTTCTTCAACGACCCCTGGCTCAAGGAAAACATCCCCTCCGTCCTGATCCAGAGCGCGTTCAAACTCTTCCTCGCCTACGAGCGTCCGTGGTGGCGCGCGCTCGGCCTGGTCTCCGGACGGTCGGTCACCGATCTCCCCATCCGGCAGGTCTACTACTTCGGCACCGAGGCGGAGCAGCCGGCCGGCAAGCCCTGGTTCAACTCGCTGCTCATGGCGTCCTACAACGACATCGGCACCGTCCCGTTCTGGAAAGGCCTCGAAGAGGGCAAGCCCTACGAAGGCTACACGCCCTCCTGCGGCGCCGACTCCGGCTCGCTCGATGTCGGCGACCTTCCCGCCACCGACCAGATGGTGCGCATCGCCCACAAGCAGGTCGAGCAGGTGCACGGTATTCCCGAAATTCCCCTGCCGTACGCGGCCGTCTACCACTCGTGGAATGAGGACCCGTATGGCGGCGGCTGGCACGAATGGAAGGCCGGCCATCGTCTCGACGACATCATGTGCCGCATGCGGAAACCTGTCGCCAAGCAGGACGTTTACATCGTCGGCGAGGCCTACTCGTACGGGCAGGGCTGGGTCGAGGGCGCACTCGACACCGCCGAATCGACGCTGCAGGACTTCTTCGGGCTGAAGCCGCCCTCGTGGCTCAAACTCGGCGATAACACGCTGATGCCCATCCCGTGCCCCGGCGGCTGCGGTCCGATTCCTGAGGACCCTCCGCCCTGCGTGCCGGTCAGCAAGCAGACCAAGGATCTCCCCTCCATCACGCCGAACTGCAAAGACGAAGGCCCGGTGCAATAAATGTCCTGTACAGTCGCGCAATACCTGGCGCTCCGTCTCCGCGAGATCGGGGCCGCGCACATCTTCACCGTCCCCGGAGATTATTGCGCCGGGTTCCTGGACGTGATCGACTCCACGCCCGGTATCGAGCGCGTGCCCACCATCAACGAACTCGGCGCGGGCTATGCGGCCGATGGCTACGCGCGCTTTCGCGGCGCCGGAGCCGCCTGCGTTCAATACGGCGTCGGCTCGTTTTCGATGCTCAACGCCGTGGCCGGCTCGTACGTGGAGTTCGCCCCGGTAGCCGTCATCTCGTCGAGCCCCAGCGCGTCCGACCGCCTGCTCGAAGTGAAGCAGAACATCCTCTTCCACCACTCGACCGGCGACCTCGCCGCCGACCAGATTGTCTTCGAGAGCGTCACCGTCGCTTCGATCGTGATCACCAGCGCGTGCGGCGCTCCCGAAGCCATCGATAGCGCTCTGACCGCGATGCTGACCGCGCGTCGCCCCGTCTACATCGAGGTCATCAAGAGCGCGTGGACGCTCGAGTGCCCCGAGCCCGCCGGCAAGTTGCAGGCGCGCCACTGTGCCAGCGACCCCGCAGCCCTCGCGCAGGCCGTCACGTCGGCTCGCGACGCGATCGCGAAGGCGCAGCGCCCCGTATTCTTCTTCGGCGTCGAGCTGCAGCGCCTCCGCCTCCAAGAGGTCGCCCAGCGCCTCGTCGACAACACCCAAATTCCGTTCACGACCACGTCCGTTGCCAAGACCGTCCTCGACGAGGCGCAGCCCCTCTTCGCCGGCACCTACGCAGGCCCGGCCTCCGTCCCGTACACCAACGACCTCGTGACCAAGAGCGATTGCGTCATCGCCCTCGGGACGATCATCACGGACGATTATCTGGGACTGATGGCGTCGTCGTTCTCGACCATGATTCGTGTCTCTCACGGAGAGACGCGGGTCGGGAACACCTACTTCCCCGTCGTGACCCTCGAAGACTTCCTGCCGGCGCTGCTTGCGGCCCTCGACACCAACCCTCTGCCCAAGCACGACGCGCCAGCAATCCCGGCCCCGCGATCCGCCAAGTCGGCGGCCGACGACGCCACGATCACTTTCGAACGCTTCTACGAGGCAGTCGGCGATTTCGTCCTCCAGCCGGACGTCCGGGACTCCCACGTCCTGATCCTCGGCGAGAGCACGTCCCTATACGTCTTTGGCAACCTCTTCGGTCTGCCCGCCGACTCCTTCGTCGCGCAGGCGGCGTGGGGCTCCCTCGGCCACGAAACGGGCGCCGCCCTCGGGGTCGCACTGGCAACCGGCAAGCGTCCGCTGGTCGTCGCCGGCGACGGCGGCTTCATGATGATCTGCCAGGAAATTTCGAGCCTTGTCCGCGCCAAAGCCAACGCCGCGGTCTTCGTCATGAGCAACCAAGGCTATGCCATCGAGCAGGCCTTCGTCGATCTCAACGCCTTCAAACCCGGAGGCAAGTTCGCGCCCTTCGACGATCTCCCCGCCTGGGACTATCTCGCCCTCGCCAAGGCCTTCGGAGCCCGCGGCAAAAGGCTCGAGCATATGCACGACCTCCGTCACTTCTTGAAAGAGTTGCCAGCCCTGGACGGTCCGACGCTCATCGAAGTAGTCGTGCCGAAGCAGGACCTGGCGCCGCAGCTCGCGAGACTCGCCGGAGCGCCGCCTGCCACGCTGAAGTACCAAAGGCAAGAGCGCCCGAAGTTGCGCCTGGCGTAACAGCTTGTTTGTATAGGGCATGGCTTTAGCCGTGCCGAAACACGCATGCGATCATTGGGCTTTAGCCCCCGTGAGCCTTGCGGCCGAAGCCGCCCGGGACCTCTGTCATACTTACCAGCCGTGCCATTGATCCAGGGGGCCTTCGAGGCCTGCGCCCGCCTCGATAGGATCAGCTCCATCGAAAGCGACGCGCCGTCGAGACCCAGATCGCAGCTATAGACCGGCGTCGTCCTGTCGAGGATCTTGAGCGCCACGTCGCGCGTCCAAGGCGTCGCGGGCATGATAGACGGCGCCGAAGCCCCTTCGCCGAGCATACCCTGCCGGAGAGGAACCCTACGACGATCGGCGCCGCCGCAACACGCCCCGCCCACCGGCGGGCAGGACATCGGGGGCCGGCTCTGCCTTCCTGGGCGCCGGTGGCGGGGTTGGCGCCGGAGCCAGCGTCGGCGTCGGCGTCGGCTCGATCTGCTCTTCCGCAACCGGGGGCTCTGCCATCTGCGGCTCGACGGTCTTCCGCTGGCGCACGTCCGACGCCAATGGCATCGCGCCCGCCTCGACCCCGATCGTCGGCCCCTCCGGTTTCGGAGCGGAAATGCCGTGCTTCGGACGGAAGCGGTTCAGCCGCCGCGGCTCGACGAACGCCAGAACGAACTTCCGCTCCCCGAAAGTGAGTGCCAGGAACGGGATCGTCAGCGCCGCGAGCGTGAGTGCGGTCTTTCCAGTCACGGTTTGCAGTACGATCCCCGGCCCTGTCAGTGAGATCGCGACCTGTACCGCCAGCACGATCGTGATGCCGCGCATCACGAACCACATCGCCCAGTTGCCCGGCCACATCTCCTTCGACGCGTACCGCTGCACGGTGATCCTGGCCATCAGCACCATGGCCAACATCAGCGCGCTGAACACCACCGCCAGCAGAGCGCTCCAACGCGCCCTCCGCAGAAGTGTCCATTGCGTGCAGCGTGGATACAACCGTTCGAAAAGCCGCGCGAACGGAGAATCCAGCGATCCGCACACCCGATTCGCCACGGCGCTGCCGCTGTTCAGTCCCCGTAACTGCATGATGGCAGGAGCCAGCCGCATCCTCTTTACCCGGGGCGGGGAGAGCTGGTAGATGCCGTCCAGCCGATCGACCTGAGCTCTTGCGTCCTTCAGAAACTCGTCTTCCAGGCTCGAGACGTATTTCTCGGTGACCAGCAACGCTCCGGCCGGCGCCAGAAACAGGACGAGACACGCCAGCAATAACCGCATCTCGATATATGTAGCACGAATGGGTCCTACCCCGTAAGGAGGACCATGCCTAGAACGGTACGGGCCGCCGAGCGCGGCTCCCGCTCTCGCGGCTACTCCTGCGGAGGCGGCGCAGTCGGAAATGTGAACCCGATCGGCCCGCGCCAAAAGTAGATGCCCGCCGGCAGTTCGCGCGGGTCCGACGGGTCGAAGGGATAGCTCGGCGTCAAAAACGCCATGTACATCGTGTCGTTCGCCGCGAATTTCACGTTCGGCGATTCCACCGGGGAGATGGTCGTGGACGAGATCCCGCACATCTTCCACGCTCCCGAGGGGTCCGAGAGCGAAAGCTTCAGCCTGCCACACACGACGCCGGTGGAATTGCCGCTGTTCACCTCGTTCACAATCGCGCCCAGCCCCTTCGAGTTGAACGATAGGTCGATCGGTCCGCTGACGCTCGAGTTCCCGTCCGACGGGAGATTGATCCGCGGCGCCCACGTGGCCCCCCCGTCTTCCGAATCCAACAGGAAAAGCTGGTGGTCGTAGCTGTCGAAGTACAGGCTGTCGAGCTGACCGGCGAAGGCAATCCGCGGATTGGTCCCCGAGAACGCCAGACGCAGTTGCCAGGCGTCCGCCGGCCCGTCCCCGCTCGTATTCGCCACCACCGCGTTCGACCCCGGCCGATAGAACATCTCCCGGTGTCCGCCGTCCACCCACGCCAGGTACGCCACGCCGGGGTCGCCGTTGACATCGACGGCCACGTCCGAATCGACCCCGTATCCCGAGCCGCCGAGCAGCGGCACGAGCTCGTCGCTCCACGTCGTCGGATCGTCCGCGAGCTTCCCGGTCAGATAGTGGATGCCGTCGAAATCGTGGTACATGGTCAGGTGGACCTTGCCGTTCGCGAGCGCCAGTGCGGGCGCCCGATAGAAGTTCTCGTTATCCGTCGCGAGCGTCCGCGTCCGCCAGTTGGCGCCGCCGTCGGTCGAATCCACGACCGCGATCCGCCACGTTCCCACCACCGCCTGGTTCGTGTACGCCACCGCCAGCGCGCCGGTCGTGCGGTCGACCGCCAGCCGGAACCCAGGTCCGAACAGCCCCGTGCTGCCGATATCGCCGACCACAGCGAGTTTGGCCGGCGCTGTCCACGTATAGTGCGCGCGATCCCAATGCAGCCACCACAGTTCCGAGTCGCTAGCGTCCGAATCCGCGTTCGGATCGAGATACAGCCACGCCAGCACCGGGTCGCCGCTCGCATCCAGCGCCATCTCGGTGTGATGCCCGAAGTTGCTCTCGTAAACCAGCCCGTCGGGTGTCGCGACCACCCGCGTGTACCCGTAGGGCGGCGGCCCCACCGTCACTTCATTCGTTGGGTCCGAGACCTCGGCGACCAACGGCGTCGTATTCACCGCGCGCACCCGATACACATACGCGGTGAAGGCATTGAACCCCGTGTCCGTGTACGACGTCGCGAGTACCTTCTTATCGTCCGGCAGGACGGCCCCGGCCGCCGCAAATCCCGTCGCGTCCAGCGGCCGGCGCTCCACCACGTACTGCGTCGCCGCGCTGCCACCGGCGCTCCACGTCAGCTTCACCTGCCGGTTCGTCGCCGACACCACAGTCAGCGCCGACGGCGGATCGAGCGCATAGGCTACGCTCCCCAGCGCCAACCCCAAAACCGCGAAGTTCCGCATCCCGAATCCCCTCCACTCCCTAACGCAAGATCGGAGGGGATTCGGGCTCAGGAAGAATCAGAAGAAGAACGACATCTGGAATCGCACCTGCCGCGGCGCCTGGAAATGGTTCGGCAGCCCGTACTCGGGATCCACCCGAACCTTCTGCGCCTTCAGCAGCGACTGCGTGTCGAATCCCTTGAAAATATCCGCAAAATTGCTGAAGTTGAGGCCAGTCGACCCGACGTCGTTCTGATTCGCGATGGTCTTGTATCGGTCCGTTACCGTCGTGCTGTTGAACAGGTTGAAGACCCCTGCCTCCAGCCGGACCTTCATCTGCTCGCGACTCTTCGCCGGTAGAAACTCGTGCTGGACGTTCACATCGCTATTGAAAAAGAATGGCGTCCGCCCTAGATCCCCACGCCCGTAGGGGAACGCCGGCGTCGACGTAATCAGCGGGAGTTCCGTCGTGATCGGCGCGCCCGAGTATGCCGAAAGGTACGGCGAAAGCGTCGTGTGCCCGAGCTTGTTTTTCAACACATACGCGCCGAACAGCTTGAACGTATGGGGACGGTCCGTCGCCAGCCGCCCCATCGCATATTGCCCGGTCTGCATGACCCCGACCCACGGCTCGTCGTAATAGCGGTTCACGTTGGGACTGGTGCGGCCCACGCCGTTTACGTCCGCTTCGTCCGAGCTCGCCAGTCCGCTGTAGTTCCCGTACAGCCGGCTCAGCGTGTAGCTGAACGCGAACTGATACTTCGCCGAGAATCGCTTGTCGAGCCGGAGTTCCAGAGCGTCGTACTGCCGCACTGGCTTGGGAGGGAAGGGAATTCCCGGTCCCCAGTTCTTCGTCCACGCCGCGCCGCTGGTGATGCCCTCGCCAGGATTTGCGATGAACCCCTGCTCGCCCTCGGACGTCATCGTTCCCGTGTCCTCGACCGTTCGGACCAGACGCCGATCCGTATACCGCGCCGACGCGACCAGTGTCTCGCTCAGCATGTGCTCGTACCCGATATCGAACATCCTCTGCTGCATCGGCTTCAAATTGGGGTCGATCAGGTTCCGCGAGGGGTCGCTGGCCGGGATGCGCATATCCAACATCTCGAAGAATTTCCCCGGCAGCGTCTTCGCCAGCGCGGGAGCCACGTACCCTTTCGCCGTCAAGGTGGACACCAGGTTCGGATCGTCCAGGCTGAAGAAGTAATCCTTCCACACGTCTCCGCCGAAGGTTCCGCGCGGCAACTCGTACTTCATCACGTCGTAAAAGATGCCCCACGACGCGTAGATCTTCTGCTTGCCCTTTCCCGTCACGTCCCATGCCGCCCCGATCCGCGGCGAGAGCTTCTGTTGCCAGCCGAACGTGATCGCCGGCGCCGGGACCGTCGCTCCCGACGAGAATCCGGGCACGAACTCGTGCTCCGTCCGCAGCCCGAGATTCAAGGTCAGCCGTTTGCCGACCCGCCAGTTGTCCTGCACGAACAGCGCCTGGTTATTGCTCGACGCGGCCCCGATCGTCCCCGCAATTCGATACCGGTAGTAGCCGTAGGCGCCGGTCATCTTGCCGGTGCACGCCGCGGCGCAAGTGTACGTGCCCGCGCTCGGGCTCGCCGGCGTCGTCCAGTAGAACCGGTAGTATCCGTTCGCGTAACCCGTGTTGGTGATGTCGTTCGAGAGGTCGTTGCGCTGCCAGCCGGCCTTGATTTCATGCTGCCCGTGCCAGTTTGCGACGTACGAGACATCTCCGGCATAGCTGTTCTTCACGTAGGTGTCGTGGGTCGTCACCGGATTGGCCTGCGACAGGTATCCCGAGGAGTGCTGCAGCGCCGCAGGAATGCTCGCGACCCCCACATTGGAATTCGAATAGTAAATCGCTGTCGTAAACGGCACGCCGTAATTGGTGTTGTTGTTGCTGAAGTTGTACCCGCCGCGGAACGACAGGATCAACTTGCTCGACGCGATGTAGTCGATCTGTCCATGCAGCAGAGTGCTCGCCGTCCGGCTCCCGAGCTGTCCCCAGGGATTGGCCGGATCGTCGGTTCCGGCATACCCGGGCAGCAGCCCGGTTACGCGATTCGGGTTCCACATCCACGACCCGTTCACGCGGAGTTTCGCTAACGGCTGGAAGTCCACCTTGTTCGCCAGAAATTGCTGCGCCTCCCGCCGGTGGAACGAGCTTTTCGTGCCGCTCGTGAACTTCACGTCACGATCCGTTTCCGTGAGGCTCGGCTCATACGAGCTGAAGAAGAACAGCTTGTTCGCGATCATCGGACCGCCGAGGCGCAGAATCGGACTCCACGCCGCATAGGCGTCTCCCGGATTCGCCACGTACATCGCCCGATTGTCGTTCAGTGGGTCGAGGATCAGCGAGGGCCTCGGACGCGCCTGCATCCGGTCGTTATTGAAATAGAACCCCGCCTGACCATGGAAATCGTTCGATCCGCTGCGCACGATGGCATTCACGACGCCGCCCATCGCCCCGCCGTACTGCGCCTCCATCAGTCCGTTCTTGATCTCGACCTGTTGGATCATCTCGGTGGGAATGCGGTTCTGACTCGACAGCGTCCCCTCTTTGATCCCGGTGACGTCCTGCCCATCGAGGAAGAACACGTTCTCCGACCCGGACGCGCCGTCAATCTGGAATCCCGATTCCTTCGCCTCATTCCGCGCGCCGGGCGCGATGCTGATCAGGTCGTAGAAGCTTCGTCCCTTCGGCAATTGGTCGAAGAAGGAGCGATCCACCGTCACCGCAGAGCTGCTCGATTCCGTGTCGACCATCACCGCGCCGCCCGAGACCACCACGTTCTGCGAGACCTGACCCAGTTCCAGCCGTACCTCGACCGTCGTCGCCTTGCCCAGCTCGACATTCACCCCGGTCGCCTTTGCCGTACGGAATCCCTGGACCGTGACGGTCACGGTGTACCCTGTCGCCGCAGGGGCCTGCGCGAACCGGAACCCGCCCTCGGCATCCGTGGTAGCAGTTAGGGCGCGCGGAGCCGCGCCACCCGAGAGTTCTACAGTCGCTGCCGGGACCGCTCCCCCGGAGGGATCGACTACCGTCCCGCGAATGCTGCCCCAAGTCTCTTGCGCCGAGGCGACGCCGCAAATCAGTCCCAACGAAAGCGCGATCCGGATGAAGCTCACAAATCCTCCGCTCTGGCGATGAAAGGACGCCATTGTCCTTCCTATCGGCAGAATCGGTGATTTGCTTTATACGCGCCGCCGAACCAGATCTTTCGCGGCCGCCGCCCACTCCGGAAATTCGAACGCGAAGCCCGCGTCCAGCAGCCTCTGCGGGACCACCCGCCGCGATTTCAACACCAGCTCCGTTTCCGTCCGCATGAGCGCCGCCCCGATCTCCAGCATCCACCGCGCCGCCGGCAGCCCGAACCGGATGCCTGCCGCGTCCCGTAAATACCGCATGAAATCGGCATTCGACAGCGGTTCCGGCGCCGCGACATTCACCGCCCCGTCCAGATCGGCACGCGCCAGCAGCAGGTCGATCGCGCGCACGAAGTCCGCCTCGTGGATCCACGAGACGTACTGCCGCCCCGACCCCGCTCGCCCGCCGAGTCCGAGCCGCGTCAGCCGTAGCAGCATATCGAAGATCCCTCCGCGGTCGGGGCTCATCACCATCGCGGCGCGCAACGCCACCTTTCGCGTCCGAGGAGTCTGCGCCTCGAACAGCGCCCCCTCCCACGCGGTCGCCACCGCGACACTGAAGGCCCATGACGGGTCCGCGCCCGCCTCACCGCCGCCGATCTCGCCGGTCGCCTCATCCATCGGACGGTCCAGTGAATGTCTGTAGATGGTGGCCGTCGACGCGTTCAGCCAGACGGCCGGTGGCGCCTCCGCCTGTTCGATCGCCAACCCGACGGCCTGCGTCGCGTAGACCCGCGAATCCAGGATCTCCCGCCGGTTCCGCTCCGTGTACCGGCAGTTCACGCTACGCCCGGCCAGGTTGATCACCGCCTCCGCGCCGTCGACCTCAACCGTCCAGCCTCCGAGCTCCGTCCCGTTCCACTGCACCGTCCGCCACGGCGCCGGCTGCGGACGTCGCGCCAGAACCGTCACCGAATGTCCCTGTTCGAAGAGGTGACGCGCCAGGATCCTGCCGATCTGGCCCGTCCCGCCGGCAATCACGATACGCACTGCATGCTCAACATACCACTAGCTCCGCCCCCACCCCCTTGCAAACAGGACGTATAGGTCCTAATATTCCCCCGAGGTGTTCATGCGGACACAACTCTTCGTTCCCGCCGCGGCGCTGCTCCTGGCCGCCTCCTGCTCCACCGGGCCCAAACCGCCCCAGCCCGGCAGTCCCGCCTTCCTCTGGAACGCCGCCAAAGCCACCTGGCACAGCGGCGACTTCGTCAAAACCGGCGAAACCCTTCAACAGCTCGTCAAGACCGAGAGCGAATTTACGGCCCGGTCGCGGCCATGGTCTATGCTGGTCGCGTCCGGACTTGCACAAGGCTACGCCGACGCTGCCAACAACTACGACTACGGGGCCAAGGCCAACCGCCAGAACCCCATGCCGTTCCGCAAAGAGGCCAGCCAACTCCGCAGTATGGCCACCGCGGCCGCCCTCGAGTTCGCCGAGGAGGTCCACGTCTTCCTCGATAAGGACAAGACGCCCACCGTTGCCCTTGCCTTCGAGTTCCCATCCGGCGGAGCCGCCGAGCCGCCCGCGATTCGTAAGATCACCAGCGGCGCCTGGCTCCAGGACTCCGAGCGCGAGTCCCTCCTCGGTCAGATGCTCCAACGCGGCGTCCTTCACAGCGTCGCTGCCGCCGCCGGCAGTCCGGACGACACCGCCAAAGCCGCCGAGCTCTTCAAGACCCCGGACGTCCAGCGCCCCCGCGCCGAGTTTCTTTACGCTCTCGCCAAGGAACTCTACGACCGCTCCGACCTTTTCACCGCCACCAAGCTCGACCATCCGGCTCGCCTCCGCCTTCTCTGCCAGGAAGCCCTCGAGGCCCTTCAGGGGGTGCCCGAATCGAAGGACTCGAAGGCTCTGACGGCGCGCATCCAGGCCGCCCTGAAGAAGATCAAGGCGGCCAGCTAACCCGCTCTGCATCAACGGGTTGGCTGTGCTCTCCGGCGCATGCTACAGTGGAAGAACTCCCCCCAAATGAGCATCGCCGGAGATAAATTCGAGCGCCTCGTCGAGATCATGGCCCGTCTGCGCGCCCCCGGTGGCTGCCCCTGGGATCGCGAGCAGACCTTCGACTCGATCAAGCCCTACACCCTCGAGGAAACCTACGAAGTCCTCGACGCCATCGACCGCCGCGACTGGCCCGACTTGGCCGAAGAGCTCGGCGACTTCCTTCTCCAGGCCGTCTTCTACGCCCAGATGGCTACCGAGGAAAAGCTCTTCTCGATCGAGGACGCTCTGGACGCGATCAACCAAAAACTCGTCCGCCGTCACCCCCACGTCTTCGGAGAGCAGTCCGCCGAGACCGCCGGCGACGTCATGCGCATCTGGGGAAAGGTCAAAGCGGCCGAAAAGAAGGACAAGGGCAAGGGCGACGACACGCTCCTCGGCGGCGTTCCGCGCGCCCTCCCCGCGCTCGTCGAAGCCCAGCAGATCGCTTCCCGCGCCGCCGGCGTCGGGTTCGATTGGGAGAATTCCGGCCAAGTCGTCGACAAACTCCACGAGGAGCTCGCCGAGTTCGCCGAGGCACAGCGCCGCGCGTCCACCGACGAGCTCGAAGATGAGCTCGGCGACATCCTCTTCGTCATCGTGAATCTCGCCCGGTTCGCCAAGGTGGACCCCGAGCAGGCCCTACGCCGCTCCAACGCCAAGTTCCGCGAGCGCTTCGGCCATATCGAGCGCCGCCTGGCCGAGCAGGGCAAACGCCTGCAAGATTCGAATATCCAGGAAATGGAGGCCTTGTGGCAGGAAGCGAAGCAGCGCCCATAGAGATCCGCCAACTCTTCACCCTCGACGAGTTCCGCGACGTTCTGCGGCTCCAGAAAATCATCTGGGACTTCGCCGATATCGAGCTCCTCCCGCTCCGCTTCCTCGTCGTCGTCAGCAAGGTCGGCGGCCACGTCTTCGGAGCCTACGACGGCGCCGAGATGGTCGGTTTCTGCTTCGCCATCCCCGGCGTCAAAACCGGCGGACGGCCCTACCTGCACAGCCACATGCTCGGTGTCCTCCCGAAGTACCACAACGCCGGCATCGGACGCCGCCTCAAGCTCGTCCAGCGCGACGAAGCCCTATCCCGCGGCATCACCCTCATCGAGTGGACTTTCGACCCCCTCGAGCTCAAGAACGCCTTCTTCAACGTCGAGCGCCTCGGCGCCATCGTCCGCCGCTATCACGAGAATCAGTACGGCGTCACCGCCAGCCCGCTGCACGGCGGCCTGCCCACCGACCGCTGCATCGCCGAGTGGTATCTCGACTCGCCCCGCGTCCGCCGCATCCTCGAAGGCGAGCGCCTCGTCCGCTATCCCGTCGACCGCATCGCGTATCCCGCCGACATCGCCCGCATCCGCGCCGAGGAGAACGACCGCGCCCGCGACATCCAGCGCGCCAACGGCGAGAAGTTCGCCGCCGCTTTCGCCCGCGGCCTCGCCGTCACCGGTTTCGAGCGCTCCGACGCCCAAGGCACGTACCTGTTGGAGCCATTCCAACCATGAAACTCGACCGCGTCGTCCTGCGGCAGATCCAGATGCCGCTCGTCCACTTCTTCGAGACGAGCTTCTCCCGCACCTACAAGCGCGACATCGTGCTCGTGGAGGTCCAGTCCGACGGCCTCTCCGGCTGGGGCGAGGTCACCGCCGGCGAAAACCCGTTCTATAACGAGGAGTGGACCGGCTCCGCCTGGCCCGTCCTCCGGGACTACGCCATTCCCCGCGTCCTACATCGCGACCTCCCATCCGCGAACGACGTCGCACCGCTCACTGCCCACATCCGCGGCCACAACATGGCCCGCGGCGGTCTCGAAACCGCAGTCTGGGACCTCGAAGCCCGCCGCGCCGGTGTCCCGCTGTGGCAACAGATCGGGGGCGGGTCGCGCCGCGAAATCCCCTGCGGTGTATCTATCGGCATTCAGGACTCAGTTCAACAGCTCTTCGAGAAAATTGAGACCGAATTAGCCGCCGGCTACCAGCGCATCAAAATGAAGATCAAGCCCGGCTGGGACGTCGACGTCGTCCGCCAGGTCCGCGAGCGCTTCCCCACCATCAAACTGATGGCCGACGCCAACTCCGCCTACACCCTCGCCGACACCGCCCACCTGAAAAAGCTCGACGATTTCTATCTGATGATGATCGAGCAGCCCCTCAGCCACGACGACATCATCGACCACGCCGAGCTCCAGGCCCACCTCCAGACTCCCATCTGTCTCGACGAGTGCATCCGCAGCGCACACCACGCCGAACAGGCCATCAAGCTACGCGCCTGCGGCATCATCAACATCAAGCTCGGCCGGGTCGCCGGGTTCAACGAAGCCCGCAAGCTCCACGACGTCGCCCAGGCCGCCGGCATCCCCGTCTGGTGCGGCGGCATGCTCGAAGCGGGAATCGGACGCGCCCACAACATCGCCCTCGCCACGCTCCCCAACTTCGTCCTGCCCGGCGACGTCTCCGCCAGCAAGCGCTACTGGAAGCAGGACATCATCCGCCCCGCCGTCGAAACGACGCCGCGCGGGACCATCGAAATCCGCAACGATCCCGGCTTCGGGTACGACCTCGACCTCGACTTCATCCGCAGCATCACGGTCCGGGAGGAAGTGGTCGGTTGAAGGCATTCGGCCGCCTCCTACGCGACAATCCCAACTACCGCAGCCTGTGGACCGGCCAGGTCGTCAGCGAGATCGGCGACCATTTCAACAACATCGCCGTCTTCAGTCTCGCCGTCGGAGCAACCAAGTCCGGTCTCGTCGTCAGCGGCGTTATGCTCGCCCGCGCCATCCCCGCGATGCTGATCGGACCCGCCGCCGGCGTCGTCCTCGACCGCTTCAATCGCAAGACCATCATGATCGCGAGCGACCTCATCCGCGCCGCCGTCGCCGCCCTCTTCATCCTCACCGTCCACCGCCACGACAGTTGGCTCCTCTACCTCTTCAGCGGCCTCCTCATGGTCGCCTCGCCGTTCTTCACCGCCGGACGCTCCGCCATCCTCCCGACCGTCGCCACCGCCGACGAACTCCACACCGCGAACTCGCTCACCCAGACCACCGGCTGGACCACACTCACCATTGGCACCTTCCTCGGCGGAGCCAGCGTCGCCGCGCTCGGCTATGAGTGGGCATTCGCCGCCAACGCCGCGTCGTTCCTCGTCTCCGCCTTCTGCATCTCGCGACTCGCGCGCCCCGGCATCGGCTTCCGCCCGCCGCGGCGCGCGCTCGACCAGACCCAGGTCGTCCGCCCCTGGCACGAGTACAAGGAAGGACTGCGTTACATGAAGTCCGTCCCGCTGATCCTCGGCCTGCTCATGATCAACATCGGTTGGGCGACCGGAGGCGGCGCGGCGCAAATCCTCTTCAGCCTCTTCGGCGAGGTCGTCTTCAACCGCGGACCCAACGGCCTCGGCGTCGTCTGGGGCTGCGCCGGCATCGGACTCCTCTGCGGCGGCGCCCTCGCCTACACGCTCGGCCCGCGCCTCAGTTTCACCAACTATAAAAGGGCCATCGTCATTTGCTACATCGTCCACGGCGGCGCGTACATTCTGTTCAGCCAGGCGCAGCACTTTGGCTGGGCGCTCGTGTTCATCGCGCTGTCGCGCGCCGGCGTCGGCGTCAGCTCCGTTCTGAACATGTCACAACTGCTCCGCATCATCCCCAACAACTTCCGCGGACGCGTCTTCGCCACCATGGAATCGCTGCAATGGTCGATCATGATGCTCTCGATGGCCGCCGCCGGCGTCGCCTCGCAATATTACAGTCCCCGCGCGATCGGAGCCGTCGCCGGAGCGCTCAGTTCCTCGACAGCGCTATTTTGGGGATGGGCGCATTTTACGGGACGTCTGCCCGAACCCGTCCGAGCCGGAGTCGATCCAGCCGAAGTGGAGGTCCACGATGAGCCGCGAGCTTGAGAACAAAGTGATCCTGGTGACGGGCGCGGCGAAGCGCATCGGACGCGGTATCGCCCTCCGCCTCGCCCAGGAAGGCGCCCGAGTTCTGATCCACTATCTGGAGTCCGAAGACGAAGCCCGTCAGACCGCCGCCGATTGCAACAACGCCCCTCTTTACCGCGCCAATCTCGAGCACGTCCCCGAAATCGAAAAGATGTTCGCCCAGATCGCCGCCGACCACGGCCGCCTGGACGGTCTAGTCAACAACGCCGCCCGTTTCACCCGTTTCGACCCTCTCTGCATCACGGAAAAAGACTGGGACTTCATCCACACCGTGAATCTGAAAGCGGTCTTCTTCTGCTGCCAGCAAGCCGCCATCCTGATGCAAAAAACGGGAGGAGGCCGCATCGTCAACATCAGCTCGCTAGGAGGCATCCGCCCCTGGGCTGACCACGCCCATTACTGTGCTTCGAAAGCCGGAGTGATCATGCTGACGAAGGCGCTCGCGAAATCCTTCGCCCCCGAGATCACGGTAAACTCGGTAGCCCCAGGAGTCATCCCCTTCGACGACATCGACCCCGCCGGCCTCCGCCTGATCGACCAAACCCCAGCGCAACGCGGAGGCACCCCGGCGGAAGTAGCGGAAGCGGTCCTCTACTTCCTGAAATCCACCAACTTCATCACCGGCCAAAATCTAGCGGTAGACGGAGGCCTCTCGCAGCGTTAACTCTGCGTCTCAGCGTCTCTGCGTCAAATCCCGAGCCCCTCAGCAGATCCGAGGCAACTGATCCCCATCCAGCATCTCGACCATTCGCCGTCCCCCGAACGCCGTCCGCACCCGCACCCCCCGTCCCTCCACGACCACCCCGATCCGAGCCGCATCCCGCCCCAACTCATGCCCCCTCATAGCGGCCAACGCCGCCGACGCCTCCTCCGCCGCCACGACCGCGATCAACTTCCCCTCATTCGCCACATACAGCGGGTCGAACCCGAGCAACTCGCACGCCGCCCGCACCGATTCCCGCACCGGGATCGCCGACTCCTCCAACTCAATCCCGACCCCAGCTTTCTCCGCCAGCTCATTCGTAGCGCTGCTCACGCCGCCGCGAGTCGGATCGCGCATCACCCGCACTCCGGGCGCCGCCCGTAACACTGCCTGCGCCAACCCATGCAGAGCCGCCGAATCGCTCGCCACCGAAGTCTCGAACCCGATGTTCTCCCGCTCCGACAGAATCGCCACTCCGTGATCCCCGACGTATCCCGACACCAGCACCACATCCCCCACCCGCACCTTCGACGCCGACAGTTCCACGCCCGCCGGCACGCGCCCGATCCCCGTCGTCGTGATGAACAGCCCGTCGCCCTTCCCGCGCTCGACCACCTTCGTATCGCCCGTGACGATCTCGACGCCCGCCGCCTCCGCCGCCCGCGCCATCGACTCCGCCACGCGCGCCAAAGTCTCCATCGGCAGGCCCTCTTCGAGGATGAACGCCGCGCTCAAAAACAGAGGCACCGCCCCGCCCATCGCCAGATCGTTGATCGTCCCGTGCACCGCCAGCGACCCGATATCCCCGCCGCGAAAGAACAGCGGCTGCACGACGAAGCTATCGGTCGTGAACGCGATCCGCTCGCTCCCGATCTCGAGCACCGCCTGATCGTCGAGCCGCTCGAGCACCGGACTCCGAAACACCTTCAGGAAAACGTCGCGGAGCAACTCGCCGCTCAGCCGACCGCCCGACCCGTGCCCGAGCAGCACCCGCTCGCTCCCCCGCAACGGCACAGGACACACCATCACGCGCTCCTCCGATATTGGAAGTACGCCGCGCACGCGCCCTCGGTTGACACCATCGGCGCCCCGAGCGGCGTCCGCGGCGTGCACCGCGCGCCAAACGCCGGGCACTCCACCGGACGCGCCAGCCCTTGCAGCACCCGCGCCGAGATGCACTCCGCGGGCTCCTCCGCGGTCGCTGCCTCGACCCCGAAAACGCGCTCCGCATCGAACGCCGCGTACTCCGCCCGCAACCGGTACCCCGACCCCGGGATGGCGCCGATTCCGCGCCACTTCCGATCGGCCACCTCGAACACCTCGAACATGCGCCGCCGCGCCGCTTCATTCCCCGCGCGCGTCACGCACCGCGAGTACTGATTCTCGACCGTCGCCCGGCCTGCCTCCAACTGCCGCACCGCCATCAAAATCCCTTGCAGCAAATCGAGCGGCTCGAATCCGGTCACCACGAACGGCACGCCGAACTCCGCCGCGAGTTCTTCGTACTCCGAGAACCCCATCACCGCGCACACGTGGCCCGGCGCGAGAAACCCCTGCACGCGGTTCGACTCCGACCCGAGCAGCATCCGGATCGCCGGCGGCACGCACACGTGCGACACCAGCACCGAAAAATTCCGCAGCCCTTCGCGCTTCGCCTGCCACACCGCCGCCGCGTTCCCCGGAGCCGTCGTCTCGAATCCCACCGCGAAGAACACCACCCGGCGCTCCGGATTCCGCCGCGCGATCTCCACCGCGTCCATCGGCGAGTACGCGACCCGCACGTCGCCCCCCGCCGCCTTTACGCGGAACAGATCGCTCGCCGACCCCGGCACCCGCAACATATCGCCGTACGACACCAGAGTCGCATCCGGCGTCGACGCAATGGCGACCGCTTTATCGATCAGCTCCAGCGGCGTCACGCACACCGGACAGCCCGGCCCGTGCACCAACTCCACCGCGTCCGCCACCAACTCGTCGATCCCGTACCGCATCAACGTGTGCGTCTGCCCGCCACAGATCTCCATCACGACCCACTTCCGCGACGACGCCCGCCGGATTTCCGCCACCAGCCCTTCCGCCAGCCGCGGATCGCGATACTCGTCCAGATACTTCACTCGGCCATCCCCAACTCCGCGAGCAACTCGTAGGTGCGCCGAGCCTCTTCCGCGTCGAGCCGCGAGATCGCGAACCCCGCGTGCACCACCACGTAATCGCCGACCCCCGCCTCCGGGACGTAGTCGAGGTACGCCTCGCGCGTCACGCCGCCGAAATCCACCCGCGCGGCGCGCATGCCGTCCACGTCCCGCACCGACACGACCTTACCCGGAATCGCTAAACACATCGCAGTTCCTCCACCGCCCGCAGCCACTCGTCCATTCCCGCGCCGGTCTTCGCCGACACCGCCAGCACTCGCATCCCGGGCCGCACCCGTTCGACATTCGCCCGCGCCGCCGCTTCGTCGAACTCTACCGCCGCCGCCAGGTCCATCTTCGTGATCACCGCGACGTCCGCGCTGTGGAAGATCGTCGGGTACTTCAGCGGCTTGTCCTCGCCCTCCGTCACCGAGAGCAGCACCACCCGCATTTGCTCCCCGAGGTCGTACGACGACGGGCACACCAGATTCCCCACGTTCTCGACGAAGAGGAAGTCGAGTTCGCTCAACTCCCACCCGTCGAGCGCCTTCCGCACCATCTCCGCTTCCAGGTGGCACACGGTCCCGGTCACGATCTGCCGCACCGCCGCGCCGCTCCGTGCCAGACGCGCCGCGTCGTTCTCCGTCGCCAGGTCCCCGACCAGCGCTGCCACGCGCCACCGTTCCCGCATCGCCGTCAGCGTCTTCTCCAGGAACGCCGTCTTCCCCGATCCCGGGCTCGACACGAGACTCACCGTCGTCACCGCGGCCGCGCGGAATCGCTCCCGCAACGCCCGCGCCGCGACATCGTTCGCCTTCAAGATATTCCGCCGCACCTCGACCAGCCGCGGTTCGCTCATTCCACCTCCAACGCCGTCAATTCCAACTCGCGCCCGTCCGCATCCTCGACGCGAAGCTCGGCGCCTTCCAGGTCCGTCCCGGCGCAGGCCATCTCGAAGGCGGGAGCCAGAGCCTCCTTCACCACGCCGCTCAAACTCCCCACCCGCACGTACACGACGCGGACCCGCGCATCGCCCCGCGCCTCCTCCACGCCCTCGATCAACGACATCGCAATCGAAAGCTCATGCATGGCCGAACACCGCCAAAGCCGCCTGCCCCAGGCTGATCCCGCCGTCGTTGGTAGGCACCGCGCGATTCGTCCAAATCTCGAACTGGCCGAGCATCTCGCGCAGATCCGCCACCAGCAGCCGATTCTGAAACACGCCGCCCGAGAGCACGACCGTCCGCACGCCCAGCCTCCGCACTGTCTCGCTCACCCCGCGCGCAATCCCGCGATGAAACCGCCGCGCCACGACCGCGGGATCCTCGCCCCGCCGCCGCGCGTCGATCACCGCACGCAGCAGCGGCGCGTAATCCAACTCCGGGAAGGGATACCCGTCCCCGACCTCGGCCGCCCCCGACGCCAGATGCTCCAGCCACATCGCCGCCTGCCCTTCGAACGTGATCCTGCGCGTGAACCCGCACAGCGCCGCCGCCGTATCGAACAGCCGACCCACGCTCGACGTCGGGAACGTCCGCACCCCGCGCCGCGCCATCTCTACAGCCTGCGCGAACCGGCCGCCGAGATCCGGGACGTCGTCCATCCCGCACAGGAATCCCGCCGCCGCCTGCACCGGATGCCGTGCCGCTGCATCGCCCCCTGGGAGCAGCGCCTGCCGCATGTGCGCCACGCGCTCGAACCCGTCGGCCACGCTGCCGACGAAGATCTCGCCGCCCCAAATCGAACCGTCGTCGCCATACCCGGTCCCATCGAACGCCACGCCCACGACCCGCTCGCCCCACGCCTCGCGCTCCGCCACCACCGACGCAATATGCGCACGATGATGCTGGACCGCCACGCCCTCCGCGAACCGAGACGACACATACTGCGGATGGCAGTCGTGCACCACCAGCGCGTCCTCGACCTTCACTCCGTACATCGCCGTCAGATCGCGAACCGTCTCGGTGAACGCCTGATACGCCTCGACGTGTTCCAGGTCGCCGATATGCTGGCTGACGAAGGCCTGCCCGTCTACCACCAGCGTGATCGCGTTCTTCAAATCCGCGCCCAGCGCCAGCACGGGCCGCGCCGACGGAATCCGCGCCACCGACCCTGGCGCATACCCGCGCGCCCGCCGCAGGATCGCGCCGTCCCGCACCACCGAATCGTCCACCCGCCGCGCGATCGGCCGTTCGCCGATCAGGAACGCGTCCGCGATTCCCCGGAGCCGGTCCATCGCGTCCCGATACTCGTACGCGATCGGCTCGTTCGACCGGTTCGCCGACGTCATCACCAGCGGATCGGGAGCGCCCGCCGCGAACAGTAGATGATGCACCGGCGTGTAGGGCAGCATGACGCCGAGCTCGTCCGTGTCCGGCGCCACGCCCGCGAGCACCCGCCGCGCCCGCGCCAGCACGATCGGCCGCGCCGAAGACACAAGCGCCGCCTCCGCCTCCGCCGAAAACTCCGCCAGCTCGCGCGCCCGTTCCACCCCGCTCGCCATCACCGCGAACGGCTTTTCCTTGCGAAACTTCCGCTCGCGCAGCGCCAGCACCGCCGCGACGTTCGACGCATCGCACGCCAGGTGATACCCGCCGAGTCCCTTCACCGCGACGATCCTGCCCTCGCGCAGCAACCGCGCCGCGCCTTCGATCGGATTCCCCGGGACCTCCGAGCCCTCGGCCTCCAGCCTGTAATGCGGACCGCATTCCGGACACGCCACCGGCTGCGCATGAAACCGCCGGTCCGCCGGATCGTGATACTGCGCCGAGCAGTACGAGTCCATCGGCCACGCCCGCATCGTCGTGCGAGCCCGGTCGTAGGGCAGGAAACGCACGATCGTGTACCGCGGACCGCAGTTCGTGCAATTGATATAGGGATACCCGCGCCGCCGAGCGCCCGGTGTGAACAACTCCTCCACGCACTCCTCGCACACCGCCAAATCCGGCGAAATCCGAACCGTCGGCGCGTCGTCCGCGGCGCTCTCGACGATCGCGAACCCCGCCGCGCCTTCCCCTTGCGCCTCCTCGACCGCGACCTCCGCCACGACCGCCGCCGCCGGAGCCTCCGCCCGCAGTCCCCCCACGAACGCCTCTACCGCCGAGTCCTCACCCTCGACGTGAATCTCGACCCCGTCCCCACCATTCCGCACCCAGCCCGCCAGCCCCTGCGTCTGAGCCAGCCGGTACACGAACGGCCGGTACCCGACCCCCTGCACCACCCCCCGCACCCGCACATCGCAAAATCGGAGTCCCATATCGGAAACACGATTCTAGCGCCATGCGCGACTGTTAATCAGAGCCCATGCGCCCTTATGAAACTCGCAACACCGCTCGGAAGAGGCTTGCCGAAAGTGCGCCTGAAACAACGCATCCGGTGAGCCAACAGAGTTCGGATGGCTTGTGACTCACTCCCGTCACGAAGAAAGCTCCCGCGAGTGCGCCAATTGCCGCGCCGCCGATAGCGAATGCCGTCACGGAACGCCAGCCCAGTAGCAGGTACAGGCGAAACAGCGGCCAACCGAGTACAAACTCGACCAGATAGGCGACGGGAAGTGTCATCATGCGCATGAACAACGTGTAGCCGAAAAGCGCCTTGAGCGACCACCCTAATTCAGGCTTCTCCAGCGCGAAAGCAACCGTGATGACAACCGGCGTGGGCAGCGGGCCAATCAGGCAGGCGGCTGCGGTTCGGGCCTTCGACTCCGCCCCGGGTAGTCGCTCCCTCACACCATCCCCAACGCCGTCCGAGCATAGGCAATCGACCGGTCCACCAGCGCGAACTCCAGCTTCAACCGGTCCGCCTCGCTCAATCCGCTGATCTTCGGCACGGCCCGCTTCGGCTTATTCGCCCGCGCTGCCGCCAACGCGCGCGCCAAATAGACCCCGCTCCGTCCCTCGAACACGGCCCAGAACCGCTCCGTCAAACACGGAATCTCCAGCGGATCGCGCGTGATCATTTCCAGCGAGAAATTCACCTTCGGATTGGCCTTCCGCACCACCGCGACGATCCGCTTCAAGTCCAGCATTCCATCGCCCAGCGCGACCTCCGACAGCAGAAGCCCCTTCTCATACTCCTGCACTGCCATGTCCTTGAAGTGCACGTTCAACGTATATGGCGCCAGCTTCTCGACCGTCTCCATCGGGTCGTCCAGCACCGCCATATTATTCCCGGTATCCAGGCACACGCCGAGATACTCGCTGCTGTGCTCCTTCATCAACGCGACCTGCTGATCCACCAGCCAGTCCTTATGATTCTCGATCCCGAGCGGCATCTTGTACTTCTCGACGATCGGCACGGCCGCGCGAATCTGCCGGTGGAACGCCTCGACCGCCGCCTTCCACTCCGCCGCCCGTTCGAACAACTCGTACCGCCGCCCCAACAGGCACACCACGCGGAGGCTCGTCGCGCCCGCCTCCTTCGCCACCTGTACCGCGTGCTCGAAGACGGCCGGGTCCTCATGGTCCTTCGGCAGGAAGGTCTGAATCTCGAGATACATCCCGAGCTGTTCCTTCATCCGCCGCGTCTTGCGCGCCCACTCCATGTCGATCGGCCACATCCCGCCATGCGCCCCGGCCGCACCGACCTTCGCCGCCAACTCCATCAGCTTGTCCGCGGTCAACAGATTCTGCGGCGAACTGAATCGGATCGACTGGAACGAATCCGAAGTCAGCCCCATCGTCGTCCGCCGCTGCGGCGCCGTCTGTGCGAACGCTCCGGCCGCCGCCATCCCGAGTAAAGTTCTACGCGTCATGGCAAACGATCATATACCCGCGAAGATCCTTATTGACAGTCCCCCGCACGAGGTGCTAGTTTTTTAGCATGTTTTGCCGACTGCGGTTCGCCGGCGCTGGGATGCTCGTCGCCGCCGCCCTCCTCGCCCAATCCGACGCGCCGAAGAGGTTCGACGTCGGTTCCGTGAAACCCTCCGCGCCCGACGGCCAGCCGAATTCCAACTTCCCTCTCGGGCCGGGTGACGTCTATGTCCGGAACGGCGGCTTCTTCAATGCCACCGGCTTTCCGCTCCTCACCTACATGGCCTTCGCCTACAAGATGATCGGCAATCAGGCGCAGTACGTCCTGCCGCAGCTCCCCGACTGGGCTCGCAGCGATCGCTACGACATTCAGGCCCGAGCCGCCACCGACCCCGGCAAGGACGGCATGCGTCTGATGATGCGCGCTCTCCTCGCCGAACGCTTCGGCCTCGTCACGCACTATGAGGACCGGGAGGTCGCCGTCCTCGCCTTCACGCTGCCCGCCGGCAGTAAGACCGGTCCTCAACTCCAGCGGCACTCCGACGACTCGCCCTGTCCCACTGAGGCTCCCAACACCGCCGCCCCCGGCGTCGTAGACGGGAAGCCCGCGTTCTGCAACGGCATCTATCCCCTCAAACCCACCGCCCCCGGACGGACCCGTTTCGGAGGCCGCAACGTCACGCTCGCCTTTATCGCCGACACCTTCAGCGCCGGCGTCAACCTCGGCCGCCCCATCATCGACCAGACCGGCCTCACCGGAACTTTCGACTTCACTCTCGAATGGGTTCAGCCCCGTCCGCCGACCGCGCCCGCTGCCGTGCCCGACGCTCCCACAGAAACTGCCGGACCCACTTTCGAGGAGGCCCTTCGCGAACAACTCGGCCTCCGCCTGACCGCCCGCAAGGGTCCGCTCCGCGTCCTCGTGGTCGACCACGTCGAGCGTCCGACCGCGAACTAATTCTCCGTCGGCTTCTCGACGTGGTCGACCACCGTGACCTCGACCGGGCTCGTGCGCCCTTCCAGCTTTAGCCCGAGCTGCGTCTGCACCGCGTCGAACACACTCGGACTCGTCTCAAACCCCGGGAACCCGTCAATCGCGCACAGCAGCCGGATCTCGAAGTTGCCCGCGATCCCCGTCCGGTCGAGCACCGGCCGCTCCGCCACCCGCGTCAGGAAATCCGAGAGCTGCCCCATGCTCCCGAACCCCCGCAACTCCGTCGCCCCGCCCGCCGTTGGAGCCATGCTGAAATTCGAGTACAGCTCGAACGGCGCCGGCAGGTTCGCGTCCATCGGCTTGAGCTTCGGCCCGCCCTTCCCAACCACCAGCGCGTACACCGCAATCGTTCGCGTCTCCCGGTGCACCGCCAGCCGGAATCGCTCCACCAGCAATTGCCGCAACATCGCAAGCTGCGCCGCGCGCGTCTGCGGCGCCGCCGTCGTCGCCACGATGTCGTACCGCTCCGTGCGCAGCCACCCCGGCCCCGAGAACTGGTAATCGCGCAGCCCGAATGCCAGCTTGATCAACACCTCGACACTCTCGTCGCGGATCGTGAGCCGCCCTGGATCGCCTTCGATCTTCACCGGTCCGCTTCGCGCCGGCTTCACGCTCGCCGCGTCGAAGCTCTGCGCCGCTGCGATCGTCGCCGCCGCCGCCACCATTACGAACTTCCGCATGTCCCTTGGACGCCCCGTCGACCCAGCCGTTAGGACACCTCTACGGCAACAGGATCTACCTCAGTCAAGATCCGGTTTGACTCCGCCCCTGGTTTCGCAATACCCTTGCACCCAAGAGGAGGGCGACGTGCCCAAATATCTGGTGCAGGCCAAGTACACGACCGAGGGGATCAAGGGCATCATCGGCGATTCCGCTTCCGGCCGCCGCGCCGACGTGCAATCCGCCGTCCAGGCGCTCGGCGGCAAACTGGAAGCCTTCTATTACGCCTTCGGCGATGACGACGTGATCTCCATCGTCGACCTCCCCAACAGCATCAAGGCTGCCGCCCTCGCCCTCAGCACCTCCGTCACGGGCGCCGTGCGCGTCCGCACCACACCGCTCCTCACCGTCGAAGAGGTCGATCAGGCACTCGAAATCGACATCCACTATCGCGCCCCCGGCGCCGCGGAGTAACCCTTGCGTCTCGCCCTCCTGCTCCTCCTCGCCGCGCCCGTCCTCGCCGCCGATCTCACGATCGAGCTCAAAGACTTCGCCGCCATGCCCATCACCGGCGCCGTCGACGGACCCGGCAATAGCGCCGGCCTCCTCGCCCGCATCAACTTCCTCCGCGAAGAGCCGCGCGCCGGCGCCGCCAAGCGCCGCCTCTTCGTCAACGACCTCAACGGTCCCCTCTACATCGTCGACCGGGAAACCGGCAAGGCCTCCACCTATCTCAACCTCAACGGCCTCGCGGGCCAACCCGGCATCTTCCAGAAACTCGCCATCGACAACCTCCTCGCCAGCGGCTTCATCACCTTCGAATTCGACCCCGACTACGTCCATAACGGCAAGTTCTACACCGTCCATCTCGAGGACCCCACGCTCCCCGCCTCGCCGCTCCCGGACAACCACAACTTCCCCGGACTGCGCACGTCCGGTTACGCCGTCACACCGCCCATTCGCACCTTCGGCAAGACCGAGTGCGAGGCCGTCCTCGTCGAATGGACCGACTCCGACACCTCCAACGCCACCTTCGAGGGAACTGCCCGTGAGGTCATGCGGCTCCAGTACAACAGCCGCATCCACCCCATGGGCGACCTCACCTTCAATCCCGCCGCCCGCCCCGGCGACCCGGAGTGGCGCGTCATATACATCGCCACCGGAGACGGCGGCTCCGGCGAGCAAACCACCGACATCCGCAATAATCCGCAGCGCCTCGACACGCTCGTCGGCAAGATCCTCCGCATCGTCCCCGATCTCGCCCAGCAAACCGCCCGCAGCACGGTCAGCGAGAACGGCCGCTATCGCATCCCCAACGACAATCCCTTCGCCCGCAAGCCCGGCGCCCGTAAAGAGATCTGGGCCTACGGCCTCCGCAATCCCCACCGTCTCGTGTGGGATGGCGATCGCCTCCTCGCGCTCGTCATCGGTCTCAAAACCTGGGAGACCGTCGACATCGTCCATAAGGGCGCCAACTACGGCTATTCTCAGCGCGAAGGTCCGCAGCGCCTGAACAGCGACAACACTCTATCCGATCCACCCGCCCCCGACCTGATCGACGGCGTACGCCCCATCTATCCCGTCATCGCCTACAGCCACGGACGGGCCCCCGGCAGCGGCGACGCCATCGCCGGAGGCTTCGTCTACCGCGGGAAATTCATCTTCGGAGACATCACCACCGGCCGCCTCTGGTGGGCCGACCCCAAAGAGATGGTCGCGGCCGACGACGGCGATCCCAAGACCATGGCCGCCATGCACGAAGTGAAGATTGCGTGGAACGGCGAAACCTACCCCACGATGTCGCCCATCGCCGAGATCGGCTATCACGCTCGCGGCGGCAAAGCCGAGCACCTCCCCGGCGCCGCCCGCACTCCCGGAGGCCGCGCCGACGTCCGCTTCGGAATCGACGCCGGCGGCGATCTCTACATCCTCACCAAAAGCGACGGAGTCATCCGCAAAGTCGTCGCCGCCGTTCTCCAATAGCGATTCCCATCCGCGCCCATGCGCGATCTGAGTAGCCTGGTTTTCGACAAGACACCCAAAAAGAGCGTCCTTTTCGACGGAGGTAAGCTGTTTTCGACGCTAGGGGGTAAAAAAAGGGTGGTTTTCGACGCAGGTAGGCTGGTTTTCGACGCTGCCGGGCGGTATGGTGGTTTTCGACGCTCACGCCAAAAAAAGGGTGGTTTTCGACGCAGGTAGGCTGGTTTTCGACGCTATGGCCATTTTTCAAGAAAAGACGATTCCCGAAGGCGGCAGGCTCGCCGGCTGGACTTGGTTCGTCGAAAAGTTCGCCGTGGCGGCGCCCGTGCGGAGGCCGAGTTGTGTCTCCGAGCTTCACGTCAGCGGCAGCCGCAGAGAGGACCGTGGCTGGAACATCTTCGACCGGCGCTATTGGACCGGCGACCATTTTGAAGACCATCTGAGCTTCGCCATGCGCCATGAGGATCTCGATCCACTGGTAGCGAAGCGCGTCTTCGACGCAATTCCGAAACGGAAAATGGAGGCGTATGTGCGCGCCACGCCGAGCGGCTCCCTGGTGCGGCGCGCGTGGTTCCTCTACGAGACGCTGACCGGGCGCAGACTGAACGTGCGGGACGCCCCCAAGATGGTCGCGGTCGATGTCCTCGACGCGGACGCCTACTTCACCGGCGCGCCGCGCGTGTCGACGCGCCACCGCGTCCGCGACAACCTCCTGGGATCGGGGCGGTTCTGTCCCGTGATCCGGCGGACCAAGGCCCTAACGGACGCGATCGACCTCGACTTGTCCGCGAAGGCGCGGGAGACCATCGCGCGGACCGGCGCCCATCTCGTGGCGCGCGCCGCCAGTTTCCTGCTGCTGGCCGACAGCCGGGCCAGCTTCGAGATCGAAGGCGAGTCCCCGGCGCGCACCCGGCTGGAACGGTGGGGACGCGCGATTCTACAGGCGGGAAAGAATCCCCTGACGCTCGACGAGGTGCTCCGTTTGCAGCGAATCCTCGTCGAGGACACGCGCTTCGTCCACCCCGGCCTGCGGCCCGACGGCGTATTTCTCGGCGAGCGGGATCACGAGGGCGAGCCGCTCCCCGAGTTTATCGGAGCGCGCCCCGGCGACTTGCAGAGCCTGATGGAGGGTCTGCTCGAAGCCAACGACCGCATGCGCGAGGACGGCGTCGACGCGGTACTGAAAGCGGCCGCGACCGCCTTCGGCTTCGTCTACATCCATCCGTTCCAGGACGGCAACGGGCGCATGCACCGCTGCTTGATTCACCACGTCCTGGCGGAGCGGCGCTTCGCGCCTGCGGGGATGGTGTTCCCGGTGTCCTCGGTAATGCTCGACCGGATCGACGATTACCGCACGACGCTGCAAGGCCACTCGGCCCCCCTGATGCCGTTCATCGACTGGAAACCGACACCGCAAAAGAATGTCGAAGTCCTGAACGACACCGCGGATCTCTACCGCTATTTCGACTGCACCGAGGAGGCGGAGTTCCTATATTCCTGCGTGCGGCGGACCGTCGACGAGGACCTGCCGCGTGAGATCGATTACCTGCGCCGCCATGACGAGGCGATCCGCCGCATCATGGACCGCGTCGAGATGCCCGACCGCTTGGCGGAAAATCTGATCCTCTACATCCGCCAGAATCACGGCGTCCTCTCCAAAAGGCGACGGGAGGGCGAATTCAAACAGCTTCGACCCAAGGAGGTCGCGGCGATCGAGAAGATCGTGCGCGAGGCGTTCGAAGGGTTTTGAAGCACCTGCCTAATGGAATCTCTTCTTATAGAAGAAGTTCAAATCGAACGCCCCATTCCGATCCCGCTGCGCAATCGCCGACCATTGTGGATTCATCGCCCACTCCACGCGGATCACCTGCGGGTTGCTCTGCGTCACGTCCTGAATATAGGTGAACGTGATGTCGCGTGAGATCTGCTGTTGCAGCGTCATCGTCGCCAGCGCTGTATTCGACGCGCCCGTGATCTGCGGATCGATCTTCAATTTGCTCACTCCGAACAGCCGCTGCAGCCGCCCCGACACGGGGTTCGCGACCGCCTGGCTCAACACCGTCGACGCCCCGGCCTGTTCCAGATTCTGATCCAACGGCGCCGGCGAGCGCGCCGCCAGCACCGGGTCCGACGTCGGCGTCTTCCCCGACGCCAGCAGGCTCACCAGGTCCGAGAACTGCATCGGCGGGTCCGACCGGTACGACATCTTCATCTTGTCCATCGGCCCCGTCACGTTGATCGCGACGTCCACTCCCTGGACCGTCGTCTCCAGCGCGATGTTCAACACCGGGTTGATCCGGTTCGGATCGTAGAAATTCAGTGTGCCCTGGTCGATCGTGTACTTTGCCCCGAAGAACACGACGTCCCCCTGTGTCACCACGACGCGTCCGAGCATGCCGGGATGGTCCGGCGTTCCGCGCAGCGTCACATTCACGTCCGCTTGCAGGTTCTGCGTCATCGTCGTGCGGAACTGCGCCGCCGGCGCCGTCTGGATCTTGACGTCGAAGCGCATCCCCGCCAGCACGCCCGTGCTCGCCGTCGTGGCCGGAGGCGGCGTCGCCGCCGACGAGAGGATCGACCCGATGTCCGAGTGCGAGTGCATTGCCACGTCCGTGATCTGCACGTTGCCGCTCACGAGGCTCCGCGACGTCTGCCCCGCCGCCGTGATGGCTGCCGAGACTTCGATCGACACCTCGCCCTGTTCCACCCGCACCTTGTCGGCATTCGCCGTCACGCGGAATCGCATCTCCGGACCGCCGTACGCCACGAACCCCGCCAGTTTCACGTTCCCGCCGCCGGTCTGCCCCGTGATGTTCTCGATCACCGCCTGCTGCCCGGTGAACGTCACCGACCCGTTCGCGTTCGACAACCCATTCGGGGCGTCCAGCAGATTCAGCGACGCGTTCTGCAATTGCAGCCGCCCGTTCACCGACGGATTGTCCGTCGTCCCCGTCACCGCCGCGTTCAGCGTGATGTTTCCCGACGAGAAGACGTCCGGCGAGAACGCCTCCAGAATCTCGAGCTTCACGTTCCCGTTCGCCCGCAGATTCACCGCCTTCGTCCCCGTCGTGTTCGCCGTCCCCGTCACCTGGACGTCCGTGAACGGTCCGACGATGTGCGCGCTCTGCACGGTCACCACGCCGCGATCCATCGACACCACGATCGGCGTCGCGTTGTGCAGTTCGAACGTCACGCGGGGTTTCTTCCCCGTCTGCGCGACCACCGAGTGCGCCTCCAGCTTCGACACCGTCGCCGTAGCGCGGAGCGCGTCCAGATTCGTCGCCGGCCCCGCCACCGTCACCGACCCGTTTGCCGACCCGTCGAAGGGCTGCTGCTCTGCCCCCAACAACGGCCGCAGTCCCGAGTACGTGAAGTTCGCGAACGTCACCTGCGCGTTCACCGGGTAGTCGCTGGTCAGCCCTATCGTGCCCGATCCGTGGATGTCCGCGTGCCCGACATCCGATTTCAGGTCGAACGCCACCGCCTGCCCGCGCGTCGTCGCCGTCGCCGTCAGGTCGCCCAGCGGTTTCTTGTCGACGTTGAGGCCGTGCACGTCTACGTTCGCGTTGAGCGACGCGAACAGCGGAGCCGCGCCCTTGCGCAGCGTCGCCGCTCCGTCGGCCGCCAGTTGCAGCGCGCCGGCCATGCCCGGCTTCGCCTCCTGGACCGTATGGAGCTTCGCCAACTCGATCTGGTTGCTGTTCAGCTTGAACGTCACCCGCCCGTCCTCGAAATCGCCCGCGGGATGCGTGAAGTTCGCGGTCGCCGTCACGTACGACGGTCCCAGATCCACCCGGAAATTCGGGACGTCGACCACCGTGTCCGAGTACGTGAGATTGGTCTGCAGCTTGTCGAACGGCTCGTTATACGCCGACCCCTTCACGATCGTGACCGTCGCGATCGCGCGCGGATGATCCAACGTCCCCGAGACCTGCGCCGTCGTCGAGAGCGTCCCCGTGACCGGCAGGTCGCGCTGCCCCGCCACGCGCAGCACCTGGTCGATCGGCAGATTGCGGATGTCCGCATTTGCCGTCGTCTCGTGCGCGCCCGTCAGAGCCGACCGCCCCGTCACGTGGATCGTCGACCCCGCGAAGTCAGACGTCACGTTGTAATTCACGTCGTTCCCCGCGCTCGTCGCCGTCGCCGTCAGATCGCCGAGATTCTTCCCCTCCATCTGCAGACCACGCACCGCCAGGTTCGTGTTCAGATTCGCGACCTGCACGTCGGTCCCGGTCTTCGTGGGCACGACGTTGCCGGCGAAATCGCCGTTCAAACTCAGGATGCCCCGCAGTCCCGGGCGGTCCTTCACCAGCGACTGGAACTGCGCCAGTTGCACCTGGTTGCTCGTCACGTGCGCGCGGACCGCGCCGCGGCTCAGATCGTTCACCGGATGGTCGTAGTGCGCCGTCGCATCCACCCGTGACGGTCCCGCCACCAGCGCCAGGCTCGGGACATCGATCGCTTGCGGCGTCATCACCGCTCGTGTCGTCAGGCTGTCGAAGCGTTCCCCGTCGATGGTCCCGTTCACCACCGAGAGATCCGCGTTCCCCGTCGGGCTCCCGACCGTGCCCGCCACGTGCGCGTCCATCGTCAGCGTTCCCGTGGCCGGCGGCGACGTCTGTCCCGCGAACGCCATCACATCCGCCACGTCCGCGTTCCGCACCGTCGCGTCCACCTTGAGCGGCTCGTAGTTCTCCGGCTTCCAGTTCTTCAACCCCACGGACCCCGAGAAGTTCGCCGCCAGCGTCCCGCGCGTCAGCACCGCGTTCGTCGCCGCCGCGCCATTCGCCGCTGCCGTCACGTCCGCCGCGAACCGGTCGAACGCGCGACCCTCCACCGCGAACTGCGTCACTTCCGCGTGCGCCGCGACTCGCGGCGCGCTTAGCTTCCCGGTCACCGTCGCATTCACGGTCGCGACCCCACCGTTCAACGTCACCGGCAGATTCCCGGCGACGGGCTTAAAGTCGTCGAGGTCATGCGACACCACGCGCGCCTGAATCTGCTGTCCGAGCGATCCCGAGAGATCCACGCGCGTATGCGGCAGTTGCAGGTAGGATTGCCCCAGCAGGATCGTGTCCGCGCGCCCGTTGTAGTCCACGTTCAGCTTCCCGGAGACCGGCACGCCACGCCGCCCCGGAGCGATCCCGAGACTCGCCTTCGCCACCAGCGCCGACGTATTCTTCAGGTCGCCGTCCGCCTGCACCGGTCCCGATACCACGCCGTCGTAGCCGTACCCCTTGCCCGTGAACGCCCGTGCTAGTTGGTCGATATCGAAGTTCGAGAGATGTCCGTTCACCTGGAACCGCTGCATCTCTTCGACCGCCGCGTTCCCCGTGAAACCTCCGCCGAGGGCGACCAGGCGCAGCCCCGTCAACTCGATCCGGTGTGGATCGGCCGTCACGCTCGAATCGAGCGCCACGTTCGAGAGATGCATCGTGCCCTGGCGGAACCCGATCCCGCGCCCGTCGACGTTCCCCGTCACGCGCCAATTCTGGTCCTTCAGCACCGCATTCCCGCCGGCCTTCACGATCCCGGCCGCGTTCGCCATGAACTCGTTGAGATCCACCGTCGCGTTGAACTGGACGTTGTCCCGCGTCCCCGACGCCTCGATGCTGCTCGACCCGAGCGTCACGTGCGCGGACTGGATCCGCATCGTCTGCTGATCGGCCGACGCCGTCACGTCCGCGTTCAGGAACTGAACGCCGCGAACGGGCAGCTTCATGCCCGCGACCTTCTCGATTTCCGCCAGCGCGACCTGCGCGTTCACGTGCGCCGACGTCTTCGGGTTGTTCATGTCGCTCATGTCGCCCGAGATCAGGATCTTCGATTGCGGCGTCTCGATGCTCGCATTCGTCAGCGTGATCTTGTCCTTCTCCAACTTCAGCGGGAGCTTCACGTTGGCGTCGAGCCCCTGCACCTTCAGCGGCATCACGTCGACCTCGCCCGTGTAACTCGGGTGCAGCATGTTGTAGTCGAGGTGCATGCGGAGGTTTTGCCCGGTGGCATCGATCTTCGCCGGCGCGTCCGCGAACTTCACCGACGCGTTCATCAGGTCGAACTTCCGGATGGCGAGGTCGACGATCGTCTCCAGCCCCGACTTCTCGCTCGGCTTCTGTTTGACCTTCGGCGCCGGAATGTTCGTTTTCCCGTCGGCGAAAACCATCAGGTTCGCCTCGGGCGTATCCACCAGCAGGTACGCCAGGTCGACGAAACCCTTGAACGGGGAGAGGAGTTTCAACTCCACCTGTAGATGCTTCACATGAAGCAAGGGCGCGCTTCCCGCCGGCTCCAAACCGTGAACCGTGAAGTCCTGAATGTCCGCCCGCAAGTGCGTCCACGCGAATGCGAACGACTTGAGCTCGACCGTGCCGCCCGTCGCCTCTTCCACCGTCGCGACAATCTTCGTCCGCACGAAGTTCCGGAACCACTGCGTCTGCACCGTGATGATGCCGCCGATCGCGACCAGCAGAATCAATCCGACGAGCGACCCGCCGACGATCAATCCGATCTTCTTCCCCCGAGTCATTGCTGGAACGCCCCTTGTTTGAACTGGATCTTGGTTTGCGACCGGGCCTGCTTCAGCCACGCGTCGAATTGGTCATCCGTGCTGCTCCCCGGCGCCTCGCGGTTCGCGCTTTGGTCCCCGTTGGTTGCCGGGCTGAAGCGCTGATCGGTGAAGTGGATCGCGGCGACTTGCCACGTCAGATGCTTCTTCAACTGGTCTTCGGTGATGCCGTACTTCTCGAGCGACGCGCGATACGCCGGGATGCTGTTGAAGTGTTCCTGCCGGAAGCTTTTCAGCGCGCCCTCGACTTCCGCGTCCGTCGGGTCGGGATACGCGCCGACCGTCATCTCGTTGCGCACCAGTTGCTGGTTCACCAACCGGTCGGCCGCGGCCTTGCGCGCTTCCGCCCCGAGATCGAGCGCCGTTTGATTCAGAAACGCTTCCAGCCGCGCCTCTTGCAGCACTTCCGTTTCTGTGATGACGTTGTTCCCCACGACCACGGCGACGCGGTCGATCACTTGGGCGGAAAACAGTAGAAATACGAGGATCCCCATAGTTAGAAGGCCTGTCCGATGGAAATGAAGAACTGAAAATGCCTGACGGTCTGGATCTGCGGCGTCGCGGTCCCGAGGATCAGGTCGCGATACGTGCCCTTCAGACCGTAGAACGTCGGTGGATTGATGCTGTACGCCAGATCGACGCGTACCGGCCCGACCGGCGTCCGGTAGCGGATGCCGAAGCCCGCCGCGTGCACCATATAGTCAAAGTCCTGGATGTTCTGCTGGTGCGTCCGGAACGAGATGCTGCCGAGGTCTTTGTAGACGTTCCCCATGTCGTGGAAGATGACGCCCTGCATGTTCTCGCCCAGGAACGGGAACCGGATTTCGGTCGAATGGAAGAACAGCGCGTCGCCGCCGAGCGGGAAACCCGTCTTGAGATCGCGAGGCCCGGCCTGGTTGTCGGGGAAGCCGCGATGCGAAACGCTGCCGCCGCCGAAGAAGTGTTCCGCGATCGGCACGTACTCGAACGCGGTGGGCAGTCTGGTCGTCGAGACACCGGTCGCGGGATCCGTCGTCGTCACCGGCGAGATCGAGAACGGTCGGATCCACCCGAACTGCGTATTGCTCGCGAGCACCCAATCCGTGTGGAACGTCTTGTACAGCGAGTTGCGGGCGAGCAGGCGGCTGAAGTTCTTGTTGCCGCCGAAGTAGCGCTCCGCCACGCCGAAATCGATCGAGTTGAAATACCCGCGATGCGCGTTGGTGGCGTCGTCGCGCCGGTCCTGCACGACGTTGGCGGCCGGCATCGCGATCCGCGCCGGCTGCGCCTGGAGCGGGATCAATAGCGGATCGATCTTCAAGGTGTTCGTGTCGACGCGGACGTCGCGCCAGTCATAGCGCCAGAGGAAGGTGGTCGCCTTGGAGTAGCGCTGCGAGACCTGCATCGAGCCTTCGAGCCGCCGCGCCGTGAACGTGAGGACGTCGCGGGTGTTGTCGTAAAGCGCCGTGAAGGAGATGTTGCGGCCGTCGACGTTCCGATAGCGCGGCGCGAGGTAGTTGAGCGAAATACGCCGGTCGAGCGTCGAGTACCGGCTCTTGAAATTCAGGCTGTGACCGAGTCCCCAGAGGTTCATGCGGCTGACTTCGAAATCCACACGCGGGGCGAAGCCGCTGGCGCCGGCTGGATTGTCGAGGCTGGTCTGGCTGCCCCCGATGCGCGCGAATTCGCCGCCGAACCCGATCGCCGTGTAGTACTTGTGCCCTTCCGTCAGATGGAAAAGGACGTACTTGTGCTCCGTGTCGCCCTGCGGATTCTGGATCGCCATATCGACCTTGTCGAAGACGCCGAGATTGTACAGGTGGCGCTGCATGCGCCCCATTTCCGTCCAGGAGAGCGGTTCGCCGGGGTGGATGGAGATATTCGGATCGACCAGCCGCGGGCGCGTGGTCCGCATGCCGGTAATCAGGACGTCGCGCACGTACCGCGGCGCGCCCTCCACGATTGTGTAGCGGACGGCCATCGTGTGCGCGGCCTTGTCGGGGAGGGCCTTGTATTCGAAGGTCGCGTCGGGAAAGCCCGAGCTCTGATAGATATTGAGGATGTAGTTGCGGTCGAGCGCGACGTTGGTGTCGCTGTACGGCTGGCCCGGCTGCGACGCGAGCATGGCCACGATCGTCGGGCGGTCCTTGCGGTTCATGCCGTCGATGTTCAGCGTGAACACCTTATATTGGGTGCCCTCGGTGATCACGAACGTGACGGCGACGTCGCCCTTCTTGCCCTTGTAGTCATCTTGCGCGTTCACCTGGACATCCACGTCGTGGAAGCCGCTGTCGCGGTAGAGAGCCTCGATCGCTTCCTTGTCGCGCTTGGCGAAACCGTCGCTGTAGCGGCCGTGGCGGAGGATCAGGGTTCCGGCTTTGTGGATGAAGATGCGCTCGCGGATCTCTTCCGGCGTGAAGTAGTGCGTGCCCTTCACGTCGACCGAGATCACCTTATGCCGGTCGCCCGGGGTGATCACGAAAGTGATCTCGCGCTCGTCGGCGTTGATGTCCTTCTGCCGGAAATCCACCTGCGCGTCGAAGTAGCCGCGGTTCTGAAAATAGTCGCGAAGGTTGCGGACGCCGCTCACCAGGAGGTCGCGGTTGACCGTCTCTTCATCGTAGATCGGCACGTAGGTCTGAAGCTTGCTCTTCGAGACCTTGGCGCCTTCGGTGTCGATCTTGATCTTGGGTCCGGCCTCCGCCTCGATGGTGGTGTCGACGCGGTTGGCCTCCTGGTTGTATTTCTGGTCTTTCAGGGTGACGTTCGCGGTCAGGCGGTCCTGCTTGTTGTATTTCTTGCGGATATTCTGAAGCCCGGCCTGCGTGTTCTCCTGGGTCGCCTGCTTCCAGCGGAACAGGCCGTGATACCGGGCCCAGCGCGCGACCTTGTCGGTGGGAAGCTTGGTGTCGCCGATGAGGATCGGAAGGTTGAAGCGGGCGCGCTTGCCGGAATCGACCCGGAACGTGAGCGTGACCAACTGGTGCTCTCCGTCGCGTTCCACTTTAGGCGCGATCTTGGCGAGGTACAGCCCGTTGCGCTCGAGCAGCGAGCGCATGTTCTCCTGGGCGGTCTGAAGGTCTTGATCGTCGTACGGCGTGCCGAGCTCGAGGCGCGCCGCGTTCTGAAGCTGACCTTCGCTGGGCGGAAGTTTGACCTTACCGCCGCGGACCTCGACGGGCCCGACGAACCACTGCTCGGTCGTGCGGAACGTGAGAGCGACGCCGTCGGAGCCCGGCGTGACTTCGACCTCGATATTCGAGTAAAGTCCGGTGCCGTAGAGCTGCTTGATCGCGGTGCGGACGTCGTCGACGTGGAGCGCGTTGCCGGCCTGGATCGGCATCAGGCGCGCGAGGTCCTCGCGCAGCACGGGCTGCGACGGTGGATCCCACCGGATCGCCGAGATCGTCTTGCCCTCGAACTGCTGAGGCGGGGCGAGGTCGGCGCCCGATGTGACGAGTGTGAGAAGAGACGCAGTGACCAAAAAGCGCAGTAGCGCAGTGGGCATATCTGCGCGGCATTCTGCACGTTTGTGGCCTTCGTATCATGCCCTACGGGCGCGGGTCACAGGAGCTGCGCGTTGAGGGTGATGTTGGTTTTATAGAGTTTTGACACTGGGCAGCCGGCTTTGGCGGCTTGGGCGGCTTTGTCAAAGGCTTCCTGGGTCGCGCCTGGGATCTTTGCCTTCACTTCGAGGTGGCTGGAGGTGATGGCGAACCCGTCCGGCTGCTTTTCGAGTGAGATCGCGCACGTAGTGTCGAGGCTCTCGGCGACGAGGTTCGCCTGCGCCAACTGCGCGGAGAGCGCCATCGTGAAGCAGCCGGCATGTGCGGCGGCGAGAAGCTCTTCGGGATTGGTGCCCTTTCCCTCTTCAAAGCGCGTATGGAAAGAGTACGCGGCGTTCGCCAGCGTGCCGCTGGCCGTCGAAACTGTTCCGTTGCCCGACTTGAGGTCGCCGGTCCAATGTGCTGATGCCGTCCGTTTCATGTGGCATTGGATGCGCCGGTATGAAAAAAAGATGCGGTCTACAGAATCGACCGTACCGGCGGGTCCCAGCAAGAATCCTCTCCACACTTCCAGGCTCCCGTGCGTCAGCGGTTTCAATGATGCGAAACCTTCTGGCCGCGATCGGGTGGTTTGTGCTGGCGGTCGTGGCGCTCCGTGCACAGGACCCGCAGGAACCGGCGGTCTTCGACGTCGCCTCCATCAAGCCGTGCGACGAAAGCGCGCCGGCCGGCACAATGATGCAGGAGAGGCCCGCCTCCCTCTTCTACCGGCATGTCAATTTGACCGCGGTGCTCCGCCGCGGCTACGGTGTCGACGGCCCGCAGATCGATGGCCCGTCCTGGCTGGGCTCGGACTGCTATGACTTCCAGGCGCGTTTCCCGGAAAACACGCCCATGCCGCGCCTGCAGCAGATGCTGCAAAACCTCCTACGGGAACGCTTCCTCCTGAAGGTCCACCTGGACAAGCGTGAGTTTCCCGCTTTCAATCTCGTCGTGGCGAAGGGCGGCCTCAAGATGAAGCCTTCGGACGGCGGCCAGCTCGGCTATGGCCCGTCCCGCACCCCCTCGGGGCGCCGCCTCCTCGGCAAGATCACGATGCCGGTTTTGGCGTCGAACGTGTCCGGCATTGTCGGGCGTCCCGTCGCGGATCAGACGGGCCTGGCCGGCCTTTACGACTTGGACCTCAGCTTCTCCCTCCCCGACACTTCCCAGAATCCCGACGCTTACCCGCCGATGGAAACCGCACTGCAGCAACAGCTCGGCCTGAAGCTCGAAGCCCGGAAGGCCCTCGTCGACGTAGTGGTTGTCGACTCGGGCCAGCGCAAACCGATTGGCGACTGAGCGGGCGCCCGCGCCGTCCGCGCACGGGGTGCGGGATGATACGGGTGGTGGCGAATCGGAAGGTAGAAGAACAGATCGACGCGCTGAGCCGGCTGCAGGAGGACGGGCCCGCCCCGGCGACCGTGGCGGCCGTACGGAAGGCGCTGCGGGACCGCGTCGGACTGGTCGTAGCGAAGGCGGCGAAGGTCGCGATGGCGCTGCAACTGCGCGAGGTGATCCCAGAGCTCCTCGAGGCGTTCGATCGTCTGTTCGAGGACCCCACGCATCGCGACCCGCAGTGCTGGGGGAAGAATGCGATCGCGAAGGCGCTCTCGGAATTGGACTATCGGCAGTCGGCGCCGTACCTGCGAGGCGCCCGGCATGTCCAGATGGAGCCCGTCTGGGGCGGACAGGAGGACACGGCGTCGAATCTGCGCGGCGTCTGTCTGCTGTCGCTGATCGCGTGCTCCGACGTGCGCCGTGAGGTGGTGCTGCGGTGTCTGGTCGACGGCCTGGTCGAGCCGGCGCAGACGGTGCGGACGGAGGCGGTGCGGGCGATCGCGGAGATGGGCGGCGACGATTCAGCGCTGCTGCTGCGCCTGAAGGCGCGGGCGGGCGATGAGGAGTCGGCGGTGGTCGGGCAGGCGTTCGACGGCGTCCTGCGGCTGGAGGGCGCGGCGGCGATCCCGTTCGTCGCGGAATTCCTGCGCACGGGGACGGAGTACGTTCAGGCCGAGGCGGCGCTGTCGCTCGGGTCGTCGCGATTGCCGGAGGCGGTCGAGGCGCTGGAGGAGGGGTGGACCGCGACCCGCGATCCGGCGCTACGGGAGGCGATTGCGCGTGCGATCAGCGCGTCACGGCAGGAGCGTGGCTTCGCGTTCCTACTAGACCTCGTGAAGAACGCGCGGCCGGCGGAGTCGTCGATGGCTCTCGAGGCATTGAAGATCCACCGCGAATCGCCGGAGATCTGGAAGCGCGTGGAAGCGGCGGTGCGGGATCGGAATTGAAACGCAACTCGCGGATGGTGGGCGTGGGCGGCGCGGCGCGATGCTGAGGTCATGATCGATTTCGAAGAGTGCTGGTTGGCTGTGACACGGCGGGAGAATCGTCCGTTCGTATATGGAGTGATGACGACGGGCGTGTACTGCCGTCCGACATGCGCGTCGCGCATGCCGCTGCGGAAGAACGTGCGGTTTTACGAGACGGCGGAGGAGGCGGAGCGGGACGGGCTGCGCGCCTGCCGCCGCTGTCTGCCGAACGGGAAGGACCGGGTCGCGGAGATGTGCCGCTTCATCGAGGCGCACGCCGACCGTCCTCCCGACCTGGCAGAGTTGGCGGCGCGCGCAGGGCTCAGCCGCTTCCACGTGCAGCGCGCGTTCCGCGCGGCGATGGGCGTGACGCCCAAAGAGTACGCCGAGGCGTTCCGCGTGCGGCTGTTGAAGCACACGCTGCGCGATGCGGGCGACGTGACGGAGGCGGTGTACGAGGCGGGGTTCGGCTCGTCGAGCCGGGTGTACGAACGGGCGGATACGAGGCTCGGTATGACGCCCGCGCAGTACCGCAAAGGCGGGCAGGGAATCTCGATCACCTACGCGTCGGCGCTGTCGCCGGTCGGACTGCTGATGATCGGGGCGACGGACCGCGGGCTCTGTTTCGTCCAGTTCGGGGAGTCGGAAGAGGAGCTCTCGGTGGCCCTGCGGCGGGAGTATCCGGCGGCGCAGATCGTGCCGATGGGGTCGCCTCGGCCGGCGGCGTTCGAGGAGTGGATGTCAGCGTTGATGCGGCATTTGGAAGGCGCGCAGCCGCGCCTCGATCTCCCACTCGACGTCCGGGCGACTGCGTTCCAGATGCGCGTCTGGAAGTATCTGCAAACGGTCCCGTCGGGCGAAGTCCAGTCCTATGGAGAGGTCGCGGCCGCGATCGGCGCGCCGCGAGCGGTGCGAGCGGTGGCGCGGGCCTGCGCGTCGAACACGGTCGCGGTGGCGATCCCGTGTCATCGAGTGATTCGAGGGACGGGCGAGTTGGGCGGCTATCGCTGGGGACTGGAGCGCAAGCGCGCGCTGATCGATCGCGAGCGGGGTCGGAGGGCGGGGAAGTAACTACCGGGTATTCTGGAAAGAGCATTTGCCGATCTTCATCCCAGATTCCGAACTGACCGAGACCTTTGTTCGCGCGTCCGGCCCCGGCGGCCAGAACGTCAACAAAGTCTCGACCGCCGTCCAACTGCGATTCGACGTCGCACACTCGCCCTCGCTTCCGGGGGACGTACGGCGGCGCCTCCTTGCATTGGCGGGCAAGCGCGCCACGCAAGACGGCGTGTTGATCATCACCTCGCGCGAGCACCGGACGCAGGAGGCCAACCGAGCCGAAGCGAGAGCGCGGCTGGACGAGTTGATCGCGCGCGCGGAGGTTGTGCCGAAGACTCGCCGCCCCAGTCGTCCCACGCTGGGCTCCAAGATTCGCCGGTTGACGGAAAAGTCGCAGCGATCGTCCGCCAAGAAACTCCGCGGCCGCTCGAACGACGACTGATTATGGCGTCACGACCTTCTTGAACTGGGACGTCCGGCCGCCCTGTTTCAGCGTAAAGCTCGCGGGCGAATCGAATTCGATCTGGATTTGCGCCGCGGGAAATTCGAATTGGGTCGCGCTCTTGGCCTTGAGAGGAAACTCGGCCTGTCCGGCGCCCTGCATGTAGAGCTTGCCGTCCTTGACGAACGCCGTGATTTCGATCGGCAGTTGCTCCGATTTGTACACGCCGGCATAGGCCGCGAGCGTCTTCGGGTCGGGGACAAAAGCAGGAGTCGAATCGCCGGCCCCCGGTTTCTCGAGGACGACGCGCACCGGCAGCACCTCGCCGCGGAACATCTTGCCTTTGACCCCGGGGTCGCCTTCGAGCAGCGCCCGCGCCGCCTCGACATCCGGGGCATTGACGATGACGAGGCCCCAAAGGCCCTTCGGATCGAAGACCTGCGCCGCCAGGTTGAGCTTGCCCGAGTCGAGCAGGGAAAAGAGGTAGCTGGAGTGTTGTGAGGCGAGACGGGCCTCTTCCGCACTCATGTTCTGGAGCGTGAATCCCGGACGGGTCGGCTCCAATCGCAGGAGGAACTGTCCGGTCGCAGCGGGTTGCCCGAAGGCTACACCCGAAACTACAGCGACGAGCAGTGACAGTTTTCGCATATGTCCGTGAGACGGATGGTGCGGAGGCCTCTTAACGCCTCTATCTCGATTTCAATGCCGGCTGAATCGCGATAATCGGGACCCACTTCGGTCCCGTTCGACCGCTATCATGAGTACCGATGAGCGAAGTTGCCGACATCTCGCCGGTGTTGAAGGATCTGGTCCGGCGAATCGCGGAGCGGTTCTTTCCGGATAAGATTATCCTCTTCGGCTCCCGTGCGCGCGGCGACGCAGGTCAGGATAGCGACATCGATCTGCTGGTGTTATTTTCAGACGTCGCAGACCCGAGCCGAGGCGCGGCGGAACTCTATGCCTCGTTAGTGGATTTTCCGAACCCTATGGACATCGTCGTTTCGACCAGCGCGCGTTTCGAGCGATACCGAAATGTCGTGAATACCGTGTACTGGCCGGCGTCACGTGAGGGCAAGGTTCTCTATGAGCGTGCCGCCTGAAGTCATTGAGATTCTCCGGCAGTGGGTTCGTAAGGCGGAGAATGACCTCGAAGCTGCCCGGCGGATACCGGCCATCGAGGAGGGTTGCCCGCTCGATACCGTTTGCTTTCATTGTCAGCAAGCGACTGAGGAGTACCTGAAGTGCCTCCTCACGTACCTGGGGATTCAAGCGCACGCAGCCACGATCTCAGGGCCTTCGTAGCGCTCATTCCACCAGAATTTCGGTTTCCATTGCGCGGCGAAGATGTGGCCGAGCTTAACCCTTACGCAGTCGATGTTAGGTACGCCGATGACTGGAGGGAGCCGCAATTGAGCGATGCTGAACGAGCTCTTTCGCTGGCGTCGAGGGTTCGGAGCGCGGTGCGGCAATCGATGCCGGACACGCTGATCGACTAGCCGGCGCTTCCAGAGAGAGCTTTGGAGGAGGATCGAGACGGCAACGAAGATTGCAATCGCGATTCGCGTCTGGTCTCGACGTCGTGTTTCGGGGCCGATCTGGAGTCGCTGCGCCGCGAGTGTCGATGCGATCCCAATCTCTGTTTCGACAAAATGGAGCTCATTGTGAGGGCCGAGGCACAAGGGAAGAACCTGGACCTGTTATTGGATACCGGGTCTAATGCACCATACCTCGACGATTCCGGTGTGGACTTTACCGTCCGTCCGGCGCGCGGGCTCCCGAAGAATCGGCTCGGATTCGACGCCCTGAAACCGGGCGGCGCCGTGGACTTTCGCGCGATGGTGGTCGTGGTCGAATAGGACCGTGGGAGACACGCGTGTGACGGACGGTCACGGTCCCACGGAGCAGCGGCAGTTTGTTCCCGGAGATAAGAGGACTGGCGTGAGACGTGCTGTCGAAGACGGTTCATGTCCCTTCGGCCCTTTCTCCGTCTGTGCGGCTTGACTCTGGCCGCGGCCTTCGCCTACGGTCAGAATCTCTCCATTGGACTGATCGGCGGCACGAGTCTCACCGACGCCGCGCGTGACGTCACCCGCTCGACGCCTGGTTTCCCGGGCACGCGCGTGTGGTCGCAATCGAAGGACTGGCAGGCAGGGGCGGCGGTGGAATATCGAGTCCGTCCTTGGCTTTCGCTGGAAGTCGACGGCATCTACCGCGAACTTCACATCACGTGGGCCGGTGTAGAACCCGACGGAACACTGAACAGCGTCTCGCCGTCCCCTGTGGTCACGTGGGAGTTTCCGGTGCTCTTGAAGCACCGTTTCCGCTTCGATAATTGGCAGCCCTTTGTCGAGGCCGGCCCGGCATTCCGCACTACGGGAAACCTGAATTTCTCGCCGACACACTACGGCGCGGCTGCCGGCCTCGGCGTGGAGAAGCGATGGGGTTCCTGGAGCTTCGCTCCGGTCGTGCGTTACACCAGGTGGGCGCGCGAGCAGTCGAACGGGACGCAAGGCAGTCTGCAGCCCAACCAATTGGAATTGCTGGTAGCGATCGGCCGCGCCTCGGAATCGAGCTTTCATCCGGCGGGTGCGCGAGTGTCGCTAGGCGCGGTCGTCGGATTCGGCCTCACGCTCGATTATCCCGAGACGACCTATCGAACCCAGGGGCTGATCGCCGTGCCTCAGCCGGGAGGCGGCTATACGTACGACCAGGTCGGCGCCGTCCAATACCTCACCGGCGCGCGCAGCCTGATTGCGGGTCCGTCGGTGGAGATTCACGTGACGCCGCGGCTCTCGGTGGAGGTGGACGCGCTGCACAAGCCGCTGCGGTCGCGCGGGTGGATGGTGCTCGACAACGGGGTGCAGTACCCGGCGCGGACTGCGACGATGGCGGCCACCTGGCAACTGCCCGTGCTGGCGAAGTTCCGGGTTGGCTGGCGGCACGCGAATCCGTTCGTCGAGGCCGGCCCGTCGTTTCGTCTGCCGCAGTGGGACCTCTCGACGTACGGCGTGAGCGCCGGGGCCGGAGTCGAGATGCGTCTGGGAGCGCTGAAATTCTCACCCGCGGTGCGCTGGACGCACTGGGGAGCCGGCGGCGTGGCGAGCGGAGTCGCGCGCAACGAAGCTTCCGTGCTGGCGAGCTTCTCCTTCGGTGGCCCTCGCGCGGCAAAATAGTACCCACCGAATCGCGCGGCGGAGCGTCCTATTTTCATGCGACGTCGTGAGCTACTGGCCTGGGGCGCCTTGTCTGTTTTTTCCCGCCATGTTCTGCGTGCGCAGGCTGCCCCGATCGTCAACTTCTTTGTCGACGGCATCTGGCTCAACCTGCATCATTTCCTCTACGTGCTGGGGCGGGCTCAGGCGAACTTCCCGGACAGCAAGCGCGACGGCGTGAATGAAGCGCCCGCCGATCAGGAGCGGGGTTTGGCCGGGTTAGACCCCGCGGCCGTGTCCACGTGGCGCGACGCGGTCACGTTCTACGTGGGTGGATTGAGCAAAGCGGACGCGGTCTCGAGCCGCGACTTGGTAACGGTCGCAGGAGCGCTGGCGCGGGCTGGAGATGCCGCGACGCTCGGCACACCGGCGGGCGTCCCCGCCGACGTGGCGACGATGCTGACACGGGCCGCTCCTATCTATCGGAAGGCGTGGTGGCCGGCGCATCACGACGCGAATCGCCGCTGGGCCGCCGAGATGCGGCCCATGGTCGACCGCTATGGCGCGGAGATTCTCGCGTTCCTCACGAAGGTGTACCAGTTGCCGTGGCCCGCCGCCGGGTATCCGGTCCAAGTCAGCGGGTATACGAATTGGGCGGGCGCTTACTCGACGACCGGGCCGCTGTTGATGATCGCCAGCCTGGACAAAGGGAACGGCGGGCAGGACGGGCTCGAGATCGTCTTTCACGAATCCATGCACCAGTGGGACGAGCCGGTGCTCGCCAAGCTCCGGGATTTCGCGGCCGGTAAGCGCCTCTCGCCGAATCTGACGCACGCGCTGATTTGGATGACCGCGGGAGAGGCGATCCGCCGCGTGCTGCCGGACCATGTGCCGATCGCCGAGCGCGGAATTTGGGAGCGCGCCGACTATCCGAAACTGAAGCTCGGACTGGAGGCTGCGTGGCTGCCGTATCTCAAGGGACAGGGCACGCGTGACGAGGCGCTGGAGCAGGTCGTTCGGCTCACTGCGCGGTGAACCGCTCACGCTGAGCGGCCCGTTTCCGTAAGCCCAATGCTTGCAATACGAATCTGCGCCGACCGCTCACGCGTGAGCGGTCGCCCCCTTAGCGCGCGGCGAAATAGTTCCCAGTGAGCTCGGCGACGCGGCCGATCGCGTCCTCCAACCGGTCGCCGGCGCCGAAGTGATTGGCGGTGAAAACCGAGATCACGATGCGCTTGCCGTTCGTCTCCAGCACTCCGACGTCGTTGCCGATGTACGGCATGAAGTCGCCGGTCTTATGCGGGATCCGATAGCCGGAGACGTAGCGGGGGAGCCGTGTGCCATAGATCTGGCCGCGCATGATGCGGAGCATCTGGGCGCTGGCGTCGGCACTGACGGCTTCGCCCTTTTCGAGCTTCTCGAGAAGGCGGCCCATGTCGCGGGGAGAGCTGAGGCCGAAGGGGTTCCTGGCGGCGCGGTGGAACGCCTCGGCAGATGGCGCGGCGGCGAGGGCCTTGAACCACGTGTCGGCGGTGCCAGGCGCGTGGATCGATTTGAGGTCCCACTGCTGCATGAGGCGATTGACTGCCTCCGGGCCGCCGACCTTGTCGTAGATGAGATCGGTCGCGGTGTTGTCGCTGACGATGATCATCAGGGTGAGGAGATCCTTGATGGTGAGGTCGTCGCCGGCGTCGAGAGAGCGGATCACGCCGGTGCCGGGACGCTTCGCCGCTTCGGTGAGCTGGATCCGGTCGGAGAGAGCGAACTTGTGTTCGCCGATCTGCCGGAAGGCCTCGGCCATCAACGGGATTTTGATGACGGACATCGTGTCCATCTGGCGGTCCGCGTCGATGGCGATCTCCTCGTTGGTTTCGAGGCATTTGATGTAGATGCCCCAAGTGGCGTTGACGGAGGTCGTGACGCGGCGGATGTTGGCTTCGAGGCGGACAAGCGGAGTCTGGGTCTGCGCGTGGAGCGACGCGATGAGAACGAGGGCAGCGAGGAATCTCATGGGGGAGAAGATAACACGGGCGGGGGTCAGGCGGCCTTTTGCGGGAGGCAGCGAAGCTCGATGCGGTGTCCGAGTGCGGCGGCGATGCGGGTGAGCATGGCGAGGCTATGACCGCTGTCCGCCTGTTCGAGACGGCAGATGACGCTCGCGGTCGTGCCGACGAGTTTTGCGAGCTCGCGTTGCGAGAGTCCGGCCGAGGTTCGCATATCATAGACGAGTTGGGCCGCCTGGACGTCGACCGCCGCCCGTTGAAGCATGGCGCGACGCCTGGTGGAATCGACGGCCGTGAATTCGTCGAGCATTGCCTGAACGAGCGTCTTCTTAGGTTTGTTCTTCATACTTCACTCCGTAAGACGGGTCCTTGCGGAAGCGCGAGGCCCTTGCAATGGCTTTGTCGATTTCCGAATCGGGCACGGCGCCGCGCTTTGCGATCCCATGAGAGACAATCGCGACCTGTTGCCCGACGAAGGAATACAGGATCCGGTAATGGACATTCCGCGACGTCGGCCGCAATTCGTAAATTCCGTCTCTCAAAAAGTCGGCGAGAGGCCGTCGGAGTTCGTGGCCGAAGGTCTCCAGCAGAGTGATGTAGTGCAAGCATTTCGCTCGAGCCGCGACGGGCAACGAATCCAACCAATCTCGGAACAACACAGAGTTGGCCTCGCGATAAAACACCAACGTGGTGTGAGGCACCCGTCCAGATGTTCGCACTTTAGCGAACGGTAGTCAACGGGAGCCGCGCCTTGCCCTTGACGATCGCCACGCCTTCTTCGCGGAGACGCTCCGCCTGGCGTTCGACGCCGCCGGGGAATTTGGGGTACAACGCTCCGTCGTCCTTCACGACTCGCCAGTACGGGGCGATCCGCTTCTTGCCGGCCTGCGCATCCTCTTCTGCGGCCTCGGCGGAGATGCGGACGAAGATGCCCGTCACGAGTGGACACGCGGTCGTCGTTCCGTAACGGGCGGCGAGGTCGCGGCGGATCTGGCCGACGGTGCGCACGGTTCCTTTGCGAATGCCGCGGATTTCGTCCTCGACGTCGATGGGGGCGGGCAGAAGGAGGGTGCCGGCGCCGAAACGCTTTTCCATTTTGGCGGGTATGTCCACGACCTTGGGGAGGTCGGGATTGTGCATCTTCTCGCGCCAGGTTTTCCGAGTCCGCATGGAGAGGAAAATAGCGCATTGCGCTCCGGGATGCCACCGGGATCAGTTGGGAGTGGGCTTTTCGATGTGGTCGATGACCAGTGCGGGCCGGCTCTCGGTTCCCGGCTTGACCTGCAGTCCGAGATGCTCCACGGGGTACGTGTACACATGGTTCTGGTCGGGCGATGGTTCCACCTGTTTGATGGTGAAGTCGTAGCGTCCCGTCAGCCCCGTCTTATCGCGGACCGGCGTTCGCCCCGACATGATGCACAAGAAGTCCACGAGATCCTGTATGGCCGCGCTGTGGAACGTCTTCACCTGTCTGCCGTTGACCACCGTCTGCACCATGACTCCGCCGCTGGGCAGTTTCACGCCGCTGGGAAGAGCGGCGCCCGCGGCTGCGGCTTTGAGTTGCGGACCGCGCTTTCCGGCGACCAGCTCGAAGATCTCCGCTTTCGCGGGCTGTTCGTGGATCGCGAGCTTGCAACGATCCTTGAGCGCCGCCTGGAGCGCGGCGCGGAGCAGGTCGTGACTCTTCCCTTGGCTTTGCCACGCCGGCCGGTCCGCGGGTGCGACCCGGGCCCGGATGTCGTAAAAGTCGCCCATCCAGCTTGGGGACTTCAGAACCTCCACGCTGCCCCAATTCACATAGTTGTCGGGACCGTAGGCGACCATGATCGCCTGCCACATCGAGAGCCTCGATTCAAAACCAGTCGGCGACGGAGCGGTGCTCATTGAGAGCAGTGGTCCCGTGGCGGGGCGGATGGAAAAAACTTCGAACTGAATCTGTTTCGCCGGATTCGCGGCGGCGAGCGTGACGAGCGCCACGGCCCAGAGAGATCGCGAAATCGCTTTGGACATCCGAGTCTCATTATAAGAGTGAAACTGACGGCGGGCGGCGGGCGTCCACCGTTGCGATGCGGATGCTGCTCTTGTGTTTCGGCTTGGCGACTCGTGTTTTGGCGCAAAGCGATCTGCTCGAGAAGCAGATGGCAGCGGGAGAGCGGATGGCGCGCGATTACCGGAAGCACACCAAACCGCTCGAGGGAGAGGCGGAAGAGTACGTCCGGCGCGTCGGCCGGACCCTGCTGGGGCCCGGCGAGCATTGGCAGTTCGAGCTGATCAAGAACGACGTCGGGGGCGCGACGCGCGAGCCGGTGACGTTTCCCGGGTACATCTTCGTGCCGGCGCGGTTGCTGATCATGACGGGGAGCGAGGCGGAGTTGGCCGGGATGCTGGCGCATGCGATCGCGCATGTCGAGAGGGCGCCGGACGAGGCGGCGGCCGACCGGCGCGCGGTCGAGATCGCGGCGGCGGCGGGGTACGATCCGCGCGCGCTGGCCGAGTACCTTCGGCGTGTGCCCCGTCTGGAAGTGCGCGCCGCGGCGGTCGATACGGCGGCGAGCGCGCGGGCGCCTCGCGAGTGGAAGGAATCGACGGGCGCATTCGCGGACGCGCAGGAGTTCGTGCGCCGCAAAGCGGTCGCCGTGCCAAAGCGTTAAACGATAGACTACGTGTCATGAAGCTTTCCCGACGCGATCTCGCGCTGCTAGTCCCGGCCGTGGCGGCGGCGCAAACACCGAAGGCGGCGCCCGCGAAGCTGGCGTCGACAGTCTACCGGTACGACGAATTGAAAGTGAAGGAGACCAACGGCAACAAGCAGCGCGCCGTGCTCGACGGTTTGACGCACGGCGGGTTCGCGGTCGAGCTCCACATGACGGAACTGGGACCGGGACTGGCGCCGCACGCCGCCCATCGCCACGCGCACGAAGAGATCGTCATGATCCGGCGCGGCGAGTTGGAGGTGACGATCGAGGGGAAAGTGTCGCGGGCGACGGCGGGGTCGGTGGTGTCCGTCGCGTCGAACGAACTGCACGGCTGGAAGAACGCGGGGACGGAGCCGGCGGAGTACTTCGTGATCGCGTTGGGGAAGGCGTAGTAAGGACGCTTTCGTCCACTGGCGGGCTCGTTGCACGTTTCTCCACCGGGAGAGACCACGATGGGCAAGATGGCGGTATTTCTTTTGAGCGCAGCGGCTTTGACGGGGTGGGCCCAGACGGCGCCGGTGACGGACCCTGCGGACCCGCGACCTTCTCCGGTGACGGTCACGACGGGCCCGAACACCACAGGAACTCCGGATATGGGCGCCACGACTCCACAGAATCGCGCCGGACAGGCGGACCGGCGCGCGCCTGTAGAGGAGCAGCAGCCGGCGGCAACTTCGCCGGCGACAGTGCCCAATACGACCGCGACCGGAGACACCGGCGCGACGACGCCGACCGATCGCAAGCAAACCTCGGGACATATCCCGCGGACGGCGACGACGCATAGCGGGTCGACTCCGATCGCGGCGGATCAGCGGGACGTGCGGTCGACCGACGCCGCGCCAGGCGCCGCCCAGCGGACGATGCCCGATACGGCGTCGGATTGGGCGGCAATGGACGTCTGCGGGATTCTCTTGATCGGCGCGGGCGTCTGGGTCTTGAGGATGAACGCGGTCAGCAGAGGATAACGACCTGTATCAGGGCACGACTTGAGTCGTGCCGATAGCGAACAAGCCAAGCTTGGGCTTTAGCCCCCGACTCAAGTTCCGTCCTAATCTCCGCCTCCTCGCCGGCGCAGGTCGGGTGCTCCACGCCGCGCGGGACCACGACGCACTACTCGCGTAAGGCGACCATCGGGTCGACGCGGGCGGCACGGCGGGCGGGGGCGTAGGCGGCGAGGAGGGCGACCGCGAAGATGACCGCGCTGCCGGCCGCCAGGGGTCCGGCGATTGCCGGTTTGAGATCGTGGATCAGGTTGGTGGCCAGCGGACGAGCCCATTGCACGAGGAGCGCTCCGGCGGCGATCCCAACAGCCACCATACCGAAGGCGTCGCGCAGGACCAGCCGTCCGACGTCGCCGGCGGTCGCTCCAAGCGCCATGCGCACGCCGATCTCGTTGGTCCGGCGCGCCACCGTATACGCGAGCAGTCCATAGAGTCCGATGCCGGCGAGGATGGCCGCCAGCACGCCGAAGAACTCGGAGAGCGTTCCGATCAGGCGCTCGGGAACGAGGTTCGAATCCACCTGGTCGGCCAGCGTCGTGACGCGCGTCACCGGGACGGTCTTGAGGACGTCGCGCACGATATTGCGAACCGCGCCGGCGAGCGCCGCCGGGTCTCCCGAGGTCCGCAATTCGAATTGGTTGTAGAGGCGATTCTCCTGGAACATGTTGAAGTAAACCGCGGGATAGGGTCTGTCGCGGACGTCGAACGTTTTCGTGTCCCCGGCGAGGCCGACGACTTCGTACGGCGAATCTTCGCCGAACCAACTGCCCATCGGGCCGGTGCGCGGCTCCCGGTCCACCCGGAAGTGCTTGCCGATCGGGTTGACGCCGGGGAAATAGTGGCGCGCCGCCATCTGGCTGAGGATCGCGACGCGCGGCCGTCCGATGTCGCGGAAGCTGAAGTCGCGGCCCGCGACGAGCGGTATGCCCAACGTTTCGAAGAAGCGCGGCGACACGAAGACTACACCGGTGAAGAGGCGGTCCTCGCGGCGTTCGGCGTCACCCTCCGCGATCAGGTAGCGGCTGCCGAGCCCACAACCCTGCATCGGAGTGCAGGTGGTAATGGAGGCGGAGCGAACCCCCGCAAGCGCCTGCATCCGTGCGAGCAGTTCCTGGTAAGGCGCGGCGAGCTGGTCGCGTTTGTAGCCGCTGTGCGAGGGGTCGACATTCACTAGCAGGACGTGATCGCTGCGAAAGCCGAGATTGAAGTTTCGCAGGTGGGAGAGGTGCGAGAGAAACACGACGGCGGAGGTCACGAGGAGAATCGAGAGCGCGACTTGCGCTGCGACGAGCCCCTTGCCGAAGAGGCGCCAGAACCAGGTATCGCCACCTCGACCCGTTTGGCGCATGGCCGCGGCGGGCGCGGTGCGGAAGGCGTACCATGCCGGCGCGAGCCCGAACAGCAGGCCGGTCAAGAGCGCGATGGCGGCGGTGAAGAGGATCAGGTGGAGGTCCGGTTGGACTTCGATGTCGACGCGCTCGAAGACGCGGCCGCTGGCCATGATGCGCGCCAGCATGCCGGTTCCGAAATAGGCCATTACGACACCCGCTAGCGCGCCGGCCGCGGAGAGCAGCATGGATTCGGTGAGCATCTGGCGGACGAGACGGCCGCGGCCGGCGCCGAGTCCGACGCGCACCGCGATTTCGCGTTGCCGCGCGGCCGACCGGGCCAGCAGCATGCTCGCCATGTTAATGCACGCCAGGAGGAGCAGCAGCCCGACCACGCCGATCAGCAGGAGCAGCGGCTTACCGTATTGGTCGCGCACCCGTACGAGTCCGCCGCCGGCGGGGAGCAGTTCCATGCGCGAATCGGCGCGACGCGCCGGCAGTTGCGCGTACAGCACATCCAGTTCGGCCTGCGCCTGAGCGAGCGTGACGCCCGGTTTGAGCCGGGCGAGCATGCTGAGATCGTCGTGCTCGACGGGGACCCACACGTCGGTGCGCGAGCCGACGCGCGGTCCGACGTACGCGCGGGGGGCCACGCCGACGATGGTCATCGGCGCGTTATCGCAGATGATGCGCTGGCCGAGAATCGCGGGATCGCGATGGAAACGGCGGTCCCAGTAGGACCAGCTCACGACCGCGACAATCCCGTCGCCCTTCACGGGGACGTCCTCCGGGCCGATCAGGCGGCCGATCGTGGGCTTCAACCCGAGAACGCGGAAGTAATTTCCGGGCACCTTCTCTTTGATCAGGATGTCGACGTCGGACCCGGGCGCCTGCACGGCCGACACGTTGTTGAACGACATGCCGGTGATGCCCGAGAAGACGTCGCTGCGATCGCGGAAGTGCTCGTATTTGTCCCAGCCGAAGTAGCCGGCCGAATGGACCTCGTCGGGACTGTCGCGGACCAACTGCACGAGCTGCTCCGGATGGTCGACCGGCAACTGGCGCAGCATGATCGTGTAGAACAGGCTGTAGATGGCGGTGTTGGCGCCGATTCCGAAGGCCAGTGACAGGACCGATACCGCCGTGAAGCCCGGATTGCGGCGCATCAGGCGGAAGGCGTAGCGGACGTCTTGCCACGGCATGTCAATTAGAACGCCGCGGCGGCGGGGAAGTTCCCGGAACTACAGCGCTTTCCAGCAGAGCTGAGCGCCGATGAAGATCAGCCAGAGGCAGAGGGCGGCGCGCAGCGGGCGGGCCGGGATCGTGGTGGCGGCGTAGGTCCCTAAGAACCCTCCGAAGAGGCCTCCGGCGAGCAGTTTCCAGAGCAGCGAGGGGACCAGGTGGCCGGCGGCGAGATGAATACCGCCTCCTACCAGCGACAGTCCGAGGCCGAAGAAGACGTCCGTAGCGACCACTTGGGCTGCCGTCAGCGGCGTCATGCTCAGCAGGGCTAGCGTGCCGAGCGCTCCGGCGCCGGCGGAGGAGAAGCCCATCTCGACGCCGATCGGCAGTGCGATCAGCGGGAGCCAGCGGGCGCGCTTGGGCTCGGAGTGGACGTGCAGTCCCTTCGTGAGCCGGTAGAGGTGGATGCACGACATCGTGGCGATGATCGCGCCGAGGGTTCCGTAGGCGAGACCGGGGTGGGCCTTGGGGTCGAGATGTTCGAGGAAGTAAGTGCCGGCGACGACGCCGGGCAGGCCGCCGGCGAGCAGCATCCCGAGTATGCGGAAGTTCACCTGTCCGCGCCACAGGTAGGTCGGCGCGATCAGGAGTTTGATCACCGAGGCGAAGATCAGCGAGGTGGTCACGGCTTCGATCGGCGGCAGGCCAAGGAACAGGATCAGGGCCGGGGCTGTGATGACGCCGCCGCCGACCCCCGTGAGTCCGATGGCGAGCGCGATGACGAAGCCGAGCAGGACCTCCATTTATTTACTCCCGATGTGAATGCCGCATTCGAGTTTCTTGCCGCCCCACCGTCCGGAGCGCAAATCGTCCTCGGTGAGCGGGCGCGAGGTGCAGGGCTCGCAGCCGATGCTGGTGTAACCCTGGTCGTAGAGCGGCAGGGCCGGGATGTCGCGCTCTTTGAGATACGCCCACACGTCGCGGTTGGTCCACATCGCGAGCGGGCTGACCTTCTTGAGCTCCTTGCCGGACGGCAATTTGAAGTTGTCGACGGGTTGGAGGTTGGCGCGGGTCGGGGACTGCTCGCGGCGGAGTCCCGTGAACCACACGTCGTACCCGGCGACCGCGCCGAAGAGCGGCTCGACCTTGCGGAAGCCGCAGCACTTGTCCGGGGCCGATTGGTAGAGGATGCCGAATTCGGACTCCTGCTCGGCGACGGTCTGGCGCGGTAGCAGGTTGACCAACTTGAGGCCCCACGCCTGCGCCATGCGGTCGCGATATTCGTAGGTCTCGCGGAAGTGATAGCCGGTGTCGAGGAAGAGGACCGGGATCTCGGGCTGCTGTTCGCGGACGAGGTCGACGAGCACCATGTCCTCCGCCTGGAAACTGGAAGTGATACACGCCGGGGCGCGGCCGGCGAGGACTTCGGAGATTACGGATCGGGCTTGCTCGGTCAGGGTCATGGTTGGATCACCACTTCGAAGCCGGCGCGGCGCAGCGCTTCGACGGCTTCGTCGTGCCACACGTTCAGGACTGCTTTGCGGAGCTCCGAGGGCGTTTCGGCGGTGCGGGGTTCGACGGCGCGCGCGATCATCCCGGCGCCGACCGTCGCATTGGTGCGCGCGTCGATGACGACGAAGCTGCCGGTGCGGCGATTGTCGCGATAGGGGTCGAAGTACAGCGGGCGCAGCGCGGAGATTTCGACGACGCCGATGTGATTCAGGCCAAGCGTGTCGGCGGGCTCGGGCGCGAGGTCGGTGACGTTGACCCGGTGGCGGACGGACGTGATCTCGGCGGGGACGAGCTGGGCGGCGTGTTTCAGAAGATAGCGGCGGCCCGGGTCGAGCGTCTGCTCGTTCATCCACACGAGGGTGGCTTCGAAGTGGCGGGAGGCGGTGGGGAGATCGCCGGACGCGATGAGGTCGCCGCGCGAAATGTCGATCTCGTCCTCGAGGGTCAGGGTGACGGACATGGGCGAGAAGGCTTCGTCGATGTCTCCGTCGAAGGTAGAGATGGTCTTGACGCGCGAGCGGCGGCCGGATCCGACGACCGTGATTTCGTCGCCGGGGCGGACGACGCCGGAAGCGATCTGGCCGGCATAGCCGCGGAAGGTGTGGTCGGGGCGGACGACGCGCTGAACGGGGAAGCGGAAGGCGGCGCCGATCGCGATGTCCTGTACTTCGACGGTTTCGAGGTGCTCGAGAAGCGACGGGCCGCGATACCAGGGCATGGCGGCGCTGCGGTCGACGACGTTATCGCCCTTGAGTGCGGAGATCGGGATGAACGAAATGCGGTGGGCGCCGAGTTTCGCCAGGAAGTCGCCGAATTCCGAGCGGATGGATTCGAAGATCGACTGGCTGTAGTCGACCAGGTCCATTTTGTTGACGGCGATCAGGAAGTGCGGGATGCCGACGAGGGACGCGATGCAGGCGTGGCGGTGGGACTGGGCAAGCGCTCCGTGGCGGGCGTCGACCAGGATGATGGCGAGGTCCGCGGTGGAGGCGCCGGTCACCATATTGCGCGTGTACTGCTCGTGGCCGGGGGTGTCCGCGATGATGAACTTGCGGCGGGCGGTGGCGAAGTAGCGATACGCGACGTCGATCGTGATACCCTGCTCGCGCTCGGCGCGCAGACCGTCGGTGAGGAGCGAGAAATCGAGCGGACCGGCGTTGCGGTTGACCGAGGCCTTGGCGACGGAGTGAATCTGGTCCTCGTAGACGTTTTTCGAGTCGTAGAGCAGGCGTCCGATGAGAGTGGACTTGCCGTCGTCGACCGAGCCTGCGGTGGTGAAGCGGAGAAGGTCCTTCTGTTCCTCGGCGGCAAGGAAGGCGTCGACCGAGAAAGCCGGGGCGTTGCGGGGGGCGGCCATCAGAAGTAGCCCTCGCGCTTTTTCATTTCCATGGAACCTTCCTGATCGTGGTCGATGACCCGATTCTCGCGCTCGGAGCGGCGGAAGGCAATCAGCTCTTCGATGATTTCGGGGACCGTTTCGGCGTCGGAGCGGATGGCCCCTGTGCAGGGGCTGCATCCAAGTGAGCGCATGCGGCAGCGGACCATTTGCGGTTTCTCGCCCGGCAGCATCGGGACGAAGGGTTGCTCGATCGAGATCAGCGATTCGCCGCGGACCAGCACGGGACGGTCCTGCGCGAAGTAGAGCGGCACGACCGGGATGTTCTCGAGGTGGATGTAGTGCCAGATATCGAGCTCGGTCCAGTTGGAGAGCGGGAAGACGCGGATGGACTCGCCCGGCTCGACCCGGCCGTTATAGAGATTCCACAACTCGGGGCGCTGATTCTTGGGGTCCCATTGGCCGTGGGTGTCGCGGAAAGAGTAGATGCGCTCCTTGGCGCGCGATTTTTCTTCGTCGCGGCGGGCGCCTCCGAAGGCGGCGTCGAAGCCTCCGTGGCGGAGGGCGTCCAGGAGGGATTGAGTCTTGAGAAGACCGCAGCAGCGTTGCGTGCCGAGCTGGAACGGGTTGGCCCCGTCGGCGAGCGCTTCTTCATTGCGGTGGACGATCAGTTTGACGCCGAGCCGCGCCGTGTAGTGGTCGCGGAACTCGATCATCTCGCGAAACTTGTAGCCCGTATCGACATGGAGCAGCGGGAACGGGATCGTGCCCGGATGGAAGGCCTTCTGGGCCAGCCGAAGCATGACCGAGGAGTCCTTGCCGATCGAATACAACATGACCGGCCGTTGGAACTCGGTGGCGACCTCGCGTAGGATATGGATGGACTCGGCTTCGAGGGCCTGAAGATGGGTCAGCCGGTGCATGAAAAAAGCGTAGCACGGCATTCTGGATGTTGTCTATGGGGATTGGGGTAAATGGCTCCGTCAAGGGACGGGCCGATTGGGAGTAGACTGTTTGTTCGGGAGGACCTCCTTATGAAGTGGATCTCGTTGGGACTATTGGTGCTTGGTTCTCTGGTTTTGACGGCGCAGACGCCCAGTCAGCAGGATCGGGTGAAGGCGATGCAGCGGTCGATGACGCTGCTGGATCGGCCGCTCGGGGAAAAGCCGAGTGGGATGCACACGTCGGCAGGCAACGTACGCTACACGGCGGACAACGTGAACGTCGACGGTGGCGTCGTGAAGCTGAGCGGACACGTGCGGATCGCGACGGCCACGTTTATCGTGACGGCGGACGAGGCGGAGTATCGCAGGGATTCCGGTCAGATCGATCCGCACGGCGAGGTGCACATCCGGATGGTCGTACCGAATACCCGCAAATGAGCGAGGGGCCACCCCTTCGTTCTCTGTAGGAATCCTCCACAGGTCGGCGCTACTGTCTGAATAGAGGATGCCGACCATGTTGATTATTGTGAAGGCCCCAAAACTGGGGAAGCTGACCTGCACGACGTGCAAACTCAAGAAGTGCGTGGGGCGCTGCCACTTCGAACGGAAGGCCGCTTAAGCGGTCGCCACTCCGGCCACGGCTTCGAGGCCTCGTTCGCGAATTTCCCGATCGCGGATGAGGAATTTCTGGACCTTCTTACTGACGGTCATCGGGAACGAGTCGACGAAGCGGATGTGCTGCGGGATTTTGAAGTAGGCGATCTTCCCGCGGCAGAAGTCCTGAATTTCGGCGGCTGTGGCCGTCTCACCTGCCTTTAGCTGAATCCAAGCCAGTACCGTTTCGCCGAGCTTCGCGTCGGGGAGTCCGACTATATATACGTCGGCGACCTTCGGGTGCGTGTGGAGGTACTCCTCGATCTCGCGCGGGTAGATGTTCTCGCCGCCGCGGATGATGGTGTCCTTGGCGCGTCCTTTGAAGCTGATGTAGCCATCGGGGCGCATGGCGGCGAGATCGCCGGTATGCAGCCAGCCTTCGGCGTCGATCGCTTTGGCCGTGGCGGCAGGGTCGTTGTCGTATCCGAGCATCACGAGATACCCACGGGTGCAGAGTTCTCCTCGCTCGCCGAACGGGACGGGCGCGCCGGATTCCGGGTCGACGATGCGGACCTCAGTGTTGGCGAGCGCGTGGCCGACGGTCATGACGCGGTTTTCGAACGGGTCGTCGATCGACGACATCGTAATCACGGGCGAAGACTCGGTCTGGCCGTAAGGGATTGTCATGCGCTCCATGTGCAGGCGTTCGCCCACCTTGCGCATGAGCTCGATGGGACAGGGAGCGCCGGACATCACGCCTTTGCGGAGAGACGTGAGGTCGAACGTGTCGAAATCGGGGAGCTCGAGCTCGGCGATGTACATCGTCGGAACGCCGTAGAGAGTGGTGGCGCGCTCCGCGGCGACGGCGGCCAGGGTCGCGCGGGGATCGAACTGCGCCGACGGCAGAATCAGCGCCGCGCCATAAACTCCCGAGACCATACAGCCGATTACGGAGCCGAAGCAGTGATAGAGCGGGACGGGCGCGCAGATGCGGTCGTCCGGGGTGATCGCGAGAGCGATGCCGATGCCGCGTCCGTTGTTGACGAGGCCGCGGTGGGTGAGTAGGACGCCTTTCGGGGCGCCGGTGGTGCCGGAGGTGTATTGGATGTTGGCGACGTCGCCGGGCTTGGCGAGGTCGTCGAAGTCGGCGGGACGCGCGAGCATGTCGTCCCAGGACTGGTGGCCGAGCCAAATGGTGTGTTCGAGCGGGAGCGGGTCGCCGTTGCGCGATTCGGTGAGGACGGCGCGGTAGTCGGCGCGGCTGTCGCGCTCATGTAGGAAGAGCGCGCGGATGTGCGACTGCTTGAGGACGTGGCGGAGTTCGTGTGAGCGATACGCGGGATTGACGCTGACGAGGACGAGGCCTGCGCGCGCGGCGCCGTAGAGAAGCAGGACCCATTCGACACAGTTCGCGGCCCAGACCCCGATGCGGTCACCGGGCCGTAGATCGAGCCCGGCCAGTCCGCGGGCGGTGCGGGTGGCCTCCCGGTCGAGCTGCGCCCACGTGAGCCGAACGCTCTGGTGGCGGACGATCAGGGCGTCGCGGTCGGGGAAGCGGCGGGCGTTCTCGGCGAGGAGCTGGGAGATGGTGATCTCGAGAAGTGGCAGGTCGGGCCCGCGGGAATAGCTGAGGTCGGTCACGGAAGCATGAGTTTAATTCGGGGTGGCAGAGGGGTGGGATTAGTTTGGCTGATGGGGGGATAAGGGAAGACGGCTGCCTAGAGAACACAGGTCATGGAATTTGAATGGGACGTTGCCAAATCACAAACCAATGTCGCAAAACACGGCGTTGATTTCGCGGAGGCGATGACGGTATTCGGAGATCCGTTAGAGTTAACGATCTCAGACCCGGCTCACTCCGCAGGCGAACTGCGCCTGGTGAGTCTGGAATGCTCCGCGCGGAAGAGGTTATTGGTGGTGGCGTAAACTGAACGTGAAGGACGTATCAGGCTCATCAGTGCCCGAGAGGCTGCGCCGAAAGAGCGGAGGGTGTATGAGTCAGGGCAATCCCGCTAGTGACGACGATATGAGACCGGAGTACGATTTTTCCGCGGGAGTGCGGGGAAAGCATCACGAGCAATACAACGACGGCAGTAACGTTGTTTTTCTCGACGCCGATGTCGCCAAGGTTTTCAGGGATTCCGAGTCCGTGAACCGCGCTCTCCGGCTTCTTCTCGACCTCGCGAAGAACCAATTGCCGCCGGATCGCGCGGCCTGACCCTGCCTGGATCCACTAACGGCTTCTCAGGACGCGGGTGCGAATCCGACTGGAACTGGTCTAGGCTGTAGATCGCTACCGCAATGAAGAAAGGGGCGGCACGCTCGGCACGCTTCGGTTTGATTTTGATGGCCGCTGGCCTAACGGCGAAAGCCGGCGCCTTGATCGCCTATCGTGTTTTCCATCCGCCTCTCCTGGCGCGGATTCTGATTTCATCTGATCCCGTCGGGATCCGCTTGGCCGACGCCGCTCTCCCGCTGTTTTTCGATCTACGCGGCATTGCGCCGCCTGCCGGGGCACCGGTCGTCTACGAGTTAGCCAAACGATGCGTGCCCGATCAATTCGCCGAGGGCTTCTCCGCATGGTCGATCACCAGCACCTCGACCGGGCTTCGGGACGGCTCCAACTTCAATCCGAGCTGTTCCTGAAGCGCTGTCCAAATGGTCGGGTTTTCCGCGCCCCAACTCAGTTTCATCGAATAGTCGCCCTTTAGCCCCGTTTTGTCGATGACCGGTCGGTCTACGTTACGCCTCAGGTACGCCACGAGCTGCGCCATGCTCTGCTTGCAACTCTCGATCCCGGCGAGGTGTGCTTCCTGCGCGCCCTGCGACTCCGCGCCCGCAGCCACGCGCGTCACGTTCGTGGTCTGACTCTCGCATGGCGGCTTCAGTTTGTGGCCGCCTTTCGCCTCCACCAGTTCGTAGACGGACATCGGCCGTGCCTCCCGGTGGAATTTCAAGCCGAAGCGCTCGGCCAGGACGGCGCGGAACATCTCGCGCGCCTCCTCGATCGTCATTGGGTCCGCGGCCCTGGCTTCCACCGTGTAGAAGACCGACTGCTCCTTCTTCGTCATCCAATCGGGCGCCCCAACGACTCCGTATTCGGGCAGGTCGTAGGCGAAGCGGACGATCCCACAAGCGCTGATGATGCGCCAGGTCACCCGATTGCCGGAAATTACCGGTTTCGTGCTGCCGCACTCGCCGTATCCTCGGAGAAACCCGGCTCGATAGGCGTCGCTCGGGAACTCCGCCGCTTTGATGGAAACGACCTCGAACGCGCGGGTCTGCGCCAGTGCGCATGCCGCGGTCAAAAGATAAAGGGCGCAGCGGGAAATCATACAGGCAGCCTAGCCCGTTTCGATCCCGAGGGCAACGCGGCGATCCAATTCGGTCATTCACAACCGGGACGGCAGCAATCGTCGGCCTTGATCACAGCGACTACCCGTGCCGGGCTGAACGCCTTACGCGGATCTTCGCCGCATCGACAATTACAAGACTGCCCTGCATGTGCTCATCCGGGACGGAATCAAACACACGCGCCAGAGCCGATTCGGTGTTCTCGATTGTGGTCGGCCAAACCCGCAGTCGAACGACGCCCGCATGCGATCCGGCGGGGTACATCCGCGCGTCGCAAAGTCCTCATCGTAGGTGATCACGATGGAGCGGTCATCTTGCGCCCAATGAAAGATCGCGTCGTCTGCTGCGCCGTGCAATCCCACGTCGCTGACGTGTCGCACCACCCAATGCGGTCTGCGCTGCCGCACAAATTCACAAACCGACGGAGGAACGTTCTGATCGAGCAGGACGCGAAGGATCAATGTGCAATGACCTGGACCTCGTCGACGATTTCAGCGGCGTATTCCAAAGCGGCGAGGACATCCTCTCGTGCCAGCTCTGGATAGCTGGCCGCGATCTTGTCGACTGTATACCCGCCGGCGACCATGCCCAAGATGTTCCGCACCATGATGCGTGTGCCGCGGATCACAGGCTTTCCCGAGCAAACGGCTGGATTGACTTCGATTCGGTCCATCGGTTCCATTATCGTTGATGCCCGATGGCGCGTCCAGGCCGGGACCTTCGGCTGGAACTGGTAAAATAGAACAGTACCCCCAAAACAAAAATCATGAAATTTGGCGTCATCGTCTTTCCCGGAAGCAATTGCGACCACGACGCGTTTTACGCGCTGTCTACCAACCTGGGGCAGAAGGCGGAGTTCATCTGGCATGACTCGGCGACCCTCGGGGATGTTGACGCCGTGATCTTGCCGGGCGGCTTCTCGTACGGCGACTATCTGCGGTGCGGCGCGATCGCCCGGTTCTCGCCCGTGATGAAGGCCGTCAAGCAGTTCGCCGCCGACGGCGGGCTCGTCATGGGCGTCTGCAACGGGTTCCAGATCCTCGTCGAGTCCGGCCTCCTGCCGGGCGCGCTGCTGCGGAATCGGAGCCTCAAGTTCGTCTGCCGCGACGTGCATCTGCGGGTCGAGACCGCCCTCTCGCCGTTCACGGGCGACGCGCAGCGCGGCGAGATTCTGCGAGTGCCGGTGGCGCACGGAGAGGGCTGCTACTTCGCCGACGAGCGGACGCTCGACGAGCTCGAGGCGGAGGATCGGGTGCTGTTCCGGTATCTCGACAACCCCAACGGCTCGCTGCGCGACATCGCCGGCATCCTCAACAAGGAGCGCAACGTGATGGGCATGATGCCGCATCCGGAACGGGCGGCCGATCCGCTGATGGGGTCGACCGACGGCCTGACGATCCTGCATTCCGTAATTCGCGCGGGGGCACCGGCATGATGGCCGCGATCACGCCCGACCTCATCGCGCAGCATCAGCTCACGCCCTCCGAGTATCAGAAGATCGTCGACATTCTGGGACGGGAGCCGTCGTACACCGAGCTCGGGATTTTCTCGGTCATGTGGAGCGAACACTGCTCCTACAAGAGCTCCCGCCTCCACCTGAAGAAACTGCCGACGCGCGGGAAGCTCGTCGTGCAGGGTCCCGGTGAGAACGCCGGCATCATCGATATCGGCAACGGATACGTGATCGCATTCAAGATCGAATCGCACAACCATCCGAGCTTCATCGAGCCGTTCCAGGGCGCCGCCACCGGCGTCGGCGGCATTCTGCGCGACATCTTCACGATGGGCGCGCGCCCGATCGCGGTGCTCGACTCGCTCCGCTTCGGCCGCCTCGACGATCCGGAAAACGGAGCGCGCAACCGCCGCATCGTGTCGGGCGTCGTCTCCGGGATCGCGCACTACGGGAACTGCTTCGGGGTCCCGACGGTCGGCGGCGAGTGCATCTTCGAGCCGTGCTACGACGGCAATCCGCTGGTCAACGTCTTCGCGCTCGGCATCGCCAAAAAGGAAGACATCTTCTACGCGAAGGCGGCAGGCGTGGGCAACCCGGTGATCTACGTCGGCGCGCGCACCGGCCGCGACGGGATTCATGGCGCGTCTATGGCGTCGGCCGAGTTCACCGAGGAATCGAAACAGAAGCGGCCCAACGTGCAGATGGGCGATCCGTTCATGGAGAAGCTGCTGCTCGAGGCGTGCCTGGAGGCCATGAAGACCGGCGCGATCGTCGGGATTCAGGACATGGGCGCGGCGGGGCTGACGTGCTCGACCTGCGAGATGGGGAGCCGCGGCGGGGTCGGAATCGAGATCGAGCTGGACAAAGTGCCGCAGCGCGCCACGGGCATGACGCCGTACGAGATCATGCTCTCGGAATCGCAGGAGCGCATGCTGTTGGTCGCCGATAAAGGCCGCGAGGAAGAAGTCTTCGAGGTCTTCCGGAAGTGGGGCCTGGACGCCGTTGAGATCGGCGTCGTTACCGACGACGGCAAGCTGCGCGTCCGGCATCACGGCGAGATCGTGGCCGAGATTCCGAATCGGGAATTGGCCGACGAGGCGCCGCTCTACGATCGTCCGCATACGACGCCGATGCGCAAGGCGCCGCTCGATCCGCCGACACGGCTGCCGATCGCGAACGTGCAGTCGGCGCTGCCGAAACTGCTCGCCTCGGGCGACATTTGTTCGAAGCGCTGGATCTGGCAGCAGTACGATTTCCAAGTCCGCACCAACACCGTGGCGGGGCCGGGGTTGGATGCCGCGATCCTGCGGATCAAGGAAACGGATACGTCCGTGGCGATGGCGCTCGACGGGAACGGGCGGTATTGCTATCTCGATCCGCGCGCCGGAGCGAAGCTGGCCGTGGCGGAGTGCTGCCGGAATCTGTCGGTGGCCGGAGCGAAGCCGCTGGCGGCGACGAACTGCCTGAACTTCGGGAATCCCGAGCGGCCGGAGATCATGGCGCAACTCGTGGAGGCGATCGAAGGCCTGTCGGAGGCGTGCACGTTCTTCGACACGCCGATCACGGGCGGGAACGTCAGCCTGTATAACGAGACGCTCGGCGAGGGAATCTATCCGACAGTGGTAATCGGGATTGTCGGGACGCTGCCGACGGCGCCGCCGATCCCGTCGACGTTCCAGGCGAAGGACCGGACGGTGATGCTGTTGGGTGGCATCGGGACCAGCGACGATACGCAGTTCGGCAGCTCGCAGTACGTCAAGGAGATAGTGAAGGAACTCTGGGGCCTGCCGCCTGCGCTCGACATGGAGTACGAGCAGCGCGTGCAGTACGCAATCCGGCGCATGATCGACGACGGCTTGATCGAATCGGCGCACGACCTCTCGGACGGCGGCATCGGCGTCGCGCTGGCGGAGTGCAGCTTCGGTCCGGCGGAGATCGGCGCCCAGATCGACCTGGCGAGCCACTTGCGGCCGGAGGTCGTGATGTTCCACGAGGCGCCGTCGCGGATTTTGCTCACCACATCGCACCCGAAGCGCGTGGCGGCGATCGCGGAAAAGCACGCGGTGGAGTGTCCCGTGCTTGGTACGACAATAGAGAAGGGGATCGAAATCCGGCAGCGGAGCATCACGCTGGGGAGTTGGGAGATCGGGGCGCTGCGGGCGGCGTTCGAGGGTTCGTTGGAGGGGCAACTTTGACCGAGGGGTTCGACGATAAGCTTCACGAGGAGTGCGGAGTCGTTGCGATCTACGGGCATCCCGAGGCGGCGAAGCTGGCCTATCTAGGCCTCTACGCTTTGCAGCACCGGGGGCAGGAGTCCGCGGGGATTTGCACGGCGGTCGATGGGCAGATCTTTTGCCATAAGGCGATGGGGCACGTGGCCGATATTTTCACGCTGCCGGTAATTGCGACGCTGCCCGGGGACCACGCCATCGGACACACGCGGTACTCGACCGCCGGGGACACGGTGTTGCTGAATGCGCAGCCGTTCTCGGTGCAATTGTCGAAGGGCAAGGTCGCGGTCGCGCACAACGGGAACATCACCAACGCGGCGGAGCTGCGCGACGAACTGGGGAAGCGCGGGTCGATCTTCCAGGCATCGAGCGACACGGAAGTGGTGCTGCACCTGGTGGCGCACTCGAAAGAGAAGACGTTTTCGGGCGCGCTGCGGGAGGCGCTGCTGCAGTTGGAAGGCGCGTTCTCGCTGGTGTTTCTGGCGGAGGACCGCGTGATCGTGGCGCGCGATCCGCACGGGTTCCGGCCGCTTGCGGTCGGCGAGATGGAAGTCTCGGGCGGGAAGAAGTGCTGGGTGTTCGCGTCGGAGACTTGCGCGTTCGACCTCATCGGCGCAGTGTACCTGCATGACGTCGAGCCGGGGGAGATGGTGTGCGTCGGACCGGAGGGGATGACGCGCGAGCGTTGGTCGCCGGAGCAGAGCCGGGCGCAGTGCGTGTTCGAGCATGTCTATTTTTCGCGGCCGGATTCGATCGTCTTCGGGCGGTCGGTGCAGGAGTCGCGGGAGAATCTGGGTCGGCTGCTGGCGATCGATTCGCCGGTGGACGCGGACGTCGTGGTCCCGGTGCCCGACTCGGGTGTGGCGGCGGCGATCGGCTTCTCGGCGGAGTCGGGGATTCCGTACCGGCCGGGGCTGATCCGCAATCACTATGTGGGGCGGACCTTCATCGAGCCGTCGCAGGCGATCCGCGATTTCGGAGTCAAGCTCAAGCTCAACCCGGTGCGGCACCTGCTGCAAGGCAAGCGCGTGATCCTGGTGGACGATTCGATCGTGCGCGGCACGACGAGCCGGAAGATCGTGCGCATGGTGCGACAGGCGGGCGCGCGTGAGGTCCACTTGCGGATTTCGTGTCCGCCGACGATCTCGCCATGCTTCTACGGCGTGGATACGCCGACGCGCGGCGAACTGATCGCCTCCAACCACTCGGTGGAGGAGATCCGCCGGTTCGTAGAGGCGGACAGTCTCGCGTACCTTTCGCTGGCGTCGCTGCGCAAGGCGGTGGCCGACGATCAGAAGCACGAATACTGCTACGCGTGTTACACGGGCGACTACCCGACCGAGCTGATCAACATCGAAGAGCTGATCGGGGCGCGGCAGAAGCGGCATTAGCGGATCGGGGGCTAAAGCCGATAGCGTGTCGCAGCAGCTGGCGGCACGGCTGAAGCCGTGCCCTGATACGACGCGACGCGTATGGAGCCTACGAACATGGCAGTCACCATCGATGGGCAGAGCCTGACGATCGCGGAGGTCGCGAGCGTCGGGAGAGGCGGGAGCTTGCCCGTTTCGCTGGCCGCGGAGGCGGTGGCGCGGATGGAGCGCTCTCGCGCGCTGATCGATCGGCTGGCGGCGGGCGACGACGCGATCTACGCTGTGAACACCGGCGTCGGACTGCTCGCGGACCAACGGGTATCGCGCGACGATCTCGACCAGTTGCAGCGCAACGTGATCCGGTCGCACTGCGCCGGGGTCGGCGAGCCCCTGCCACGCGAGGTGGTGCGCGCGATGATGTTGATCCGCGCGAACGTGCTCGCGATCGGCGTGTCGGGGATTCGCGCGCTGGTGGCGCAGAGGCTCTGCGACCTGTTGAATGCCGGGGTCACGCCCGTCGTGCCGTCGCAGGGAAGCGTCGGAGCGTCGGGAGATCTGGCGCCGCTGGCGCATATCGCGCTGGTGCTGATCGGCGAGGGCGAGGCGGAGTATCGCGGCGAGATTCTCGACGGTGCGGAGGCGCTGCGACGTGCGGGGATCGAACCGATCGACCTGCATCCTAAGGAAGGCATCAGCCTGATCAACGGGACGCAGGCTATGCTCGCGATCGGGTGCCTGGAACTGGAGGCGGCCGACGGTCTCGCCGATACCGCGGACGTGTGCTGCGCGATGACGCTCGACGCGCTGCGCGGGACGCCGCGGGCGTTCGACGAGCGCATTCACGCGGTGCGTCCCCATCCGGGGCAGTTCAAGAGCGCGATGCGGTTGGCGGCGCTGTTGGAAGGGAGCGAGATCCGGCAGTCGCATTTGGGGTGCCGGCGGGTGCAGGACGCCTACTCGCTGCGGTGCGCGCCGCAGGTGCACGGGGCGGTGCGCGACACGCTGACGGAGGCGCGGCGAGTCTTCGCGATCGAGCTGAACTCGGCGACGGATAATCCGCTGGTGTTCGATTTCGAAATTCTCTCGGGTGGGAATTTTCATGGGGAGCCCCTTGCGTTCCAACTCGATTTCCTGGCGGTGTCGTTGACGGCGCTGGCGGGAATTTCGGAGCGGCGGATCGACCGGTTGGTCAACCCGTCGCTGAACGAGCACCTGCCCGCATTCCTGGCCGGTAACCCGGGACTCGAGTCGGGACTGATGATGACGCAGGTGACGGCGGCAGCGCTGGTCGCGGAGAATCGCGTGCTGTCGCATCCTGCGTCGACGGGGTCGATCACGACCAGCGGGAACAAGGAAGACTTCGTCAGCATGGGGATGACCTCGGCGCTGAAACTCCAGCGGGTCGTGAAGAATACGCGAAACGTCCTGGCGATCGAAGCGTTGGCGGCGGCGCGGGCCTTGGATCTGCTGGCTCCATTGAAGACGGGCGCGGCGTTGGAGAACGTGCGGTCGGCCATTCGGGAAGTGAGTCCGACGATTACGGCCGATCGGGCGTTCTACTTGGATATTCGGGTGATTGAGGGATTGATTGCAGGGGGCGGGTTGGTCGGGCTGAAGCCCTCCGCAGACTGAAGTCTGCCCCACAGGGATTAAGTTGAATAGACCGACACCCTCGTGACCGTGCGGAAGCCCATCCGTTCATACAAGCGGTAGCCGGCGGGGGTCGATTGCAGGATAGTGCGCATCACACCCTTTTCCTTCTGCTGATCGGCCAGGGCGTGGCGCATGACCGCTTCCCCGTAGCCCTTCCTTTGAAAGCCGGGGACGGTCGCTACGTTATAAACACCCAGCGCTCCTCCTCCGGGAACGATCGCGGTCGTGGAGACGGGCTCGCCGTCGACGTAGCCGACGTACGATGCGAAGTTGTTCCAGACGCAGTCTTCGGAGAAGACCTCCTCGAACCAGGGGAGCGGGACGTGGAAGCAGAGGGAGCCGATCGCGCAGAAGGCGTCGCGGGTGGGACCGGGAACGACGCGGCGGACTTCGATATTGGGGAGCGGGTGGATCGGGGGCTTGATGTGTTCGGCGACCATTCCCGGCAAGTCGACGGAGTGGCGAAGGCCGTGACGGTCGAAGATGCCGCGGGAGCGGCGGCGGGTGCCGGAGGAGATGAGGTCGTCGCAGACCCAGTAGGCCCACTCGAGGCCGCGGGCATTGAAATGCACCATGGGGAGCATGATGCGCTGGGAGAGCTCGGCGTCGGATTCGACGGGGGCGGAGAGGAAGGCCGCGTTGAACATCTGGAACGTGACGCCGGCGGAGGCGACTGAAACGCCGCGCAATTCGCGGAGCTCGCCGGCGGGGCGGCTGGCCGCGATGATGCGGAAGGATTCGCGCAAATTGTCCGCCACGTTTTGGAAGTTCACCGACCTAACAGTATGCCGCAAGGGCGGTACGATACGTAGCAAGATGCGTACCGCCACCCTCCTTCTGATTGCCGCCGCCGCTGCCTTCGCGCAGGGACGCGGACATACGCCGATGCGCAGCAAGATTGCCGTGTACGACGTGGCCGCGAAGTCGAGCCGCGTGATCTTCACGGCGGACGTGATTTGGGAGGCGCCGAACTGGTCGCCGGACGGTAAGTTCCTGCTGGTGAACTCGGGCGCGAAGTTGTACCGGCTGGCGCCGGACGGCGCGGGCGCGCCGGAACCGATCGCGGTTGGGCAGCAGTACCGATGTAACAACGACAAGGCGTTTTCCTGGGACGGCAAGTTGCTGGGATTCTCGGCGTCGGTCTCGGGCGGACGGGGGTCGCAGGTGTTCGTGGCGAGCGCGGACGGGTCGGGCGCGAAGCTGCTGACGCCGGCGACGCCGAGCTACTTCCACGGCTGGTCGCCGGACAACCGGTGGATGGCGTTCGTGGCGCAGCGCGATGGGAAGACTTTCCACCTGTTCCGCGTCGCGATCGAGGGCGGCGAGGAGCAGCAGCTCACGACGGCGGGCGATTACGACGACGGTCCCGAGTACACGCCGGACGGAAAATGGATCTACTTCAACTCGGTGCGGTCCGGCGGATGGGACATTTGGCGGATGCCCGCCGCGGGCGCGGGGCCCAACGATGCGAAGGCGGAGCGCGTGACGAGCGACGAGCTTGAGGACTGGTTCCCGCACATTTCACCCGACGGCAAACGGATGGTCTGGCTGTCGTTTCCGAAGGGGACGAAAGATCATGACGGGCGGATCGAGGGCGTCCAACTGCGGATGAGCGCTCCCGATGGAAAGAAGCCTCAGACGCTGACGACGTTCTTTGGCGGGCAGGGGTCGATCAACGTGAACTCGTGGTCGCCGGACTCGAAGCAGTTCGCGTACGTCATTTACGAGCCCATAAAATGAAGCGGTCCGGGGTCGCCGATTTACCGTTGCATGGCGGGCGCGTGCCGCAATGGCTCGCGGAACGGATGACGCGGCTGGGCACGGCGATCGTGGAGAGCGTGCTGTATCACTACGGCCCGTCGGAGTTCCTCTCGCGGCTCAGCGACCCCTTCTGGTTTCAGGCGCTCGGGTCGGTGATGGGGATGGACTGGCACTCGTCGGGGATCACGACGTCTGTGATGGGCGCGTTAAAGCGCGGCCTGAATCCGCGGGCGGAGGAACTGGGGCTGTACATCTGCGGCGGGCGCGGGCGGCACTCGCGCGCGACGCCGGACGAGTTGCGCGCTGTGGCGGAGAAGCGCGGGCTGAATGGCGACGAGTTGGTGCGGACCAGTCGGCTCACGGCGCGGGTCGACAATAACGCCATCGCGGACGGCTTTCAGATTTACCTGCACACGTTCGTGGTGAGCGCGACGGGCGAATGGGCGGTCGTGCAGCAGGGGATGAACGAGGGCGCGGGACTGGCGCGGCGGTATCACTGGCATTCGGCGGCGGTCCGCGACTTCACGCTGGAACCGCATACGGCGATCGTCGGCGATCCACAGGGCGAGATCGTGAACCTGGTGGATGCGCACGCCCGCCCCGCGCAGGACGCGATGCTCGAGATCGTGCGGGAGCGCCCCGAGACCACACTGGCGGAGGTACGCCGGCTCGTCATGCCGCGGCATCACGACGTCCGCGCCGAGAACGTCGACGCGAAGCGGCTGGGGGCGGTGCTGGCGGTGGCGTACGAGCGCGAGTTCCGCGACTTCGCGTCGCTACTGCTGCTGGAGAATCTCGGGCCGCGCACCCTGCAATCCCTGGCGCTGGTGGCGGAGGTCGTACACGGTGCGCCGTCGCGGTTCACCGACCCGGCGCGGTTCTCGTTCGCGCATGGTGGGAAGGATGGGCATCCTTTTCCGGTCCCGTTAAAGACGTACGACGAATCGATCGGAGTGCTGCGGAGGGCGCTCGATTCGGCGAACGCGGGAGACGCGGATAAGATTGACGGGATGAGAAGGCTGAATGCGTTCGTGCGGGCGATCGAGACGCACCGCGAGCCAGTAGCGGATGTCGACGCCGCGATCGCGCACGAAAGGCGCATCTCGAAAAACCTGGGCGGAAGGACGGTCTTCGACAAGCAGTTGGGGCTATTCGAGGAGAAAGGCTAATCGGCCACGAATGAACACGAATGAACACGAATAGGGCGGCTTAGTTTTATTCGTGTTCATTCGTGTTCATTCGTGGCCTAATTACCCCTGCTGTCTTTTCAGTTCCGCCCGGAACGCCTTTTCGCGATCGGCGACATACGCCTTGTAGCCTTCCGCGTCGACGAAGGGGTTGGGTCGGCCGCTCGGTTGGACCCGTTTGTACTTCGCTTCGAGACCGTAGTAGTCGCCATGCGCTCCTAAGAAGATGTCGCAGGGGATCGACTTCAGAACCCGGAAGCACTTCTCGTAGTCCGACGCGATTTGCGGGTACTCGGCGTTGTTGACGAGCTTGTAGCCGGCATTCACGTTCGGGCTGCCGACGATCGCGACGGTGAAGTCGCGGCCGAAGTCGGTGAGCGGCATCGTCCAGGTGGTGCAGCCTTTGGTGTGGCCGGGGGTGAGGCGCGCGGTGAGAGTGGTGTCGCCGAGGCGGACGGTGTCCCCGTCGTGGACGACGCGGTCGACCTTCGTCGGTGGGTAGTGGGTGGACGCGTCCTTGCCGTAATGGAAGTTGGATTTGCCGCCGTCTTCAATCTCGGGGACGTCGGCGTCCATCACCATATAGCGGGCGCCGGTGAGTTCCTTGACGCGAGCGCTGCCGGCGCAGTGGTCCCAGTGGGCGTGGCTGATGAGGAGAATGCGGACGTCGCTGAACTTGTACCCGAGCTTCTCGACCGAGCCGCGGATCAGGTCGGGGCTGGAGGCGAGGCTGCTGTTGATCAGGATGTGCCCCTGATCGGTCGTGATCAGGTATGAGGCAAGCCCGCGCGAGCCGACGTAGTGCAGATTTTTCGCGACCCGGTGCGGCGGAAACGGCTGGGTCCAGGACGGATTGTCCTGGGCCATCGCCGCCGCCGCGAACGGGAGCGCGAGGAAGTGCCTCCGCAGCATCGGGCTCAGGCCTTGAGCGACTTGAGGAAAGCGTAGCTCTCCTGGGTCGCGTCCATGGCGAGAGTTTCAAGCTCGACGTAGTAGTTCTTCACACCGGCCTTTTTGGCGGCGGCGAAGAGCTCGGGCCATTTCACGTCGCCCTTGCCGAGCGGGACCTGCTTCTTCTCCGCCGACGACCAGTCCTGGAGGTGGAGCGAGACAAAGCGGCCTGGATACTTGTCGAGGTAGTCGGCGGCCTTGTACCCGATCGAGATGACGGAGACCTGGAACTGCATCTTGACGGACTTCGGGTCGAGCTTCGACATCAAGTGGTCGTAAATGAGGTCGTCGCCGATCTTCTGGAATTCGCCGTTGTGATTGTGGAAGCCGAGCTGGACCCCGGATTTGGCGGTGGCTTCGCCGGCCTTGTTGAGGTCGTCGCAGCCGCGGTCCCAGGCATCGAACGTGGCGTTGTCGCGGGGGATCGGCATGCTGGCGAGGATCATCTGCTTCATGCCGAGCTCTTTGGCCCAGTCGACACGCTCGGACAGGTTGTTCTTGAGCTCGGGCATGCCGTAGTGGCAGCTCTCGGCGATGATGCCGTGGGTGTCGAGCAGTTTTTTCAGGTCGGCGGCCTTGTAGTCTTTGAGCGGCGCGAACTCGCGGTACGACCAGGGCGAGCAGAGCTCGATCCGCTTGGTCCCGATCGCGGCAAGGCGCTGCAGGGTGCCGGGAACATCTTTGCTGAAGTCGGTGCGGAACGGGTAGGACTGGGTTCCGGGAGGGATGCCGAGGGCCTCGGCGTGGAGGCGGGAGGCAGCCGCGGCGACGGCGGCGGCGCTCAGGAAGTTCCTTCGCGAAAGAGAGGACATGACGGGGGCGATTCTACCATGGCCCCCGTCACGCCCGCTCAGGACTACACGCTGTCGGAGCCGTGGAGTTTCACCATCTTGTTGTAGAGTCCCAGGATCAGAAGCGAGGGGGCCCACTGTCCGATGAAGTTGGCTTTCTTCTGAGCGCCGGCGATAGTGAGGATCAACGAGCCCGCCATGGAGCCGAGCGCCGCCCACAGGAAGACGTCGGACGGGAGTTTGGCGGTCTGCTGCTCGATACTGCGAGCGAGGGAACCCTCCCGCTGGCTCGGGTCGGGCGAGGTCTTGGGTTCGCGTTGTAGAATGTCCTGCATCTTTATGAAGACTCCTTCGGCATGGCCGGTGCAAGATAGAAACCAGTGGATGGAATGACGCGAACTCTGCATTTGGTAAATGGCGACTCGGTTGGGGGGACGCTCGCCGCCCCCGACATGGCGATCTGGCGCGACGTGCTGTGCGAGGGTCCGGTCCCGCGCACGACGGACGACGCCGAGTTCGTCCGGGTGCGGTCCGCGTATCTCGGACCGGACACGCGCGCGGATATGGAGGCGTGGCTGGCGACGGTGGCGCGGTATCCGGAGTACGACGAGGTCGTAATCTGGTGCGAGCACGATTTGTTCGATCAGGTGATGCTGCTGCGGGTGCTGGAGTGGTTCGGGCGGCGCGAATTGGGGCGGACGAAGCTCTCGTTGATCGACGCCGGAACGCTGCTGGGCCGGTTTACGCACGAGGAACTGATGGCGCTCCTGCCGACGCGTCGCGAGGTCACGCCGGCGCAGTTCGAGTTGGCGCGGGAGGCGTGGGACGCGTACACGGCGGAGGATCCGCGCGCGATCGTCGAGCTGCTGCGGCGGGACACCTCGGCGCTGCCGTTTTTACATGGAGCCCTGCGGCGGCACCTGGAAGAGTTCCCGTCGGCGGAGACAGGCTTATCGCGTACGGAGGCAACGGCGCAAAGGATCTACGCCGAGCGCGGTCCAATGGATTGGCGGCGATTATTCGTCGCGGTGCAGAACGAGGAAGAGCGTCCATTCATGGGCGACCGGTCGTTCGAGCGGATCTGGGATGCACTCCAGCGCGGAGAGATGGAAGAGCGCTGGCTCGGTGGGGCGCGGGTCGACCGGTGGAGGTGGGATGGAGAGGAGATCAGGCCGCTTGAGGGCTAAAAAGAATATCTCTCGCAAAGACGCCAAGCCGCAAAGGACACAAAATTGTTTCGTGTTCTTTGCGCCTCTGCGCCTTTGCGAGAGAAATTTTTTTCGAGATTACTTCTTCGGCACCGAGATGCGGATGTTGCGGTAGCGCATGCCCCCGGTGTGATCGCCCTGGATGTAGAACGGACCGGGCTCGCCTTCGTTGCTGTCTAACGCCCCGCCGGTGATGCCGGGGATTTCCTGGTTGTCGACCGTCTTCGTCCCGTCTCGGACGATCGTCACGCGGCGTCCGACCAGCGTGATGTCGAAGCTCTCCCATTGGCCGGCTTTACGCGGCAGCTTCACCGTCGGGGCGACGAAGCTGTAGATCGCTCCCATCGAGTGGTATGGGTCCTCGGTCCCTTCCGGTTCGTACTCGACCTGGACCTCGTAGCGTCCGCGGAGATAGATGCCGCTGTTGCCGGCCTCGGGGCAGTTGTACTCGATGTGGAGTTTGAAGTCGTCGAAGGTGCGGGTAGTGCGGAGGTTCGCGCCTTTCGTCACATTGAGCAGATCGCCGTCTTTCGCGACCCAGTGATTCTCGGCGTTGCCGATCGGCTGCCAGCCGGTGAGGTCCTTCCCATTGAAGATCGGCTCGGGGTCGGTCCAGGCTTTGGGCATCGGGCGATTCATGGTGGGGGCGCGGACGCCGGCGATCTGGGCAATGGCGGCGTCGTCGCGCTTGATCGAGCCGGTGAGCTTGTCTCCCGCGGCTGTGAGTTCCCAGGTCGGGGCAGGGCCGCCGCGTCCCGCGCGCATCGTGATCACGAGTTTGGAGCCGTCGAGCTTCGCTTCGGCAGCGTGGGTCGCGCCTCCCGAACGGGGCTGGATGTAGGCGTCGAGCTTGCCGTCCTTGTTGGAGAGCTCGAGCCAATCCGGATACGAATCGGTGGCGGTTTTGATCGTCAGGTCCCAGCGGCCGAGGAAGGGGTTGCTCTGGGCAAGGGCCGCGGAGGCGGCGAGGCACAGCGTCAACAGTTGTTTCATCTCGCGGATAGTGTATCGAATGTGGAGCGCGGCGGCGTCATAATAGGACACACACCGATGCGACTTCGGGCCATCACGGTTGCGGCGATCCTGGCGGGAGGGGCGGGAACGGCGCCGGGGCAGGTGATCGTGCGGCCGGACCGGCTGCCGGAACGGCTCCGGACCTTCGAGTGGCGCCCCGACGATCAGCTCTTGAAGTGTTCGGTGTCGGCCATCCGTCCCGCGCTCAATTACGGGTTCCGCTTCCAGTCGGGATATGTCGTAAAGGTGCCGATGGAGCAGTATCGCGGCAAGGGGCACCGCTGGACGATCCTGATGCGCGTCACCCCGGATAAGGGCGGAGCGCCGGTGTACTTCCTGAATCGGTACTCCCTGCCCGACGTGCCGCGGACGAACAACGACATCGAAGTGGGCGGCGGGTTCCTGACCGGCGAAGGGCGTTACCGCGTCGACTGGAAGATGCAGGATGACAGCGGCCGCGTCTGCGGCAACCAATGGAATATCGACGCTAAACGGAAGCATGGCGACAGCAAGGTGAAGGTCGCGATGGAGCCGGGGACGATCGATTCGCTGTCGAGCTGGATCGCGGCGAAGGCGGGTCTGAAGGACGATGCGGCTCCGATCCGGCTGACGATTCTGATGCATGCAGCGGCGACGTCGCCGCGCCGGACCCGTATGTACGCGCGCGACCGGCTGCTGCTCCTCGGGACGCTATCGTCGGTGCTGGAGCGGGTGCCGACCACGTCGGTGCGGCTGGTGGTGTTCAACCTCGATCAGCAGAAGGAGATCTACCGGCGAGACGATTTCCGGCCGGAGCAGTTCAACAACGTGGCGCAGTCGATCGCGGAGCTCGAACTGGGGCTGGTCGATTATCATGTCCTGCAGAATCGGAAGGGGCACGTCGATATGCTGGCGGACCTGGTGAAGCAGGAGGTGGCGGCGGCGGAACCGGCGGACGTCGTGCTGTTCCTGGGTCCTTTGGCGCGCCAGATCGACTCGATGCCGGACAAGCTGCTGGAGAAGCCCGCCGGCGGAGCTCCCCGCTTCTTCTACTTCCAGTACCGTCCGTTTCCCAGGGCGCAGGCGACGCTACCCGACGTTATTACGTCGGCGGTCTCGCGGCTGAAGGGGCGGACTCTGATCATCCACACCCCCGGCGAGTTCGCCAAGGGAATCGCGGAAGTCGAGCGGAAGGGACGCTGACTCGTTCGGTAAACTGTAAGGGTGAGGCTTCTTACCATCCTGGCCGCATTGGGTCTGGCATCGATCGCAGGGGCGCAGCCCAAAGGCTGGCAGATCATCAAAGATAAGACGGGCGTGTGCCAAATGGCGGTGCCGCCGGACTGGCACGTCAACCCGCAGGTCCCGAACATGGCGACATCGCCCGATATCTCCGACGTGATGATCTCGGCGCAGGCGGGCAGGGAAGTTCGCACGATCCCGGACGGAGCGCAGCAGGTTCTCGGCGTGGACAAGATGATCGAGAACACGACGAAGCGGGTGTTCTGGGCGGGAAAGGCCACGTCGTATCCGCCTTCCTCGCCGCCGGTCATCGCGTATCACGTGACGACACCCGGTAAGGGGGGGACGTGCGTGGGCCAGATTACGGTCAAGGTCGGGACCTCGGACGCTCTGGTCAAGCAGATCGCGGACACGGTCGGACCGACGAAGTAGAGGAGGCACGATGCCGGTTGTCGACGCGCTGCTGCCCGAATTCGATCACGAGATGGCGAACACGCGGCGGGTGTTGGAGCGAATTCCCGAGGATCGTCTGGGATGGCGGCCGCACGCCAAGTCGTTCACGCTCGGGGAGCTGGCGACGCATGTGGCGACGCTGCCGAGCTGGGTGTCGGAGACTCTGGGCCGTACGGAGCTCGACTTGGCGCCGGGCGGCGTGCCGGCTCCGAGAACCAAAGAGGCAGGGTCGCGGGCGGAGCTGCTGGAGCGGTTCGACGAGCATGTCGCGAAGGCTCGCACGGCGCTGGCCGGGGCTTCGGACGCGGCGTTGTTCCAGTCGTGGTCGCTGCTGCAGAACGGGAAAACGATCCTGAGCATGCCGCGCGCGGCGGTGCTGCGGGGGTTCGTACTGAGCCACCTGATCCACCATCGCGGGCAGTTGACCGTGTACTTGCGGATGAACGACGTTCCGCTGCCGGGACTGTACGGCCCGTCCGCGGACGAGGTCGGGTTCTAAAACCTGGAAACCTGGGGACAGACGGTGGAGTGAGCCCTTTCGGTGAGACACGAAAACTAGGGACAGGTTGCCGTTCGCTGTAAATCGCTCGTCGCGCCAACAGGATAGTAGCAGAATCAGACTGGCTGGCGAAGCGGAGGCGGGCTCTGCT